>JACCDZ011262199.1_pt1 | contig 16311 bp, 14 predicted proteins | sample 7449551 | NCBI WGS metagenome assembly JACCDZ01 (sample SAMN15323452, study PRJNA562643) | freshwater metagenome | isolation source: river surface water | place: USA:Blue River Watershed | collected 2017-08-18 | reverse complement strand
ACAAGTTTTGTCGGACATCAGTGCTTTTAAACTGTCCAGATTGTTGTATTCAGCGTGGTCGATATCTGCTGGTTTTGGTCCAAAGCCGTCTGAGTAGGCAGGCTGACCACCAACGGTAACGGTAAAAAGAGTACGGCCATGAAAACCCATTTTGAATGCGATGATCTGAGATTTGTCAGCACCAAATTTGTTTAAGGCAACACGACGAACTAACTTTAAAGCTGCTTCGTTTGCTTCAGCACCTGAGTTGGCGAAGTAGACTTTTTCCGCGAAGGTATGATCAACCAAACGTTTCGCCAGCGCTAATGCGGGTTCGTTAGTCATCGTATTTGAAAGATGCCACAGTTTATTGGCTTGTTCAGTTAAAGCGTTTACCAGCACTGGATGGCAATGCCCCAAGCAGTTCACCGCGATCCCGCCAGCGAAGTCGATATATTCTTGACCTTGTTGATCCCAGAGGCGTGAACCCAGACCTTTGACTGGAATGATTGGTGACGGTGCATAGTTTGGCACCATAACGTCGTCGAATAAGCTTCTTGTAAGTTGCATGGGGGAACCTCTGGATTTTGCAATAAGGGTTTTATGGAAATTAACCTTGAGGTGTCATTTCCGTTTTTATGGGTAAGCAGCCATTATATTGGTGCTCACTGTCAAACTGCAGTATCATTATTCACAAATTGATTAATAAATTTGGCAAATTAACGGAGTTGATGAGCAAAATGCTAACTAAAGAAGACGAGCGGCTACTTTCTATGCTGCGTCAGAATGCACGTGCCAGCGTCTCAGATTTAGCAAGAAGCTTAAATTTGTCGCGATCGACAGTGCAAACGCGTATCGCAAGACTGGAACAACTAGGCGTTATTAAAGGATATGTGGTGGAATTTGGCGAAACCTTCACGAAAAATCAGGTTTCCGCCCATGTGTCGATTAAAGTTCGGCAGAAGCTAACGACTAAGACTAATGTTGAACTTAGACAGATTTCGCAAATCTCAGAGTTATATGCAATTAGCGGTGAATACGACTTAATCGCTGTGGTGCAAGCGCAAAGTACTGAACAGTTAAGTCATTTGTTAGATGAGATCGGCAATTTAGATGGGGTAGAACGCACAAATTCGTCGGTGATATTGGAAACTAAATTCCGTCGTTGAACGTAATAATTCAACATTCGCTGAGTCGAGTTTGTCAATCGAGAGCCATTGGCGCTGTTCTGCGAAAATACTGCTGGTATTTTGCGCATGGTCTGACAAGTTGGATGTAATTTTACTACTAGTAGCAAAAACAGCTAGAATTCAGCAACTTTTCCGGCCTGATGGCCGCATTTTCTGAGAATTTTATGAGCCAAAGTGAAAATACGCCGTTGTACACCCATTATGCCGGTCCGGCATTACTCGAAACGCCATTATTGAATAAAGGCAGCGCTTTTACCCGCGAAGAGCGCGCGGCATTTAATCTTTCGGGGCTTTTGCCACCGCGTTATGAGTCTATTGAAGAGCAAGCAGCACGCGCGTATATGCAATACTCGTCATTTGGCGAGCCAATTAACAAGCACATTTACTTGCGAGTGGTTCAGGATAATAACGAAACCTTATTTCATCGGTTATTGCAAAACCACCTTGAAGAAATGTTGCCAATTATTTATACGCCAACTGTTGGTGATGCCTGCGAACGTTTTTCAGATATTTATCGCAGTGCTCGCGGCCTGTTTATTTCGTACGCCGATCGTGATTGTCTAGATGATGTGCTGCGCAGTGCTACTAAAAAGAAAGTGAAAGTCATTGTAGTCACTGATGGCGAAAGGGTATTAGGTCTTGGGGACCAAGGGATCGGCGGCATGGGTATTTCAATAGGAAAGCTGTCGCTATATACGGCCTGTGGCGGTATTAGCCCAGCTTATACTTTGCCGGTCTGTCTTGATGTCGGCACCAATAATGAGAAATTGCTCAACGATCCGTTTTATATGGGGAACCGCCACCGTCGTATTACCGGTGACGAGTACTATGAGTTTGTCGATAAATTTATCAAAGCTGTTAAACGCCGTTGGCCAGAAGCCTTGGTGCAGTTTGAAGACTTCGCCCAGCCAAACGCGATGCCATTGTTAAAGCGATATCGCGATCAGATTTGTTGTTTTAATGATGATATTCAAGGAACCGCGGCAGTTACTGTCGGCACCTTGCTGGCGGCGTGTCGTTCAAAAGGCGTCCAATTGTCGGCACAAAAAGTTGTTTTTGTTGGTGCTGGTTCTGCTGGATGCGGGATCGCTGAACAGGTGATCAGCCAAATGGTGTCTGAAGGCTTGAGCGATGAACAAGCTCGCAGCCAAGTCTTCATGGTCGATCGTCACGGTTTACTTACTGAAGGCATGGAAGATCTACGCGATTTCCAGCAGGTTCTTGTACAACCAACAGCTCGGCTTGCTGATTGGTCTTATAGTGGCGAATTTGCTTCGTTGCGTGATGTGATGAATTGCGCAAAACCTGATATTTTAATTGGCGTCTCTGGCGTTGCGGGCCTGTTTACCGAAGCGGTCATTAAAGCGATGAAAAAGCATTGTGAATTGCCAATCATCATGCCTTTAAGTAACCCAATTAAGCAAATTGAAGCTCGCCCAGAAAAAATCATTGAATGGACTGAAGGTAAAGTCATTATCGCGACTGGCAGTCCGTTTAAGCCAATCGAATATCGAGGCAATATCTATCCGGTAGCTCAGTGCAATAATAGCTATATTTTCCCTGGGATTGGACTTGGCGTTATCGCCTCTCGAGCGAAGCGAGTAAGTGATGATATGTTAAGAGTCACCAGCGAAACCTTGGCGGCGGCCTCACCATTGGCCAATACCGGATCAGGTGGCATTCTGCCGCCATTAACTGATTTGGCTGAGTTATCAAAGCGAATAGCTTTTGCAGTAGCCAAAGTCGCGATGGCGCAGGGACATGCACTTGAAATGGAAGATGATTTACTTAAGGCAAAAATTAATGCCAATTTTTGGAAGCCGGAGTATCGTCAGTACAAGCGGGTTAGTGGCTAGTTATTACTAAAATCTGGCTATGACTACCAACAAAGCGCGGATATTTCCGTGCTTTGTTATTTTGCGGCATAGTAACCTTTATCCACAACTATTTGGGCTACCAACTGTTTTGCCGAATTATCGGCGTTCGAAGCTCAATTTTCTTAAAGGAATCAGAATGCTCTACGTCGTAATGTTAGGCGGCAAACACCCAGCTGCGAAAATCGAAGTGCATGATGTGGTATTTGCACTTGGCGATTCATTAGCAGATTGTTATCCACAACTACGAGCTAACTGGTTTGGACAAGCCATTGGTTTGCACATCGACTCATGGATGGCGGTTGATGGTGTCGAAGATTATCGAATCGAGTGGTCAAACCAAGCGCCTGCTGCAAATGAATTAAGATTATTTTTTATTAACCTTGGCGGTTATCAGCCAGGTCAATTTGGCGAAGAGCATCGTTACCTGCTGGTAGCGGCAAAAGATAGTGCGACAGCCAAAGCGCTTGGCAAGCAGCAAATACTTAAAATTTGGCAGAAACCGCACACTGATAATATTATCGATGTCGATGACTGCATTCCAATTGACCATGTTGCGGGCCGATATGCAAGGCTCATCAGTGGTGCATATCAGCCAACCATTCAACAAAATGATTATATTTTGTTGTAAATACAGTGGTGCCTTGCGTATATTGATAGTTCCCTAAAAAACCTACAAGGATGTAAGGTGGTTATAAATAATTTACTTTTTAAAAACATAACTTGCACTTTCTCTTAATTAAGTTTACAAATTGAGGGTTATCAAACGAAGAGAAATGCTTGATGTCTTTCACTCAGAAACGACAAATGATCTGGCAATGGATGAATTAAGATCAAGGGTTCGTATGGATAAGTATCAGAAACTCATAGTTATTTCGGCAAAGGAACAGTGGTCCCATTTATGTTTATTGGCACAAGCTGCTGGCTTAAATGTGCTTCAACAAACAGTCGATGCCTTAGCATCACAACCTTATGACGAGCATTTATTAATCGCAGTTGAGCTCGCAGGGCAACGACTTGACCGTACCAATTTGCAGTTACTCGCGCAGTTGCAGCAACAGGGCGGAGTTTTTATCTACCAAGCCGATCGGCAACTAGTTGAAGAAGCGCTTTGTTTACGGCTAGGTTTGCGCGGTGTGTTGTTTCGGGATTTACCCTTAGACCAGCTTATGCTGGCATTGCGGACATTAATGAGCGGACAACTCGCGTTTAGCCTAGAAGTGCTCAGTCATCGCCTGGATGAACTCGGCATCAATTCGGCAGATCCAGTGGAAAATCAGTCTGCTGTTTGTAATGCCGCATTAACTAAGCAGGAACGACGTATTATCAAGTTGGTCGCTCAAGGTGCCCGCAATAAAGAAATCGCCTTGGAGCTTCATATCAGTGCACACACAGTCAAAGCGCATATGGCGGCAATTTTTAGAAAAACCCAAGTGCGAAATCGAGTGGAGTTGCTAAGGTTAGTACAACTCCCCTCAGGTGCTCAATTCACTGATTTAGCTCGGCTTGATTGACCTTCAGCTTGCCAGAAACCTTTAGTCTGTCCTTGCAAGATGATTGCTTGGACAGCACTTTCCATCGCTTGCCTGACACAGTATTGCACCGGCTCATTGGTGCTATAACCAGCTTCCATTTCCGCCAGTCTATTGACTGAAACATAGCGGAATAAGCCAGTTCTCAATTGTTGAGAGAAGACTTTTTTTGTGCTGCTGACCGACATCAAAACTTGGCCGGTGTAAACATCCACAGCCCTTAAATACAAGGTGATTTGGTCCTCACGATACATTTCAGAAGCGCCGATCCCAAAGTATTCGGCGCCAATGCCACCAGTGCTTAGGTTTGATTCATAGCCAATGATGCCGCCTTCAAATAATATTCTGGCTTCTTTTAGTGATGGCAATTCAGGGTTCTTCTTGTTACTGGTCACGATTTTTCGTTCGGTCAGCAAGTTTTGTAAGCCTTCGCGTTCAAGCGGAGCAAACCAGCCAGTCTCCAAGAGGACTTGGGTCAACATCGCGGTAGCACCTTGGGTTACCGCGGTGGAAAAACTCGATACGTTTTCCTGTGGTTTATACTGGCCCGTTTGATCGCGAAAGGCATAAACCCCAACTGGCATGGCAAAGCGTGGTTTGGCAGAAGTTTGGATTGATGTCATCAATTCGCTAGGGGCATCAACTACCGCATCGGTTCGAAATAGTTCTGGTTTTTCCAGCATAGCGCAGCTTGGTAATAATAAGACTGCGAAGAGGGTGCTGAGTATCTTCAGTGGTTTCATCATTAATTTCCTGGGAGCGCTGGCATGCGGATAATAGTGATTTCACCAGTACTCAGCCGAGTGATATGCACAATAACAGAGCCGTCAGTATCAAGACTGACCTCAACGCGGAATTCTCCGGTATCGTAAACGCCTTCCGTGATTTCACCATCCGCGATACGGCGGGTTAAGGAGTTGATTAAATTGCGCTCCAGCGCTTCTTGGAATTTATCGACAAAGGTTTTTTCGTCGAGAGGTTCACTATGAGCATTTTGCGCTTGAGCTTTTTGCAGTAAGAAATTGCCGTTTAGCGGACTGCCGCCAAAGCTTGGATTGACTGGTGTATAAACCAGCTCTGTCGCCTGCAGTGAGAAGGCGCAGGCGAGGGCAACCATGCCGTAAATTAAACTTGATCTCATTAATTTTGTTCCAGGTAATTATCGAGTTCGGAACTGTCCGATCCCAGCATATTTGCTGATTGCAATCTGGCAATTTCTTCAATGGTTGCCATAACGGCTTGCTCGGCAAATTCGCGCATATCTTGTTGACGACGTCCAAGGTAAGTTTGGTAAATCCGGCGTTGATTTAATTCCAGCCACAGCAAAGTTCCGGCTTGAGGGTACACCCGCTCTTGGATCACTAATGTCATGCCTGAAGTCGCGGGTAAATCCCGCCAATACGCTGAAAAATAATAACTAAAGTCTCGTCCAAATCCGCTAATTGTCCGATCGAGGACCATGCCAGACACTAGCAATTCATCTTCGGCTGCACTGCTACCTTGTGGATATGCGCCCAGTATACAAAGAACGAAAACTGCACAGCGCGAAGCGCTGTACAGTTTTTTCGTGATGAGTTTTAACTTAACGTTGACTGATGTTTGCAACGTTAAAATCGCCGTTTTGCACCACTGTCAACACGTTACCTTCACCGCCTTGTTGGACGTTGACTAGGTTATCATTGCCTTGTTGATTCACCGAAATGGTGCCATCATTGCCGCTAACTGCTGCAGCGCCATCGCTAGATGCAACCCAGTTGCCGTTGCCGCTTTGCTGAACATCAAGTTCGTTGCCGCTACCCGCTACCAACAAATCGACGAGGTTTAAATCGCCTTGTTGTGAAACCTGTACTGAGTTTTCGTTTGATGCGGCGCCCGCTGTGACCGCAACTTCATTAGCATCACCAGATTGTTCAATAACAACCAAGTTGTCGCTGCCAAGTGTTTCAACATAGCCGAAGTTTTCTGTACCCGATTGGCTTAGTGTCAAGTTATTCGCAGTACCGTTGGTCATTAACCCAGCGACATTGTTGTCGCCTTGCTGACTCAGTGTCAGGCTGTGGTCATCACCTTGGGTCGCTAATTGTGCTAAGTTGCCATCGCCTTGTTGTAACACATCAACAACCAGATTATTGCCACTGATCCCTTGTTCAGCTACCAGTTGATTCGCATTGCCTTCTTGTTGGACAAAGATCACATTGGCATTACCGCTGACAGGCTCTGCGATGAATTCGTTGGCGCTACCGGCTTGTAACACGTCGACGACGTTGTCATTACCTGCCATTGGTCGAGCGATAAATACATTTAAGCTGCCTTGTTGCTGCACAGCTATGCTGTTGTCATTGCCACTTAGATTGACTACACCACCAACGTTTTGATCGCCATTTTGTTCAACATAAAGCGTATTACCAGTGCCAACCGCACCAATTAAACCGGATTCATTGGCGTCGCCCACTTGGATAGACGTCACTTGGTTGTTGTCGCCTTCGACACTGGTCATGGTCCAGTTTGCGTCGCCAGTTTGCACTGATGCAGATTGATTGCGATCGCCCGCAAGTTCGACAGTTGCAGTGTTTTGTTCACCGGCTTGTTCGGTTGAAACGTTATTTTGATTGCCAACAATAGTCAGATCAGCTTGGTTATAGAAACCTGATTGTAAGACGTTAACGTTGTTTTCATCACCAACGGTATTCACACTAGCAACATGCCAATCGTCAGTTTGGTCGGTTTCTATTGTGTTGTTTTGTCCGTCTACTTGAGTGTAGCTTTCATGAAAAACACCGGTTTGTTCTACATCTGTATGATTTAATGCGCCATCTTGTTGCAGGAGCGCCAAATTCAATTCACCGCTTTGGCTGACATCAGCAGTTTGCCCCTCAAGGACTCCAGCGGCAGAGTTTTGGATCACTAAAGTTTCGTTACTAGCAAAAGAAGATGCGCTAGTGAACGCGAGTGTCAGCGCTAAAGCAATGGCACTTTTTTTCAGGGTAATATGCATAAACGATACTCCATATCTAATTAGTATTGGGTTACCGACAATACTTCGCCTTGGCCGATTTGCTCGACCGAGAAGCTGGTATTGCCATGTTGCGTAATGTCGATTTGATTATCGGTGCCGTGTTGCAGTAGCTGCAGACGATTTTCATCACCGAGCTGTTGGACAGAGATTTGGTTTCCGGAGCCTTGCTGCTCGATTTCGGCATCATTTGCGATGCCAATTTGCAATAACGACAAAGTATTAGCATGACCTGCCTGGGTTATCGAGCCAGAATTGGCGATTCCGTGCTGATTAATTGCCATTATGTTGGTCATATCTTTGCGCTCCAGCATCGCTTGAAGAGCTAGATTTTCAGCGCGAATGCCAGTGGCAATCAGCATTAGCGTTGGGATTAAAACGGCAACAATTCGCATCTATAGCTCCATGAAGTTCGATCTCCGAGTGTTAATCTACAGTTGCAGAAAAAGCACGCAATAGGCCGAATAGGCTATTTGTTATGACACTAACAATTACTAGCTAACAACAAAACCGTTATTAAACAATTGGATATGTTGAGTTGCTTGATTTTGCTAAGCTGAATGGACTAGCCCAAACGGCTGATATTTGTAAATTTTACTGGCAACATTTCTAAGTCCTGATATTTCTAAATGGGTGCCGAATTTTGGCATTGGAAATCCATTTAATTTTTTAGGGAATGAGTTATGACCAATAAATCGATATTAGCATTGGCGGTTTGCGCAGCCCTCAGTGCACCGAGTTTCGCGAATGCCCAATCAAACAATCAGCCTTTAGCAGCAAGCGATTCGATTATCGTGGTATTTAAACAAGGCGTCGGCAAAGCAGAGCGCCAACAAGTGATGCAAAAATATGGTGTTTCATTGCGTTTCGCTGACAAAGACGGTTTTGATGCGCGTAGTCGTCAGTTACTCGATGGCCGTATTGCTGAATTGTCACTGCCAAAGGGCGTTAGCCGTGATGGTTTAATTAAGCAACTAAGTCGTCATTCCGCTATCGAAATCGCTGAGCCTAACTACTTGCTGCATGCTATTGAAAACTCGAACGTTGTTATCCCAAATGATCCTCGTTTTACCGAGTTATGGGGAATGAATAATACCGGTGCAGGCGGTGGCGCTAATGATGCAGATATCGATGCCCCAGAAGCATGGGACCTGACCAAAGGCAGCAAGGATGTGATTGTCGGTGTTATCGATACCGGTACTGATTATAATCACCCTGATTTGGCTGCAAACATATGGACCAACCCGAATGAAATCGCTGGAAACGGCATCGATGACGACAACAACGGTGTTATCGACGATATTCACGGTTTTTCAGCGGTAAATAACAACGGAAATCCAATGGACGGGCAGGGCCATGGGACTCACGTCTCTGGAACTATCGGTGCCTCGGGCGACAATGCGACCGGCGTGGTTGGCGTGAACTGGAATGTGACGATGATCCCTTGCCAGTTTTTAGGCGCAGACGGCTCAGGAACAACAGCTGGTGCCATCGCCTGTATTAACTATTTTACAAATCTGAAGCAAAATCATGGTGTTAATGTTCGCCTCACTTCAAATTCTTGGGGCGGTGGCGGTTTTTCACAAGCGCTGTCGGATGCGATCCAAGCCGGTAACAATGCAGGGATCCTGTTTATTGCCGCAGCAGGCAACGATGCCGACAATTCAGACGTAACACCACACTATCCAAGCGCCTACAATTTGCCGGGTATTATTTCCGTCGCATCGACAGACCGTGCTGATAATCTTTCTAGTTTTTCGACTTATGGCGCGGTGAGTGTCGATTTAGGCGCTCCAGGTTCAGCGATTTTATCGACTACACCAAATAATACTTATGCGAGTTACTCAGGAACCTCAATGGCAACGCCGCATGTTGCAGGCGCTGCAGCTTTGGTTTGGTCATTAAATCCGGATCTTAGCATCGCCGAAATGAAGACATTGTTGATGGACAGTGGTGATAGCTTAGCGGCACTTGCGGGCAAGACAGTGAGTGGCAAGCGTCTGAACTTGAAAAATGCTTTGGATGCTGCAGATCCTGAACCAGGTTTTAGCTTGGGCTTAACGCCAGCAACGCAAACAGTAACTGCGGGCAACAACGCAACTTATACATTGAGTGTTGGCGACATCGCCGATTGGCAGGGTGTGGTAAATCTGACAGCGACGGCAACGCCTGCTATTCCAGGTCTGTCATTGTCAGCAGTTCAAGCAACGCCAGGTCAGAACGTGGTGGTTACAGCGCCGACGACAGCGCAAACGGCGTGGGGTACTTATCAGATCGCGGTTAGCGGTTTAGATGAAAGCGGGGCGCTGACCAAATCTGTTGCCGCAACATTAAAAGTCTTGCCGACAGGTTTACAGGATTTACCGTTTGAAAATACTGCGCCTGTGGCTATTCCGGATAATAACGCGACCGGATTAACAAGTGTGATTAACGTACCAAATGAAGGCACAGTGTTTGGTGTTACTGTTGGCGTTAACATCAGCCACACTTGGATTGGCGATCTGATTGTTAAATTAGTCTCACCAACCGGTACTGAGTACGTTCTGCACAATAAAGAAGGCGGCAGTGCTGACAACCTTGTGAAGACTTGGACTCTTGATAACTTTAATGGTGAAGCCATTAATGGCGATTGGAAGCTGAAAGTTTCTGATACCGTCAGCATTGATACTGGTACTTTGAACAGTTGGAGTCTGAACATTCGGGCACTCACTGAAGCCCAACCAGATCCAATTGCCCCGGTTGCAGATTTTACATTTGTGGCTGACGATCGTTTAGTGTCGTTCACAAATACATCATCGGATGCTGACAGTACTGCATTAAGCTACTTGTGGAACTTTGGTGATGGTCAAACGTCAACTGAACAAAACCCACAACATGAATATGCCGCAGACGGTAGTTATAACGTTAGTTTAACGGTCACAGATGATACTGAGCTTAGCGCCATCAAAACTACAACTGTACAAGTTGTTGATATTGATATCGTTTTAGAAGTGTTGCGTGCTCAGCGTGCTCGTACAGGCTCAAGCATAGTTGATTTGCGGTTTAGCGGCGCCTTACAAAACGTGGATGTTTACCGTAACGGCAGTAAAGTTGCAACGACCAGCAACGCTGGAAGTTTCCGTGACCGTTTTAATTCACAAGCAACATCGGTAACTTACAAAATTTGTCACCAAGGTACCAATGAGTGTTCAAACGATTTGGTTGTGCAATTTTGATTGAAATAGCTTAGCCAAAGTGCCAAGCGTAAAATAAACGCGCTACCACGACGTAGCGCGTTTTCTTTTAATTTAAAATTGTCTAATTGTCTAATTGTCTAATTGTCTAATTGTCTAATTGTCTAATTGTCTAATTGTCTAATTGTCTAATTGTCTAATTGTCTAATTGTCTAATTGTCTAATTGCAGGATTTGACGATAACTTAATTTGGGTATAGACCCAACTTTAAAATTTGAGCGAGAGCTTGCGAGTATGCTAAGACAAGGCACGCTAAATTAGAAGGCTAAAGCAAAACGCTAATCAGTAATAAATGAAGACGAAAACCGGCAAATCACTAAGTTTTGCAACAAAATAAGTTAAATATCAGATATAGCCCATAATGTATATTATGTTAAATTAAGTATAAACTTAAGGGGCGATATAACTACCTACACTGGCTTTTGTGCCATTCCTTCTTTAACAGAGCCAACAAATGACGGAATGCCAGCAGTGCATCAAGATAATTCTTTAACTTGATAAGGTGCATTCAGTTTTTGCTTGAGCTGAGCTTCATCTAGCTCGCCACTCCATTTCGCCACAACTAAAGTGGCTACACCATTACCGATAAGATTAGTCAGAGCTCTCGCTTCGGACATAAATCTATCGATGCCTAGAATTAATGCAATGCCGGCCACCGGAATATCGCCAACCGAAGCCAAAGTTGCCGCTAACACAATAAAACCACTACCAGTTACACCTGCAGCGCCTTTTGATGTAATTAATAACACCGCTAATAATGTTAGCTGTTGTGTCAAAGTCATCTGAATATCAAGCGCTTGCGCGATGAATACGGCAGCCATTGTCAGGTAGATTGCGGTGCCATCAAGATTAAATGAATAGCCAGTAGGTATAACAAGTCCTACCGTTGATTTACTGGCGCCCGCTTCCTCTAACTTCTTCATTATTCTCGGCAATACGGATTCTGACGAAGACGTGCCAAGAACAACCAGCAATTCTTCTCGAATGTAATAAATGAATTTTGTGATTGAGAATCCGTGGGATCGGCAAATTCCGCCTAGGACCAGCAAAATAAACAGTAAACAAGTCAGATAAAAGGTCGCCATAAGTCCGGCGAGCGACCACAAAGTTCCGACACCATACTTACCAATGGTAAACGCCATTGCCCCAAATGCGCCGACTGGGGCCAGTTTCATCAACATGCCAACAATGGCAAATAGGACTTCTGAGCTCTTTTCAACATATTGAAATAGAATGTTTTCACGACCGCCAAGTCGTTGTAATGCAAAACCAAATAAGATGGAGAAAAACAAGACTTGCAGCATGTCACCGCGGGCGAAAGCGTCGAAAACACTGGTTGGAATGATATTTAAAAGAAAATCGACAGTCGATTGCATCTGACCTGGTGTGGTGTATTTGGCAATTGCTTGTTGGTCGAGAGTCGCAACATCTATATGCATGCCCTCGCCCGGTTTTAACCAGTTCACCACCACTAAACCAATTATTAACGCTATGGTTGAGACAACTTCAAAATACAACAGCGCGTAACCGCCGGTTCGGCCGACTTTTTTCATGTTTTCCATACCGGCGATACCAACAACCACGGTACAAAATATGATTGGCGCAATGATCATTTTAATGAGCTTTATGAATCCAGTCGCCAATGGTTGCATGGCACTGCCGAGATCTGGTGAAAAATGTCCCAACAGCACACCCAAAATTATTGCCAACAATACTTGGAAATACAGACTCTTAAGCAGTTTCATGCCGATGACCTTGTGCTATTGGCTCGCGGATTTAATACCCACTTGAATAATATCGCCGGCTTCATTAATCTGCCGAACCGTCAAAATTAGTTGATCTAATTGATCACTATCGCCGACCACGACGCGACGGTGAAACCGCGCTGTGATGTAGTCGGATAAGCTTTGCTCTGGATTTATCACTGATAAATCAATCGTATAGAATGCGCCTAAATCAGCGAGTTGAATTTGGCCATTAAGCACAAACTCCCCGAAAAAGTCTTGTTTACTTTGGTTAGACTCAGCAGCAAAACTTGATAACACTTCACTTAAGTGGCGACTATCTTGGGCTTTGGCTAATACCATGAGTGTGTCATTTGCTTTAAATCGACTGCAATCACAACTTTGAAGCCACTCACCTTTGCGCATAATTCCTAGAAATTGCACTGATGCTTTGATTGGCAAATGCGCCCACTCACTGTCGACTACTGGTGAATCGCCGTTTACTTTAAACGCCAATACTTGCAAAACATCATTAGATTCAATCGCTTCAAGCGACATTGTATGATCTGGGCCTGGTTCTTTCGGTACTTCCAATTTGAGCCAACGCGCTATAGGTGCGATTGACCAACCTTGGATAAGCAAGGAAATAATTACAACGAAAAAAGCGACGTTAAAATACAAATCTTTGTTTTCAACACCAGCAAGCCAAGGGATAAGCGCTAAAATGATCGGTACAGCACCACGCAGCCCTACCCAACTGATAAAGATTTGGTCGCGTTTAGGAAAATGAAATGGCAGTAAACTCAATACAACAGCGACCGGACGAGCGATAAAAATCATTACCATCGCTAGGCATAGTGCCGGTAAAGCGTAATCGAGCAATTTAGTTGGCGTTACCAACAGCCCTAGCATCAAAAACATGACGATTTGGCTAATCCAAGCAAGACCATCGTGCATGCGCAAAATGTATTGGATTTGGGGTAATCGTGCATTTCCAATCAAAAATCCCGCCAAATACACGGCTAGAAATCCGCTACCGCCAAATTGGTTGGTGATGCCAAAGATGAATAAGGCATACGAGACGGCAAATAACGGGAAGAATGCGGCACCAAGGGGTAATTTTCGACATAACCAAATAAATGAGCGCCCACCCAAATAGCCGGACAAAACGCCAACAACCGCCTGTTGCAAAAATACTATGGCCAGTTGCCAGTTCGGCTCAGCTTGGCCTGCAACCACGCTAACCAAGGCAAAAGTGAGCATGACTGCCATTGGGTCGTTACTCCCCGACTCAATTTCCAAAGTTGAAGCAACACGCTCTTTAATGTTTAAACCTGCGGATTGGAAAATTGAAAAAACGGCAGCAGCGTCAGTCGAGCTTAAAATGGCTCCCAACAATAATCCTTCAAGAAGCGACAATTCAAAGAGCCACATTGCTGCTAAACCTAGGAGTAGACAAGTGACCACTACCCCGACTGTTGCAAGCATTGCCGATGGTGCCAATACCACGCGCACACGGTCCGGATGAGTGCGCATACCACCGTCAAAAAGGATAATAACCAACGCTATCGAACCGATAAGCAAAGCCACATCAGGATTAGAAAAAGCAATACCAAGCGGACCATCCTCGCCAGCAAGCATACCAACAACGAGGAAAATTAATAACAAAGGCGCGCCGAAACGCGCCGAAATAAGCGTAGCAATAATACTTACGGAGAATAACGCGCCGACCAGCAGAACGATAAAGTTAACTGCATCCAAATAGTATTACTCCGCGATTATCGACAGGTTTAGTTCTTGATAAATAGCATGTAATGCCGCTAATGGATCCGTAGCCTTGGTAATTGGACGACCGATCACCATATAATCTACCCCAGCAAGCACCGCTTCACTTGGCGACATCACGCGCTTTTGGTCGTCAGCAGCAGCAAAACTTGGCCTGATCCCTGGCGTGACTAACTGAAAATTTTTACCGAATTTTGTTTTTAGCAACGCGGCCTCGTGTGCGGAACAAACAACCCCATCCAGACCAGCTTGCTGGGTTAAGGTTGCTAATTTCAGCACCTGCTCGGCAGGACTTAAGCTAATGCCAAGTTCGCTTAAGTCGCTTTGCTCCATCGAGGTTAGCACAGTCACCGCAATTAACGCGGGTTTCTCGGCACCAAAACTTGAGAGCGCTTCTTTCGCCGCAACCATCATTCTGCTGCCGCCAGACGCATGAACGTTTACCATCCAAACACCCAAATCTGCGGCGGCTTTAACTGCCTTAGCCACAGTATTTGGAATATCATGAAATTTTAAATCTAAGAACACGTCAAAGCCGCGTTGATGTAGTTGTTTAACAAAGTCAGGGCCAAAGTGTGTGAACATCTCTTTGCCAACTTTCAGCCGACAAAGTCTTGGATCTAGTTGACTGACTAGCTCCAGTGCTGCTTGTTGTTGTTCGAAATCTAAGGCGACGATAATTGGGCTATTTTGCATGATAAGTTCCGTAAAATTTAACGACCGTCAATACCACTGATAGGCTCAACGGTTTCCCATTGTTTGCATGACGGACATAACCAATAAGCCTGTCGCGTTTTAAAACCGCAGTTACGACAGCTATATAAAATTTTGGTATCTAAATACGCTTGGATAAGTTGTTCAACGCCCTGCAATGCTTCGCGTTGGCTGGGTTGATTGATTTGTCTGATCTGCAGTAAGCGCTGAAACAGTCGGATATTGGGTTGCTGTTGCAGCTTTTCGAGCAGCAGCTGTTCAGCCGCTTGTGCAGAACCAGTATCGGTCAACCAATCAGCAAGGTAGATAGTTGCCGTGATATTTTTCTGTTTATGCACCAAATTGCTCAGCAATTGATACCACTCTTGCTCTGGCAGTTGGCATGTGCGTAATTGTGGCAGTATGTCCGCAGCCCACTGCGGTTTCTGGGCTAGAACGGCCTTAAACGCAACAGCAGCATCGGCATCTTGTTGCTCTTGATGAAGTTTGCGAGCAAGTTCAATCTTTGGCCGAATAGCTTGTGGATACTGTTGGCTGAGCATTCTAAGCGATAAAACATCCAATGGATTTTTTGTGTCTTCACAGCGCAAATTGGCAAGTCCAATCCGTAGTGAGCGAGACTCAGTTTTATCAACATGCTGAATAAATTCAGCAGCTTTGTGCCAATCATGAGTCACAATAAAAATACTAAACAACTGTTTTAGTACTGCATCGCGAAGCTGCTCAGCTTCAACTAGACCTCGCAGTAATTTTTCCGCTCGATCATAAAGGCCTGCGGAGAAATAATCCTTGGCAAGTTCAAGTTGGATGGTCTGTGCTTGGGACTTTGGTAACTTCAATTGATGAAGTTTTTCATGGATATGAATAGCCTTATCCCAGTCACCTTTTCGACGGAACAAATTTGCTAAGGCTAAGTAGGTATCAATGGATGCTGCTTCAATATCAAGTAGTTGCAACAGTTGTTCGATTGCTTTGTCTTCTTGATCAGTTAACAGAAAATTTAGGCCGGAAGAAAGGTTTCTAGCAACGTTAGCTTTGCCTTTAAGCTCTTCCTGACGCAGACTGTTTCGCCCATAGAACCAACCATAAGCGGCTGCGATAGGCAATAACAGAAATAGCAGTTCCATAGGTTAAGTCTTGTTGTTGGTTCGAGCCAGCCAGCGTTTGGTTCTTGCTTTAAACAACAAGGTCAGCGAGAGGCTTAAGCCGATAGCAAAGCCAATAACGAGGAACAAGAGCGCAATATCGACAACTCGAAGTTGCGCTT
>JACCDZ011233297.1_pt1 | contig 16320 bp, 11 predicted proteins | sample 7449551 | NCBI WGS metagenome assembly JACCDZ01 (sample SAMN15323452, study PRJNA562643) | freshwater metagenome | isolation source: river surface water | place: USA:Blue River Watershed | collected 2017-08-18 | reverse complement strand
CGAGACGGACGACCTTTCTGATCGTTTCGTGATCCGTGGCATCGACGAAAAGAATCGGCTCGTCCTTACGACCCTTTCGGAAGACCAGGATGGCGACGCGGTCTTCGGCACCATCGACGCCGCGGGGAAGCTCGACGACCAAGTCGAGCCGGCCATGCTCGAGAGCTTCGGAGCGAAGCCTGTCGACTTGGGGCGACTTGAACAAGGCACGTGCCGAAACGACGGCGATTGTCAGGCCCGACGGACAGACGCAATCAAGGCCGTGCTTGATCAGCTCATAGGTTCGGTCGCGCGCAGGCTTCTTCGCACGCTCATGTGCGGCCTTAAGGGAACGGGAGATCTCAAAAGCCGTCACACGCAGGCTCATGAGTTCCTGCTCACGTTCGCGCAGCTCGCGCTCCAAGGCCTGATGGCGGGCGGCGAGCTCCTTGCCTTTTGCCTCTGCGATGGCGGGCGGAAGGCCGGAGCGTTCATGCTCAAACGCTTCCATAGCCCATTTAGCTTCGTTGCGAGCGTTGAGCAGCGCTTCGCATCGGTGTTCCATCTCACCGCGCTGAACCGAGATACGCTGATCGGCTTCTTCGATTTCGCGGACGGTCTGCAGCAAGGCAGCCTTGCCTTCCTCGTCGGCATCAAAATCGATGGAGTGGACTACGGCGACATCGACCGGATTATCCTTATAGGAACTCGCATAGCCATATCGCAGCGGATCACCGACCTGGACGTGAGCGGATTCCGCGGAGGGATGAAGTTCCATCCGTAGCCAAGAGATGACTGCCAGTTCTTGGTCCATCTCCTGTCCGAAGGCGCGGATGCGCGACTTATCGCCGAGAAGCTTGGCCAGGAGCGTGCCGGTACCGCAGGACATATCCAAGACGCCGTTGCCGGGCTGGAGTGAGCAGAGCTTGGAGATCAGAACAGAGACTTCTGCTCCGGGACGGTGCACCCGATCATCGATGGCCCCCTTGCCGCTATTAAGGATGACGGCCATGACCTCTGACAGCTGTCGGGGGTCCTCAGCGAGGACGCGGTCCGGTCGGGCCAATCGCTCGACCTCAAGGAGAAGCGCCAACGGCAAGCGGACCTTGGATGAATCGCGGAGCGCGAACTTCAGCTCTCCTCCGAAGCCGATGGATTCTTGATTACTAGCCACGAACTCCTCGAAAAGCCCACGAGCCTGCGCAGCGGTCTCTTCGGGAGTATCCTGTCCGGCAGTGGCACGGTTCACGAGGTAACGAACCGGAGACTGGCCAAGCCCCTTGATGATCGCCGGGAAATGGACCGACTTCTGGCCCTGTGTCTGCGACAGATACCAAAGGGCATCCATCGCGTAGATCTCGGCGATGAGCTTGCGTTCAGCGATTTCGAGTTTTTCGAAACGTTCGGTCAGGCTGAAAGCGACAACCTGGCTGATGGGGAATGAACCCGATGCGTAAGACTCGCTCATGACTCAGGAAATGATGCCGGCGATGCGGCAAAGGTCGTTGTTGTTGGATTCGAATTCCGCTTCTGCCATCACTCGGCGGGCGGCGTATAGCTCCTGCCCAGCCGTCGAAGACGCGGCGATCGCCTTCTGCGTCTCAGGGGGAAGCAGAGGCACCGGCAGGCTCCCGATGACTTCGAGGCTGTAGAGAGTAGTGGCCGAACCACGGGCAGCTGCGCCCATGTGCTGCTTCGCGTATTCGGTGCCCAGCAGCCAGACGAGGAATTCCGGAAGTACCTTTGTCCAATCCTGGGGGGAGAGAACATGGCAAAGGGGGCCAGCGAGGATTGAAGACCCGTCAGCTTCCGCGATGGCCGTTTCGTCGATGAGGGCAGCGGTGAAGTCTCCGCGCGGCGTCACCACGACGTCGCCCTTCTTAAGGGCGTGACGGGCGATCAGCATCGACGGCAGAAGGACCTGGGATGATGCCCCGAGGCGGACACGTCCCGAGGTGAGGCTACCGGGAGCAACGACCTGGGCATGGGCCACGGCATCGGGGGAAAGGGCGTCGAGGGACTTGATGTACGGAAGAATTTCCGCGGACTTGAGATCACGCGACGGAACACCCGAACGTAAGTTCAATACGGATTTTAAAGGCTGAAACTGGGTTTTCATGGCGGGAGGGACGTCGGACGACAGCCCTAACCATGCCATACCGCGGCTCAGACGCAAGGGGAATATTACACTCTCGTCGGTAGGATTACAAGTATCGGTAGAAATACAGGTATTTATCTATTCCATGCACTACTGTGAGGACTAGGAATGCCAGTTTTCATGTTTTGCCCATTTTTAGCCATTTTAGACCTTTGGACCGTATTTGTTAAAGACCAGGCCTCCGGCGGCGAAGCAACGTCGTACTGACTTACCTATATAGTGGGCGCGTACCTCCTGATCGGCCGGCTCCCCCTCGAACTCACAGGTCCCCTTGAAATTATCCGGAGTTAGATCCGTGCGCGTCGGGTAGTGGGACGGGTCTGAGGGTTGCCAGTGGTAGGTCCGGAAGACCTCAACGACCAGACCTTGATAGACCACGATGGCGTAGTCGTACTTCGAGGCGTAAGTCGGGTTGAAGTTCCAAACACCTCGGGCGGCCTCGTAGAGCTCCTGCGCGGACATCCCCTTCCGGTACGTCTGGGCGATTTTGAGGAAGATCACCTTATGGATGACCTCGGCCTCTTCCGGCATGTATCGGGCGGCGAGCTCCGCGAGACTGGTGCGCCCGAACTTCTCGACGCCATGCCCCGGAGCGATGTTGGTGAGATTACCCAGGCCGAAAGCATCGATGACCGCGGACTCTACCAGGAATGCCTCGGCCTCGTTCTCGAGACCGTGGCGGATGATATCAATCTGCGGAGTCAGGCCAGCGGCCTCGATCTCGGCGATTTTCGAGGCCTTGGCCACGCCATCGTCTGAGGCCGAATGATCGAAACAACGTCCGCCCTTCCCCTTCCCTACGTAGAAAACCTTCCCGTCACGCGGATCCATTAGTAGGTAAACGTAATAGGCTAGGCTATCGGAGAGAGGCCCGGAGATGGATTTAGGCTGAGGGAAGGAGGTCACGATAGTAAAAATAATGTGCCAGTCAGAATAGCTAGCATTTATGCAAGTTCTTCAGATGTCACACTAACAAGTGTACAAGTTGCCATATCCTTTCAGGCATAGCCTACGCCGCGTCGCACGAACTTTATGTCCGTCTTAGTTATAGGCCTTATCAGCTGTCGTTTGTTGACTCTATAAGTAAGTTGAACAAAACAAGCGCACCCCAATCGATGAGCGCAGCCGAGCCAAAGTCGAAGTCGTCTCGAACCTACGAACAGCTTCGTAACCTCTCACTAGCAGGTGCGCCCATCCTGCATATCACATCCTACGAATGGGAGCGCGTCCGTGGACAAGTCATCGCGATCGCGAAAGAACTCAAACAGCCTCTCAAGATCTGGAGCCAGTCCCGTGGTGTCCTTATGTGCGACGATCAGGGGGAGACGGTCGTCGAGGCAGCGGACCGAACTGATCCGCTTGAGATCCTCAAGGACATCCACGCCAGCGAAAATGGGGGCGTATGGCTCCTGGAGGACTTCCAGCCCTTCCTCCTAGAAGAACATCACCCTCTCCATCGCTGGCTTCGTGAAATAGCACGCCTCCCATCGAAGCCAAGGAAGCTGGTCGTCTTGTCGACACCGCTGCCCGGACTTCCGGTCGCCCTGCGAAAGGAAATACCAACCGTCGAACTGGAACTACCCGGGGTGGAAGACCTCAAGGTCGTGCTAGATGACGCAGCTGCAGCGGTTGGCGTAAATGCCACGGCGGACGATGCGCTGCTGGACGCGGCCCGCGGACTTACGGTGATGGAAGCAAAGTTGGCGTTCGGCAAGGCGGCCGCAGAACTCCGCAGGCTTGACCATGGCGCGGTACCCCTTGTCGCACAGGAAAAAGAACGCATCATCAAGCAGAGCGAGGTATTGGAGTACTATCAAACCGATGCACGCATGACGGACGTTGGCGGACTCGATCAGCTAAAAGGATGGCTGGATCGCAGAGGCAGGGCGTTCGGTTCTGGCGCCAGGGATTTCGGCCTGGACGCCCCCAAGGGCGTGATGCTCCTCGGCGTACAAGGCTGCGGAAAAAGCCTTCTCGCCAAGGCAATCGCGGCGACATGGCAGTTTCCGCTCCTACGCTTCGACATGGGTAAGGTTTTCGGCGGAATCGTCGGACAATCGGAGGCGAACATTCGCACGGCGCTCCAAGTCGCCCAAGCCCTAGCACCCTGCGTGCTCTGGATCGACGAAATCGAGAAAGGTCTGGCCGGCATGGGAAGCTCGGACCAGACCGACGGCGGGACCACCGCGCGCGTCGTCGGAACGCTGCTGACCTGGATGCAGGAAAAGAAAGATCCGGTCTTCGTCGTCGCGACAGCCAACCGGATCGACATGCTCCCACCCGAGTTGCTGCGCAAAGGACGTTTCGATGAGATCTTCTTCGTCGATCTCCCCACGAAATCCATCCGCAAGGAAATACTGGGGATCCACCTCAAGAAGAAGAAACGCGACCCAAGGGCATACGCGCTGGACGACCTTGCCGCTCGATCGGCCGGATTTTCCGGCGCAGAACTCGAGGAGGCCGTTCGGGAAGGACTTTATGAAGCCTTCGCTGAAGGTCGCGAGCTTCACTCGGACCACATAGCTCGAGCCATAGACAAGACCTTCCCCCTTTCCCGCACCATGCGCGATCAAATCGACGGCCTAAGGCAATGGGCGAAGGTTCGGGCAAGACTGGCAGCCGGCGAACCCCCCGAAAACCTGCCTGCAGATAATGCCGACGCCTCTGTTCCAAAACTGAAACAAGAGACAAGCCGCAATCCATTCATACCCGGCTCACGACCTTGAAGGAATTGTTTTTCCATGCCACGGCGGCAGTAGCTCATCCTGCCGTACTGAAGGCGCTTGAAGCACAAACACGGAACACGCTTCGCCCCTTCAACCGCTTCCTCGCCCAGGCGATTCATACCGCCAAGAAGAGGCAGACCCGCTACCAGCTCCAGTGGGAAAAGGTCCGAAACCTCATCCATATAAAGCTTGAAGCCGCAGATACCCTGCTGCGCATCCCACGCAGGCAGACGGCCATGCTGCTCAAAGACTGGCCTGCGGGTAAGGCGTACGATATCACGAAACCCGGATTCGTGACCAACAGGGACATGCTGGTGAGATTCGAAGAGGCGATTCCTACCGATGAAGGACTGCTGATCCGCACCGACGTGAACCTCCAACCGGAAGACAGGATCATGTGGTGCGGCGTCGATTCAGGCATTCGCCAAGAACAAGACGTAGCTTCGCCGAAAACGATCACCGACATGAATGGGCGCTCGCTCCCCCTTGTCGCCCCTCCGGCAGCCACCCCGGATAAACGAAATTGGCTGATCAAAGTCGAAGGAAACATCCGGGACTGCTTCATCAAGGTAGACGGAGAAGAGCTGGCAGCCGAGGTGCTCCCTGCCTTCGAAGACCTCCAGCGAGTGGTGGATAGACATGGATCCAGCTTCGAGGCCGACGGAGTGACCATTCGCGTGGAAGATCCTCCAGCGGAAGGTCTCCTTCAGGGTGACAATGGCTTACGCTACCATTGGAGTTATGCCGAAGCTTCTGCCAAGAAAGGTTGCTGGATTCAGCTCCTGCAGCCGGCCACGGTAGACGCAGAAGAATTCATCGACGGTCGGGCAGCTTTTTGCGAGGGCGACGTCAAGGAAGTCTGGACTCAACCTCGCCATCATAAAGACACGGCGTTGAAGGTCAAAAAGGTGGACCAAGACCGATACCAGCTCCTCTTGGAGCGCTACCCGCCAGACGGGATGACCCTCTACCTTCCAGTAGATGTCCGGAACCTGCATCTGCAAAGGCGGGCCATAAACCAGCTGACGAATGCGCCGCTCCCTCATCATCAAGGCCTGATCCGCCTATGCGAAGAACCTCAGCACGCCCGCTGGCCCATGGTAGCCGATGTTCAGATTCCTGAAAGCGGGTGGAAAGCCCTCACGAATCTCAGCCGTAGCGGGACCGAAGAACAGCGCGCATTCGTCCAGAAAGCCCTTGGAAGTCAGGATTTTGCCTTTCTCGAAGGTCCACCTGGATCTGGCAAAACGACCGCTATCTGCGAAATTGTTCAGCAACTTGTCGCAAAGGGCCAAAGGGTCCTTCTTTGCGCATCTACGCATGTCGCTATCGATAACGTCCTTGAAAGGCTCCTGAAGTCAGACTCCCCGATCGATGCCGTGCGCATCGGTAATCTTGATAAGGTAGATGACAACGTGCAGGCATGCCAATTGGACACGCGGGTGGAGAATATGGTCGATGCTTGGCGAAATGTTCCTGAGATGGCTAAGCTAGGTAAGGCCGAACTCGAGCAAATGGCCGAACGATCGGTTGTCATGGCAGCCAACCTCACTTGCGGAACAACCATGGGGATCGTAAACCACCCCCTTATCCGTGGACGCGACGAGGACGTCGCCATCCGGGAAAGGCCCATCAGCACAATCCCCCATTGGGACGTCCTCATCATTGACGAGGCAAGCAAGACGCTCATCCAAGAATTCCTTGTCCCTGCCCTCATGGCAAGGCGTTGGATAATCGTGGGAGATATCCGTCAGCTGCCGCCGTTCGCCGACCGCTCTGACATCATCGCGAATCTACGTGATCTCGTCAGCGAAGACGACAAACCGGTGTTTCCTCCTGACCATCAACGTGCCTGCCTGATTCTTCACAGGCTAACAAGAAGCAATACGCGCCAGCAGGACGTGCGTTGGCTGATCACCGAAAAGCCCGGTGTATTGGAGCATATCGCCCGAGAAATCGAAGCAAAGCCCATCCATAACCTTAGCGTCGTTCGACTGATCTCTAACGGGCGTCCAAGCCCCGGGATCGTGGATACGGTGACCGTTTCGCAAGTACGCGCCGGCGGGGCAGACGCGCTTCGCCTGGCATCGGCTGACTGGGTGCTCGTCGGCGATGATATCATCGAAGAGGCTGCCGACCTGCTACCTTCAAACCTGCTCAGCGCAATAAAACCGTCCGCAAGCCTGGAGAGCTCACCCCTATGGGGCGTGTTCCGTTCCAGGCAGGAATGGTGGTTTAATAGGGCCAGGCCGCTTCACCACCCTTATCGTGACAAGGATTTCCGCTTCCGCACCCAAATTGACGAGGTAGCATCGCTCGCTGATTGTGAGGAGTGTGAATCCGACTGGCTGAAGCGAAACGACTTAGCAGGACAGATCACGTGGCGCATCAGCCGAATTCACGAACTCAAACACAGCGCCAACGTGTACGAGAGGGAAAAACTCAAGTCCGACATGCATGGCGTATCGGAAGCGGACCGGGGACGGGGGCAACGTCGCGCTCTCTTGCCGCATTCCGTAAACATCAACGATTACGTCTCCGAGATAGAGGACATCGGGTTGCCCAGCATCTTGGAAGTCCTTCAAGAAGGAATCGGAGCTGAGCGCGCCAAGCGTAGGAGCGCCCTTACGACAGGACTAAGCAAAAGCAGTCGCGACGCGTTTAGGGCAAGATTCCAGAGCCTGACATATCAGCATCGCATGCACTCGGAAATATCGTCCTTCCCCCGCGACGTCATCTACGAGAAAGCGGCCCTCCTGGATGCGAACACCATTCAGATTCGCGACGAAAAGCTTACGTGGGATTTCAAAGGTTTCCCGTCACGCAGGGCTTGGGTGGACATCAGCGGGAGAGAGAGCGGAGGCGTGAACTCCGACGAGATCAAAGCCATGGAGCAAATCCTTCGTGACTTCATCAAGTGGGCTGGTGCGAAAGGCAAACCCGACCGAGACACGCCAAGGCACTGGGAGGTGGCTTGCCTTGCCTTCTATGACAAACAAGTGAACGCCATTTCGGACATGCTGCGCAAGGTCACCGAAGATTCCAAAGAAAAGAAGGTGCGATTCTTCGCCAAGGACGCTCCCGTCGAATTCGTCTGCGGAACTGTGGATCGGTTCCAGGGCCGTGAAGCCGACATGGTCCTGTTATCGATGAGAAACACCAGCCGGACCGGATTCTTGGATAGCCCGAATCGGCTCAATGTATCGGTCACGCGCGCGCGCCAGCAATTGATCATTATAGGCAACTATCGCTTCTACGAAAACTGCCATACTAGCGAGCTAGAGCAACTTGCGAAACTAACCCCGATGTCCACAACATATGGGCAGCCCCCCATCAGGGGCCGACGCCAATGAGAACCACACTAAAGGCTGACATCGACATAAGCCATATCGCCGTTTTCGCCGAAATGGCCCTGCTGGAGCGCCGTCCTGAGCTAGGGCTTCTTTGCCGCAACGCATCCTTAAACGCAAACAGGCTAACTGCGGCCGTTGTCCAATCGGCACTCCCCGGACTGGGCGACGCAGGAGCCGGCAATGTCATCTCTTGGTGCAAATCTCTCGGCCTTTGTGACACTAACGGAGGTATCACGAGCCTAGGAGAAGACGTGGCAAAAACAAACGAGGCTCCCGTGCCCGAGCAAGGTGCCTACGAAATGTGGATCGCGAAGCATCCGTTGGTCGGCTCCAAGGTCCTTGCCGTGAGACGACTCCCCGGCCGGCAAACTGATACTAATTACGACGCCATAGAACCGTTGCAGATTCGACCCGACATTGGGAAGGTATTCCGTTCTGTCATAGACAAGAACGTGCGCTTCATCGTACGAAGCCTTCCGGCCAATCATGGGCAGCCAGGCTCGATGATCGATGGGCAAGAAACCAGATGCAGGATCAGATGGACACTCGATTTTGATGAATGCACCGACCACTGGCAAATAGATGGGACGTTGGACATTCCCGGGAACCACGGAAGCCCCGAGTCCAGGCCAATCCTTCACGACGCTGAGTCCGATGGGGTCGACCTCTGGGCGCTTGCCTCCAGATGGTCGTCGGGCCCTCTTCGCGAACATGGCCGATGGATGGCCCAGAAGAAATCTCTTTCCGTTAAATTTGACGGACTCAGCGAGTCGGAGATCGGCTCTTTCCGCAAAACCCTGGACCTCGGCAAGGTGGATATTCCAGGGAAGGGTTCCTATACTGACGTAGTTCTTGAAGACGTATCCATCTGCCCGGAATCAAAAGAAGACGCACAGAGGTGGGCCCTGGCTCTTCTATGGAAATACCTGTCTGATAGGCCCGGCTACCGAAGCAGAGCCGAGTTAAGGCAGCAATTCGCCGCCCTGACTGAAGGCACTCCGTTGGAAGAACATTCTCCAAGGTTGCCCTCCCATGCGGACTTACTCGATGAAGCCGCAGAAAGCCGCGAACTCTTTTGGTCTTTGGCGGCGACTGTCGACCTATGCCCTTTCATACTCACCGATGATGAACTGGGGATCCTTGAAATCGGCTCCCAGCCGCAGACTGCGGAGATTTCTTCACCGTCCTACTTCCGCGTCCCCTATCGCGGCGGATGGTCGATGCGGAAATTCGTCGATCGCGCCCTCAACGGAGCATCTCCTGCACGAGTCTTGCTATGCGACGGCTATGTCAGAGGCGACCATCTGGCAACATTCAGGCTGTTGGTCGACACCTTAAGGGCGACAAACCCCAAGGTCAGAATCGACACATGGACCAAGGACGAAGAGCCTGACTTCAAGGTCATTCAGGAAATTGCCGGCGAACAACCGGGACGCTACCGCGAAATCTTCGGGCGATCGATTCCACACGATCGCTACCTGCTCGTAGTCACGACAACCGGCGAGGAAATCTGCTGGCAGATGAGCAATAGCCCCATACACGCAAGGGCTGACATAAAGGACGCCAGCCCCGAGACGCCGTTAAGATGGAAGGACCTGGCAGCGACGAATATCCCGTCCGATGAACTCATACCCGCCTTCCTCCAATGGTTGAAAGGGAAAACATTATGACTACCGGCACGATAGGAAAATATTCCAACTCGCGGACCTGCCCAAGGCAGGATGTCCTTCTTGATACGGCATGGGTCAGCACGGGCCTTCCTGCCTCATCGATTCCTGATGGCGAGTGGCTATGCGCATCAAGCAAGTGGAGCTTGGCTACCGATAGCGAGCCCATCTTGGTCATGTTTGGTCGCGACAGCAAGCCCGCCCGCGATTGGCTCATCTCGCTTGGAAATCCCGCGATTCGGACTTACCTTTTGGCGTCACCAGGACACGGAGAATTTCAAGAGGATGAAGATTTGCGAAGCATGGCCAACCTCCTTGTCCGACGCATACCCGAAGTTCCGGCATCCGCAGTCATCACCAAGGCAGGCGCTATCATCTGGATTGGCGGCGGACTCTCCATTCGTCTCGACTCGGTACAAGCAGGGTTTCTACGTCATGCTTTCCAGAGACTATTCTGGCATGAAGCGACAGATGAGGCCTGGTCGGCTCATGGGCGACTTTTCTGGCGAAAAGCACTTCCACGCCCATTCGATGTCCCCGTGATTCCAGCAAACGGCTTGATTCGCATTGAGGGAACAGCTGCCCAGCTAACGGCAGGGCAAAAATGTGATATCCTTCATCTTCAGTCTGACCTGCCTCCTGACAATGCTCCCCGCCGCCTGTGGTTGCGCACGGGTCCTGCCCATCACGACAAACTCTCCAAGCTGAACGAAAAAGGCACGGAAATCATCTGGTCCGATGGCGATCTGCCGGACATCAAGATCGAAGGTGAAGCCAGTGAAATGCTTCTGCCAGGAACGAAATCTAGACTGAGGATAATGCTCAATGTCGCTCAGAGGGGCGAAATATCGGCCATTTTGGAGGCTAACCCATCATGGAGATTCCAGACCGACATAAGAATCGGCGACCCTCGCCTTTCTGCGGCCAAAATCTGGATCGCTGGCGAATCAGGCCCAAAAGAACTGCTGGAGGAACAGGTCATCTCATTACCCGATATCGTCGCAAGCTCGCTTAGGGCGACGCGCACACTGGAACCGTCCCAGTTCCCTTCCCCCATGAAGTTGGCATTGAATGTCAAATATGAGTGGGCCGTCGTTCCGCCGCGGGCGCCTGCCGGACTGGGCGAGGACCCTCTGGTCGATCAGTGGAAATCCATCGATGGGGCCTGGTCGGCAAGAGTGCTTGCCATAAAAGCCCGGCTTCAGCTTTCAGAAAAGGAAAGCGGACGCATCCGTGGTAAATTCGCTAGACTGATAAGCGCAATGCTAGGTTTTGATCGCACCTACGCCGCCCTTTCAGCTCGCATCGCAGAAATCGAATCTTCAACGCCTTCAAAATGCGGACCCGCTGAATCGCGCACTCTTTTCATCAAACTCAAGGAACTCGAGGAATCCGTCCGAGAGTTCCAGACGAACATGGAAGGAGCGGAACAAAAAGCCGAGGAAGACGAAGAAAGGGAACGCCAAGAGGCCAAGTGGAAGGCTGACGTAGAAGCAGCCAAATCCGCGCTTCCTGATAAACGAGCCGAGCTCGATCATTCAGAAAAACTTTTGGCGCAAATTGATCATGAATATAAACAGGTCTTGGTCGACCTTGAGTCCAAGGAAGAAGGTAACAAGATGGACCTGGGCGCCAAATCCAAGAAGCTGGCCGATGACCTTCAGAGGACGGCCAAAGATACGGCGAGATTAAAGGCCGAGATCGAATCCTTGCTGGCGACAACGAAATCATCCTTCGTCTTCGTAAAGCCAGCCGGAGTCATGCAGAAGTCCCCGAAGGCCGGCGCACGGTTCACGCCGACCCAATCCAACCCTACAGACGTCAAAATTCCCGATGAGGCTCTCCCAAGCGCCGGAAAACTTGGTGCTATCAAGAAACAGCGCTATCTCGTGATCGACCAATGGTCCTTGCTTGAAGAGGGTGAAAAGGAGGCCGCACGCCTTTCCGCTCAACTAACAGCTCCTACAAATTCATGAAAGAGCAGAAATTAGTCATAACGATTAGCCCGGAAGGAAAGATATCGGCTGATGCCGAAGGCTTCTCCGGCGACATGTGCATAAATGAACTCGAGAAGCTCCTCGTTGGCCTTTCTCCGGGGAACCTATCCGTTGATCGTAAGCCCGATGCCGGGAAAACCCAAATCAAGCAGCCCAAGCGTCAAGACCTTGGGAGAAGTTCATGAGCGCATACCTCACGTTGTTGACGCCCATGGTCGATCGCGAGTGCTTGCTTAAAGCACTTTCTGACCTCGGATTCGGCGCCCTGAAGGTCGAGGTCCACGAGACGGCAACACACCTCGTAGGCTTCCAAGGAGACATCAGAACCCAGGTGGCCAATATCATCATTCGTAGAATTCACGTGGGTTCGGCTTCAAATGACGTCGGCTTTCTTGCGACTCCCACCGGCTACCAGTCTATAGTCAGTGAATACGACCGTCCGAAATACGGGAATAATTGGATGCAGAAGCTGAATGAGCGCTACAATCATCATGCAAAGGAGAAGCATGAAAGGTTGGCGGAAGAAGAACGTAAACGTATCGAAGAGGAACGTAAGCGGCTTGTGGAAGCACAGAGAGCCGCAATCCATGAACGTGCCGCCAAGTTGGGTTATCATGTAAAAGAAGTCAAAGAAGGCGACTCTGTCCGCCTTACCCTCATAAAGAGGACCTACTGACATGCTGGTCAACGTGGCCAGGACACTTGCTCGGAGCGCCGCAAACGGCCCTGGAGAACGGTATGTACTATGGGCTCAAGGTTGCCCTCTCACATGCCCCGGCTGCTGGAATCCCGACACGTGGTCATTCAAAAAAAGGGCTCATCGTCAATCCGCCGACCTAGCCGATGAAATACTAGCCACATCAGGCATCGAAGGAGCGACTTTCACTGGCGGCGAGCCTTTTGCGCAAGCAGCAGCCCTTGCTGAAATCGCCGCAACGATCAAGGATGGCGGCTTATCGCTTTTTATCTTCACAGGCTATACGCTCAAAGAGCTCAGCAGCCCCGAGCATAGAAGCCTCCTGGCGCATGCCGACATCTTAGTTTCCGGACGCTACGTAGATTCTTTGCGCTCCAATGCACTGCCGTGGCGAGGTTCAACGAATCAGGAAGTACATTTTCTATCGGGAAGATACGGACCTGACTCTATTCCTGACACCTCGTCCTTGGAGTTTCACCTTAATCCGGACGTTGCACCGTCAATCACTGGATTTCCCATCGAAGACGAGTGGCGAACGCCGCTCTGATTTGCTTAGTTTGTATGTCGACGCCATCCACACCTGCGCTCGACCCTCACTGGAGGGAGATGACCTTACCCCATTACCTGAAAGAGTTGCGTCTCGAGATTCAGGAGAAGTGGGCCAAAGACCTGACGACACCTAAGGCCGAGATCGAGAAATACGAAGCCACTCGCAAGGCCCGCGAGAAGAAGGGGGCCGGAGCCAACGTATCTGACGCCAAGAAGTTCCTCAAGGACTCGGTCGGCATCATCGTCCGTCTATTGCGCCGGGAGGCGGTCGGCGAGGAAGCGGCCATTCTCAGCGATGCCAGTCAGGTCGGACTCGCCATCCGCAACGAAGATGAGCTGCTCCGCCTGATCGCCCCAGATTTCTCCGTGAACCCCAGCGGTCGCTGGCCGGGGACTGTCGGCTATCGCTCGGCCCTGCACCACCTGATCGCCGTCAGCATCCGCGTGCACTCGATGTACCCGGAGACGAAGTTCGACGTGATCCTACGAGCCTCCGCCCGGCGCATCCTCGTGCCTGCAATGGCGCATAACCTGACCTTCCTGCGACGGAGCGCCCCCTCGACCTTCGATTACCTTCTGAAGTCTACGCCTGGGATTGATCAGCTTTGCAGCGGCAAGCTGATCCCCAAACCCGACCAAGGCAGGCTTCCCGAAGAGGAGGCCGCCATATCGGATGCCTGGATTCGTCTTCTTAACGCCGTCTATCATTTCGCCCGGAAATCCGTCGTGGATGCGACGGACCTTTTCACCGAAATCAAGCGCTTGACGCTGGAGCACGAGATCAACCCGACTGGTAGCGCACTTTGGAATGAGTTGAGCCTCATCGCTTCGGGAGACCTCTCGATCGACGAACTCCTAGTTTCGCGCGTGACGCTTGACCTCCAGGATAAGCTCGGAGCCGCGCCACCCCGCCCCATCGTCTTCTGTGCACGAGCCCGGTTCGGTCTACTCCGCTATTCCTACGCCATGACAGAAGAGCGGGAACTGGTCGCAAAACGGCCAGCGGATGCCTGGAAGGCCGCTAAGGACTTCCTCGACGGCATCCTGACTCAGCCCAAGCCCCTGCAGGACGATGCCTGCATCCGAGCCTTCGGATGGGCCTACCTTTGGTCTCGCCACCTTCTGCTTGGTCGTGCCGATGACAAGCGAATGGAGACACCCGAGTTCAAGGCGACCCAAGAAAAAGCGGGCTTACTCTTGGAGGACTTACTCTACCAAGTCTACTACCACGGCGAGAAGCCGGAGTATCGACAACTAGCGTTACGCTACATGGCCGGCTTTCTGACCAATCCGCGCTTCGTAAGGCCCAAGGTGCTTCGGGCCGATAATCATAAAAAGGCCAAAGTTTACGTGACTCTGATGGAGAAAGAGCGCCTGCCAGGCGGCCTTGTCTCCATGATGCAAGCCCGACTCCAATTGCATGATGCCTATGCAGCCTCGGGAAAGCCCGGATTCGCGGCCGCCCTGCATAGCGCCTTGGCCACATACGCGGAAACCCTCAAGTCGATCGGCGCCACCGAGCATTCGAATAACATGATGGACGGTGAAGTCGCTGCATGGGCTATCCCGGAGATGCGTTACGCGGTTGAACTGCTTAAACAGACGATTACCGAAAAAGGGAATGCCAAGAAGTCGAAGATCAGCGAACTGGAGCGCATCCAGAAAGCCTTGGACATGGTCGGCGAAATGCAGTTCGGCGTGTACTTCAACCAAGAGGAAGAGACCGGACGGCTGGAAAAGGGCCTAAAGCTGGGCTGCGCGGATTTAGGGTAGGCCGATCGCCCCTAACCCAAGAGTCTGTTTAAAGGGTTTTTTGGGCCTCTATTTGGGGTCATCGAGGGGCTCCCCTAAGGGGGGAGCTGATAGTCCTTAGGGGGCTCTGAGGGGTCATTGGAGCCCTCCATAAGGGGGTCATTTTCGAGGCATGGAAACACCCATGCCCAACGCGAAAGTCACCACCGTCAACTTCCACCTGGTCAAGCACTGCCCGATGGCGTGCAACTTCTGCTACGCCCGCTTCGATGACGTGATCCGCGACACGAAGGTGAGCAAGCTCGGCCTGCCGACCGAACAAGCCCGTGCCGTCGTCACCGAGCTCGCCAAGCTTGGCTTCGAGAAAATCAACTTCGCCGGCGGCGAGCCACTCCTCCGCAAGGACCTGCCGGAGCTGATCCGCTACGCCAAGTCGCTCGGCCTGGTCACTAGCATCATCTCGAATGGCCAGCTGATCACCGCCGACTGGATCAAGTCCGTCTACGGCCATCTGGACCAGATCGGCATCAGCGTCGACAGCGCCCTTCCATCGCGACGCGTCCAGATGGGTCGAGCCATCAATGGCAAGCCGCTGACGAACGATGACTACCTAGACCGGGCGGCCCTCATCCGCCTGGCCAATATCTCGCTCAAGATCAACAGTGTCGTGACCGCTCAGAACTTCGACGAAGACATGAGCGACTTCATCCGCCAGCTCGCTCCGCAGCGCTGGAAGGTTTTCCAGGCCCTGCAGATCGACGGCCAGAACGACCTTGATGCAGCCCTTATTCGCTGCCCGGACCTCGCGTTCGAACTCTTCAAGCGCACCCATGCCGGCCTGAAGGCCCAGGGCATCCGGACCGTGTTCGAAGGGAACGATGCCATGACCGCCAGCTACGCGATGGTCGATCCGTACGGCCGTTTCTTCGATAACGTCGAAGGCGTACACCGGTACAGCGAGGCGATCGTTAAGGTGGGCGGCGAATCTGCCCGCGCCCAGGTCATCGTCGACGCCGGCAAGTTCGTCGCCCGTGGCGGCGTCTACAAAGTCTGACCCAAAACAAACCCTTCCAAACCAGCACTTTGCTCACCACCGAGGCCGTTCCTGCGACAAGCGCCCTGACCGAACTCAACCACACCGCCAGCCCTTTATATAGAGACCCTTCACCCAAACCCACCCACCTATGATCAACACTCACCATCACAACCACCCCCTCCGCAGTTTCGCTGAAGCGATCATGCTGGTCCAATCGACCGGCAAGGCAGATTTCACGATGGCCAACGGAAGCGTCGCCAAGCTGACCAGCACCAAGCTGCTCCAGAACTACGAAGCCAGCCTCCGCATGGCCGGCATCGAGCAGATCCTGGGCGAAAGCATCGGGCTAACGCCTGGCGCCGAAGCGCTCAAAGTCGCGGATGCGGAGCTCAGCCAGTTCGCCGAT
>JACCDZ011735545.1_pt1 | contig 16326 bp, 10 predicted proteins | sample 7449551 | NCBI WGS metagenome assembly JACCDZ01 (sample SAMN15323452, study PRJNA562643) | freshwater metagenome | isolation source: river surface water | place: USA:Blue River Watershed | collected 2017-08-18 | reverse complement strand
GAGTATCTGCGCAAGCGCGTGCACTAAGCGCGTCAGCGTTTGCTGTATAGTTCAGGCTGTCACTCCGGTGACAGCCTTTTTCATTTCTGGATAGACAGGCATACTCGCCGCCTGGCTATTGTCATTATCTGGACTGTTCATGGACTCTCTCAGCGTTGTCATTCTGGCTGCCGGCAAAGGCAAGCGTATGTATTCGGCCTTGCCCAAGGTATTGCACCCGATCGGCGGACAGCCGATGCTGGCGCGCGTGCTCGCGACTGCCCGCCAGTTGCAGCCGGCCAAGATCGTGGTGGTGTACGGCCACGGCGGCGAGCAGGTGCGCGAACAGATCCAGGACCCGGATATCGCCTGGGCGCTGCAGGCCGAGCAACTGGGCACCGGCCACGCGCTGAAGATGGCGCTGCCGCACCTGCCCAAGGTTGGCCGCACGCTGGTGCTGTACGGCGACGTGCCGCTGACCACACTGGCGACCCTGCAGCAGTTGCTGGCGGTGGCGGCGCAGGGCATGGCGCTGCTGGTCGACGTGTTGCCGGATGCCAGTGGTTACGGCCGCATCGTGCGCAACGCCGCCGGCGAGATCGTCGCCATCGTGGAAGACAAAGATTGCAGCGCAGCGCAGAAGGCGATCCGCGAAATCAATACCGGCATGCTGGTGCTGCCCAACGAGCGCCTCGACGGCTGGCTCGGCGCGCTGAAGAACGGCAATGCACAAGGCGAATACTACCTGACCGATGTCATCGGCCTGGCGGTGGCCGATGGCCTGGCGGTGCCCGGTGTCACCGTGGCCGCCTCGTGGGAGGCCGCCGGCGTCAACAACAAGTGGCAGCTGGCCGAGCTGGAGCGTCAGCTGCAGCTGAACCAGGCGCGGGCACTGCTCACCGCCGGCGTCACCCTTGCCGATCCGGCGCGCATCGACGTACGCGGCGAACTGCAGCATGGCCAGGATGTCAGCATCGACGTCGGTTGCGTGTTAGAGGGCCAGGTAAGACTGGGTGATAATGTGCAGATCGGCGCCTACTGCGTGCTGAAGAATGTCCGCATCGCGGACGGCAGCCGCATTGCGCCGTACTCGCACCTGGAAGACGCGGAGGTGGGCGAGGGCTGCCGCATCGGGCCGTATGCGCGGCTGCGTCCCGGCGCAAGGTTGGCCGCACATGTGCACGTCGGCAACTTTGTCGAGATCAAGAAGGCGACCGTGGGCGAAGGCTCCAAGGTCAATCACCTGAGCTATATCGGCGATGCCGACATCGGCAGCAAGGTCAATGTCGGCGCCGGCTCGGTGACCTGCAACTACGACGGCGTCAACAAGTACCGCACCGTGATCGGCGACGGCGTATTCGTCGGTTCCGGCACGCTGATGGTGGCGCCGGTGACGCTGGAAGAGGGCGCCACCATCGGCGCCGGCTCGGTGCTCACCAAGACCGCGCCCGCCGGCCAGCTCACCGTGGCGCGCGCCAAGCAGCTGACGGTACCGGGCTGGCAGCGTCCGCAGAAGCTCAAGTAAGCCTCCGCGCACTGCACGCCGAAACCGCCACCGCCACGCTGCCGTGGCGGTTTTTTCATGCGCCGCCACCGCAAGGTTGGCCGCAGGCCTCTCAGCCTTCAGGGTGTCTCAGTCAAACAGGGCATCAAGGTGACAGCTGCCCTGTTTCCGCCCCTGCACGCTGGCAATGTGCAGACGGTGCTGACCATTTTGTGCATGGTAGCTGGCCAGCAGCGAGACCGTGATCACCTCTTCCGGCTTTGTATTCTGCAGGGCCAGCAATGCATCGACACCGCTAGCCTTGCCATTGCTATCGCGCAGCAGATAGCGGCTTTTGGCAGTGTCACAGCGCTTTAACACCCACTCACTGCCGTTTTTTTCCAGCGTGCCGGTAAACAGATCGACCGCTTGGGTTTCGGCATGGGCTGATAGGCCCAGCAACAGACTGGTCATGACCAACCAGGTTTTCATCACGGTATTCCTTTCATCACGGTGGCGGCCAACCTTCCACCTTTCATCATGTGGCGATGCGAACTATGCCAAACGATAGTCTGCAGGGCAAACTGCTTGCATGCATTTCCGGTTCATATAGCTTGCTGGGCATGAGGCTGACGGTGCCGACAAGTTTGCAGGCTTGCGTCATAGATTTCGCACTGTTATCATCAGAAAACTTTTGAAACGAAACTTAATCTGATGAAGCGAAACACCCAGCAGCGTCGTCACGCGATTGTGGCTCTGGTGCAGGAACATGGTGAAGTCAGCGTCGATGACCTGACTCGCCGCTTTAACACCTCCGAAGTCACCATTCGCAAGGATCTTGCGCTGCTGGAAACCAGCGGGCTGTTGCTGCGCCGCTATGGTGGTGCGGTGGCCTTGCCAGCCGAGATCGTGAGCGCCGATGCCGAAAAAGTTTCGCAACGAAAGATGGCGATTGCCCGCGCCGCAGCCGAGCGCATCCGTGACCACAATCGCATCATCATTGACAGCGGTAGCACCACCTGCGCCGTCATCCCGCTACTGGCGCCGAAGCAGGGCCTCGTCGTGATGACCAACTCGCTGAATGTGGCTGCCGCACTGCGCGAACTCGAAAACGAGCCGACACTGCTGATGACCGGCGGCACCTGGGACCCGCATTCCGAATCGTTCCAGGGCCAGGTGGCCGAGCAGGTGCTGCGCTCCTACGACTTTGACCAGCTGTTTGTCGGTGCCGACGGCATCGATCTCGAACGCGGCACCACCACCTTTCACGAGCTGGTCGGCCTGTCGCGCGTGATGGCTGAATCGGCACGCGAAGTGATCGTCATGGCCGAGTCTGACAAGGTTGGCCGCAAGATTCCGAATCTCGAGCTGCCGTGGCAGCAGATTCACACCCTGATTACCGATGACGGCCTCAGCGATGCGGCCCGTACCCAGATTGCCGCGCGCGGCGTGCAGGTGATCTGCGCCGCAGTCGGCGAAACGCCAAGGAGAAAATGAATGTGTGGCATTGTTGGCGCGATTGCTTCGCGCGATATCGTTCCGGTACTGGTCGAGGGCCTGAAGCGCCTGGAATACCGTGGCTATGACTCTTCCGGCATCGCCGTGCACGCCGGCAGTGACATCACCCGCGTGCGCCGCGTTGGCCGCGTGGCGGAAATGGAAGCCGCGGCCGTGGCGGACAATGTGCACGGCGAGCTGGGCATCGGCCACACCCGCTGGGCCACCCACGGCGGCGTCACCGAGTACAACGCCCACCCGCACGTGTCGCACGGCCTGATTGCGGTGGTGCACAACGGCATCATCGAGAATCACGAACAGAAGCGCGCCGAGCTGAAGGCCGCCGGCTATCAGTTCGAATCGCAGACCGACACCGAGGTGATCGCCCACCTGGTGCACCAGTACTACCTGCAGGAAAAAGACCTGTTCCGTGCCGTGCACAAGGCCACCCGCGAGCTGACCGGCGCCTACGCCATCGGCGTCATCGCGCTGGACCGTCCGGACGAATTGGTGTGCGCGCGCATGGGCTGCCCGCTGCTGGTCGGCCTCGGCGAGGGTGAAAACTTCATCGCCTCCGACGTCTCCGCCATCCTGTCCGCCACCCGCCGCGTGATCTTCCTGGAAGAGGGCGACATCGGCCGCCTGACCCGTGACGGCGTGACGCTGATCGACAAGGAGGACCAGCCGGTGGAGCGCAAGGTGCACGTGTCCGACGTGTCGCTGGCTTCGCTGGAGCTGGGGCCGTACAGCCATTTCATGCAGAAGGAAATCCACGAGCAGCCGAAAGCGCTGTCCGACACCATCGAGGCGATTCTTGACGACGGTTTCAGTGCCGAACTGTTCGGTGCCGCTGCGGCCAACGTGCTGCCAACGCTGACCGGCGTGAAAATCCTCGCCTGTGGCACAAGCTACTACGCCGGCCTCACCGCCAAGTACTGGATCGAGAGCATCGCCGGTGTGGTGTGCGATGTCGAGATCGCCAGCGAATACCGCTATCGCGACGCCTTCGCCGATCCGCAGCACCTGGTGGTGACCATCTCGCAGTCCGGCGAGACGCTGGACACCATGGAAGCGCTGAAATACGCCAAGTCGCTGGGGCACCGCCACGCACTGTCGATCTGCAACGTGCGCGAATCGGCCATCCCGCGCGCCTCCGACCTGGTGTTCTACACCCGCGCCGGCGCCGAAATCGGCGTCGCCTCTACCAAGGCGTTCACCACCCAGCTGGTCAGCCTGTTCGCGCTGGCGGTAACGCTGGGCAAGGTGCGCGGCCGCGTTACTGCCGAGCAGGAAGCGCAGTATCTGGCCGAACTGCGCCACCTGCCGGGCAGCGTGCAGCACGCGCTGAACCTGGAGCCGCAGATCACCGCCTGGTCGGCGCAGTTCGCCGCCAAGAACGACGCGCTGTTCCTCGGCCGCGGCCTGCACTACCCGATCGCGCTGGAAGGCGCGCTGAAACTGAAGGAAATCTCCTACATCCACGCCGAAGCCTACCCGGCCGGCGAGCTGAAACACGGCCCGCTGGCGCTGGTGGACGAGAACATGCCGGTGGTGGTGATCGCCCCCAACGACGCGCTGCTGGAGAAGGTGAAGTCCAACATGCAGGAAGTGCGCGCCCGCGGCGGCGAGCTGTTCGTGTTCGCCGATGCCGACAGCCACTTCAGCGACTCCGACGGCGTACACGTGATCCGCACCCCGCGCCACGTAGGCGTGCTCAGCCCCATCGTGCACTCCATCCCGGTGCAGCTGCTGGCCTACCATGTGGCACTGACGCGCGGTACCGACGTCGACAAGCCGCGTAACTTGGCAAAAAGTGTGACAGTTGAATAAAAATGCTTGAATTTACAAGACAATGTGTTCAAGAATAATAAAGTTCTTACCAATGTAATAAAGTTCTTTCTTGCATAATTACTCGATAGTAAAAGCTGCTTCTATGAAACAAGAGCCCCCGTTTCCACGGGGGCTCTTGTTTTTCTGGCTACAGAATTATCTGATTAGCCGGGTAGGTGAAGGGGCCGGACGATTAAGACCTTTCACCGACCCGATTCACAGCAGCACTCGGAAATGCCGCTTGTCCGCATCTGACGACTTGAGGATGCGGTACTCCATCCCGCTGGCCACCGCGATCTGTTGAGCGAAGTCCTTCTTGGCCTGCACCACCTTGTCCTCAATCTGGTTGTCGGCCTTCACCTCGACGATTACATATTTCAGGCTGCCATCTGCCTCTTCGCGCTGGAAGATGAAGTCGGGGTAGTAGCTGCGCACGGTGCGTGAGTCCGGGTCGATGTACTGGATGAAGAAATCGGACTGGCCATGGGTCAGCATCCCGGTGAAATAAATCTTTTTCACTCGCTGCTCACGCAGCAGATCCCAGAACAGCCAGTTCTCCGAACCTGAGTCGAAGCAGTAGGTGTCGAGGTGGAAGCTTTTAGCGCGCTCCTCGTCATTGATTTGCGTGTCGTTCATGCGGACGATCTTGTCCTTCGCTGCCGACACTTCGTAGTAGCCGTTCGGAGGCAACTTTATCAGATCGACCTCGTGCTCCTCAGTTTGCTGCGACTCGTCGAGGTCGTAGAGCTGGCGGAACAGGCGCGGAATGATTTCGTCGTACAGTAGCTCGTTGAACTCGTTGGTGATAGCCACCAACTCGTCAGAGCCTTCTTTCGTCGCGTCCAGCAGCTCCTCAATCTCCAGCGGGCTTCGGTTCAGATAGCGGGACACCTCGGCCACTAGCGACAGCTGTGAGAAGGCGCGCTTTTCGCGGCGGGAGGTCAGGTCGAAGGTGCGGCTGCTGGACGCACGTGCCGCGTCGGCGGCGGTGAGACCGTCCTGCTGCGTTTCAATCAGGCGGTACTTCTCGACCAGCTCGCCCCACTTCTGCGCATCTGCCCGTTCAGGTATCAGCTCTTGTCCGGTCAAAAACTGCTTCTCGCGCATCTGATACTGCTTGCGCACGCGAACCAGCTTGATCTTGACCGGTGGCTCCACCACTCGCACTTCAACGCGCTCTTTGTCCTTGCCGGTTTTTTGCAGCTCGTCCGCGCTGATGCGGAAGTTCTGCTGCAGCTCGTCATTCAGTGTGTTGAGGTTGTCGTTTGAGAGGAATACGTGGCCGGTTTGCTGGGCCTGCCCGATGGCGCGTAGACAACGCATCGTGGCCTGCAGCACGAACACCTTGGATTTTGGCTCGCGGAACAGACCTACACCGAATAGCGAGCGGCAGTTCCAGCCCTCGCGGCCTTTGTTTAGCCTTTAATAGGCTCGAACTCGTACTTCTCGACGTTGGTGTTGCCACCATCTGGTGTGGCCAATAGCAGGCTTTCCTGCGCAGGTGTGTTCTTGCTCATTTGTGGTTGTTCCTGAACTTCCAATTCTTGTTGTCGCAGTAAGCACGCATATCGCAGCTCTGGCACAACTTGGCCGGGCGTGCTGCGATCTGGTAGTCCTGCCGCTCAATGCGCGCCACGATGTCGTCGAAGCGTGCGATGGTCTTTCCACTTCAGTGGCCGCTGCCAGTACGGAGGCATCTAGCGCTTCCTCGCTGACCCTGTTGAGCCACTTGAGCAGGTTCTCTGACTGAGCCCACCGGCTCGTCTGGTTATCACCTATGACCAGCTCGGCGTCTGGTAGCTCGCGAAAGTCTTTGATGTGCTGGTAGAGGAAGTACTGCTGGTCAAACTGGTCGAACAACGTGAAGCTGCGCTTGAGGCGTGTGAACTCTCGGTAATCCTCCAACAGTCGCAGGCAGATGGAGTGGAAGGTGCCGAGGTACATCTCGTTCAGATTGAACTGGATGTTCAACTCGGCCAGTCGGTTGGAGATGCGTGTGGTCAGCTCGCGCGCGGCCTTGTCTGTGAAGGTGACAACCAGCAGTGACTCGGGAGCGACTCCTTTATGGGTGATGAGGTAGACGATCCGCTCGACCAGCGTGAATGTCTTGCCCGATCCTGGCCCGGCAATGATGAGCACCGGGCCATCGGTGGCCAAAATGGCTTCTAGTTGCTGTGGGTTGGCCTTGGACTGGAGGGCTGTAACGCTAGAAGTCATTCTGCGCCCTCATCATCTTGCGTTGCCTTGCCGATGTGACTGACGATCCACTGATCAAGATCGCTACTTCTAAAGCGCCAAGTGCCGCCAAGCTTGAATGCAGGGAGCTTGCCGCTCGCCGCAAGGCGATAGACCGTGCGTTTGCCTGCCTTCAGGTAAGCAGCAACCTCATCAATTGTGAGGATCTCGTTCGGCTTGTCGCTCATCTGGTTTCCTTTGGGCCACTGCTACTGGGTTGGTTTATTACAGTATCTTGTCATAAGATGGCATTAATGGACAAACTTGGGCAAACATGGCATCAGAGGAGATGTTGTGAGGCCGCATTCAGGGGGAACTGTGGCATCTAACTACGAAGCAATTTGCGAAGAAAACCGGGAGAGCTACGGCACAAAAGGCGCTCAGAAGTCCGGGAAACTGGCCGCTGGGCTGTACGACGACCGCACGCATTTCATCTTCGAACTGCTCCAAAACGCTGAGGATGCCCTCGGTCGACGTGGTGAGTGGCATGGATCACGCAAGGTTGCGTTCACCCTGGCCCCGACCCGCCTGACGCTCTCGCATTTCGGCAAGCCGTTTGATGAGGCAGACGTCCGAAGTGTCTGCGACATCGCCGAGAGCACCAAGAACGAGTCCTCCATCGGTCGTTTCGGCCTCGGCTTCAAGTCCGTCTACACCGTCACCGATCTTCCAGAGATTCACTCTGGCGATGAGGACTTCGCCATTGAGAATTACGTCTTTCCGAAGCGGTTATCTCGTTCGCCGCGTGCGGTGGACGAGACGCAGATTGTCCTGCCCCTGAAACCCGAGGATGCGAACGCAGCGCAGGACATCACGATAGGGTTCCGCCACTTGGGCCCTGGCGCGCTGCTGTTTCTGCGTCACATTGATGAAATCAACTGGAGTGTCGAGGGCGGTGCGTCGGGATTCTATCTGCGCAATAGCCCCGAATCGCTAGGGTCCAATGTCCAGCGCATAACGGTGATCGGTAAAGAGGATGATCGGCCGGAGGTCGATCAGAACTGGTTGGTGTTCCACCGCGATGTGTTTTCTACAGAGGGGCAGAAGGTCGGACGAGTAGAAATTGCTTTCTTGCTGGTTGCAGTAAAGGATATTCCTGGTCGCTGGGCTGTGCAGCCACTGGCCAAGTCGCCGCTGGTGGTGTTCTTCCCGACAGTGGTTGAGAGCTATCTCGGCTTTCTCGTGCAGGGGCCGTACCGCACCACTCCTAGCCGTGACAACATTCCGCCCGGCGAGCCGTGGAATCAGCACCTGGTCAAAGAAACATCTGGCCTGCTAGTGGAAGCGATGCGCTGGATGCGGGACAAGGCAATGCTGGATGTGGCTGCGCTGCGCTGCTTGCCGCTTGATCGCGAGAAGTTCACAAAGGATTCGAGGTTTGCACCGATGTTCGACGCTGTCCGGCAGGCGTTTCAGGACGAAGAGCTGCTTCCGACCTTCGACGACAGGCATGTTGCCGCCCAGCAAGCAAAGTTGGCTCGTACGCAAGAATTGCGCGAACTGTTCAGCCCGGAACAGGTTGCGGCGCTGTTTGGTTCGGAAATTGCTGCTTGGCTGTCCGGCGACATCACTCAGGACAAGGCACCCGAGATTCGCCAGTACCTAATGCGTGAGCTCGACATTGACGAGATCACCCCGACAAAGCTTGTGCCAAGCCTGACGAAGGCGTTCCTTGAGGTGCAATCCGATGCGTGGGTGTTGCGGCTGTACGAATTCCTTAGCGGCCAGGAAAAGGCACTACGACGCCACCTAGATACCGTTCCTCTCATCCGCCTTGATGATGGTACGCACGTCGTCGCGCGCGAGAACGGAAAAGCCAAGGCATTCCTGCCCAGCGCTATCGCCACCAGTTTCCCGACGATGCGCCGCGCGGTGTGTGCGACACCCGAGGTGCGCTCGTTCCTTCTATCCCTGGGCATCACCGAACCCGACCCGGTGGATGACGTCATCTGGAATCTTCTCCCGAAGTACCAGCAGCAAGAGGTGGATGTGGGGGACGACGTCTACGCTGCCGATATCGAGCGCATCCGTGCGGCCTTCAGTACAGACTCAACAACCCAGAAGGAAAAGCTCAAGTCTGCATTGCGCGATACCGCTTTTGTGATGGTGGTCGATACCAGCGATGGCAAAGGCTACGTCGCAAAACCGGGAGAAATTTACATCGCAACCGACCGCCTGCAGCAGCTCTTCGCAGGTGTGCCCGACATCTTGATCGTCGACAACGAATATGACTGCCTGCGCGGGGAGGAGATGCGTGTATTACTGGAGGCGTGTGGTGCGTTGCGATACCCACGTCCGGAGAAAGCTCCTGTTGAATACCACTGGAGCGAGCGTCTGAGGGCGCTCCGCGCTCAAGCAGGACATGCCGAAACGTCAGGCTACAGCGACACGGTAGAAGACTGGACGCTGCAAGGCTTTCAAGACCTGCTTGACCACCTTCCGAATCTCACGCCGGAGCAGCGCGTCGAGCGCGCCCGCCTGATTTGGGAGAGCTTGGGTGACCTCGAAGAGCGGCGTGGGCGTGCCATCTTTGATGGTTCCTACACGTGGACACACAACGGCAGATACGCCACGAGCTTCCCGTCTGCATTCCTGCGGAACCTCAACGCAGCGGCTTGGGTACCTGATGCCAACGGCGAACTCGTAGCGCCAAATCTCGTGTTGTTCGACACCCTTGGCTGGAAGCCCAACCCATTCCTACTAACTAAGATCACCTTCAAGCCACCGGTTATCGACCAGCTGGCCAAAGAGGCAGGAATTGATCCGGCTGCACTCGATCTGTTGCGCAAGCTCGGGATCACCAACGTGGCTGATTTGACTTCCCGATTGGGCATCACCGATTCCCCGCCCGAATTGGAGCAATCGACAGCGACTGAGCAGGTGGTCGACGAGCCATCCGACGGCGACGTGTACGATGACGCGAAAGATCTGTACGGCGATGATATGCCGGATATCCCGCCGGGCACCCCTGATCCGGACGGCGGTGACGACGTGGGTACAGGTGCGGGAGTTGGTGGCCAAGGGCGTACTGGCACGGGGACTTCGCTCGGCGGTGGCTACGGCAATGGAGGTGGCAACGGCGGCTCAGGCAGCCACGGCACCTCCGGAGACAAAGGCGGTGGCAAGGGCAACGGGCAGGGAAAGAGGACCCCTGGCCACGCAGGGGGGCGGCCATTCATCTCCTACGTCGGCACGCATCACGATGATGACGGCCCCGATCCCGATGGCCTCGACCAGACGGAACGGATGCAGATCGAGGGGAGCGCAATCGACCTAATCATTGATCTTGAGCCAGCACTGCACCGCACCCCGGAAGGCAACCCAGGTTTTGACCTCTTCGAGGCCGACAGTGGAGGCAGGCAGATTCGATGGGTCGAAGTGAAGTCGATGACAGGCACCTTGAGAGATCGCCCCGTAGGACTGTCACACACTCAATTCGACTACGCACGCACAAAGGGCGACGCGTACTGGTTGTACGTGGTCGAGCACGCAACCGAGCCAGCAAATGCGCGCGTGCTCAGAATTCAGAATCCCGTAGGCCATGCTCGGACGTTCACGTTTGATCACGGCTGGAGCGAGATTGCTAGAACGGAGCCGGCAGAACTATCTAATCAGAATGAGTGAGCCATGCTCACTTGCAGGCCCTTAATCCTTGGCCAAATATATCGGATGGTTACACGCTCAGGGCGGAAACTATTGGGCACTGCATATCCTTGGAATCTGTGAAGGTTGGCATGCTATTTTAAAACAGGCTCTTTACGATGAATGTGAAAGAAGTCGGAGTGTGAATGGCAAAACGTAGGTACAGCTTCGATGAGGAAAAAATCTCCCGCTTTCTGAAAGAAGGCCGGGGACAAGGACATGGTGCGCAATATTCTCCATGGCTTACTGTGCAGGATGTTTCCTCTCTGGGGCGGGCAACCCGAATCCATGGTAGGAAAACCGAACGTGAGCATCACTTGTTATCTGATATTGAGACGTCGGTGTTTCTGTTGCTCGATTGGTCAGATGCGGTAATAGACATCCGGGAGCAGTACCCGTTGGATAGGGAAGAAACCCGACGTATTGCTGCTGAAATGGGGGTGCGTCATCCCTTCGATACCCTGGGTAAGTGCGACATTGTTATGACCACAGATTTCCTGGTGGATGTGCAAACGAGCAATGGTCCGCAGTTGCATGTGCGACAGCACGTCGACTTGTTGGACATCTATGTACGAGGAACTGCTGTCGACCATCTGTTGCGGCAAGTGACCTGTGGTGATGTGGGCCTCAAGAACACTGTTGTGCTGCCGTCGTCGATGTACTCCCTCATGGTTGACAGGCTTGATGAGTATATGCACGAAGCAGGCATGAGGAAGGTGTATTGGGAAGCCAAGACAAACTTGCACAATTTCCTAGTACATCGATGCGCAAAGCCTTTTCTTCAGGAATACATGGCACGGCATCCAGAACTGCCTTCCCAGGTCGATTCGCCCGGTTTGTATCTTGATGCGGTGTCGGAAACTATGGTGGCTGTTCGGCTGCATAAAACAGGATTACTTCCGGCTGAGTCACGACTAAGGTTCGTTGAGAAATTGTCGGAGTACGCGGTTCAAGGAGAGGATCTCAGCGTGCTAGACGATGCGGACCTCCGTTCTGTCTTTACGGAAGGAGAGTACCTTTGGGTGATACAACAGGTTGAACAGCAGCTTGTGCCCAGGCTGAGCTACGTGCGCCGTAGATTCACTTCGGGCTACCACTATGACAATGAAGATCCGAACGAGCTTATTGCGCCATACGAGCGCACGTTGGATATCTTAGAACAGTGTTTCCCAGATGACTCGAAGGTGTTGGCTGCGGTAAGAAAGGAGCGTCTACGCCTCTTGGAATGGGTGTCGGAGCAGGAGGGCGAATCGCATGATAGCTTTAGTCCCGGCAAACTTGGGACTCTAGATGACGCGGACGTGCAACAGAACGCACGTAGCATCTTTGATGACGTGGACGAGTAAGTCTGACGCGCCCCCGTTCGTCGGAGGGCGCTTTACCGTGGATCTGTGTGCTGTCCTTGTTGCGCCGACTGACTTAGTTCAATGCCTTGAGGCACAGCGATTACAGCGAGAGAGTCCGACGGACTTTGGCCCGCAAAAGCTCCGAGCATGTCAGCCGGTGATAGCGCAGTGACTGTCCCATTTAACAGATGCAGAAGCTATTCACATCACACCAATTTTACGGAAATGATTTATTACATTCCTTGATCGGAATGCTGTTGCTATGACCCGACAGTCGTGTCCGGAACTATCTCGAATAAAAGGATCTCCCCCTCTCCGCATCAATAGACTAACGGCTTCGGGTGAGTCGATCTCGACAGCCAGCATAAGCGGCGTTCGTCCTGCAGCGGGATAGCTATGGCTGGCGTTAGGGTTGGCTCCATGCGCCAGTAGGTGCTTCGCGATCTCAAGCTGCTTCTCTACGGTATATCTACCAAGGAAGTCATCGACGATCAAATCTACAACTGTATTGAAAATCTCGACCTTGGCCGAGTTCCTCATTGCGTCGAACAATGCTCTCTTGTCGCCGAAGACGCCGGCCATTCCTACACCATAACGGCGCATAGTCTCGCGCAGTACTAAGTCGTTATCGGATGAAATGAGTTGGGAAAGCCTTTGCCGAAGTGAACTGGCCACCCGCAATCCCCCCATGTTTCGGATACACAGATACAGCGGTGTTTGATCATCAACATGACCGCGTAAGTTTGCGTTTGCCCCCATGGACAGGAGCTTCCAAACGACATCGGGTTCGCCATAATCGACAGCGCTGATCAATGGCGTCAGCCGCTTTCTTTTTGTAGGTTGATTAAGTGTCTCCTTGCTATGCGGATAGTTCAACAGCAAGTCGAGAGCCTCACGGTTGTTGCTATCCGTAGCTCTCTGAATAGCACTTAGTAACGCCGAGCCGTCAGAATCATTTAATGCGTCAACGGATGCACCTTTTTCTAGCAGAGTCTTAACGACATTAACGCTGCCAAGCGTCACGTAGAGAAACAACTGGCTCCAGCGCCGAACTTGGTTGTCGATAGTACGGATCGTTACGATTTGATCTGGCTTACGATAATTTGGCTGCCGGTTTGCAAGAGACTCGGGGTCATACATTAGGAAGGGTAATGCGCCAACATCATCATCTGGTTGCTCAACCTCAACAAAACGCCCTTGCCCAGGGAAAAGATGATGAAACTGTTTTCGTAGTTCTTCGATCTCCCAGTCTTCAACAACATCGTCGTTTATTCTGGGCTGAGCAATCAGTCCCAAAGCAATTGCTCGATGCTTCAGTTGTTTAAGAAAAGGTTTGGCGTTACCAAGGTAAGCTGTGAGAGCCAACGCTTCGGCGACGATCCGCGTCCAATTCTCACCCGCTCTATACTCCGAATGAGCGACTGCCAGCTGATAGCACTTAAGCGCCTCTTCGTATTCACCGGAAAGTACATGCCAGCGCCCTCGGAACCATTCGAGGGCATAGCTGACTAGCCCTTCTGGATCATGCATTTTGAGTTGCTGAGCAAAGTCAGCAAGCACGTTCTCTGCTTCCATGCGTCCTCCATCAGTCTTTGGCTCGGTCCGATCGAGGCAACTCAAGAGCTTTCCAAACGGCTCCAACAATGCTTCACGTTTTTTTCCGGATTTGATTGCTGCCAGCGACAGGATTCCAGCTATATCCCATTCTCGATTTTTCTGGGTGGCATGCCATATCAATATCCGTCTCAAGTGTAAGGGGCTGGCTTTACGCTCAAACCAGGTCAAAGCACGCGCGAGGAGCAACCACTTGAGTAACCCAGATGCCTTCGCTTTATGTTCGTCACTCCCATTCTTCACTAATGCGTCAACGAAGAGTTTAAGACTTGCCAGGTCAGGTAGCTGGGTACCATCCGCCCAACGAATCACCTTTTCCCGATTATCGAGTGCTACGTCAGAGGTGTCTGGGAACGCTGCCTTGGCAAGCAAATGGCTGCCGCCTGGATCTGCCCAGTTGAAAACGACTTCCAACGGGTAGTTTTCGGGATTCAGGAACGCGACCGCATTAGGAGCCTCTTTCGTCCAGATACTTCCAAAAAATCCAATGGCATGATGTGCGAAGTAATGCCTGATTAAAATCGGTAAGGCCTCATTCCGGCTCATGCTGTCCAAGGAAATGCTTGAAACGATTTTCAGGTAGTTGGCATGGACATACTGGATGAATTGATCCAGTTTATCGATGAACGCTTCGTCAGCGACGTACCGGTGCAAGGGGGCGAGAATGAGATCCTCACGTAATCCCGACAGTAGGGACCAGTCAAAGTCCCCATCTCTTGCTAATCGCTCAACATCTCGGTTCTTGGACTTGGTGTCGAAGGCTTGTGCTAGGGCGCTGTATATTTCACCCAGACGGGGGTATGGGGTTGTGGCTACTGTTAGTTTGGTAGTCATCAGACGAGTTGCTCTAACTTACGAATATCACGTTGAAAGTTTCTGAGAGCCCTATGATCACTTGGGGTGCAGGGCACAGGGATGCGCCGTCCCGTTGGTGAGGTAAGCGTTCCACGCCTGCGGCCTCGACAGAATTGCCAACCTTGTCTGACCAGTGATCTGATGAACTCTGCAAAGTCTTTATTGTTGCAGTATTTCATTGTTATTTTTCGTGTTAATAGGCCTGGGCAGATTGTTCCAGCCCAGGCCGATTCGGTTATGGCTTCTTGGGAACTGCATGATTTGCTACTGTGCGTTGAGCACGTGCAGCAAAGCTACCTGGGGATACTTGACCGTTACCAGCACGGGCTTCAGCAGATTGGATGCGGGCTGCGGCGCTCGGAGTCATAGGGTTATGAGGGGTGGATGCAGGCTTTTTAGACATGATTCAAATCTCCAGTTGAGTTGCCACGTCGGCAACGGAGCGAATCGTAGATGTTAGGTGTCTAAGCGTCTGCCGCGTAGTGCGTCAAAGTTTTCGAAAAAATGCCCAAGGACCGTAATGTAGGGCCCATCCGCAACCGCTCGAACTCTGCCTTGTACCGTTGCGTCCATGATGCATACGTACTGATTGTTCGACGAACTTTATTCCGACATCGAGAGATGAGATGGTATTGGGGGCTAGTTGCGACGAACTTTCGGACGATAAGCCGGTAACGTAAAATCAAGTACTTATGTTGCCATGCTTCGACGGACTTTATTCGGTGTAGTCACCGTTGCGTAAACATTCGGGCCTGCCCACTTCTCGTGTTGCTGCGGCTGGCCGTGGCGGAAGGAAGCAGTAGGGCAACAGACCGGCGGCTGGCCATGGCATCGTGCCCAAGGTTGGCCGCAAGCCCTTGCCGGTTTGCGGCCAACCTTGTCTTGGCGGGGGGCCGTGGTGACGATGGTCGTGCCCGTTGCCGCATGGCAATGCAATATTGTTGCGTCATGATGTGTTCTAATAAGCCTTTTCGGCAGTAAAGAGGGCTTCATCATGCAGATACTGGCCGTGATGACGGCGCTGGCGCTGGCGGCCTGGGCGCTATGGTGCGGCCGGCAGCTGCGGCGTTACCGGCGCTGGCTGGACGGCGCCGCCGATCCGGTGCTGCTGGTCGAGCGCAACGGCCGCATCCGCTTTGCCAACCGCCAGCTGTGCCAGCTGCTGGACTTGCCGGCGGCCGGGGTGCGGCGCCTGCGGCTGGAGCAGATCGTGTTGCCGGACAGCGACGGCTACGGCCCGGTGTGGGCGACGCTGTTTTCCCGCCACTCACGCTTTGTCGGCAGCCTGGGCCTGCGCCAGGTGCGCTACCGCGCCGGGCTGGAGCGCATGGTGATCGATGCCGCCGCCTTGCCGGAGGACGCGCTGGTGCTGCTGACGCTGCGGCCGCCGTCGCGGCAGAATACCGACCAGCCGCATCACTATCTGGCGCAGAAGCTGCTGCAAACGGCGGAAGCCGACGCCGGCATCGGCTCGTGGGTGCTGCAGATGGCTTCCGGCCGGCTGGACTGGAGCCGCGAGGTGCACCGCATTTTCGGTACCGATCCGGCAACCTTCCGTGCTACCGAGAGCGCCTATTTCGAGCGCGTGCATCCTGCCGACCGGGCGCGGGTGCGCGCGGAGCTGGACGCCAAGATGGCGCTGCAGCAGCCGTTCGACATCGAATACCGCATCATCCGCCCGGATGGCGACATTCGCGACCTGCTGGAACGCAACCATATCCACTGCCTGCCGGACGGCACCATCGACCACCTGTGGGGCACGGTGATCGACATGACCCAGCACAAGCAGCTGCAGCGCCAGCTGCAACTGGCGCAGCTGGCGGTCGAGCACAGCTCCGAGGCGGT
>JACCDZ010021953.1_pt1 | contig 16326 bp, 14 predicted proteins | sample 7449551 | NCBI WGS metagenome assembly JACCDZ01 (sample SAMN15323452, study PRJNA562643) | freshwater metagenome | isolation source: river surface water | place: USA:Blue River Watershed | collected 2017-08-18 | reverse complement strand
AAGAAAAGGAATTCATATTGATAGAAGTCGGTTTTTCCCAATAATGGATAAGAATTTTATTATATTACATGACGGAACTACACGTGTCGTTAATAAAAATGAATTCGATAGATATGTTAATAGTACATCAGAAGGAATTAATTCTATTAATAGATTGAGTTATACTATAGATGAAACCGATAATACACTAATAAATATTAATACCTTTGAAACTGGAACAACTTCTCAAATAGAAAGTTCAAACAAAATTCATAATTTAAAAGATGGACCAAAACCTTTTGGCAATTTTGTTCCAAGAAGAGGACGAGGTGCCACTATGTCTATGCAATTATAATTGCGAATAATGTCCATTCTGTTATGTATAAAAATACATAGCAGGATGTCATATACGCTATTCTAGTTTTGTCCCAAATATGGGACAAAACCCAGAATAGACGTTAATATCATATATTTATAAATAATATATGATATGTTTTATTTTTTAGATTTTGCCAAAACTGGCTTAGATTTTTCCGTAATACCGGAACTTTCTTCCAACGGAACACGACTTAATAAAATGGCTCCTTCACCACCTTCGCCACCTGAAAATCCTCCCGCCGAATTGGGATTTATACTATCTCCAATTGCCGAAGTTAACATAAATGCAATTCTTACTCCTGAAGGACGGTCGTTGCTTAATACTACACGTGGTGCATTTATGTTTAATTTTGAAAAATGAGGAACTATTTTTTTTCCATATCTATAGGAAGATTGAATATATGCGCCATTTTTGCAAACCCCATTTATTTCTTGGAAAATATCTCCGAGAGATTTTCGATTACCAATTTTAATAAGTTGATTTGTAAAATAATATTTTTGATTTTGTGGACCTTGCCAATTCATAAATAAATCCCAAATGAGATCTTTTGATGTTTTATTTTCAACAATGATAATTTCATGCATACTGGATAAACATTTTATAATATATTCGGCTTGATTTTTAAATACGGTTGATGCTTGTAAAATATTAGGTCCCTTAATGCTAATGTTTTTATCTTCATAAATTAATGAATCAAACCCTTTATTATTAATTTCTATAAAAATATTTGCCGTATCTTTATTTACAAATTCCATAATTCCATTGAAATATGGTAAGGATTCATCCTCGCCAACAATAGTAAAATGAGTTATTCCGGATTCAAATGTTTCTGGATTATTAACAATTGTTGAAGGGGAACATGATGACATAGCATCCAAAACCGAACTTAATGGACAAAATATTTTTTCTTTTAATCCATCTATTTTATTTTCAAATAAAGTTACTGCATTATTAATAAATATTTTATTTCCAGTGGATTTTATATTAAGTAATGTATTAAACGATTTTTTAGATTTAATATTTTGGGGATGATTTTCAAGTATTTTAATAGTTTCAGTTTTTAATATATCATCTAAGTCAGAAGATGAACCCATATTATTTTTTATATTTTTAGGAAATCCCATTTTTTGTAATATATTTACCTCAACTTCTAACATCTTTTTCTCAATGGTATCTTCATTATTTTTTAATATATTTTCATAATATTCGGTAAAATCTCCAGTATTTGTACATATATTATTTCGGATTAACATTGTTTTTGCGAGTATTCCAACAATATTCCACCCAACATTTGTCATTCTACCAGATAATTCTCCTCTTTCTTCAACTTCAATTGCATTTTCTTCAAATGCTTCTTCACGTTGTTTTCTCAATTCCTCTTCTTTTCTAAATCGAATAAGTTCCCCACAATTTGCCGAAAATATAGTAGCAATATAACTAAAAATACTATCAACAATACTGTCACGTTTTTGTTCCGAATTTCTAGAGGAAGGTTTTACCGTAATATATAAGTTTTTAATATTTTTTTCTTGATTTGGAGTAAGAACAAATAATTTTTTTATTTCTTCTTGTAAATAGTTTGCACCATTTTTAATTACAGAACTATCATCAGTGTATATATTTTCTCTTACATATTCTTTTAATTCATTTATTTTATTTTCTGCATGCAAACAATCTTCAATCGAAGTCTGTTTTTCTTTTCCAAACAATGCATTTCCACCGGACATTCTTCCAGAAGAGCCTATATTACCTGATGCAGTAACCGAAGATAATCCCAATAATAATTTACTAGACGACATATTTATATCGGAATAATATAAATAACTGAATAATTGTACATGAACAGAATCAATATAATTAATTAAATCAGGAATAGTTATTTTTTTCAGCATTTTTTCGCTTGAATTTGCCAATAAAATAAATCCTATTTTAAGTTTTTGAATTAAAATATTATCCTTTAAAATATTTAAATAACATGCATGTCTATTTTCATTATAAATAATGTCAAAATATGCCGCATATAATTCATGCATCAAATTATTTATAGTAGGATTAATATATTTGGAAACTACCGGATTTTTATTTTCATGATTTTTATAATATTTAAAAGCATTTTTAATATGCTTTAAATAATGGTTATTTTTAATGGATGCACCAGAATAATTAATAAATCCCAATAATTCATATATGTATACATATATTCCTTCTTCCAAAAATTTATTGTAAAAGAATAAAATAAATCGCGGTCTACTTAATTCTGTTAACATATTTATTTTTCTGGAAAATGAAGCAGTAAATGCAGGAGAAGATGGTTTTGTCAATATAATATTATATTTATTGGTTTTCTTTTTGTTATCTCTATTTATTTTAATAAATTTGGAAGTCATATTTTTTTTCCCAATAATATTTTGAACACGATGTGCTTTTTTACTTTGTGCATGTGAAGTAAATCCTCCAAATTGATTTGTTATTGGGTCATTAACATATTTTGTTATATTAAGAACATGGTCAAAAGATTGTTTAATTCTATCTTTTCCAATTGAAGCGCCCGGATTAAAATCATGCGCATAATCATGTGCAATCATATTTAATTGCATAAATTTTGCACCAACCTCACTAAATTTAATAATGGTTGGATTTCTCCTATTATATTTATTTGACATACTCAATTATATATAAATCATTAGAAAATAATGTACTCGTTATATATTTAACGTCTATTTTAGTTTTGTCCCATATATAGGACAAATCCCAGAATAACGTTAATATTTTGAAGTCATTTCTAAAAATTTATAAGTAAGACCTATTTCGTCTTTGGTTTCCCATATTCCAGAAATTTTTAATACAATAACGATTCGTTTTTGCTCATGTGAAAATGTTGAATTTATGCCATCAGTAATAGTATATGACATATGTGAAAATCCTACTTTTTCTCTTGGCGAAAAAATATTCATATTGGAATATGAATTTGAAATAGCATGAAGATTTGAATCTGATAAAGAATATGTTATATTTGAAAATCCTGGTGGTGGATATATTATTTTATGTTGTTTTTTTGGAAATATAAAATCAACCTCTTTTTCTAAATTATTTATTGTTGTATTATTATTTTCCATATTACAATTTGGATATACACTATTCTGAATCATCCCGTAATTAACGTTTATTTTACTATTATTATTTTCCATCCTAGAACTAGCATATACACTATTCATATTTGTCTCAGGTTTGGGACAAATCCTAGAATAATTATTAATGCAATTTCCATAATAAATGTTAGTTTTTTTTTCTTTATATAATTTTATGTTACCTACATACAATTGATTACTTAAATTATTAGTTATTTTTTTATGTATAATATCTTTATCAATTGATGCAAATTCTTGTCTATAATATTCTAATAATCTATATTCTAATTCGGAAATACATTTTACAATATTTATATTGTGAGGATTATTTATATTAAATGAAATTAAATTTTTACTATCGCTATTTAATGCTGATAAATTATCTACAAAAGAATATTGATTTGTATATGGTGTAAAAATAGGAAAATTAACATACAATCCATTCATTGAAAAACAGGAATCGGTGTACATTAATCGTGTAAATTTTCCGTTAACTATAATATTTTTTTTTGAATCTAAAAAATATATATTTTTTAAATCTATTTGATTAATATCTAATGTAACATTCATTTTTGGTATTATATATGTATAATTATAACTATAAATATATATAGTGTACTGTTTATTTCGTTTTATTTGTATGTTTATTTTTTCATAAAAAATCTTCCTTTTTCTCCGCATTTTGATTCAACTCCTCTACATGTAGTTGCAAAATAATTTATTATTTTTCCAGTAATTAAATTTTTATTTCCATATAATAAACACTTACCCAAATCATTATCATATTCTGAACCTTCTATATATTCAGGTCTTACAAAATATTTACAATCGATACAAACAGGATAATTTAATCCAGCAATAAATGGTTCGTCCATATTTTTTCCATTATGTATATGACTTCTACGCGTAAATATTCTATTATAAATATGGCGATATCTGGAAAAATAAAAATTAGAAGAAATACGCATTTTGTAACTCATTATGCTTTATAATATATTATATTGTACAGTATATTATAGATAGGTATGCTTTTATATTATTATAATATTATAATAAACTTTATGCAGTCTTGCACATAGTAACTGCTCTATTGTTATTACGGGGGCAAAAAACGGGAGTAGATTTAACGGGAAATGGTTTACCATCTTTCTTTATAGTGGCAAAAGTTCCTGTAGGAACCGCATATGCCAATGAATTTTTAATGGAAAATCCATTGGGTGTTCTTAATTTTGAACCTACACCAGTTAATGTATCATATTTACGTCGCGCAATTAAAGAACTAGAATCAACTGCTCCTTGCTGGGCAAATTGACTATTATTTGGTTTATATATAACAGGAACATAACTACCATTTTTGCAATGGGAAACCCCTTGAGTATTATAAACATTATTTTCAGCAGCCGTGGTTCCCGGTTCGGCCAAAGGATTTCCAGATTTTAAATAATTAAATTGATTTTGCTGGAAAGACATGTTTCGACTGTTTAAATATTGAGTTGTATTTGTATAATAATGATCATTATTTCGAGTGGCGTCGAATTTTTTAGGTATCATACCACTACTACGAACTCGTTTTAACGCATTTTTTGCAGGATTAAAGCACGATTCTGAAGTATTGCATTTAGGATTAAAGGTTTCGTAATTACTATTAGGAAGAGTAATATCCAATGTACTATTTAATCCATTTGTGCTTTTGTCGTTATATACTAAATATCCATTTGGCATATTAAATTCGTCTATACGCTGAGAAGTTCTAGAATTGCATGTTTGAGGAGTAACTGTAACAATTTCTCTTCTGTATAATTTTAGGGGAGGTGCCAAAAAAATATTCTTAATATTATATCCATTATCTTGGGAAGTACCTTGTCTCATTGGAATAGTGCCAATATTTTTTTTAATAGAAGTGGTAACTTGAGAAAAAGTTTTTCCTTTCCATGAAATATATCTTTTTTGATTAAAATTTAATGTAGCCGACATTATTTATTATATAATATATAAATATATATTATAAAAAATGAATTTTTTCGTAAAACCCACGACAAAAAATATTGTTCTCGGTCTATTAGGCATATTTTTCCTTTTCATTATTTTTGCGAATCTTTTAGCAAATAAAGAGGGAATGGAATCTGGTGAAAACCCCGAAGTAACCCTTCCTGTTGTCGAAAAAAAGAAAACTTCCACTAAATTAGAAGAGGATGAAGAAAAACAGGATTCTCTTGAAGATGATTCTTATTAACGTCTATTCTGGGTTTTGTCCTAGATCTGGGACAAAATTAGAATAGCGTATATGACATTCTACTATGTATTTTAATACATAACAGAATGGACATTAACGTCTATTCTGGGTTTTGTCCTATACACTCGTTTCTAAATAAGATATATCTGTATATTGATTGTAATCTGTAGAATCAATTGATTCCTCTATTTTTGTGCAAATATCTGAAATTTCATTATTATCTTCCTTTCTTAAAAAAATATCCGAATTGGAATTTAAAGAATAATCGGTAAAATTTCCGGATTTATAATATTTTTCTGACATATTGTTTGAATTTGATAAAAATAAATTGTAATTATTAATAAAACTATTGTAATATACATTATTTTTAATACACCAATTAATGCATTTTTGAACATTTTGTTTTATTAATATATCTATTTTATCTACTTTATTTTTAGTTTCTATTAAAGATATTGTGCCATATATATTTTCTGTTTGTTGTTGTCCAAAAATAGAATTAAATTCTTCTAGTTTCGTTATGTAAAATGAGTTTATTTCACAATTTAAAAATCGAAATGTAAAATTATTATTATTTATCATATTATAAAATGCATTATATAAGTATGGATAAAAATCAGCATTTGAATTAAATAAAAATTTTTTACAAATTATATATTTTTCGGAATTTGCATATCTACTTGTTTGCGGTTTTGTAATATAAACTTTTTCATAAAATGAAGATAATAAATATAATAAATCTACTGTATGTTCCATAAAAACATCAAATATTTTTAATATAAAACTACCCCCCTTTTTTTGCATACATAAAGCAAAGGCAATTTGGGCAAATAGCAATTTTACTACATTTATTTCTTGATTATTAAAATCAATAGAAAAATCGAATCCTCCATCGGCCGTAATTAAATCCATAGATGATCCATATTTATTTTTACAATAAACGAAATTTGCCAATTTTAAAATATCCCCCGTTTTGTCATCTCCATCTTCAATAAATACATTGGGATTATTTTTTAAAAAGGTTTTACTTTTTTTCCATCCAGGAATATCATTGTCATTATTATTATCACGTATAGTCATACCCACGTATAAGTCATTTGGATTATTTCTATAATGAACTAATGCTTCTATAAATCCACCAGGACCTTCGGCCAAATGAAATGCCCTTATTGCCGAATTTTCGTTTACCAGTATTGGCATTGATTCATTCGGGTCTATTCTAGTAATATTATTGGAATTATGTATAGGTTTTCCAGAAATAGAATTTATACCAACTTCATTATTTGAATTAAAATTACCATTTTGATAATTTTTTGGGAAAAAAGAAAAATGATTTAATATTTCTATCATTTTAAAATAGGAACGCGACAATGGTTTATATTTTGAAACGCATTTTTTTCTCCCTGGAATAATACTATTAATATATTCATATGGATTCAAATATTTTTTATAAATGTCCCATTCGTTTTCATATATTTTTATTTTTTCTTTAATATCCGTCAAATAATAAGATAATGAATTAGAAATTGCTGGATGCGGAATATATTCAGTTGACGAATATTTTATATTTTTATAAGTGTATAAATATGTTTTTGGTAATAAAAAAAATAACATTTTAATTTTAATTTATAATAATTTTTCCCTATCTAAATATATTAAAATATATTTATATACATTTCCTAGTTACATTATATTTTGATTGTTTGTATTTTTCTGTTGGTTTTGTTTTATTTTTCATCTTTTATCACCAATTTTGGTTTTTTAATTTTTTTTATAATAATTGGCGCTTCTTTTGCTACTTCCGGTTTTGGTTCCGGTTTTGGTTCTGGGACAGGTTCCGGCGATTCTACAATTGGCGAATATTCATTTATAACTAATTTTATTTTTTTAATTTTACGTTTAATTGTTGGTTTTGTTTGTTCTTCTATAGTTTCCTCTTTTTTCTCTTCTGTTTTAATAACACTTTTTGATAATTTTAAAACATCTTTGGTTTCTTCATATTCATCTTCTATTTTTTCCATTTCATTTTGATTGTTTGAAATAATATCTTCCAATTTCTTTGCATGAACATCTCTCACTTTTCTAAATACAAAATATCTATTTAAAAATGAAATGCCCTTTTCGGCATCAGATAAATCAATTGAGTCTCCATAATCATCTTTTAATTTTGGATCACGTTTAATTTCATTTTGCATATGTGTAAATAATTCGCTGAATAAACCACTTCCATTTGGTAATCCCATTTTATTGGCCTCTTGTTTCTGAACCAATATAAACCCATAATCTTCCATAATTTGGGTTAAATAATTAAAATTTACCAAATATTCTCGAAAAACCTTATTAATAGTTTCTTGATAAACCAATATAGGATATCCTATCGAATTTTCATCGTCCGGAAATCCGGTCTCATCGTACATTTTTGTAATTTCGCATATTTTATTTTCATTTTTCATAAATACGACACTTTCCTCCTTTAATTTAGATTTCAATAAATTAAATACGGTTTTTCCATCGTAACATGTTCCTATAAAATAACCGTCAATACGAAGACATTCCGATAAATTTCTCATAAAACCATGAAATACTTTGGGATTTTCAAAGAAATAATGAAGAGCAAATTGACACGACGCCACATTAAATCCGTCTTTTGCAATACTATAATGCTTATATATTCCCTCTCCTAATATTTTTCTATCCTTGGGTCCATTACCAAAAACTGCCTTTGCAATCATTTTATCTTTGTCGCTTGAAAATGCAGTTCCATCTCTAACATTTAACGCCGAATTTCCAACTGTAAAAATAGCACTTGGCATATCCTCATATTTTTTTCTTTCGGTTAAATATCTGGCACATGCACCATTTAAATTATCATGAATGTTATTTTTTGCATAATCAATTCCGAATACAAATTTCAAATGATTTTCTCGCCAACGGGGAAGATCAACTGCCTTGCCAACTGCAAAATCAATTAATATATTATTCCTATGACAAACGCCCTTAATTAATTTGGATTTAACATATAATTTATGAAAATTACGTAATGGTTTTGTATCGGATTCTTTCTTTCGTCTATTATAATAAATCTCTTCATCTTGTTCAATCTCCGGAATTTTAGTTCCAGTGGTAATCATTTCACTAGTCACCGGATTATGAATAGATTTCCAGATACTATTAGCCAAAGGATAAGAATTTCCGTAATTTGGTCTACCGGAACGCAATTCATTTGTTTTATCATATCTTACTCTTAAAGGTGTCCACTTCCATCCTTCATCTCCAGAATTATTATAACTAAATTCCACGATCATATCCTCTTCAAATAAATCACCTTCTTCAGTTTTCATTATAAGAGTTCCATCACCAGTTTCATTAAGCATAATATTTGATAAACATGCTTTCGGGTCCTCCGGTGAAGTAGGTTGAAAAGGAACTGGTTTATATTTTACTTCATATCCAGTATCAGACGGAGTTTTAATTACATCATCAATTATATTTTGATATGGATTCAAATAACCGTGTTGCTTTTCATTAAATCCGCAACGTAATATGAGAGTCTTATATTGTAACAATTTTTGCGAACTAGTAACATTTAATCCAGTTTCAAATATAGTATGAACATCATCTTTTCCCTCTTTATTTTTCATAACACTAACTAAGAAATCAATCGTATTATAATGCGGCGGTTTCCATTTAAAAGATAATTCCCATCCGGTTTTCTGTAATTTTCCAGCCATACCAACTCTATCTGAACCGACTCCAGTATTTGAAGGAGTAAAAATTAAACCATCTGTATTATATTGATAAATTCCATTTTCAATATCGGATAATATTTTGGAGCACGCTTGAAATATAGATACGCCATCATTTGTTGAATAAAAATTTTTGCATTCTATTACAAATTCACATGCATGATTTACTTCTACTTTATCACCAGGAAGTGCTTTATCATCTTTTTTTATTGAACTATCTAAAACAGAATACGGTTTAATTAGACGAATACATCTATGCAATAAAAGCAATCTATATTTATTATCCAAATCCTCTTCTTGACCATCAATTTTCATAAATGCTAATTCTCTTACACTAATTCCATTTACATAATAAATATCAAAGGCAGCATATAAATTAATAAATTTACCCATTTTATCATATAAAATATGTTCGCCATCTAACAAACTATTGTATAGCGTTTTTTCGTTTGTCATTGTTCCGGTAAATATAATACCCATTGAATTGCTTATCATATAAATACGTCCATTATTTGAGATATAAAGCATTCTGCGTTGTCCATCTGCTTTGTCCGTAACAGTATAATTGTTGCGAATATTTGGTATATAAGAACCTTCTGTATTTTCCACAATATTTTCCACCTGCAAGGTATAAGAAGACGGACCTATAAAATCATAAGGTGTCACTGTTCTGGGTTCATACGTTTCACCATGAACTAATCTCATATAATCATCCAATACTTGATTTGTCTCACGATTTGTAATAGGATAATTTGTTTCTTGTAATCCACTTAAAATAAAGCGAACTCCTTTTCTAATAACAGCAATTACTTTTTCAGCAGTATTATATTCAGTTCCTAATCCAACACGGGTATTATCAATTTCCAATTCTAATTCATAATGCTCAATATTTGTAAAAACTTTGGCATCTTGAATAGTATATTGAGGAACGACCACTTTTCCCTTTACTTTACGATTGGTTTTTACAATACTAATATCAGCGTGAAGTGGCAACGTGGGATGCGTAAATCGCACACGATTAATATAGCGGAAAATCTTTTTACTATCCATCCATTTTGCAATTATGTTTTGCGATATTTTATCATGAATACCAAAATCTTTTTCTATTTTATAACATACTGAAAAATTTAAATCGGGAAATTCGGCATTTTTTAATACTTCTGAATTTTTATCATACATAGGAAATTTTTTGGTAAATTTGACATTTTCTTTATTTATATTGCCAACCGGTTTTAAATCAATAAGTTTTTGAATACTATTTGTCTTGCAATATTCTTGAATGAGAAATAATCCTTCTATTTCGGCGCGAACATTTGACATTACTGTATCTCCAGTTTTTGGGTCAATATATTCGTTTACTATTCTAAGATATTGGGTTCCATCTGTATTGTTGCATATAAATCCATTTTTATAAAGAGATTTTACCACATTTTCGTAATTTATTTTTGTGATAGGTTTTGAATTTATATCGGCTGTCTTAGAAAACCATACTTCTAATTCACTTGATTTATATCCATTTGACAATATATGATTACTTTCTAAATACACTTGAACCATTTTTTCTAATACTTTTTTTTGGTCCTTTTCTATAGAGAAATCTTTATTGTCTGTTGATACTTTACTCATTTTTAATAATTAATAATATATAATTAAATCATATATTATTTCTATATCTCTATATTATATCAATTTTATTTGTTTATTCCAATATTTATTTCTTTGTCATTGGTTTCTTACGTATAATTGGACCATCCATATTCCAAATGCATTTTTCTTGAATTTTATCATACAATTCCTTCTTATTGAGATGAACCTCAGATGTTAATTCTAATTTTCTAGCATAATCTTCTAATTCGCTTACCTTATATGCTGATAACCCTTTCATTGGTTTTTCAACACTTTCTAAACATACTAAATTTCTTTTAATTTCAGAAATAGTATCTATAATATCGAGTTTAGTTTCTAAACCAAAAAGTCCAGTGCTCTCATTAAAATATATTATATGAGTGTTTCCATTCTCCAATTCGGAATCTTTATCGTGTAAAAATGAATAATATGTTTTCCCATTTACAATAAAAAAATTCTTACCATAAAAAAATGCATATCCAAATACTGATAATAATGATACTTTTGACAATGTCATAACGTCGGAAATAATTTCTTGGACCATTACATTTGTAAGTTTATGGTTAGAATTTAATTTTAATTTTTGCGGATTTTGCTTAATGTCGTCAATTATTTTTTGTTTTTCCTCTAATTCAATCATATTTTTTGGTTTAATATTATGTAAAAATTCTGACATACTATATTTTGCAATATACATAGACCAAAAAAGAGAATTTTTTAATTCTGGATAATATATAGTTGATTTTAATGGTTCAATTACCGGTTCATTATTAGTTTTTTCTTCTTCACTAGGAATTTGAATTTGAGATTTTTCTGAATTTTCGGTTTTTTTAAGGTTTGTAATAAATTCAGTTGTTAATGCATATTGATATAGAGATGATAATAATTGCGGATTATCAAATTTATTAGATTTATAAAAAATTTGATTTAAATATACTGCCATTGTGTATGATTGATAATTTATTATATTATATGAGTTATTTACATAATATAATATCTAATCTTTATTTCATTTTTATTTAATATATTAGTGTAATCAATGAATTGATCTGGAAACATAATTATCTTCCACATTTTCAGTAAAAAATTCCTTTTTAAATGTTTCACATTGAGATTCTAAATGCCTAATAGAATTTTCTTGAGCATACACATAATTTAAATATTTTTGAATTTCGTCTATTGTTGCCTTCGATAAAAAAGTTAGATTTATAAAAACCCCATTTTTATTTTCATTTAATTTAATTGAAGCCGAATTTTTCAATATTTTTAAAATTTCAATATGATGAATTTTATCCATTTTTTCTATAATTAATTTTAATTTTTCTAATTCATTAACATTTTGCGATTCTAATAATTCCGTTGACATAGTATAATATATATGTTTTTTATATTATATTATTTTTTCTTTATGTTTATTTTATATTTATTTTGTTTATTTATTAGTCTTCTAATTCTTCCAATTTTCCATAGTCTTCTCCTATAATCATTTTATTCATTCCTGCTTTCTGACGAATTCTATCCATATGTCTTTCTGTTTCTGGATTAACTAATTCAGCACTAACAGTAATAAATGGATCATATAGTTTAAATATTGTTCCGATTACACTAACCATTATGCGACTATTTTCTTTCAAAGAATCAAAATATTTATTATTTTTATGAAATTCGCGAGTTAAATATACAACAATCGGGACAATTCCATCTGTATTTACCTCCGCATAAATAGATGCAATAGTAATTCCTTTTACAACACATTCTATTTTTTGTCCTTGAACTGGATGACAAATTAGACATTCAAATACTGCCATAAATTCTACATTTTCCAAATTAACTGTTCCTGAAGAATAAGATAATATTTTTACGGAATTTGGTCGAATAAATCCCTCGGCAATACATTTTCCTTCATTTAAACTGACTAATTTCTTTTCTAAATTTTGTTTTATATTTTTTCCAACTTCTGTAATATGCAGAAGTATTTTCTGGGTTAAAATAGATTTAATATATACGCCAAAAATTTTCTTTTCTTGAATAGGTGCTTTTTGCATTTGAACTTCCATGATATTAATTATTTAATTTATATATGTATATTAATATTAAAATATATTTATATTGTTATATTGTAATCAATTTTTTACAATAAATAAATATTCAAACAAAAATACATAATGACATTTCATTATATATAAAATATATAAATTATATATTTTATAATGAATTATATACAATCTTCTTTACCAGACGATAATCAAACAATAAATGTTAAAACTTTAATATTAGATCCCTTATCTGTAATAATAAAATTGGCTATAATTGGAAATAAACCAGTGGGAACTAAAATATTAATACAAAATAATAATATTTATTTACAAGAACCTGGAATATTTCAAGCAGTATGTCGCATGTTTTTTCATTCAAACAAAACGGATTTACAATATATGTATAATCCAATAAATATTGCATGTCAAACTTTTTTAACCAAAGAATTTATACAAAAAACTCCTAGATTAAAGGAATTGTTTATTTGTTCTCAAACCGGATTAAAAAAATTAATAGAGACTTATAAAACTTGTTCAATAATTCATCTTTGTTTGAATTATTATTATGCAATAATTACAAATCATATAGAAATGTGTAATAACGAACATTTATTCTTTAAGGATTCTATGACTTCATTATATAGTACGGATATTGTAAAATCATTAAATGACCAATGGACACAGGAAAAAATAAAAATTATATTAGATATAATTACTTTTTTAAATAAAGATAATTCGGCCTCAAACAATGTTAAATCTTTGGAAAATATAATGGAGACTATAGATAAAAATACACAATCTATTTTGGGGTTATAGGTGCTTGCATTATCATAGGACGTAATATATGTTTTGATAATTTATATTGTAATACTGGATATAAAAATGATTTTGGCAAAAAACTGCATATAGGTATAATAATAGATCCTACTCCCGATTTAATAGTATTTGAATATTCCATGGCTTGTTTGAATTCCTTAAATTTTATACAGTCTAATGATTGGAAAAATGTTTTTTGTTTTTTTTCACATACAAAATAATTGAGATAATTTATCATTTTTTATATATAATATTCAAACAAATATTATATATGAATTTTGGCGAAAGTAATATGAACGTCTATTCTGGGTTTTGTCCCTTATATTGGACAAAACTAGAATAGTGTATATGACATGAAAATCCAAATGAATAGAATGTATACTAGAATCGACAATAATAAGGTAAAAAAAACCTATAAATTTTCGAGGTAAAGTAAAAAATCTTTATTCCAAAAAAGCATACATATAAAAATATGCGATTAATCAGTGTAGTTTCAAATGGGCCATATGGAATGTTTGCAACACTATATTTATCTTCATTTTCATTTTCATTTTGCAAATTTTCTTTCATTTTATTTTTAATAAATGTTATTTATAGTTATATTTATATTTATTATTTCGCATATATTTTAACGTCTATTCTGGGGTTTGTCCCAGATATGGGACAAAACTAGAATAGCGTATATGACATTCTGCTATGTATTTTAATACATAACAGAATGGACATTAATATATACCAGAATAGAGATTAATAATTAAAAAAATGCCAGTACGCGACTAAAAGGATCTCAAAAGAAAAAAGGGTTAGGGTTTTGTTTTGTTTTGTTTTTTATTTTTTTATTTTTTTATTTTTTATTTTTTTTTGTTTTATAATATTCAAACAAATATATATTTTATTTTATTTCAAGAATTTCTTTATAGTTGGATTTTAATCCATTTCCTCTTTCAAAATCTTGCAAATTATTAAATACCGTAATTACGTAATAAATATAATTTTCCCATTTATTACCGCATAAGTTTTTGAAATTTTTAGTAAAACAATAAGCATAACCTAAATTTTTTATGCAAATTCCTTTATGGTCTGCAACTTTACCTTTATTTTGTAAATATTGTGGGGTTTTAATTCTATCATATATTTCAGAATCAATAAATATATGAGGCCATTCATTTATTCCTTGAAATTTAAAGGTTACAATATATTCAATATTTTGATGTACACCTTCATGTGGTGTTATTTTTAATTTTATTATTTCTAGATTGGAATCATCTGCTATTTCAACAATTGCCAAATCATTATAGTAATTTGTATCAATTGCTTTTGTTATATTTCTAAAACGCTGAATTGGAGTTTGCATTTTATTTTGTTTGATTATAGAGTAAAATAAAGTAGTTAATAGAGAGTGAAAATATAAATAATTATTTGTATAATAAGAAAGGGTGGGGGACTATGATTTAGTTTATAAAAAGTATTTCAATTTTATTCATAATAAATTTTCAATTTATTATAAATAAAAATATATCTGTATTTTATCGATATCAATTTTTTATATAGAAACATAGTTTTCTATATAAAAAATATACAATCTTCGATTGTATCAATTTTTTTTGAATAATTCAACCCAAAAGAAAAAAGGGTTAGGGTTTTGTTTTGTTTTGTTTTGTTTTTTGTTTGAATTTATATTTTCTTTTTTGTTTGAATTTATATATTTTAAATGTATTTTTATTTTTTGTTTTAATTTATTTATTGTTCTTCAATTTCTTCGCCATCAACTTCAACAAGCCAATTCCAAGATTCTTTATAAAATTTTTTAGATACTTTTTCCATAATAGAACGAATATCTTCAATATTTTTAAAATTAATTATAGCAAAATTACCACAATCTAATTCAATTGATAATTTATTATTAGAAGAAGTATCATTTTCATTCTTTAACGAAACATTTAAAAGAGTATTAAATATTTTATATGAGTTTTTTGTGTTACCTTCAAGAGTAACAGTAGTTTCATAAATATAATTATTAGACATTTTAATTTAATTAGAGTAAAAGTTTAAAAGTAAATCGCGTTTAAGTTTATTAATTATTTGGTTGGAAAATTATATTAAATCTTTTATTAAGAAGTAATATAATATTATAAGAAAGGGTGGGGGACTATGAGGTAATTTATAAAAAGTATTTCAATTTTTTATAAACGAAATGCAATTTCGTGTATAAAAAAATATACAATCTTTTATTATATCAATTTTATTTGTTTGAATAATTCAACACAAAAGAAAAAAGGGTTAGGGTTTTCTTTGTTTTGTTTTTGTTTTTGTTTTTGTTTTTGTTTTTATTTTTTTTGTTTTTATTTTTTTTGTTTTTATTTTTTTTGTTTTTATTTTTTTT
>JACCDZ011950725.1_pt1 | contig 16330 bp, 13 predicted proteins | sample 7449551 | NCBI WGS metagenome assembly JACCDZ01 (sample SAMN15323452, study PRJNA562643) | freshwater metagenome | isolation source: river surface water | place: USA:Blue River Watershed | collected 2017-08-18 | reverse complement strand
GTGGTTCCAATAAATACAGCTCGTTACCACCTGGGCCTGCAGCCAGGACCATGCCTTCGCTCATCCCGAATTTAATTTTGCGTGGTTTAAGGTTGGCAACCACAACGGTCAATTTACCCACTAACTCTTCAGGCTTGTACGCACTTTTGATGCCGGAAAATACAGTGCGTGTTTCGCCACCCAAATCGAGCGTCAGGCGCAGCAATTTATCTGAACCCTCCACATGCTCCGCATTCGCAATCAGTGCGATGCGCAAATCCACTTTGGCGAAGTCATCAAATTCGATCTCAGCGGCGATAGGTTCACCGGTCTTTTCTGTCGGCGCTTTTGCTGGCGCCGCGGCGGCCAATGATTCCTTGCCTGCTTCAATCATCGCGTCGACTTTGTCTTTTTCTACGCGTGTTAATAGCGGCTTGAATTCGTTGATTTTTTCACCCGAGCGGAAACTGATTGGGGCGTTCCAGTTTAAGGTTTCCCCGAGGAATTGTTCCGCATCCAGAGTCAAGGCAGGCAACACTGGCTTTAAATAAGTTAGCAAGGCGCGGAACATATTGATGCCGAGTGTACACACCGCTTGCGTCTGTGCTTCTGCACCGGCTTGCTTGGCCAGTTTCCAGGGCTCTTGCGTCGCAATGTATTCGTTGGCGGCGTCCGCTAGCGCCATAATTTCGCGCATGGCTTTGCTGTAATCGCGGCTTTCGTAGTAGTCGGCAATGGTTTCGCCTGCATCAATAAATTGTTGCCACAAGGCTTTGTCCGCAATTTCACTGGATAGGCTGCCGCCTGCATTGTTGATAAATTTGGCGGTGCGGCTGGCGATGTTTACCACTTTCCCAACCAGATCCGAATTCACCCGCTGGATAAAATCTTCCAGATTTAAATCGATGTCATCCACATTGCTGGTGAGTTTCGCCGCAAAGTAATAACGCAAATATTCCGGATTCAAATGATCGAGGTAAGTGCGTGCATTTATGAAAGTGCCGCGCGATTTACTCATCTTGGTGCCGTTAACGGTCAAGAAACCGTGGACGCAAATTTTGCTCGGCGTGCGCAAATTGGCAGAGTGCAGCATGGCCGGCCAGAAGAGCGCGTGGAAATTGACGATGTCCTTACCGATAAAGTGATATACCTCGGCCGTGGAATCCGGCTTCCAATATTCTTCCCAATCTTTGCCCTGTTTATCGAGCAGATTTTTTAAGCTCGCGATGTAGCCGATTGGGGCATCCAGCCATACATAAAAATATTTGCCAGGCTCCCCCGGAATTTCAAAACCAAAGTAGGGCGCATCGCGGGAAATATCCCACTCCTGCAGACCTGCATCCAGCCACTCGGCCATTTTGTTGGCCACTTCATCTTGCAGGTGGCCGGCGCGAGTCCAGGTTTTCAGGAAATCGCTAAATGCGGGCAGAGTGAAGAAGAAGTGCTCGGAATCTTTGGCGACCGGTGTTGCGCCGGAGATCGCCGATTTAGGGTTAATCAAATCCATCGGCGAATAAGTCGCGCCGCACTTCTCGCAGTTATCGCCATATTGGTCTTCGGTTTTACATTTCGGACAGGTGCCTTTGATGTAGCGATCCGCAAGGAACAATTGTTTTTCCGGGTCATAAGCCTGGGTAATCGCGCGGGTGGCGATATGGCCGTTGGCTTTCAAGCGGCCGTAAATCATGCTCGACAACTCGCGGTTTTCCTCTGAGTGGGTCGAATGATAGTTATCGAAACCGATATTAAATGCGGCAAAGTCAGCCTCGTGTTCCGCTTTAACATTGGCAATTTGCTGTTCTGCTGAATGACCGAGCTGCTCGGCTTTGAGCATGATCGCTGTTCCGTGGGCATCGTCTGCACACACATAAGTACAATCTACTCCACGCATTTTCTGGAAGCGCACCCAAATGTCGGTCTGGATATATTCAACCAAATGGCCAAGGTGAATCGAGCCGTTGGCGTAGGGCAGGGCGCTGGTAACGAGAATTTTGCGGGGTGATTGGGTCATGGGTATAGAACCTGTCAAATTCATTTGGCGGTAGATCCGGTCAAGGCCGGGGCGCAAAAAAGGTGGCGAACTATAGCATTTTTCGTCGCGCCTTTCAGGTTGCAATGATCGCTGGTTGTTTAATCGCCGGTCGGCTGCTATTAATAGCCAGCCGACCGTTATCACCGGCGAGTCGATTTCCAAACATAATGAGCGTCTGCAACCATCAAATTATGATCAATTAAAGGGGAAGCCTATGGAAAACAATGAAACTCCAAGTACCGAAGTGGCAACCAACGTGTCGCAAGATGCCAAAAATCTGGCCTTGTTGTTGTGGTTGGGTAGTATCTTTTTTGGTTTTATTCCCGGGTTGGTGTTGTATCTGGTGAAGAAAGATGACGCCTATGTGTTGGATCAAAGCAAAGAGGCACTTAACTGGTCCATCACTGCCCTGATTGGTTATGTGGCAGGAATGATACTGACGATTATTTTAATTGGTGTGTTGGTAATGGCGGCGGTAGGCATTTGCCATTTGGTGTTTTGTATTATGGGAATTATTGCGGCGACTAGCGGTAAACCTTTCCGTGTTCCTTTTGCGTTGCGTTTAATCAAGTAATTTTTTGCGTTACACAAGGGCAGTGATACTGCCCTTTTAGATGAGCCAACTTTTAATCTTGATCATATGGCTTGTATTCGATAGCAGCGATATAAAACAGTTCTTCACCGTCAGGCTTCTTCAATACGATTTCATCATCGAGTCGCTTACCGAGCATCGCCTTGGCGAGGGGTGAATCCATACTTAATTTTTGCCGCGCCACATCAAACTCATCTGGTCCGACGATTTGGTACGTCTTTTCATTGCCGTCGTCGTCTTCCAATGTCACCCAGGCGCCAAAGAAGACTTTGGTGTGATCCTCAGGCAGTCGATCCACTACCGTCAGCACCTCCATGCGCTTGGATAAAAAGCGCACGCGCGAATCAATTTCGCGCAGACGACGTTTGCCATAAATGTAATCGCCGTTTTCACTGCGATCCCCATTTTTGGCCGCTTCGTGTACCACTTGCGTGACTTGCGGGCGCTCCACCTTCCAGAGTTGCGTCACTTCATCTTTCATGCGTTTAAAACCAGCTGCGGTAATGTAGGTTGAACCTTTGGCTGAGGGGGGGCGCCAGCGTCCCATTAGTTATCTCCGGAATTTTTTTGATCAAATACTTTTAAATAAAATGCCAGTTCGGATTCGAGCGCATGTTGAATTGTTTGTGCTTGGCGGAAACCATGTGCTTCTTCCGCAAAAGTAACATACTCAGTGTAAATTCCTTTTGCGGTTAACGCATTGACCATGGCTTCTGCTTGCGCTGGTGGAACAACTTTGTCTTGTAATCCCTGCAGGAAAATCACCGGGCAATTTAATTGCTCAATGTGATGGATCGGGGAGCGGGCATGATAAATGGCTTGCTCTTGGGGGTAGGCACCTACCAATGAATCAAGATAATGCGCTTCAAATTTATGGGTGTCTTTGGCCAAGGCTTCAAGGTCGCCAATTCCGTAAAGGCTTGCGCCTGCTTTAAAATGATGACTGAAGGTTAAGGCTGCCAATACGGTATAGCCACCGGCGCTGGAACCGCGAATGGCGATTTTATTGTCATCAACCAGCTTCTGCGCAATTAAGTAATCCACGCCGCTGCAAGCGTCAATCACATCCGTAATGCCCCAGTTTTGTTTTAAGCGGTCACGATACTGGCGTCCATAACCGGTACTGCCGCGATAATTTACATCTAACACGGCAAAACCGCGGCTGGTCCAAAACTGGATTTTTAAATTCAACCCTGTTTCGGTAGCGCCTGTGGGGCCGCCATGGCACATCACTACTAGCGGTGGTGGCGAATCGGGTTGTACTGAAAATTGCGCGTGAGTCGGGCGATAAAAAAAGCCGTGGGAAACTTCGCCGTCACGCGTAGGAAATGCAACGGCTTCAGCTTGCGCTATATATTCCTGCTCAACCCGCGTATCGCCGTGGGTGATGGGTAATATTTTCTGGTCGCTGTAACGATAGAGTTGCGAGCCTTGCGTAGCGCTGGAGGCGATAAACCAGGCGCAATTGTTGTTGCAATGTACGGCGGAGATATCGCGAAATTCGCTGGGAATCTTGCGAAGATTTTTTTTGGCAATATCGATGATTCCAATTTGCCAGTAACCGTGTTGACTGTAACAGCAGAAAATTTCCTGTGTGCTTAAAAAGCCATAGGTACTCATGCCGAATACCCATTGTGGCGTTGCAAACTCAGCAGCATATTCGTAAATTGCTTGGGTACTTGTACCGTCCCAGCGATAGATATTCCACCAGTTATTGCGATCTGAAACGAAATACAGTTGGTTGTCGGGCGACCACTGTGGTTGGAAAATGGATTCAGTTGTGCCACCGGCGATTACTTGTTCGCTTACACAATCGCCATTTCCATCCAATTGCACAACAACACATTCGCTGCCATCCCATGGCATTTGCGGATGAAACCAGCGTACATAACTCAGTTGTTGTGCATCAGGCGAAAGGCGTGGATTGGAATAAAAATCGGCACCTTCGGCGAGGGTATTGATCACTCCGGTTGATAAATCTATGGCGATAATTCTGGCGCTTGGGTGATGCGAATTTTGTGTGTAGTCCTCGCATATGGCGAGCAATCGCTGGTGGATTTGGTCGTGATAAAAATCAGCGTATCTAAATGCCCCTTCCGGTGTTAAGGCTTTCGTTTGCTCGCTGGCCAAATCAAATTGATAAACCCGCTGGTCGCTGTCTTGCACATAAAAAATAAATGCAGTTGTTGCCAGGTACGAGGAGCCGCCATATTCCTGCGCGCGCGTGCGCACACTTAACGGCGCCGCAAATAACTCAGACCGTTTTCCGGCTTGTTCGCAAACCAGTACATTGCGGCCTTTTTCCTGCGGGCGAGTTTCCAACCAGTAGAGCCGCTCGCCCACTGCTTGTGGGTCGCTGTTTCGAACACCCTGAGCGGTGAGTAATTCCGGTGTAATAGGGGATGGCCAGTGGCCGTATTGATGGTTATTCATAAAACGAATTTTGTCTTGTTGGCAATTCCGCATTAATCTACGCATTTAATCCCACAATGCAAAGCCGAATTATGCCGGATTTTATTCCTGAACAACTGCGCGCCTGCTTGCCGCTTATTGATAAATCAACCCTTGGCGTGTGGTGGGTCGGTTTTAGCGGTGGATTGGATTCCACGGTATTGCTGCACGCACTTGTGCAATTGAATCTGCCGGTCAGCGTAAGGGCCTTGCACATCAACCACCAGATTTCTCCTCACGCCAACTCATGGCAACGCCAGTGTGAACAATTTTGTCAGCAATTAGGAGTGTCTTTTTTTGCGGAAAAAGTGCAGGTAATCAATTCCGGTAAAGGTATAGAAGATGCGGCGCGAGCGGCGCGTTATCAGGTATTTGAGCGGTATGTAGATTCGGGTGATTGTTTGTTGACCGCGCATCACGGTAATGATCAGGCTGAAACTATCTTACTGCGCTTGCTGCGAGGTGCAGGCCCGCGCGGTTTGGCTGCAATTGGTAGTGCGCGACAATTATCGTCGGGTGGAAAATTAATACGCCCGCTGCTGCAGTTTTCTCGCGCTGGGCTTGAGGCTTATGCGCGTGAGCAGAAATTACCCTGGGTGGAAGACGAGAGTAATCAGGACGATCACTATGACCGCAATTTCCTGCGCAATCAGGTAATGCCCTTGTTGCAACATCGTTGGCCTGCGCTGATCCGCAAGTGCCAACAGACGGCCGATTTGTGTGCGCAGCAAGAAAATTTATTGGACGAGTTTGCGAAACAGGATTTGGAGCAAGCAAATCCTCGTTCAGAACGAATGGGACGGAGTATTGACTTACTTTGGTTGAAGTCCTTGTCCAGTGCCCGACGGCAAAATTTATTGCGCTACTGGTTGCGTCAATCCGGATGTGACCTGCCAGAGGTTGTTCATTTACAGCAATTGGAAATTCAATTGTTTAATGCTCGCGAGGACGCGTCAGTGGAGATCGCATGGGGCGAATATTCATTGCGACCTTATCAAACACGTTTGTTTCTATTGCCGGCTGTGTTGCCACCAATGATATTGGATTTGGTTCAGCTGAGCGCGCCAGAAAATAATTCTGCAAGCTATTTGCGTGCTGATATCCCGAATTTGCATATTCGTTTTCGCAGCGGCGGCGAGCGTTGCAAACCGGCTGGTCGCGCGCACTCACAAACGCTAAAAAAATTATTGCAGGAGTATCACCTGGAGCCTTGGTTGCGCAACTCGGTGCCATTGTTATATAGCGGGGATCAGTTAGTGGCTGTGGGTGATTTATGGATTTGTGAGGGGTACGTTGCACCTGGCGGGGTCGCGGCCGTAAAACCGGTCTGGTGTAGTTAGTCGTAAATCACTACTTGGTAAAAAACACTGCTATAAAAAATGGGAGGCTTGTGGCCTCCCATTTTTTATAGGCGAACTCGTCAGTGATTAGAACAGGTATACCGCTCCTGAAGCTTCTGCACTGTTGTCGTTTTGATCCAATGCTCCTTCCGGTAAGCTCGATGTACTGCTGGATGCCTGACTGGATACTGATGTTGCAGAGGCATAGCCGCGACCTGCTTCACGATGCGCTCCGACTGCCAGGGTTTTTCCATCGCCGGAAATATCCACATTCAAACCAAAGCGATCATCTTTATCGGTGTTACTGGCTTTGACATAGCTCTTCTGGGTCCACACTGTGTTGGCGCGGGTGAATACAAACACGGCACCTGCGCGATCTGCACTGGTATCACCTTCGTCGCCATTAACTCCTTTAGCGTTACTGGCTTCACGGAATGAACCCACCGCAAGTGTGTTGCCATCTTGGGATAAGCTCACATCGCCACCAAATTCACCAGCAATAGTGACGGTAGATGGCTTGAGATAGGCTTCTTGTGCCCAAGTGGTGCCACTGCGTGCAAACACATACGCTGAACCAGAACCCAATTGCTTGACCACTTCTTGTACTTTGGCTTTATCGATATTTTTCGGGTCGCTGGTATTTACCGTGTCGGTGGTATCGCCTTTGGCGCCTACCACCAGGGTGTTACCATCACCGGAAATATCCACACTTGAGCCGAACAGGGTGGTAAAGAAAGTTGATGCGGGCTTTAGATAGGCCTCTTGTGTCCAGATAGCATTGCTGCGCGTAAATACATACGCGGCGCCATTGTTAATACCGTAAGTTTGATAGAACGCGTCTTCGCAACCCAGGTCCAGCACATACAAGCCATCGTTCCCTTGGTAGTAACAGGAGTTATCTGCCTGGTTGCCATTTACACCTTTGGCCTGACTATCTTCACCGATAGCACCTATTACTAGTGTGTTGCCATCCGTTGAAAACGCGATGCTGGCACCGAAGGCGTCTCCCTGCTGGGCATTTGAATTTTTCAAATAAGCCTGTTGCATCCAGCCATCTTCGCGGCGGATAAAAATATGGACTGACCCTGAACCTGAGCCGCCCGTATAAGCGCTGGCTGCGCTGTTGGAGCTGGACGAGCTACTGGTGCTGCTAGCAGAGCTATTGGAACTTGAAGAACTGCTGGACGAAGTCGATGAGCTGGAGCTTGATGGGTAGTACTCGAGACATTCGGGCATGGACGATGCCTGGTACATAAGGATGCCGCTTATCGCCAGGCTATCGCTGGTAGCGCCAACGGCGAGCGTCTTGCCATCGCCAGACAGTGCCAGAGTTTCGCCAAAGCGTAGCTCCTGCGCGACATAGCTTGATTTTACAAAAGCCTCTTGCGTCCAAACTTTATTGCTACGAGTAAACACGTACACAGCGCCATTGTTGTAGTCAACTGCAGAATATGTATTGCCCGACGGGTCGCCTGAGCTGTTGGAGCTGTTAGTGGTTCGCAATTCATAGTTGTCTTGGTTGCAATTAATCCCAGTAGATCGTGCGTCTTCGAGCAAGGCGGACACGGCAAGGGTGTTGCCGTCGTCAGAGATGGAAACTTTGTAACCAAAGCGGTCATTTGGAAGGAATCGACTGCTGTTCAGGTTAGGTTGTTCGGTGTTGGATGCCTTCAAGTAGGCTTCTTGGACCCAGACTCCATTTTCTTTGATAAACACGTATACAGCGCCTGCGTTTACGCTGTCATTATTCGCGGTATCCCCATTTACCCCAATCGCCTTACTATCTTCTGCGGGGGCGCCTATGGCCAGCGTTTTACCATCTGCCGAAAGTGCGAAGCTCCAGCCGAAGTTGTCGAATGCCTCACCATTAGGCGCTTTTACATAACCAATCGCTTTGATCATTTCTGTTGCGGTAAAGGTCAGGTTGGATTTCTGACAGCCGCCAGCGTTACAGGCTTCAACGTAGTAGTAGCTGTTAACCCAATCATGGACGTGAACGCCAATTTCATCGCTGGCTTGGGTGACAGCTAAGTCACCACCTACTTGAGTAACGCCTCCGCTAGCAGCATCACGTTTGAAAAGTTTGTAGTAGGTTGCGCCTTCAACCGGGCTCCATTGGAAATTTAGCTGCTTTGGATTTTGCGATTCAACTTTCACGCTAGGCCAAATGCCTGAACCATTTGCAGGTACGGAAGCCGCGCTAAAACTGCTACGTGAAGATGAGGAAATACTGGAAGATGAGGAGCTGGATGAGGATTTGCCGCCGCCGCCGCCGCATGCAGTTAGCAAAATTGAGCTTGCCAGCAGCGAGACAAGCAGGGTAGTGCGCTGAAACAGCGGTGAAAAGCGATCAATATTCATTCAGCAGGTTCCTGAGGGTTAAAACTGGTCGGTGATTCTGTGTGTCGCGACGCTTGGTGTCAATCAAATAGCCGGTAGAGGTGCAATTGATTGTGTCCAGACGCAAAAATAGCGTGCCTAAAGACCGTCAAATAACGGGAATGGTTCAGTTTGTTGTTTATATCTGCTCAATCTACCTTGAATGCGTCGCATGAAGTTGTGAGCAATTGTGAAAATTGGTTGGGCTAGAGCTTCTTTAACGCTAAATGCGGTACGCAATGGGATGGGGTAAATAAACAGGAGGAACCGCGAGCAATTGCTGGCGGTTCCTATGCGTGGATGAGATCAAAGCGTCTTCAGGTATTCCACTAGCGCCAGGCGCTGCTCGTTATTGATGGGCTGCAGTTTGCGCATTTGTGGTTTGCCGTCTGCCCCTTTAACCGGACGGCCATCTTGGCCCAGTACAAACACAGGAGTAACGCCGGCGGCATACTCATGGCCTTTGTTGGAATTGCTTGGCAAGCTGGTATCAAACACAAACAGAGATGGGTATTGGGCCGGATCGCGCTGGACAAAGCCAACCTTTACCGGATCCAGTTCACGCGTTCCTACCGTGAAACGGTTGGGGCGGCAGGTCTTGCCGGAGGCGATTTCCGCGTCGCTGCAGCTAGGCATAAACAGCTCATATAAATTAGGTACTGAGCCGTTGTGCAAATAGGGCGCGGTTGCCCATATGCCGTTTAACGGCCGCGCTTTATAGGCGATAAGGGTTGTTAAATCAGCTTTATCAACCACCTCAAAATCCAGATGGCGCTCGGTCTTTGTAATTGGGTTATCACCGATGGCTGCTATCAGGTCATAGGCCTTCTCTGTGGTACGACGAAGAGCGGATTTATCGTGGTCAGGTTCGAGGATGACTCCTTCAATCGCCGTATTCACTGCAGCCACGACTGGCGTGGTCGCTTCAAACCGGGGGGAATCCTTCTTCCATGGCATGATTTTTTCACCCTCAAAATACCCACTTTTACCTTGGTATTTGAGCGCGTTGCCCGCCATGAATGGGTCGGTCCCAATAGTTTCCAGGCGCGAGAACTGGGCGGTAATGCGACGCTTGGGGTCGGTGCGATCTATAGCTTCGTGGCAGCTATGGCATTGGTACTCCACAAAAACTTCACGCCCTTTATCAGCCAGTGATTGGTTAATAGGTGGCAGAACCTTTTGCTCTGCCAGCTCGGTCCAGCTAGGAGACCAGAGGCTTTTTAGCTGACGCTCAATGCGGTTCAGGTTGCGCACAGCAGTTGAAGAGCGATAGCCGATATCGCCCTTCTTCTTGTGCAGATCCATGGTGGCGTAAACCCCCAAGACCTCACCGGTATTGCGTCCCAGCGGGCCGGTGAGGGCGTTGTCACCCGCGCCATTCCACTGCACAAAGTCGTGTTGTGGGGTATCCCATAAATAGGGATAGCTGACTGGCGCGTTGGCGGGGTTAGCGTTGCTTGGATCCTTGGGCGTGAGGTGCGTCAGTATGCGGTTAAAGATCCGCCCGAATGCGTCCAGGCGTGCGTAGCCGTAATCGACCACTTTATCGCCATGGGTTGGCTCATTGATTTGGTTGTAAAGGCGAATTTGTTCTGCTGCTGCCACTAACTCTTGGCGGAATTTATCTTTTTCGGCGGGGTATTTGGATTTCAGAACCTTTTGTGCCAGACGGTCGAACTTCTCTGGCTGAGTCGCGCTGGATTCCAAAGAGCTTGCAAGTGTTTTAAGCATTAACACCATATCGGCGAGGGTTGCTCCGCCATCGATGCGAATGGCTGCGCCCTGGTAGTTAACCTGACTCGTGTGGCAGGCAGCACAGGTGTAGCCGATATATTCCTTCCCCTGGTATTCATCTTTTACCCAGCCCACGGGCAAACCATCAGGGTTGGCGAAGGACGCTTTCTGGGGTAGATAGCGCAGTAGGTTCATGTGCTCATCGCTGCGGAACAGCTGTTCTGAATCAGGCATTTCCAGATGCAGAAATATGTCGTAGGGAATCAGATTGGAGCCTTGGGTTATGTTGTAAAACCACAGGCTGTCGGCGGCGCTCCAGTTTTGTTCCGGGTAAACGACACGGCTAGTGCTATCACCAAAACTATCTTGCTGGCTGGTTTTTGCATTGCGATCACTATCGACCACAACCCCCTGAGACATATAGGTACAACCCGATAATCCAGCTAGAGCAACTGCTGCTGTCAGGCGTGCGCTTAACCAGAGGGATGGCATAAAACGAGATGAGGTGCATGAGTCCATAATCATTCCTTTATGGGTAAAAACGAAGGTGGTTACAGGGCTAACTTCAAATACTTATGAGAGAGGATCAAATAAAAAACCGATAAAGGGCCCTTCTTTTAAGGAACTATTCAGACTCCTGTCGGCCTTAAGTAATGACATTAGCAGATTGAATGATACAAGGCATCAGTAAAACAGCGGTGTTTGGCCGATAAATGTCACCTTGCTGTCATGAAATTGGTAAGAAAGTAACACCTAAAGGATCGTTTGAGAGGATTTTGCGGTATTGGCAGCTTTTGCTTGAACTGTAATAAATAGTGCGTAGACTGCCGCCTCGCCGCAAAAGGGACTTTTTACGGAACCAAGTGGCGAATAATCAACCAGCGAAATATGCCTTCGGGTAGAGGTCGCTCAAAAAAGAAGCGCAGCGGAAAGTTCTATGTTATTGACTCCTATGTTTGTGGATGTTTCTTTAAACAATCGTTTGGGCCAAGCGGTACACCTTGGGGTTTACCATCTGCAACATCAAGGGCGCGATTACGTGTTCGTCGCCGCACCCACGCAACAAGCTTCCAGTTTTGTCGGCAAAAATGCTGAACCTTTCGCATTCCAATTGCGTGAAAAATTAGCGCTGGATGCGCGCCGGATGGAATTGATTGAGGTGCGCACAACCAACGACGGTGTGCACTTGTTTCGCTGGCGTTTTGAGTGGGTGGGTAATTCACCCTTGTCGGCGCGTAGTGAAGAAATTACCTCTCCTGGTCTACGGGGCACCCTGTTGAGTTTGATTAATGTGGAGCAGCCTGCGGCGGCCGCTAGCGCCTGATTGCAGTTGGCGTGTTCGAGTTGTTACTGCTCGGGCGAATTCTCGTTAGCGATCTCAGTCTTTTTATTCTTGCGCCAAAACCAGCGACTGGGAGCCTGGGTAAATTTTTCCAGTTGCTCTTGTTTGTGTGAGGCGTCGGTAAACCAATAGTAATCATTACTGGATTTCGGTTTAAACCAGCCCTTCACCGGTTCGATGAATTCGATAGTCAATTTAGGCATGCCCAGTTTGCGATCTGAGTTAAAACTGTGGTTCCAATGCACTAGTAAGTCCCGTTTGGCTGTCGCTATTGCCAGGTCCTCGGTATCCGTCTTAATAAGCTTACATGCGATAAAACCGATAACGGGTTCTGGCGCATCGCTGTAATTTTCAAAAAAAATATTCTCACCAGAGAGTACAACTTTGTAATACGTCATAATTTACAATCAATCAATTTCTGCGTCGCTCGTGCCATATAAATGTTCTGGCATGGGCAGTTTTTCAAATAATTTGCTGAAGTGTTGTTGCACGCGTGCAATATTCATTACCGAAGACATACCGCTGGAAAATCCAAACCACACATAGAGACCGTTCAGGTTTTTAAACATTGGTGGTAAATATTTGGGGCCAGTAATAACCCCTTCCAAATAACGTTCGTACAACAGTGGTAGATCATCCAGCGTTACCTTGCCTACAAATAACATGGGAATAATTTCAGGTACGCCGGAATTAATTGCACTGCGAATAAAGTTTACATTTTCAACAAAGCCTTTTACGTAGGAAATATCCTTGGTAAATACCGAGCCGCCAGTCAAAGTGCCGCCGCGAAATACGCGTTGGGTAACGCGATAGCTGTCGTGCTCACTCACGCCTCGTTCGATAAAATATTTATAAACTTCGCAGAAGTCAGCACCTTGTTCTGCAAGGTCTACAGCAACGACACGGTCACTAATACGGCGTGCGCGCTGTGGAAACGAGCTGAAAGTCAGTGTTTCCAACAGTACTGCCATGCCTTCCTGAATAGCGGTAATACGCGGTGAGCCAACACTCAGCCAAGTGGCCCAAGGCTGCTCGCGGCCGTTCAGGGTTGTACCTATGTGTACCCAACCTTCATGCACTTCCAGTACTTGCAAATCGAGCTCAGAAAAAAACGAGCGGCGATTGACTTTAATACAGTCGCCTCCGGCAGAGGCGTCGGACACGATATCGTCACTAATTTGTACTCGCACTTCACCCGCGCCAAAGTAATCATTCATACGCTCGCGCAGAATTTTTACTGACTCTTCAGCACTAATATGATTAGTGTAAGGGCGATTCAAATGTTCAACTGCAGGCAACGAAAAAATATGGCACAGCTTCTCACCCATTTGTCGCAAGCTTTTGCGATCCCCGCGCAAGTTGTCGCTCGCTGAACCATATAGCTGTTTGCTGAAGTGGCCAAACTTATCTGTGCCGCGATGACGCAACAGCTCGATTACTATCTGGTATTGTTCGATAGTGGCTTGCAGTATTTTTCCCAGTGCATCATCGCGCCCCAACTGGCGACGCACATCATTTTTCAATTCTTTGAATAACTGTTGGATACTATCCGGCTCGAAGGCCAATCTCTGGCGCTGGTAAAAATCCTTATCCAGTGCAGGCAATTCCCGTCCTTGTTGTTCGCGAAAACGCTGCTCGATTCCCGCCGGCCATTTAATAGCATCGAGAATGCGAATCGGTTTTTGCAGGGATACCAGGCGCGTTGAGAGTTGCTTCAGTCGCTCCAGGTAGGCGGGATCGGTCATATCAAGGCTGCCACATTTGAGTGCAAGAATGCGCCGGTTGCGGAAACTCAGGCACAGCCATTCTATCGTTAACTGGGGCGTTTGTGGCTAGAATTTGTCGTGGGGTTCGTTGTTGTTTATCGAAGTTTGCGGTGTCGTGATTGCGTTGGGTGGTACTTTTACGTACTAATCGCCAGAATAGCGCTGCCGGTATCGAGACTCTGTTGGTCGTTAGATCGGATCTTTCTTTCGATCGTTTCTCTCTTCCGATCAGTGCTATCGTTAGGTCGTTTTCAAGTGAGGTTAATCAATGCCTTTTGTTGCGCTGGAAAAACTGCATTTACTGTATGACGGCTATCGCAAAGCGGTAACGGTTGGGGGCAAGCCTTTTTTGTTGCTGCAGGAAAATGGACGGGTCGTTTTGTTAAAAAACGCCTGTCCTCATGCAGGCGCGCCGCTCACCCATGCTACTGTTAATGACGGCTGCCTGCGGTGCCCTATGCACGGTATTGAATTCGATTTGAACTCTGGTCGTTCGCGCAGCCCGGTATGTGCAAATGAACTGGTATTTTTGCCGTTAATTTATCAAGGTAACCAGATTGGTATTGATGGGTAGTTAAGGATATTTTTATGCGTTTATTGTTTAAGGCATTGGTTGTGGTGTTATTGGCTGTGGGTGTAGGCAATTACCTGATTTACCTAAAAACGGGTCAGTTTCCTATCAATAGTGTGCGCGAAAATTACAATGGTGATTGGTTGGCTGCCGTTAAAGAATCGATTACGTTTAATAAGTTTGCTGCTGAAGCGAAAAAATCCGTTTCAGACCTGACCGGTGAAGAGCCTGTTCAGCCTGTACCAACCAAAGTGTATAAATGGACCGACGCCAATGGACAGGTTCACTATGGTGATAAACCCAGAAGCGCTGATGCTGAGCAGGTAGAGGTAAAAATCCAGAATGCGATTTCCCCACCCGATGACCAAACAGCGGAGGCTGCGGCAGAAGAGCCTGCGCGGGCACAGCAGCAAACTCCATTGGAAAAGGCCCGTGCCGCCGCTGAATCTATGAAGGCGCGGGTGCAAGAGCAAGAATCTCAATAATTTTTAGCCATGAAAAAAATCTGGCGGTTTCCCGGGCGAATTCTGAAATGGTTGTTGCTACTGCTGGTGGCGTATCAGCTGTGGATTTTCGCTCACGTTGTTGTGTGGAAATGGGTAAATCCGGGCGAAACGAGTTTTATGGCAATTCGTCTGGATGAGTTACAACAAAAAAATGCCAAGGCTGAACTTAAGCACCAGTGGGTGGAATACGCGAAAATCTCCAATCATTTAAAGCGCGCGGTTGTCGCGGCTGAGGACGATAGGTTTATGGATCACAATGGTTTTGATTTGCGCGGCATTGAACAAGCACTGAAAAAAAATGAGCGGCGCGGAAAATCGGTGGCAGGTGGCTCGTCCATCACCCAGCAGTTGGCCAAAAATTTATTTTTATCGCCCTCGCGTTCCTATTTCCGCAAAGCAGAAGAGGCCGTAATCACCTTGATGATTGAATTGCTATGGGACAAGCGCCGCATTCTGGAGGTTTACCTGAACGTGGTGGAATGGGGCAATGGTGTGTTCGGGGCAGAAGCCGCCGCGCGCCATTATTATCGGGTTCCGGCGGCACAGCTTGGGGCATCGGCAGCGGCGCGTATGGCGGTCATGTTGCCCAATCCGCGCAAATACGAAAAATCCATGCCCTCCTGGGTGGTGCGCCATGCATCTGCCGTGCAGAGACGCATGCACTATTCACAAATTCCCTGATTGTCTTTGAAATTCCGGTGCCAGCCCCTATTTATGCCTGCGTTGTGCGGTTCTCGCCGCCAACCTTTTACGTTACAATCGCGACCCTTTTTGGGTCTTTGCATTCCGTGGCTGATGATTTTTTGAACTGAGGTGATAGACGTGCCTATCTACGAATACCAATGCGAATCCTGCAACCATGAACTGGAAGCTCTGCAAAAACTGAGCGATGCACCCTTGGTGGATTGCCCTGCGTGTGGCAAGGCGAGTTTGAAAAAACAGATTTCAGCGGCTGGTTTCCGCCTGTCAGGCGGTGGTTGGTACGAGACCGATTTCAAATCGGGCAAGAAAAAGAATCTCGCGGGTGAGGGCAGCTCCGGCTCTTCGTCTGCATCCAGCTCAGGAACTGCCTCCTAATCAGGCGCCGTGAGCTATCCATTTACTGTCGATAAATAACGGGAAAAACCTATGCGCAGCCAATATTGTGGCGCTTTAAATGCCTCTCATATCAACCAGGAAGTCACCCTCTGCGGATGGGTAGACGGCCGTCGCGATCACGGTGGTGTGATCTTTATCGACCTGCGTGACCGCGAAGGTGTGGTGCAAGTAGTGTTTGATCCGGATGGTAAAGAGAACTTTGCCTTGGCGGATAAAGTGCGCGGTGAGTATGTATTGCAAGTGACTGGTAAAGTCCGTGCGCGCGCTGCAGCAACGGTTAACCCGAATATGCCTACCGGCGAAATCGAAGTTTACGGAACTGCGTTGACCATCCTCAACGAGGCGAAAACTATTCCATTTCCATTGGATGGCTATACCAACGTGGGTGAAGAAACCCGCTTGAAGTATCGCTTCCTGGATTTGCGCCGCGCCGAAATGCAGAAAAACCTGCGTTTCCGCAGCAAAGTGACCAGCGCGATTCGCAATTACCTGGATCGCAATGGTTTCCTCGACGTGGAAACCCCGATCCTGACCCGCGCT
>JACCDZ011578054.1_pt1 | contig 16343 bp, 36 predicted proteins | sample 7449551 | NCBI WGS metagenome assembly JACCDZ01 (sample SAMN15323452, study PRJNA562643) | freshwater metagenome | isolation source: river surface water | place: USA:Blue River Watershed | collected 2017-08-18 | reverse complement strand
GCTTGACAGTTAGAACCTGCCTTACCAAATACATCAGAGAATCCATTGTACTGTCGTATTACCTTCAAGAGTTCTGGATTCTCCTGAAAGTACAAATCCCACAGTTGAGAGTAAAGGGCTGAAACTTCTTGCATGTTAACAGCCTTACGTCCCTTAGCAGCTTTAGTACTAAGATTGGTAGAACCATCCTCAAATACTTTAGCTGCTTGATAAATCTCTTCAATAGACTTCCCATTGTACGCGTTAAGACGTGCATAGAAAGCACTGAAGGCTTTATTGCCATCAGGGTTTTTGGAGCTACACTCCAGGATTGGGTTAAACCCGTGCTTGATCATACTTGCTACTCCTTGTGAGCATAAAAACAGAAAACCCCAACATCTATTATGACATTGGGGTCGGGGGTCCAGGTTCTTAGATACCCAGGAATATCTCTAAGTAGTACACCAAGAGATATTCCTGTCCTTTCGAGTACTTACTTAGTACTCTCCTTCTTATCATCTGATCCGAAGATGAAATTCACACAAGACTCGTAGCGAGCTTTCATCCAATTCCACAAGCGAATGCCTTGATCTTTCAAGTACTGCATGATAGAGGAAGCCCACTCCTTAGCCAGATTGTACTTTGAACGGAACCAAGAGATTTCACCAGTTTCTTTGTCTTTGACACCAATGAGATTCTCTTTCTTATCGAAAGTAATCTCACTACCATCAGTCAACTGAGTGGTAACAACATCTTCTTGAGAGTTGAGTATCTGAGCAGCAGCAGAGGAAGACATGAACTCATCAGGATTGTCACCTTGAGAGCCTTTGAGTTTCTCTTGAACACACTCCTTGGCGTACTGATCAACAAGCATGTGAGTCTTCGGGAAACGCTTCTGCATCTTTGGAGAAGTACCCCAAAGTGTCTTACCAACTAGCAAGCCAGTCGGGTCAACAGGGAAACCACCTTTGCCTTCAGTATGTGCGAACAAACACATTTCAATCAACTCGATACCCCAGTTGATGGTTTGTTTCAGTAGAGTATCAGCACGCTCAGCTTGCATTTGAAACCCAGCTTTATCTTTGTTCTTCTCGAGATCAGTGAGAATTTCATTGATCTTGTTATTGAGTTTCTGTACCGCACCTAGAGGATTGGTTTCAATCATCGCTTCCAGATCTTCAACGTGCTTGCTCATTGCTTTTGGATTCACGGGGGTAGTCATATTACAACACTCCAATATATACCATTAAGGGTACGATGTTTACAGGATTATACGGAAAAGGGAGGTAAGGAGTAAGGCCAGAGATAAGCAACAAGTACCCAACATCCCTTAACAGCATAGGATTTACATGAGAGTTTCCTGATCCCCTTCTAAAAGAGAATTCAGTATTAACAATAATCAATACAATACCAATAAGCATAGCTTGTACATAAGCACGTTCACTAAACTCACTAGATACAATATTGAATGGGACAAAGACTAATAGAAGGAATACCCAGAAGATATTCCAACCAAGTATACTAAGGGTTCTCACCTTTCTGAATCTCCTCTTTGATCTTAGCAACAGCATTAGTATCAAACAGAGAATGCACAGGAGCACCAAACACTTCCAACACAGGTACTAGACCTTCTACAGCACAAATCACAAACTGAGAGTGTATTGCAGAGTTATACCCTAGTACACTGTACAGAAGAGATAAGTTAGCTGGAGTGCCATAGAGTTTACGGCGAAGCTTCCAGTTACCTTCTTTTGACAGTAAGATACGCTGTTGTTCTAGAAACTCCAACCCCCACTGTACAACATCAGGAGTAGGGGCAGGAACCACTTCACTGATATCAGAATGACCTGCTTCTTCCAAACTCAACACAAGTTCCTTATCAATCCCCTTCACAACATGTACAGGAGAATAAGAAAGAACACGTTTGTTAGGGAGAAATAAAGAACTGTTGGTTCGTACATACCAACCCTTGGATGTAAGCAGTTCAGCTAAGAACATAGCTTCCATCTCTACCGTACTGTCTTTTAAACGAGACAAGGCGGTACGTGTGATGATTGTTGCAATCTTGGGGCTGCTCATATTTAGCTCCATTAGTGAAAGAAAGGTTGTGAAACTGCCCCGTTAAAAGGGCAGATCATCATCCAGATTTGGATCGTATGCACCTACAGGAGGCACATCACGTTTCGTTGGTACAACAGGTTCGTTATGTTTCGGACGACGAGTTGAACCACCAGTGGCTTTCGGTGCAGACGGAGCAGGAGGTTCCTCTGTTACAGGAATGTTTGCAGGCGGGTTGTATGCTTCAGCCATATCATGTACAGAAGCAGCAGCTTTGTTATTGCTGTGACCCATATCATCAACTTTCGGGCGACGCTGCTCCAGAATCTCAATACGTGACACATTCAAACGAGGGCTGTACACACCATTGCCTTGAGCATCTTGATAATAACCCGTATCAAAATGCCCAGTTACTTGCACGAGGTTGCCAACATACAGTTGACGCATACGAGCATGGTATTGTTCTTCGGAGCTCACCCAGCAATTTGCCAGACAAGAGTGAACAGTTTCTTTCCACTCACCAGTAGTATGGTCAATGTGGCGTTCATTCGTGATGATTGTGAAGCTGATTGGGCGGTTTGGAATGTATTTGTTGGTGAATACTTTACCAATACGACCAACACCGTGGGTTACGAGATGCATGATATTACTCCTTGATGGATTCGATAAATGCTAACAGACGATCTGCAGCACCTTGATTGTACAGATTGAAAACAGGAATACCTTCGTGACTAGCTAGTGCAATAGCAGTACGAGTACCCCCAGTGGCTTTGGTTACTTCACTGTGATGCTCAGCACCATCAGGTGTCCAGCACAATACACAATCAACAGGATTCTCAAATTGATACCCTAGGATCTGATATTGATTGCGAGCATGCGCTTTTAAAGCAAACCCTTTAAGATTTTCGCCTAAAGGATGTTGAGCTTTTGCATTTGTTACAGCATCAGCGTAGTTCGGAAGCTTCTCTGCATTCACATACAAAGCACGCAAAGGAGGACACCCTCCTTCATTGAAGTTTGCATAAGGCAACCATACAATGTTGGAAGTTACTTGAATACGCCCTGCGGAATCCTTAATTGCGTAGTGAGCCCCTGATTGACAAGCATAGTCTGCACCACAAGCATTACCACTGTACAACTGAGCATCATGCTGGCTAACCAACATATAAACTAAATCGCACAGTTGTTGTTGAGCTTGTTGGGGTGTTTCTCGTGAGCCAATCCCAGCAATTCGAATAGAGCCTGCCCGAGCATTTGCAATCCCAGGCGTGCCATCTAGAAAAGACATAAGTCATTCTCCATAAGATTGATCAATTTCTGCTTCAGCGTACTCAAGCATCTTAGCATCTTTAGCATTATCCTCTGGGGTATAATGAAGATTCCAGATATCAATGATGTTTGAAGCAACCAAAATAGCTATGAAAAAGATAAACTTTCCCATATTAAAACCTCACTGTAATACAATAAAAAGGTAAGGCAGTCCGAAGACCACCTCACCGTCACTTTATGCAATAGGCTTCCACCATTTTTCAGCCAGCTTCTTGCCTTGTACATCCACAGCATTTGTGTATTTGACTACAGCAATACCAGCCTGAATCAAAGGACTCAAGGTACGCTCAGAAGCTTTGCAGATATCGACAATCAAGTCGTCGTTGACTTTGATAACCAAGTCAGACTTCGGAGTGACATACACAGACACAGCTTTGTTTTCAAACACAGTGCGTGGTGTCAGCAACTGAGCCAGAGGTTTGATACGGCCTTCTTCAGTAGGTGAGAAACCCATGAAGCTTTCGTGTTCAGTTTCAATGATCTCTTCAGCACGTACAACAAGTGAGTGAAGAGCGGTGATAACAGCAACAGAGAGAGTCAAACGCATGATAAAGATCCTTACACAGAGAACATAAAATAAGAGAGAGTATACATGACTAGGTATGCAGACGGAATAACATACCAAGCCTTACCCGATTTTACACTAATACAACTTAGTGCAATGCCTACCGCAAAAGCAAAGATTACAGCACCGTAAAGATTACCATTGAATACTTCAAGTAGTAACCAATTTTGGATCATGGCTAAGCACCAGACGATAAGAAGATATCCAATCATTTCTGCTTAGCCTCTACAGCCTTGGTGATTACACCTGCAACAACCATGAGTGCAATCTCTTTGGCAGCACTGACAACTTGCTTCTTGGCATACACCTTGAAGCCATGCTTGTGCCAAATAATAGCCGAATCAATTGAACCAGCAGTGCCTGATACAATTGATGCACTGTAACTGCAATTTGCTAACTGAAGTCCAAGTGCGTAAATGTGCATTGCACGAACGGTTTTGCTTTGAGCTTCAACTACGTGCAACCCAGTACACAGAAGCAGGCCAAGACGGCGGGTAGGCATAAGCTTGTTTGCTTGCTTGGTTAGCTCCATGTCAGCAGCGATAGCTTTCTTGATCAGAGTGGTGATGTTTTTCATGGGAGGATTTCCTTACAGGTTTGGTTTGAACGGGGTTTGAATGTCGATACGTTTTGCAGCAGAGATGCGTTGACGCACCCCTACAATGCTCGGATGAAACAAGGCGTTATGCCGAACATCTTTAATCAATGCATTGGAATACAGCAGAGTACAAAGTACACTATCTGCTTTCTCAATACAACGAAGATTGTTACTCTTTTGGCGTAACTTTGGATTCTTCATGTAATCATCAAGACATTTGAATACCAAAGCAAAGTACTGAGTAAACTCAATATACTGCATGGTATTCTTGTTACACTCTACGTACACAGATGCACGATGCAGAAGAACCAGAGAGTTAGCTTCTTCCGCAGGTAGAGAGTAATTGAAGAGTTCAAAGGCTGTTGCCAACCCTTGAGCGTCTTCACCCCAGTTCAAAGGCTTACCAGTACCTTTATTCAGTACATTAGCTTTCATGTTTAAGCTCCTTAAGTGCACTGCCTGCAAGATGTTTAAAACGACGTTTAAGTGTTACCTTCATCTCTCCTTTGTCTTTATCATGGAAAGATGAGTGTAACTCCCAAGGAGTGTTATCGTACCAGACACGCTCTGTAGCACACTTCTGTTTGCTATACACACGAGTTAATGCTTGGTTATCAAACACTTCTACTGGAGGTTCGAAAGGTTCACGAGACAGCTTTGAATACGCTGCAAGCAGATCAAGTTTCCAACTTCCTTCCATTGCAACAGGTTCTTCTGGATACTCAGAGACAGTCTCTTCTAGATCCATTACCAATTGGTCGATAAACTGATACATTGTGCTCATGTTGCACTCCTTCCTTACAGTTTGTTGAGGGCTTTGTAACGGTGTTGCATAAGAAGACGAGAAAAGAATGGATAATCCTTCACCACAGTCTTCAAAGCTTTGATGATAGCATCCTTGCCAACTATTGCCGCTGCATATGCATCAGCTTCCATTTCTTGCTGAAGATACTTTCCTTTGAAACCAAATACATCCCAGATAGTTGGTGTGTTGTTTTTATCACTATGTTTATGTACAACGTGACCCAACTCATGTTCAAATACAGGTGCACGAACATCTTCAGGAAGTTCCATAAATTTATTATTACAGAATATGCAGTAAGTAACCTCACCCTCCCGCTGAGATGGAAAGCGAACGGCGCAAACACCAGCAAAAGGAACAACGTTATTCAGACTCATACTCTGACAAACATCGTCAGAAACATACACAGGAGTACCTTTGTATGTTAATTGAGGACCTTTAGCAGTCGCACGACCCACTGCTAATTGAAACATAATCATTTTGATATCCATGTCATACTCCTATTGAATGACAAGTTGACGGAGGGTTTGTATAATGGCAGTCTTGCTACCATTAATACGAATGTATCCAGTATGATTCTTGTACATATCCTCTACTTCATGACCTACAAAGCCAGTACAGGATATAACAATATCATGAGTTCCTTTAGATTTCTTACAGTAATTTGTATGTTGATCTGTAAGGAACTTCAGGTCTAACTTACCTTTGAATTGCTTGGTGAGTTGATGAGTCAACTTTGCACGTACACCGATAATCAAAACTTTCTTCATTTCACTCACCTTACATATCAGATGTGGAGCAGATACTCAAGGAACTCTTTCATCACCTCTTGTTCCAGTAAGTTCTTACCCCAATTGGTTTTTGTTTCAACCACAGCAAGCAGACGTTTCTGTAAGGGTGCTTCCAAGTCTTCCCAGTAAGGGTTTCCTTTCAGCATATTGCCTGCAGTTGTACGGTTCATGGTTGAAGGGGCAGAAGTAAGAATAGCGTCCTTCAACTCAAGATAGAACTCTTTACGAGCAAGAACTACATTTTGCATACCCATAAGGTTTACTCCAAAGAATTACGAGGGTTTCATAGGATAACCCACAACCTATAACAATCAGCCGTTATACTTGCGATACGCAGCCGCAACAGCACGCACAAGCTCTTCCACCTCACCGTCATCCATCTGCTCTTTCTCATGCAAAGCATTAACGAGATGGCTGCGCAGGTTAGCATGACCCATTGTTGCTTGGGTGAAGTCAAAGACCTCTTCTTCGATCTTTGTTACTGGTGCTTCTTGGTTTTTCATGGTATTGCTCCTATTGCATGGTTTTAAAAAAGTCCGGCTCGCACCTTCTGCTCTTTAGCCTTCGAGATACTTCTCAATGGCTTCCAGAGCTACCTTATAACGGTATAGAGCTTCTTCCATACCATCCCAGTTATCATACGGGTGTACGTAACTGTTGTGTTCAAGATCTAGACGTTTCAGCTTAATAGCATTAACATTGTCTGAATCAAGAATACGTTTCAGATGTTGTTGGCTTGTTTCTCCTTTCACTTTGGTAAGTAAATGAAGAATATCCAACATCTCTTCTGTCATCCAAGGCAATGCCTCAAGATGTACAAAAGTGACTGATGTGTCTTCAACAACATCATGTAACAATGCACAAGCAACACATGCATCACTCATACCATGCGCCATAGCGGAGATAGCTACAGCAACAGGATGAAGAATGTAATCGTGCCACCCACGACGTATTTGCCCTTGATGCGCTTTTGTTGCCAAGTACAAAGCACTTTGCACTAATGAAGAATTCATATTACTTCTCCTTTGGTTGAAAACTTGCTTAATAATACTACCTCAATACGAATATCAAAGTAGTATGATAAGAAAGCTTAAGTTGATTTGACAGCAAGCAATCGACGAGCTACCCGAGATGCTTCAGCCATACAAGCTTGGTATAACATATCACCACAGCCTCCACTAATACGTCCAGCAACATGTGCTGTCATATCAGATTCAGTTGCAGTTTTACCACTTTTGTCGAAGAAGCTAACAACAACTTCTTCAACATGTTGTGGACGTGTAATGATACTCATGTTACATCTCCTCATCGTAACCATAAGAGCAACTTCTACCGAAACAGATGTTTGTTATTCCGAACAATCAAATCAGAACCTCGTAGAACTGATTTAACATTCTGTTCCATTTCCAAATACTCTCGATAAGAGAGCAGAGGAAGTTTTACCGTTAAAGCTTGCACAATTGCTTTGATCCAACCGTAGTTGGAAAAATCTTCAGGAGATATCAAAGATTGCTGCTTACTATACCCACCTTCAGGAAATGAATGTACCAATCCCATACAAATCTTTGACTCGTCTGAGTGGCAAGCCCAAGAAATATTAGGAAATAGTTTCTTAACCTCTACTATCTCCATAATAGTAGGTAATTGAGAGCCAATGCAATTAGTAGCATGTGGACAATCACCACCTCCGATAGAAGGACATGTATTACAACATTCGTTCATGATACGAACTCCTCTGGTTGGAAACTTGCTTAATAATGTTACCCTACACTAAGCAGAGTAACATGATAAAGATTCTTTACTTGCGTGTGATGCTTACAATATCAAAAGTATCACGATTCCAATGCATACCATTTTGCTGATAAGCATAAGAATTCTCAGCAGGGATGTTGTTAATGACATTCATTAACAGGATACGGTACTTACCGATCTCTGGGTCAACAAGCGCCCAAACAAAAACCGACCAAGTAGTGCCATCACGGAGTGTTACCGTATCACCATTCTTTAAGGTGGTGATGTCAATAGTTCCTTCTTGACTTGATTCGATTAAGCTGTTGATAAATGCAGCTTTAATAAAATCAATAGCGGCTGTTGCTACACGGATTTTAGATACATACTCAAGATATTGCTTAAATGCAACAAGTACATCTCCACTTTCCGTTTGATAACCGAAGCTGTAGTCACCGTGTACAACAATAACAAAACTATCGCAATCAAAGCGGATAATGAGTGGTTCTGTACTTTCATCCCCACCGTTGTCTTCAATCACTTGAAGCCACTTATCTTTTGGATAAGGTTTCAAGGTTAGTGCATTTGCAATTGATTGGATGTGCAGTAAAGGGTTGGTGGTAAGCATGATCTGTCTCCTTACGACAGGTGGGGAAATCGTTTGTTGTTGCCATCCTAGACAAAGAATGGCAATGCAAAAGATTTAGCAAAGCATACAAATAATCTGGTACTTCTCACAAATAGTGTGAGCTGTTTCTTTTGAAACACCAGGCTTGCATGCTAATTGGTAGTAATCACCTTGTGGCCGTCGAACGGTAAAATAATCTACCGTACCATCGTCTTCAACTTTAAAACACAAAGAGACCGCATTTTTTGGGTTCAAGTACAAAGGTTCTTCAGAGTACTTGAGAGTAGCCATGAGACTTTGGTTAAAGTCTCGAATAGTGGCAGTCAGGTGACGATGTTGATCAATGATTGATGACATGATAAGCTCCTTAAGCTTACGGGAAGAAAACCTTTACTGCTGCTAGCAACTATTGTACTAGCAGGATAAAGATTCTATGCTTTAACAACTTCTACAATGTCCCATGACGCTGCTTTCTTATTAATACCGTCAGGTCGGTAGTAATGGTTAGCATAAGGTTCAAAATAGAACTCTTCAGTCTCTTCGACTTCTGCTGGAGCATCATTCTGAAAATCCAGAGACACCTCTTCAATAGGGTATCCAAATTTTCCAACTCCCACAACAACATCTGTACGCCCATCACGGAACACTACAGTGTCACCAACTTTAATACCAGTGATGTCTGTTACTTGCAAGAAATTGCTCATGTTTGCTTACCTCTTAAGCAGAAAAAAGAATTGGGTTATCTCACACCATGCAAGATAACCCGTTGCTTGTTACAGAAGTACAATCGACGAAGTGTTGTTGTAAGAAGTCCCGTTGTCTTTATACAAGTCCATCTCACCCCCTTCGAAATAGACAGCATACACATCATCTTGTTTCTGTAATTTCTTGATTGACTTAATAACCCAAGGAGTGTGTTGACATTCTGATAACACTAAATCACCCGGCCATGCATTTGAAAGCAACTTGGCACCTTTCTTGATGATTTGAACAATATCTTGTACGCCGACCCCTGTGGCATAATAGGCTCCGTTGTGTTTATACTTAATATTATTGATTGAAAACTCATAGATATTGCTAGGGTCTAGTTGCTCAATAGTGGCGACATACACATAATTACCATTTAGCAATTTTACAACGTCACCTACCACAAGGGCTGACAAGTCAACTTGCACGGGTGCTACCTGTTGTGCCAATTGTTGTTTAAGCAGGTCCCCAAGGGTTTTTGGTTTGTAATGGAAACCAGCAAGCTTTTTACGCAACTCTTTTTCAAGATTGCGTACAGCACGAATTTCTTTCACTGTATGTACATAGTCCTGAAACGATACAGAAACCGTAGCTAGTACATCCTGATTGTAGATCACTTTACCACCAACAGCGATAAAGTAAGTGCGATCATCAAACAAAACAGTCACAGGGGTATTGTCTGTAAAAACATTACTCCACTCTTTTTGAACAATCTCATTGCCAGTGGTACCGTCAATTACTTTAGCAATCATGTTCAAACGAAATGCAGGTAGTGCAGCCATGATATGTCTCCTTAAGACACGGGGTGTGAAAAACCTTTATTGTTGCTACCCTTAGTATAGAGTAGCAAGATAAAGATTCTTAAAAGGTGATTGGTTCTTTGATGATCTTGACAATCGGTTGTGCAAGAACCTCAACACCATCAGGGCGAAGTACTGTACCATCGTCGTAGTACGTAATACCGTTGATGGTGTGAAGTACGTAAACACTACCTTCAGACATAATACCATCAGTGGTACATGTCTCAATGGCTTGTGTAGTGCCATCAGTAAATACCGCCATCCAACGGTATTTGTCCAACTGAAACTCAATATCATACTCTGCAATTGAGAGAGTTTTTGCTTGAGCAGCTTCTTCTTTCTTTTCAGAAAGGAGTGGCAACAAAAGAGCTAATACTGCCCATGTTTTTGCGTTATTTGCAAAGTACTTACGGCCTTGTAGTGTGAACGCATAGTACAAGTTTGTTGCTGCAAGTGTACTGCCCGCTACAACAATACCAGCCTTCTGACGCTTAGTAGCCATCAAGCCTAAAGCCAGAAGATAAACTGGCTTGGTTTGCACTGGTGCTGCAATCGCACAGGCTAGCGCAAGTGCAACGCTATTTTTTGTTACATCAGCTTCAAGTGCATGATCTGGTGCAAAGAATTTCTTGATTGCTTGCTTGAACATGACTGTCTCCTTATTGACAGTTGGTGGGGAAAAACCTTTACTGTTGTCACCTACTTAGGCAAGTGACAAGATAAAGATTCTAGTTACAACGCACCCAACCTTGAATGCAGAGATCAATGTAAACCTCTGCATTCAGACTCTTGTAGAAGGCCTTAGCTGTATGCCAATTATCTCCCTCCCCTGTGATCTCACAGTATTCCTTCGATCCATCATACGTAGTCATCACGTACAACTGACCGACACGTGGAGTGAGATCTTTCAGTTTCTGTTTGTACCCCGGCGCATGCTCAAGAGTTAAAGCAGATAACAACCAGATATCCTCTACACCACACCCACGCCATTCACCTTTGTACATATTAACGTACAATGTACCACCTACAGTGGGGCGTATAGATGTTGTCAGGTGGTCAGCCGCAAACAAGCAACGATCTAGTTTGCCTGGGTATACCATAACAAACTTGCCATCTTCGTCTTTAGCCCCAGCACTAGTGGAACACATGCTCCCACGAGTACTAAAGCCGCTGTTTGTGTGTACTTTCTTGACCCCTTCTTGAGGAATCTTAGTACAGAACAAAGCCTTCCCTGACTTACTTACACCAGTGAACATCACATCGAATGTACCTGTATCAGTGAAGTCAGCGAACACCACCAATCCTGTCGGATGTGTACCAATCACACCATTACCTTTGGTGTTCTCGACAAAGTTAATCAACATGATAAGCTCTCCTTATGAGCGTAACAACACACATATGGATACTGTAACGAGACAATACCCATAAATTTGTTGTTAGAGGGTTTTAGCAGCCATCAGTGGTTCACTGTGCAGCTTAGCTTGCTCCACAACCACACGCATCTCTGCAGACTTGGCGAACTCAGTTGAGAACTGTGTACGAAGTTCTTTACCGTTATGGTAAATTGCTTCAATACGCATAGGTTGATCCACATCACGCTCACCGTACGGATGGTACAACACACAGGTGTAATCACCTTGAGAAGCTGCTACCACAGTCACTGCAGCAGATTGGTACACCTTGAGGTTGTCCTCGTTATTGGTGTTGCACACCTCTGCAACAGATACAACCTTTTGTTCTGGTGGTGCGATTACTTTCTCTTTTGGCATAGTCCCTTGAAGGACAACCACAACCAACACGCCAGCAATTATACCCAAACCAATTGGTAAGCCTGGATTCATATTAAACTCCAAAGATCAAAGAACAAAAATCAGGGTTGTCATCACAGCGATGAACCCTAAACACAATACAGTTGAAACAAGCTCACACAAGTATTTCTCATACTCACGTTCAGCTTGCTCCTTTCTGTATTCCAATAGAAGAATCTGATCACCCATCACAGTACAATCCGTGAGAATGAAGAAGATTCCATGTGATACTGATAAGGTACGAGACCCTCTTGTATCAGCACACCAAGTACTTCATCTGAGGTAGCAGCATGCATCAGCACATTCTGCACTCCAAAGCAAGAGACTTCCTCTGAAAACTTAATTGCAGCCCCAGAGTTGTCTAGCCAAACCAAATCCATTGACACAACTTCAGTGTCAGGACTTGACAACAATTCTACACCGATAAAAGTGTAGATTTTCAGGGTTTCCATGAGTGTCTCCTTATGACACAACCAATTTATTATAGAATCCAGTAAGAATCCCATAATAAATTGTAAGCAGTTTATACTCTTGCTTAGGAGTGTGTTCTGTTAGTTATCATTTACCCATTTCTTAAGGACCAGACTAAGATTATAGCCAGCCCATGATTTATTCTTATACGTTAAAATATCAAAGATAGGACGTAAGTCGTCAATCATGTTTTTCATCTGAATATAATCTACGGAGCTAGCATTTACTTTCTCAATATACATAATCTCTTCTGATTTACCACTTAAGGATTTCTTATAAGACACACGTAATTTAAGGATATTATCAATTGTAAGTACCAGATGATAGCGGATCTTACCGCAGTCAACTGAGTCAAACGCCCCGCCTGTCAAGTGGTGTGGACGACGGGCAGCCACATCCTGCTTCTTAATTGCAGGCCATACCTTCGATTTAAAGGTACGTGTAGGCATTACCTCGCCTGTCCCAACCACAAGTACATTTAAGTACGTGTAGTCGGTATGCACCGCATGCTCCATCATCGCAGGAGTCAGCTTGTAAGCTTCGTGCGGTCTTTGATATTTGTACATAGCACGGATCTCGTAGATCGCGCCCATGTCAAGGCCTTGCTGGGCCAGTTGGGAAGTCATTTTAGTCATGTAAGATATCTCCTGTAAGATGACTAATGAATGGGTTGTTAAGCAGTTTTCTGACATGCTAAGGTCGATTGGATCTGCGTTTACGTTTCTTCATGATCACATCTCCAACCAAGCACGACGCTTGGCACGCAGAGTAGCCAATTGCTGTTCAATCTCCTTCCATTTCAGATTGAGGAGATCAGCAGCATCTGCTGTTTCACAGTGACGGAATACACCCACCCCCGCGTTGTACTGCTCCGCTAGATCATCCAGCGAAGCACGCACTTCCCGAATCTCCTCGTCATAAGGAGATACCAACGAACGAACTAATTGCTCGTTCAAGTTAACTGCCAGACGGCAGGATTTTGAAAAGTTCATAACTTTTACTCCTACAGTAAGTTGAACTTCAAATCTATAAATACCATTTCAGATACTTATAGATTTGAAGGAGGGTAAATGAATACCCTCACAACAATTAGGCCAAATCGTCTCGGTGACCATAGCCAACCACAAAGGCTACGATTAAGACGGCAATAAACCAACACCCTAGACCTACATACACGTAGGTTGAATTGTTCATAGGGAGCCCGCTAGCCGCATAAAGCGGCAGCAAGACTACAAGAACTAAAACCAGTTTGAAAACCATGATTATACACCCCCTTTGTTACAGCGTTTGTCATAGGCTTGCGCCCATGCTTTATGAACCTCTTTCAGGTTCAGAAGTTTGCCTTGCAGCCCACCCTTGAAGGTGTCCGAGATAACCTCCACCTTCAGGTATACCCCTACAGGCCCGAAGGATTCGGTCGAGTCGTAGCTCTCGGCCTCGAAGAACTCGATTTCCTCGAGGAGGCGGCGGTCTTCGCGGGTGAGCTTGACGCTCACTGGGCGGGTGTTCGAACGCAACTTCATGGAGGAAGAAACCTCTACGATTGCGCCAACAACTTCTTTGGTGTTACGGTATACTGCTTTCATGATCAGGCTCCTTTTGCCATTATGATCGTTTATTACACAGTTTCAGATTCCAGTACATCTTCAGGGAGGAAGCACACATCCCATCCCTGAATACCAACCACTTCACCGTATTTCAGATGAAGCATTGATACATATGTACCAAACTTGGCAGAGAACTCTTTCTTCTCTTTAACAGTAAGAGAAGAGTACTCGTCAAGAGTCATGGCATGAAGCCACTTACCTTGAGCCTCAGAGTTCCCAACAAGAGGGGAAGGGTTGAAATGGAAACGTACAACAAGTACATCTTCCAACTTCTCACCAACACCCCAAGGATGGCCTATCTCGGAGTCCATCCATTCATGGTCATGAGCGTACATAACTCACTCCTCAAAGAATTCCCATTAAGTATAAGATCAACAATGTAATCTTATATTAATAGAAATGGGTACATTTATGGCTGTACCCAGCACCAGAGGTTTTATAAATCCTCGTATTCAGCTTCCTCTAGGACCATGAATACGAGTTGAATCAGACCGAGATCAGCATCATGTTGGTCGACACGGTATTCCACATCTGACGGGATCTTCCCAAGGACGGTATCGTCCCCGATGTAGAAGTAGTCAGAAGCTGGCACAACGACACCTGCTTCTGCCAGTTTACCGCGTACTACTTGCGCCATCTGTTGTGTGTTCATGTATTCTCTCCTTAATAAGAAGGGCATGACCCCTAAATGAATGGTTTGAGTGGTTTCAACTGCCACTCACAGACTCTATATTATTTCTTATGCGTTAAGAGTTCGCACAGCTTAAAGCAGTCTAGCACACTCAACATCAAGTGCTATCGTACTATAAGACTACGATTGAGTCAGAGAGCTCGTTAAACTCCCGCCGTGAAGACTTCGATGTCCTTACCAAGCACACTAAGACAAGCCTGAGCTTTCTCAATATACTTAGCACGTTCAACGTCAGGATCTTTGCCAAGTACTTCACGAGTGAATTTCTCACCAGCTTCGCACATGACACTGTTCTCCATAGCATCCGCAGCTTTAACCCACAAAGCAATACGATTACCAGAAGCAACAAGACGATCCAACGCATCAGCAGAAGACTCACCTTCCATCTTAGTAATAAGACGAAGAGCTTCAACACCTTCTTGAGAATTGAAGAATACATTGCAATCTTCAAAACTATAAGGTGTGTCTTCTACAACATCGTGCAGTATAGCTAACGTGAGAATATCACGATTACCTATACAACATTGCTCCGCTAATAGCTTACACACACGAATCGGATGATTAATGTATGGCTCAACACCACCACGTCTCATCTGACCTGCGTGTGCTTTATTAGCAAAAGCAAGTACACGGCTCATGTGCTCATGTATGTCCATATTAAATAGACTCCACAGAACACCAAGCATGCATTTAAAACTGGCTGCATATCCACCAGAGTACTGTTTTTCTGTATTAGGAACAGTACAAGAAGCCTTTCAGCTTCAAAACCTAATCTATAAATACCCTTTCAAAACAGATACTTATAGATTAGGTGACTAATTGAGTTACAAAGCTTAGTCATACTTCGGGTAGTTCTCTACCAACGAGCAGATCACATTAGTCCTGATAAACAGGTGTGATCTTGTGACCAAGTGCATCACAGCACGGACCACCACCGAAGATAGTCTTCGATTGGTAACCTCGTTCTGAGGTACACTCATGACATGCTGCGTCATACCAGCACTTATTGGCTTGGTATTCAGCGACTGTCACGTCAACGGTCACACCTGCCGTTTGGCAGTACATGCAACCGTCAATAGTCAACAAGTATTTAATCGGAGTCTTCATATAGACTTCTCCAGAATTAAATACAAACACATTTAATTTACTTGGCTGTGTACCCACCAAGGGAGGCTTATTTGACTGACATTAAGTACTCAATAACGTCAGCCAGAAGGTGCGGGTGTTTCTCCAACCCGATCCACTCGTAACCACCCGACATGAAATCATTCATGCGAAGGACTACAAAGGCAGCAGCACGCTCAACGATACCCTCGTAGGAATTACTCCCTACTTGGTTATCGCCGTACCAGTAGACCGCCATCGCTACAATGGCAAAATCTACTTCCATTGCCGCGTGGACGTCTTCTGCCAAGTACCAAGTACCATCAAATCCACGCTCTAGAGAGACGAGAGGTTGTCCCTCAGCGTTCTCTCCAAACTGCACGTACACATTCAGCATACGTGCAGAAGTCCCAAAGCCATACACGAATTTATCGTATACAGCAATGGGTTTGTCTCCTCCCACAGAGGAGTAAGGGTCGTCGGTGACCCCTGCCATGTATCCCATAAGAATACTCCAAGACAGTGTTGTGAATTCAAGAGGGTTTCACAACTTAACCCATTACATACTTTATATGTACTAAAAACTAATACACATAAGTATGTAAGATCAGTTTATACACTTGATCAGGTGTTGAAG
>JACCDZ010050942.1_pt1 | contig 16348 bp, 8 predicted proteins | sample 7449551 | NCBI WGS metagenome assembly JACCDZ01 (sample SAMN15323452, study PRJNA562643) | freshwater metagenome | isolation source: river surface water | place: USA:Blue River Watershed | collected 2017-08-18 | reverse complement strand
GCATGCGCATTCGCAGCGCCGGCAACGGCGGGCCGGGCATGAACGGCGGCCCGCCGGGCGACCTGTACATCGAGATCCGGCTGAAGAAGCACGAGATCTTCGAGCGCGAGGGCGACGACCTGCACTGCGTGGTGCCGGTGAGCATGGCGCGTGCGGCGCTGGGCGGCGAGATCGAGGTGCCCACGCTGGGCGGCAAGGCGGCCATCGACATCCCCGAGGGCACGCAGCACGGCAAGCAGTTCCGCCTGCGCGGCAAGGGCATCAAGGGCGTGCGCTCCAGCTACCCCGGCGACCTGTACTGCCACATCGGCGTGGAAGTGCCGGTCAAGCTCACCGAGCACCAGCGCAAGCTGCTCAAGGACCTGGACGAGTCGCTCAAGAAGGGCGGCGCGCGCCACACGCCCAGCGAGGAAAGCTGGGCGGACAAGCTGCGCGGGTTCTTCAGCTCCTGATCGCCAGGTTCAGCGCGCTCGCCGCGCGCTTCCTGGACCACCCAAGCCCCGCGCACCCGGCGCATACCGAAGGCAAGGCCTCGTGAACCCTCACGACGCCTTGCCTTCTGCTTTGGTGTTCCGCAATGGACCCAGGTGGCGCGTCTGGTTGTAGGCGGCCAGGAGGGCCAGCCGCTGGGGCGCGGTGAGCAGGGGAAACACGCGCCGGGTGTAGTTGCGCCGGGCCGGAGCCAGGCGCGATTCATTGGACTGCGGGTGGGGCATGCGGTAGGCGATCATCAGCCAGTCGAAGCGCTTGTCGCGGGAGGCCTTGACGTCCGGGTCGAACAGGCTGGCCGGGTTCAGGGCGAGGCGCTTGCCGATATTCAGGGCGGCTTGCAGTGCCTCGCTCTTGGGCCCCGGCGGAAGTTGCGCCGGCGTGTAGGGCCAGGCCTTGACCGCTGGGTCCACCATGGCGGAGACCCATCCACAGGTCATGGCGATGACCGTGTCCGATGGCGTGCCCGCGCGCTGTGCCTCGCAGATGGCGCGGCGGAACACCGCATCCGCTCCCTCCCGCAATGGCGGCAGGCTCAGCCGCATCCCCTGGACGAAGGCACCGGCCTGCTCGGGGGACAGCGCCTGCTGCGGCCTGGCCAGCAGGGCGAGCAACAGGCGCTTGAGGCCAGCGTAACCCTGGGGGCCGGCGATGGCGGTGGAGAGGGACGATGAGGAGGACATCGACGAGGAGCAGACGCCAGCCCCTGGATTGAAGACCTGCCCCAGCGCCCGCCCCATGGCCTGCAGGTGCGCGGGCGACAGCGACTTCGCCGCCGCTTCGATGTCCGTGCACAGGATCTCCAGGTGGTCGTCGCCCATGGCAGCGCCGTCCAGCACGACGGCCTGGTCTTCGATCCACTCGGCGGCCTGGGCGGGGGTGTAGGCGCTGAGATCAACCGCCTCGACGGCCTGGTCCGGCGCTGCAGGCAGCTCCAGCGGCAGCAGTTGGGAGAGGGCGGCGGTGAGGCCGTCCCGGCGGACCGCAGGGGGATGCGCCGAGGGCGTCCTAGGCGGGGACTCGGCGGGGGTGTTGTTGGCGGGGGAAGTGCCGGTATCAAGGAGAGGCAGCGTCACGCGGCGAGGTGGAGAGCGCGGGATGGCCTGCGCCGAGGGATCCGGCGCCACCGCCAGGCGACCCCGGCCGGCGTCGGGTTCCAGGGGGGCGTGAATCCGCACAGTCCGGCCATCGGGCCCCTTGCCTTCACGCGCTGGACTCGAACCGCGAGAGAACATGCGCGCGAGCCGGCCCCTCAAATCGCTGCGCTGCGCGCCCACATTCGCACCGTTGCCGGCGCCTGATTGCGGCTGCTTGCTGGAAACTCCCCCCATCCTGATCTTTCCTGTGTGATGTGTGACCAATGGCGATCAGTTGCTTCACGGCACCGATGGTTCACCTCATCAGGAAGAGACCGCGACCGTCCGCCCGGGGACAGGTGCGGCAGCGGCCGGCCGGGGTTGCGCCGGCTGCGAAGATCACTGGCGCTGGAGCACCTCACTCCACAAGTGTTGCGGGTAGGTCTGCAGGTTGGATTCCTTGAACTCCCCGATCCGCAGCTGGTTGCCGTTGACGACGGCCACGACCTGGTACTCCGTCGTGACGGGATCCGTCGGGACCTCGGTGGGTGCCAGGTGGCTGAAATGAGTCCCGGACTTGAGGAGGACACGATGGGCCGTCAGGCCGTCGATGGCCTGGGTTTCTCCAGTCCACTCGATGGTTTCGCGGTAGGCGTTCCAGCCTTGCGGGTCACCCCGGCATTCGTCGTTCGCAAAATCGAAGACGCGGGCCTCGAACTCGCCGGTGGTGGCCGTTTGCTTGCGGATCGTGTACTGCTCCAGCCAGGCCCGGCCCGGGTCCTGGGACTTGTGGCACACCGACCAGGTGCCGACGTAGGGATCCACGACCGACTTCTGCTCGGCGACGGCATCGCTGCCGCCTCCGCCGCAGGCGGTCAGGGCCAGGAAGCAGGTTGCGAGGATGGCCACGGGGAACAGGCGAGCAATCAGGTGCATGATGAACCTCTGGAGTTGGTGCAGGGGTCAGATCGTATGAACTCGATTCAACTTTTGATTTCATATTTCTGACCATGAATAGCTCATCAATTAATGGCTGCCAATTTGCGGTTTTGCAGAGGCGAAACCTGGGTCACGGCGGCAGTGACTCGACCTTCAGTGAATCGACCAGGTGCATCAAGGTCACCTGCATAGCGGCGTGTGCCCGCGGATATTGAAGTGATTCGCGGTTGGCGCCGAGCGTGAACGCCATGGAATACCCACTCTCACCCAGCGCAGCGATCCAGGTCAGGTAAGGACCACCGAAGCGGTTTGGCTGAAGGGCGATCAACTGGTCTTCCGGGATATTCAGAACCAGCCACTCGAGACCATTGCGGGTACGTCGCTCCCAACGCGGGGTGACACCGGATGCAAGCGTCTGGCGGGTCACCTCCGCCTGCAGGACCTCCAGCGGTCCCCTGCGAAGGCGGACCACCAGGATATGGCTCGACTTCAACCAGGATTCGAAGCAGGCCGTCTGGTTTCCGAGCTCCACCAGTCGACCCTCGTCACCCTTGGCTTGGGAGATGACCTTGACGCTGGTCACCAGCTTGTCGATGTTTCTCGGACGAGCGCCGTGATTGCTTGCCTGCCAGGTGCTTCCGTTCTCCTCATAGATCTCGGGAACGTTCCAGAAATCCGAGGGATGAGGCTTGAGCCCCTCCGGGTATTCGCGGGCACGGTAGTCGCAAGCAGTCGTCAGGACCCAGTCGTGGGTCACGCGGTATCGCCGCATCAGTTTGTAGGAGTACGTTGCGTACCCGCTCGATCCGCTTGGCGCCGGACTGTCGAGCGCTCCAGGGCGCATATAGCGCTCCTCGTTCTGCCTCAATGCCTCTTCGAGCGAGCAGCCTGGCAGGGCGAGGACCAAGCACATGGCGATCATGCGCCGGCAGGTCATGGGGCCACCTCCTGCTTCGCTGGATCCTGGGGCAGGACTCGTTTGCCACCGACATACCGCACCAGCCTCGCGTTGCCTTCAGGCGTTCCCTGCGGCCCCCCTGGCACGGGCGCCTCGACCTGGGTACAACCTGGCGCCCCCGTACCTCCGCAGCTATGCATGCTGTTGCTGGTACTCATCACCTGCCAGAGGTCCCTGAAAGTCCAGGACCCGGGGTTACGTCCCGCCAGCCAGGAGGTCGACACAGGATCGTTGTCGAAATGGGTGTAGGTCACCTGGTTCACGTCGCCGCCTGGCCCAATGACTGCCGCGGCCCTCTCCGTGTACTCGGTAGCGGGGGCCGCACCGCCAAACCCGCGCACCCGAAGGTTGGGGTTGACGAACCCCCTGCCCTCGCCATCCCTCCTGTTGGCCAGGATGGTGAACGCTGCCTGCTGGACCAGGGTGCCACGACTGTGCCCCAGGGAGTCCGTGGGCCGCTCGCCCCGAGACCTCAGGAGTTCAGCGTACAACTCCTGGCCGTTCGTGTAGCCCAGGAAATTGGCCAGGCCGTAGTCGTTGCTGGCGGTTATTTTTTCATAGGCAACTCCCATCAGTTCCGAAAGCAGATAGCCGGCCGGCGCAATATGCATCACGTAGATGACCTTGGGCTTATCGCCCTGGCCCGTGGGCCCGCCCTGCTCGGGCAAGGTGTTCTGGTACATGAGCCTCGCCGCGCGGTCCTCTGGATTCAGGATTCCATTCACGGCAAACGTCGTCCTGTCCGGCGCACTCGCAAACTCCTCGGGCGTCACCTCACGGTATTCCAGGAGCTTCGTGTCAGCGAGGCAATTCTTCCCGACCGGACACTCAACGCGCAGCAACTTGGGCTTTTCTTCAAAGCGCGAGCGATAGGCTTCATCCGTGAGCGTCGTCACTGCCCGAAATGCTTCCTCCTTGATCACCCGCTGCGCATTCACGGCCCGCTGCATAGGCTCCAGGTCCGGCCGCAGGACACGTGCATGCGCAGTACCCGCGTCGCGGTTCAAGGCGGCGACCACCTGCGCGCCCCCCTGCCCCGTCAGCACTCGCTGCGCTGCTTCGTCCGTGACCTCGATCGCACCCTCACTGACCGTGGCTCGGGTCTGGCCCTGCGCACTCATGGCGTCGTCCGCATTGAGCATTGTGTTCGCCACCACGCCCTTGGCGATGCCGTACTTGCCCCGCGTCATCATGTCGCTGCTCAGTGCCACGCCACTGCTGCTCGCCTCGGCAGACGCGCTGTTCTCCAGGTCGCTTGCCGTCAGCGTGGCCGTCACCAGGCGATTGCGCCCCTGCGCCGCGGCCTCGTCGCTGCTGCCCAGGATGCCGGCTTTCAGGTCCGTGCGGCCCTTCACCTCGACGTCGAAGCCTCCGTCCCCGGCCACCACACCGGTCTGTTCGCCCACGCTGGCAAACCGCATGTCGGCCTCGCTGCGGCTGGCGCTGGCCTGGGCGCTGGGCTTGCCGTTCCCCCAGGAGGCCCCGGCGCTCGAGGATCGCTGCTGGCTGCTGTACCGGGCAGTGTCCTGCAGGCTTTCCACCGCCAGGTTGCCACCGACACGGGCCGTCACCTGCGGCGCGCTGACGACAGCACCCCTCAGGGAGGTGTCGCCGCCGCTGTCGATCTGCACGGCCTGTTCCCCCAGCACGCGCGCATTCGTCCACGTGACCTCGTCACCCTCGGCGCGGCCATCGCCCCGGCTGGCATTGGCATTGAAGCCCCATCCCGCCTGCCCCGGGCCGAAGCCATAGCTCACCCCCACCGAGGCGCTCGAACTGTGGTTCTCGCTGTGCTGGCTGGATTGGTTGCGGGCGGCCAGCAGTCGGACTTCGTCATCGGCCAGCACCCGGGCCACGCCGCCCGCCTCCAGGGAACTGCCCTGGACGATGACATCGGACTGCTCGCCCGCCCCCGTGGCACGCACGCGCAGGCCCCCACCCGCCACAAGGCGCGAGCCCGCCGCGGAATCGGAGGTCTGCGACGACTGGGAAGCACTGCGACTGGAGCCCAGGCTGATGTTCACGCTCACACCCCCCAGGCGCCGGGGATCATCCTCGACCTTCGCGCCCGCCTCATACACGGCCAGCCCCTGCGTGAGGGCTGCCAGCGCCCGCATGCGTGAATCACCCGCATCCCGGGCCGCTTCACGGACCCGGTCGACGGTGCCGGCGGCACTGAGCACCGGGTTGGACAGGCTCACCGTCACGCCGCTCTGGCGCATGCGGGTCTGGCTGTCGGACTGCAGGGACTCCCGCGCCTCGACCACCTCGACACGCCGGGCCTCGACATCGATGTCGCCTCGCGGGGCCAGGGCTTCGCTGCCGACCTGCCGGTAGGTCTCGCCGGCCTGGATCCGCACATGGCCCGAGACGCTGCCCACCGTGGAGCCGGAGGCCATGGTCTGCCGGGTTTCGTCCTCCTGCGCCAAGTGCTGCTTGCCGATCGTCACGCCCAAGCCACCCGAGGCGAAGACGCCAGACCGTTTCTCCTCCCGCTCATGCGACTCCTCGCGCGATTGCGTCGCGGCGTCCACCCGCACGTCCCGCCCGCCGCGCAGGGAGACATCGCCTGCCCCGACGACCTGGCTGCCTTCGACCCACAGGTCGCGCCCGGCTTCGATGTCCACGTGGTCGGCAGAAAGGCTGCTGCCCCTCGCTTCGGTGACCTCGATGCGATCGTCCGTGCGGATGGTTCGGCTGCTCAGGACGCCCCGCTGGCGGCTCACATGCGTGTCGTGCAGTACGTGGCGCTCCTCGGCGCTTTCCACGTTCACGTCGCGGCCCGCCTGCAGCGCCGCCCGGCCTTGGTCGACCTGCATGGCCGACGCACGCAGGCCGATGCCCCGGCCCGCCACGATGGCGAGGTCCGCGCCGCTGTCGATGCGCGTGCCGACCACCTCCTCGTCGAGTTGCTGGTGGGTCTCGCTGTGGCGGCCGCTGCGTGACGAGCTGTCGACTTGCTCGCTGCGCACGGCCGCATCCAGGACCACATCCCGCCCGGCGACGATGCGGCCGCCACCGCGCAAGTCCAGCGTCGCCCCCTGCGTCACCAGGTCCTGCGCCACGTGCGCCTGTATCTTTCCGTCGACCTCCAGGCGGCTACCCACCTGCCCGATGACCTGCGTGTCGGAGTGGCCCGCGCCGCGGCGAACCTGCTGGACCTCCCGGGTTTCCAGGCTGTCTATCCGCCAGCTGCCGCCGACATCGGCCCGCAGGTCACCACCGACCACGATGGAACTACCGGACTGCACCAGGTCGCCCGCCGTGGCCAGCGACGCATCGCCCTGCACGTCGATGCGCCCCTCCTGGCCCAGTCGGGTGATGCTGCGGGTACCGCCAGCCACGGCGCCTTCGCGCTGCTGCGCATCCGTGGCCAGGACGAGCGCTCCACCCGAGTCGATGTCGAGGGCACCTGCCTTCACACGGGCGGAGGTGAGGTCGATATCCCCGCCCGGCCGGGTGGACAGGGCCACCAGATCCCCACCCTCCAGGCGGCCCCCGCGGTTGTCGATGCGCGTGCCGTCGATGACGAGCGTGTGGCTGGCGCGGATGACACCGCTGTTGCGGAAGTCCTGCGTGTCCGTGAAGACCACGTCACGCGCGGCGATCAGCGAACCGGTGGGCAACAGTTGCTGCCGGCTCGCGGCGGCGAGGTAGACCACGGGCACGAGCACCGACTGCCCCTGGATGACACGCGCCTCCATCAGGACGACATCACCCGTCAAGGCCGCCACCTGTTCGGCGGACAGGCCAGCGCCAGGGGCCAGTTGCAGTGTCCTCGCCACTTGCGCGCCTGCGGACATCATGGCGGCGAACTGGGCCTGCGCATCGACGGCATCGAGCACGGCACGCCCGGTGAGGGCGATCAGCTGCGAGCGCACCAGTTGCTGCTCGTAGAAGCCATCGCCCAGGCGCTTGCCCACCTGGGACGGGTCCAGCCCCATCTCGCGGAAGTAGGCATCGCTCGACGCCCACGAACGCCTCCGGGTGAAGGCGGCGTGGGTTTCCACGAGGTAGCGCGAGTCGGGCGAAGGACTCACCCGGTAGAGGCCGCCCTGGGGCAAGGAAAACGGATCGTACGAGCCGGGGCCCGCCTCCTGCTGGCGGCCGCCCACCGGTTGGCCGGCCTCCATGCCCAGCGGAGTCTTCGGTGTCGTGCCGGAAACGTTGATGAGGGTGTTGCCAGCCCCCGCGATGCTGCCGCCAGCGGTCAGGGATGCGTCGTAGCCACCGAGTGGCTTGATGACCGGCGGGTCCGTCCACGGTCCCTTGGTGAAGTAGTCCCCTTTGTAGCGGCGGTAGACGTAATCCCCGCTGTAGGTTCGCTGCTCGCTGTACGGCATGGCTCCGCGCCAGCTGTCGCTATCGACGGTCACGCCATTCAGGGGGATGGAGCCCGCTGCGGTGATGGCGCTCCAGTAGTTCTGCAGCATGCCCACCTCGGGCCTGAAATCCCCGCCAGCCTCGACCTGGCCCTTCGGGCTCACGGCCTCGATGCGGTTGCGCGCGACGGTCGCCGTGTAATCGGTGCGGATGTAGTCGGCATTCCAGAAACCACCATGGTCCGGCTCTATGTACCGCCCACCCGGCACGTCCGGGTTCTCTGGCGTGTACACCACGGACCCGGATTCGCCGGGCATCGGCACGTCATAGGTGCTGCCCGCCTGCAGGACCCGGCGCTGGTTGGTCAGCGTGTCCGCCGCGACCAGCAGGTTCCCCCCCGCCACGATCCGGGCCGACTCGTTCAGGACGGACTGCGCGCGCACGTAGCGGCCCTGGGCATCGGTGCCACCCGCGATCACCACGTCCCCCATGCCGAGGATCGTGGTGGTTGGCATGCTGTCGATCGCCGTCACCGGATCGCGGTTGACGATGCGGGCCGCGAGCAGTTCCAGCAGGCCCCCCTCGTCTGCCGCGCCAATCAAGGCAGCGGGGCCTTCGTTGCGCAATTCCTCGGCGGCCTGCGCGAAGACGCTGCCACCGACGAGGCTACCGCTGTTGTCGATGCGGCCCGCCCTCAAGGTCAGCGCACCGCCGGCCACCAGGTCACCGCTGTTGGCGATGTTCGCCGCCTCCACCCGCAGGTCCCGCACCGCCGCAAGAGCCAGCGGCTCGTCGCCCGCCTTCGGCAGGCCCCTGCGGGCCGGATTCACGAAGTCCCCACCGAGGCGCAGGCTCAGGTCCCGCCCGGACGACAACAAGTGGTTTTCGCTGTGGGTGTAGCCCGAATCCAGCGCGAGCGCCAGGTCGCGCCCGGCGGCGATCTCACCCACCCCCAGGAGTTCGCGTGCCTGTACGCTCACATCCCGGTCGGCACCGATGCGGCCACGCGTGTTGTCGAGGACCCCGCCCAGGGCCAGGCGCACATCCCCCTGGCTCTTGGCCACGTTCGCGATCCGGCCGTCCGTGTTGTCCAGGCTGGCCAGCGTCAACCGCAGGTTGCGCCCCGCGCCGATGCTGCCTCCCACGTTGCGCACGACCAGCTTCGCCTCCTCGATCACGAGGTCCCCTTGCGCCAGCAGGGTGCCGCCCTCGTTGCGCAGGGCCTGGCCCACGCGAGCGGTCAGGTCCGCACCTGCGATGACTGCACCGCCGGCGTTGTCCAGGTTGCCCCCGGCCTGCAGGCCGATGCGGCCCGTGGTGGCGATGTGGCCCCCGGACAGGTCCATGCCCTTGGCGCGCAGGTCGATATCGCCCCCCGCCAGCGCCCGGCCGGCGATGCGCACGTCTGCCGAGGCGTGCACCGCCAGCATGGCGGGCCGCGTGGCCCGGTCCTCGTCATCGATGCCTGCGGCCAGCAGGCCCGGCGAGTCCAGGCCCGCCACCCGCAGCCGCACATCCTCACGCGCCACAATGCTGCCTGCGTTCTCCAGCTGCCCGGCCGCCGTGACGACCACGCTCCCCACGCCGGCACCGATGGCCCCCGCGTTGCGCACGCCCACCCCGGCTTCCGTCGCCACCAGGCGGATGCTGCCGGCGTACAGGCCGCCCAGTGCCGAGATGTCAATGGCGGCGGCCAATGGCGAGGCGCCTCTGTCCGGCGCGGCGCTGGCGGCCACCAAGGCCCCATCGCCGTCCTGGCTCACGTTTCCCGGGCCGGTCACCGCCTGCAGCGATCGCGCCAGCACCTGGCCGCGCACCTCGACGGCCCGCGCGATGAGGTCGGTGACCTCGGCCGCCGTGGCATCCAGGCCACCGGCGCCGATGCGGACCACCCCGTCGGTCACCTGGTACCCCTGCAGCGCCCCCTCCCTGAACTGGGGCACACCCGTCGTCATCGTGGCGCGGGAGGCATTGATGAACCCGCAGCGATCGCACTCGATACCCGCAGGATTGGCCACCACGACCTGCGCCCGCTGGCCCGCCACTTCGATGTCGCCGCGCAGTGAACTGGGCCGGGTGCTGCGGACCTCGTTCACGATGATGCGGGCCGGCGCCTTGTCCAGCCAGGGGTTGGCCGCCACCGCGCCGCCCAGCCGGGTCTGCGCGCCGTAGAGGCTGTTGTTCAGGATGACGCCCGGCCGGTCCACGTCGAACTGACTCAGGACACTGAGCGCCACCCCCGAGGGACTGGGCGCATGGAAGTTCACCAGGGGCACACCATTGGCGGTGCGCAGCACCGTGGGACGCTGGTGGGGCGCTGCGTCGGGGTGGGCCCGCACCTGCGCCGATGCGCCAGGGCTGCCACCGAAACCGGACATCGCCACGACGACGGCGGCCACCGGCATGAGCACGCCGCGGTGGCGGTTGAAGACGAGTCGAAAGCACTTCCTGTTCATGGTCTCTCCCTGTGCAAGTCGTCCATCGGATCGGGGCACGGCAGCCCCCTGGCTCAAGATCAGAAGGCAGCGTTCACGCTGAAGCGCAACACCGTGGAGGCGGTCTGGAAACGCTCCGGCTTGCGCACCGGGGCCCCGATGTACACCTCGTAGCCGACGGGGCCGGCCGCACCGCGCAGCCCCAGGGCTGCACCCGTCAGGCGCCGGCCCACCAGGTCCTCGGCCCCTGCGCCCGAGACTTCGCCGTGGTCCAAGGCGGCGAAGACCTCGGGGCCGTCACCCGTGCCCCAGGTCCCGCCCAGCTCCTGGCGCAGCAACCAGCCTCGCTGTGCCTGCAGTCCGTACTCCCCGTCGAAGCCACGTACATTGCAGTGGCATCCGATGTTGAAGCGGTCCTGGGGGACCAGCGGAGTACGGCTCCATTGCGCGCGCCAGGTGGTGCTCCATCGCAGGCGTTGCCCGCCCACCTGGAAGGGCGCCATGTACATCGCATCGGCGCCCAGGATGCCGGGGCGCGACGCCCCCTCGCCCCGTGCCTCCTCCCGGGCGGGCAAGGCCTGCCAGGCGCCCGTGCCGCGACGCCAGGTGAGTTCCAGGTCCAACGCCGTCGCGCCCACGCTCCCGCGGTGTTTCATCGACAGCTCCCAGCCGGCCGTGCGGCGACGCTGCGACACCATCTCCAGGTCGTCGATGAAGTTGAACGATTCGCGCGTCCATCCGCGCAGCGTCATCGCGGTCTTGCCCAGGGCGGTGCGGTGCAGCGTGCGCGTGAGGCGGATGTCGGCCTGCCGGGTGTTGCCGCTGTAGACATAGTCCTCCACGTCGCCGGCCACCGTCTGGTGGTAGCGGCTGCGGGAGGCACTGAACCCCATCAGCCAGTGGCCCCAGGGCAGGGAGTAACCGGCCGCGCGCCCCCAGGTACCCCGGTCGCCGGCGTCGCCGCCGCCCAGGTCGTTCTGCAGCGTGACGTACAGCAGGTCGTTCAACTGCAGCGGCGCGTCGAGGAACAAGGTGGCCGCGCCCTGGCGGCGGCCGGTGGCCCGCGAGCCGAAGTTGTCCGCGCTGAACACCAGACGGGCCGGCGATGACTGCGTCCACCGGATCAGGAGGTCGCTGTCGCCGGCCTGCGCGGGTGGCTCGCCGGGCGCGGGTTCCGCAGGCAGGATGTCGACCTGGGCCTGCACCGTCGGCACCCGGCGGAAGTTCTCCAGCGCCTGCTCGATGTCGCGCAGGTTCAGCAATTCCCCCGCCGAGACGGGGACCGCGTTGCGCGCCTGGGCGCGCGCGCCAGAGTCCTGTGTGAAACGGATGTCGCGTACCCGGCCAGGGAGCAGGACCAGGCGCAGGATGCCGGTGGACAGGTCCTGCGGCGCTGCCAGCACGCGGCTGGTGACGAAGCCACGTGCCACGAGCGCGCCCTGCATGCGCCGCATCACGAGGTCCACGCCCTGTGTGCCCAGGCAACGGCCCGCGACCGGGTCCGCCACACCGTCGACGCGCCTTGAGGCCGCCTCCAGGACCCAGGCGAAGTCGCCCGCGTCGTCGCCCGTGAGTTCGATGCGGTCGATACGCATGCACGGGCTTTCCCCGTCAGGCAGGCCCGCATCCTGCGGCATTCCTTCTGGCGCCTGCAGGTGGACATCGGGCTCCCGCTCGGCCTGCTCACGCAGCAAGCGCTCGCGCGCCTGCTGGCGTTGCATCTCGCGGATTGCCGGCGCCTCACTCGGCGCCTCACCCGGCGCCGTCTGCGCGGCCAGCGGGTCGCAGGCGAGCAGGCACAGCGCCGCGCACCATCCTGGCCACGCACCCGCACGGGCGCCCGGCCTCATCACGTCGTATCGTTGGTCCATGTCGGACTCGGCCTCCCTTCGGCCACAACGATAAGTCTTAGGTATTAATTATTGAACGAGGGAAACTGCGTAGCTCTGCATGAGCCGTCAGGAAAAGAGGGAACCCTGCCCATCCAGGTTTGGCCGGCGAAACGCCTGGGTATCGAACGCCAAACGCTCCCGGTTGAACCCCAGGCGCGCGCAGGCCTTGCGGAAACGCTGCGCCAGCAGGTCGGCCCAGAGGCCGCTGCCTTTCATGCGCGTGGCGAAGTCGCTGTTGTAGTCCTTGCCGCCGCGCATGTCCTGGATGCGGGCCATGACCCGCGCGGCCCGCTGCGGGTAGTGCAGTTCCAGCCACTGCCGGAACAGGGGGCTGACCTCCCAGGGCAGGCGCAGCACATGGTAGAACGCGCTGCGCGCGCCGGCCTCCCAGGCGGCTTCGAGCACCTGCTCCATGTCGTCGTTGAGGAAGGGAATCTGCGGCGCCAGGCTCACGCCCACGGGAATGCCGGCCTCGGCCAGCGTGCGGATGGTGCGCAGCCGCCGGTGCGGCGCGGCGGCGCGCGGCTCGAGCGTTCGGGCCAGTTCCCCGTCCAGCGTGGTGATCGTGATGTACACCGCCGCCAGCCCCCGCTGCCCCATCGGCGCGAGCAGGTCGACGTCCCGCTCGACCCCGCCCGACTTGGTCACCAGCGTGAGCGGATGCGAGGCCTCGTGCAGGACTTCCAGCACCGCCCGCGTGAGCCTCAGCTCGCGCTCCACCGGCTGGTAGCAGTCGGTCGCCGAGCCGATGGACACCACCTGCGGCACATAGCGCAGGCTGGCCAGCTCGCGTCGAAGCACCTGCGCGATGTTGCCCTTGGCGATCAGCCGTGTCTCGAAGTCCAGGCCGGGGGAGAGGTTCAGGTAGCTGTGCGTGGGCCGGGCATAGCAGTAGATGCAGCCGTGCTCGCAGCCCCGGTAGGGATTGAGGGCGCGGTCGAAATACAGGTCCGGGGAGTCGTTGCGGGTGATGGCGCTGCGCGCATCCTCCCAGGTGACGTGCGTGGCGGGCGGCGGTGTGTCCAGTGCACCGGCCAGGCCCTCCCAGCCATCATCGAAGGCGTCGCGCACGTCCCGCGTGAAGCGGTGCGCCAGGCGCGTGGCTGCGCCCCGGCCCTTGAGGGCGGAAACGGGGACGGCGGCCACAACACTGTTCATTCATACAGTATCGTCGCCGCCGAGCCAGGATGCAAGGGGGAGCGGCCGGAACCCCTGCGGGAGGCAGGCGCTCCCCGGGATATCAGCCGCAGGATCAACCGCAGATACGGGCCTTCGCCTCCCGGTACTCCCGCGCCAGCCGCGCCACGAGCTCACCCGCCGGCCGCACGCCATCCACCGCGCCGATGCCCTGCCCGCAGCCCCAGATGTCCTTCCACGCCTTGGCTGCGACCTCGCCGCCGAAGTTCATCTTCGTGGGGTCGCTCTCCGGCAGCTTGTCCGGGTCCAGCCCCGCCGCCACGATGGACGGGCGCAGGTAGTTGCCGTGCACGCCGGTGAACAGGTTGGTGTAGACGATGTCGTCGCTGCTGCCCTGCACGATGGCCTGCTTGTAGGCCTCGCCCGCGCGCGCCTCCTCGGTGGCGATGAAGGCCGAGCCGATGTAGGCGAAGTCCGCCCCCATGGCCTGCGCCGCCAGCACCGCGCCGCCGGTGGCGATGGCGCCGGACAGGGCCAGCGGCCCGTCGTACCACTGGCGGATCTCCTGCACCAGGGCGAAGGGGCTCTTGGTACCCGCATGGCCACCGGCGCCCGCCGCCACGGCGATCAGGCCGTCGGCGCCCTTCTCCACCGCCTTGCGCGCGAAGGCGTTGTTGATGATGTCGTGCATCACGATGCCGCCGTAGGAATGCACGGCGTCGTTCACGTCGGTGCGCGCGCCCAGGGAGGTGATGACCAGCGGCACCTTGTGTTTCACCACCAGTTCCATGTCGTGCTCGAGCCGGTCATTGCTCTTGTGCACGATCTGGTTGATGGCGAAGGGCGCGGCGGGCTGGTCGGGATGGTCCCGGTCCCACGCGGCCAGGGCCTCGCGGATCTCGTGCAGCCACTCGTCCAGCTGAGAGGCCGGCCGGGCGTTGAGCGCGGGCATGGAGCCCACGATGCCGGCCGTGCACTGGGCGATCACCAGCTTGGGGTTGCTGATGATGAACAGCGGCGAGCCGATGACGGGCAGCGCGAGCCGGGAGAAGGCGGCAGGCAGGCGGGCCATGCGCGGCGTCCTCAGAAGGCGTCCAGCGGCATCGCGGTGACGCTGCCCGCGCCCTCGACGATGCTGTCGCGGGTGCCCGGCGCCTTGGCCAGGAGGTGGTCGGCATAGAAGCGCGCCGTGGCCACCTTGGCATGCATGAAGCCCTCGTCCTCGCCCTGCGCGGCCAGCTTCTGCGCCACCAGCAGCGAACGCGCGAGCTGCCAGCCGGCCACCAGGTTGCCCGCCAGCATCAGGTACGGCACCGAGCCGGCATACACCGCGTTGGGCGACACCTTGGCCTGCGTGGCCATGAAATCCACCACGTCCAGGAAGGCCTTGCGGGCGGCGGCCAGGCGCTGGCCCACGGCCTGCGCATCGGCATTGCCCGCCGCGGCCAACTCACCCTCGGTCTTCTCCACCAGGGCGGCGATGGCGCGCGCCACCTGGCCGCCGTCACGCGCGGTCTTGCGGCCCACCAGGTCGTTGGCCTGGATGGCGGTGGTGCCCTCGTAGATGGTCAGGATCTTGGCGTCGCGCAGGTACTGCGCGGCGCCGGTTTCCTCGATGAAGCCCATGCCGCCGTGCACCTGCACGCCCAGCGAGGCCACGTCCAGGCTCATCTCGGTGCTGTAGCCCTTGACCAGCGGCACCAGGAATTCGTAGAAGGCCTGGTTTTCCTTGCGCGCCTGCGCGTCGGGATGGTGGTGCGCGGCATCGTAGGCAGCGGCAGCCACGGTGGCCATGGCGCGGCAACCCTCGGTGTAGGCGCGCATGGTCATGAGCATGCGGCGCACGTCCGGGTGGTGGATGATGGGCGCGGCCTGCTGCAGGCTGCCGTCCACCGGGCGGGACTGGGTGCGGTCGCGGGCGTACTGCACGGCCTTCTGGTAGGCCCGCTCGGCGATGGCGATGCCCTGCACGCCCACGGCGTAGCGGGCGGCGTTCATCATGATGAACATGTACTCCAGGCCGCGGTTCTCCTCGCCCACCAGGTAGCCCACCGCCCCGCCATGGTCACCGTACTGCAGCACCGCGGTGGGCGACGCCTTGATACCCATCTTGTGCTCGATGCTCACGCAGTGCACGTCGTTGCGCGCGCCCAGCGAGCCGTCCTTGTTCACGAGGAACTTGGGCACCACGAACAGGCTGATGCCCTTGACGCCCTCGGGCGCGCCCTTCACGCGGGCCAGCACCAGGTGGACGATGTTGTCCGCCATGTCGTGCTCGCCGTAGGTGATGAAGATTTTGGTGCCGAACACCTTGTAGCTGCCATCGGGCTGCGGCTCGGCGCTGGAGCGCACCATGGACAGGTCGCTGCCGGCCTGCGGCTCGGTCAGGTTCATGGTGCCGGTCCACTCGCCGGTGACCAGCTTTTCCAGGTAGGTGGCCTTGAGCTCGTCGGACGCCGCCGTCAGCAACGCCTCGATCGCACCGTCCGTGAGCATCGGGCACAGCGCGAAGCTCATGTTGGCGGAGTTGATGATCTCGCCGCAGGCGGCGCCGATGGTCTTGGGCAGGCCCTGGCCGCCGAAGTCCACCGGGTGCTGCAGGCCCTGCCAGCCGGCCTCGGTGAACTGGCGGTAGGCGTCCTTGAAGCCGGGCGTGGTGCTCACCACGCCGTCCTGGAGGGACGAGGGATTCTTGTCGCCTTCCCAGTTCAGCGGCGCCAGCACGTTCTCATTGAACTTCGCGCACTCCTCCAGCACGGCCTGCGCGGTCTCGAAGCCGGCGTCCTCGAAGCCGGGGATCTTCGCGATCTCGTCGATGCCCGCCAGGTGGCGGATGCCGAACAGCATGTCCTTGACGGGTGCACGGTAGCTCATGGGGTCTTCTCCAACTGCGAAAAGAAAAAAGGCATCGCAAGCGATGCCTTTGTCGTCGTTCTCAGAGCGACTTGGTCAGCTCGGGAACAGCGGTGAACAGGTCCGCCTCCAGGCCGTAGTCGGCCACGCTGAAGATCGGCGCCTCCGGATCCTTGTTGATCGCCACGATCACCTTGGAGTCCTTCATGCCCGCCAGGTGCTGGATCGCGCCGGAGATGCCGGCGG
>JACCDZ010542945.1_pt1 | contig 16363 bp, 17 predicted proteins | sample 7449551 | NCBI WGS metagenome assembly JACCDZ01 (sample SAMN15323452, study PRJNA562643) | freshwater metagenome | isolation source: river surface water | place: USA:Blue River Watershed | collected 2017-08-18 | reverse complement strand
TTTACGGTCAAGATTCGGCTGTCGAGAGCTTGATTGTGGCCGCAGCGGGTGGTCACCATCTATTGATGATCGGTTCGCCTGGTGTTGGCAAAACCATGATGGCCGAAAGATTTGCGAGTCTTTTGCCGAATCTCAGTCATGAGCAGTCGGTTGAAACCACGGCGGTTCACTCGATATCAAAGAATCGTGGTTTGATCGGCTCAGGGCTAATTGTTCGACCGCCTTTCGAGGCACCTCACCACACGGCATCCGCCATTTCGCTTATTGGCGGTGGTACCTCAATTCCGAATCCGGGATTAGTTTCTCTCGCGCACAACGGAGTGCTATTTCTCGATGAAGCTCCGGAGTTTCAGCAACCAGCTCTAGAAGTGCTACGGCAGGCGCTCGAAACTGGTGAGGTTGCGATTAGCAGAGCGGCTGGCACGGCGAGGTTTCCGGCGAGGTTTCAACTTCTTCTAGCGGCCAATCCCTGCCCCTGCGGAAACGCATTGAATCCCAAAGTTTCTTGCATTTGTTCGACTGTTTCGAGGCAGAGATACATCAACAAGTTGTCGGGGCCTTTGCTAGACCGAGTTGACATACGTTTGCAGATTCAATCGATCAACGCAACCCAGGCGTTGCTAGCTCGCGAAGCTACTGGCCGTCAAACCACTGAGCAGGCGAGAAGGCGAGTGATTCAAGCTCGAGCTCTTGCCGCCGAGCGACTCAAAGGAACTGGCTATTCGCTTAACGCTCAGATTCCCGCGGGTCTTCTGCACAAGCGGTTTGAGGCCTCGCCAGAAGCTACCCGTTTGCTCGACATTTCCCTAAAGCGCGGCCTAATAAGCATGCGGGGTTACGACCGATGCTTGCGACTGGCCCAAACAATCTGCGACCTAGACGCAGAAGAACGAGTGAATGAAACACACATCGCGAGGGCGGTAACAATGCGTGGATCAGAGCGACTCGCGGGTGCGGCGGCGTGAACAGGTTTCTAGTTAGCGATGCCAAGGTTTCGTCATTGGTTTCTCGGTTGAGCGACGCAAAGTCGAGTGCTGAAATCGAGAGAACCTTTGCATGTGCAACATTTTCGCTAATCACCGAACCCGGTGACAGGTTTGCCGGTTCGCTTATTGCGAGCCTCTCGCCTGAAGTTTTGCTTGAGTTGCTTCTGGCCAGAGCGTCGAAATCGGAGACTCTTGCACGTTTGAAAGACGCGGGACGGCTTGACGAAACGCTAAGTCTCTTCGAAGACTTCGAGACTTCGTTCAATGATGCAATTCAACGCTGGACACCAAGGCTGAAACTGCCAGATGTGATGTCTGCTCTGGATTTAGCAGACAAACACGACTCAAAGCTCCTTACTTCTGAGAGCGACCATTGGCCAAAACAACTCAATGATTTGCAAGACGCCGCACCGCACTGCCTTTGGGTCAGGTGCTCGAAAATCGAAAACATTCAGTTTGCCGATGCGATATCGGTTGTTGGCTCGAGAAACGCCACGGGTTACGGAGAGTGGGTTACAAGTGAAATCGTTTCAGATAGCTCTTCACGCAATCTGCCAGTCATCTCTGGCGGTGCATACGGCATTGATGCGATTGCGCACAGATCCGCCATCGCAAACGATTTGGTGACGGTGGCTTTTATGGCTGGAGGTATTGATCGGCTCTATCCGAGTGGAAACGCGTCTCTCTTTGAAAATATGTTCCAACGTGGTGCAGTAATCGCCGAGCAAGCGCCAGGGGCCAGCCCAACCAAGTGGCGTTTCTTGCAACGAAATCGATTGATCGCGGCGATGTCTTCGGCAACCATCGTGGTCGAGGCTGGCCAAAGAAGCGGAGCTTTGAATACGGTGACCCACGCGCTAGAGCTCGGCCGACCGGTGGGTGTGGTTCCGGGGCCAATCACTTCTCAATCTTCTGCGGGTTGCAATCGGCTAATCGGTGAGGGGTTGGTCACGAGCATCTGCACACCAAGTGCAGCCGCAGATCTTGCGCTCGGAAAAGCTGGTTGGTTTCAGCCAGAGCTCGAGGGTCTAGGTGCTTACGAGACGAGAGCACTCGATGCCATGAATTCGAAATCACTCGCACAAGCCGCAATTGCGAGCAAAGCAGGCCTGACGAGCAGAGAAGTTGAAATCGCTCTCGGACAACTCGCTCTACTGGGCTTGGTCAAACAGACCGATAGGGGTTGGCTCAAACTACCCTTAGACCATGGGCAAAGAATTGAAGCTAGCAGCGAACGAATTCGCTGATTTTCTTCAGTCTGCCCGTGGCTACTCTGCTAATACCGTGAAAGCCTATGAGACTGATGTGCTCGATCTCGCTGGATTTCTGGAAAAACTCTACGTTACTGATGTCGCGCAGATTGAACTCGATCATCTTCGTGACTGGCTGTTTGCGGCCGACCAGAGCGGATTAGCCAAATCGACTCTCGCTCGCAAGAGTGCGGCGATTCGCTCGTTTTCGGCGTGGCTCAAGAAAAATGGTCTGGTTGAGATTGATTTTGCCCAACGATTGAAATCGCCAAAATCATCACGAACCCTTCCGAAGGTTGTGTCTCGTGAGACTCTCACAGATATCTTCGACACGCTCTCTCAGACTGCTTCGCCTGAAAACCCCAATGGTTTGCGCGACTTGCTTGTAATAGAGATTCTTTACGCAAGCGGATGTCGAGTTAGCGAATTGGTCGGCTTGAACTTAGAAGACGTTGACTATGCGCGAAACATCTTGCGCGTTATGGGTAAGGGTGCCAAGCAACGCATGGTTCCATTTGGGGCACCTGCGCGAGAAGCGCTAGACGCATGGATCAGCCAAGGGAGGGCTCAGTTTCAAAACGACAAGAGTGGTCAAGCGTTGCTGATTAACTCCCGCGGCCAAAGGCTTGGTTCCCGACAGGTTTATGCGCTCGTAGCGTCACTCACCGATGGCACACCAACCGGCGCGACCGGCCCTCACGCATTGAGGCACTCGGCCGCAACCCATTTGCTCGATGGTGGCGCAGACCTGCGAGCGGTTCAAGAGTTACTTGGCCACGCTAGCCTCGGCACAACTCAGATCTACACGCACGTTTCGGTCGAGCGGTTGCGAGACGGATATCAGAAAGCCCACCCACGCGCATAGGGTGTCAATCGTTTAGTGGCAGTAAAACGGTCGGAGAGTATCCGCCGATTCGAACAATCGGCGATAGGTATCCTTCGGGGCTGCGCAAAGAAAAGTGCAGACAGAGTTGTTCTTCACAATGCTGGCGATAACCACTGTCAGCAGAGCAGACCGAGGCGATCGCTTGCCCCCTGAGCACTCGGTCGCCCGGCTTGAGCTGAGTGCAAACTGGCTCAAAGGCCACCAAATCTCCCGAAGCTGTTCGAAGCGATAGCACCGAACGGTCGACTACTTTGCCCACAAACCACACGATTGCATCGGTGGGCGAATACACGGCTTGGCCTTCGGAAACCCTGTAGTCGATGCCCCTATGGCCTGCTGAATAGTCACTATTTGGCTGCCGGTAAGGGTTGATGAGGTGAACCGGGGCAGTCAGCGGAACCTGCCAAGCTTCTTGGCTGATTGCTGAGCCCGGCGAGCTCTGGTGCTGCCAAAGGGCAATGCTTAGCATTGCTACGGCCAAGGCTCGGGTAAGAACGATTCGACGCAGAGGATGCATGTCTCGAGATTGCCTCAAAGTCGCGCTCGCGGGCTCATCCGTGTCAAATCTGTGGATAACTTTTCTAGCCAGAGCCCGAATGGCGCTGTTATGCTTATGTCTAGCGGTATTCGCTAAATCAAACCTCTTTTTGAGACCTTGGTTTTGCTGTGCCGACTTCGCGTGTCGACCAACATACGAGTTCTCCAGTCTGCAAGAGATTGCAGCGAATTCGATGCGGCACCAGGTGTGACAAACAACCGTTTGATCGCAATTAACTGAGGGTGCGTTCGCGCGCCAAAAGGAGAACTGCAATGGCAGTCGTAACAGTACGCCAGCTTCTCGATGCAGGTGTTCACTTCGGACACCAGACTCGTCGCTGGAACCCAAAGATGCGTCGCTTCATTCTGACCGACCGTTCGGGCATCTACATCATTGACTTGCAGAAGTCACTCACCTACATCGACAAGGCATACGAGTTTGTAAAGGACACCGTTGCACACGGCGGATCTGTTTTGTTCGTAGGCACCAAGAAGCAGGCTCAGGAAGCAATTGCTGAGCAAGCGCTTCGCGTTGGTCAGCCATACATCAACCAGCGTTGGTTGGGTGGACTTCTTACCAACTTCGGAACCATTCAGAAGCGTCTTGCACGTTTGAAGGAACTCGAAGTTATGGACTTCACCGGTGCGACCAAGACCGGTCTAACCAAGAAGGAACTTCTCATTCTTCGTCGCGAAAAAGACAAGCTTGAGAAGTCACTCGGTGGTATTCGCAACATCTCGAAGACCCCTTCGGTCATCTGGGTTGTCGACACCAACAAAGAGCACCTCGCAATCACCGAGGCAAAGAAGCTTGGAATTCCTGTAATCGGAATTCTTGACACCAACTGTGACCCAGATGAGGTCACCATTGGTATTCCTGGAAACGACGATGCAATTCGTTCGGTTCAGGTTCTAACCCGCGTAATTGCTGACGCAGTTGCCGAGGGTCTAATTGCACGTCACGCAAAGCCAGAAGAAGCTGCAGAGCCTCTAGCTGAGTGGGAGCGCGAACTACTAGAGCAGAGCGCGGCACCGGCAGCAGACGCTGCAGTTGAGGCACCTGCCGAAGCAGAAGAGGTTAAGTAATGGCAAACTACACAGCCGCAGATGTAAAGGCGCTTCGCGAGAAGAGCGGCGCCGGAATGATGGACTGCAAGAGCGCACTCGACGAGGCCGATGGCAACGTTGACAAGGCGATGGAAGTTCTTCGCCTCAAGGGACTCAAGGGCGTAACCAAGCGCGAGGGTCGCACCACAAGCAACGGCCTAATCGTTGCTCGTGTGAACGGCGGAACCGGTTGGTTGATCGAGCTCGCTTGCGAGACCGACTTCGTTGCTAAGGCTGCGGTCTTCATCGCACTAGCCGACAAGGTTGCCGATGCAGTTGTTGCAGCTGGCGCTAAGTCTCTCGATGCTGCTCTAGCCGCAGACTTGGGTGGCAAGTCGGTTGCCGAGGCAATCAACGACGAAGCCGCAATCATGGGCGAGAAGGTAGAACTTCGACGCGTGGCAGTTGCAGAAGGCGACGCAGTTGACGCTTACCTTCACCGCACCAGCAAAGACCTGCCTCCGCAGGTTGGCGTTTTGGTTGCTTACTCGGGAAGCGATGCTGAGACCGCTCACGATGTTGCAGTGCACATCGCAGCTTTCTCACCAACCGCTCTTAGCCGCGATGACATCAGCGCAGAGGTTGTTGCAACCGAGCGTCGCATCGCAGAAGAGACCGCTCGCAACGAGGGCAAGCCAGAGGCTGCTTTGACCAAGATCGTCGAAGGCCGCGTAAACGGCTTCTTCAAAGAGAACGTTCTGGTCGAGCAAGACTTCGCTAAAGACAACAAGTTGTCAGTTGGCAAGGTTCTCGAAAACGCTGGCATCACCGTTTCGGCTTTCGCGCGCATGCGTGTTGGTGCCTAAACCCCAAACCACGGATGAAGGCTCGGCCATTTGGCCGGGCCTTTTTCTTTTGCGCGCCTAGGATAGAGAGGGAAACAAAGCCAAGGAGGACCAATTGCCAGGTAAAAAGCGTCGCGTATTACTAAAGCTTTCTGGTGAGGCTTTTGGCGGGGGAACCCTTGGGGTGAACCCAGACATCGTGGCCGAAATGGCACGTGAAATCGCTGAAGGTGCAAAGCACGCCGAAGTGGCGATTGTTGTCGGTGGTGGAAACTTCTTTAGAGGTGCAGAGCTTTCGCAGCGCGGCATGGATCGCTCTCGCGCTGACTACATGGGTATGTTGGGCACCGTCATGAACGCCCTGGCCCTTCAAGACTTTCTTGAGCAAGCCGGAGTCGACACCCGTGTGCAGAGTGCAATCACAATGGCGCAGGTAACCGAACCTTACATTCCGCTGCGCGCAATTCGTCACCTCGAAAAGGGTCGAGTTGTGATTTTTGGTGCTGGTGCAGGTTTGCCTTACTTCTCAACCGACACCGTAGCCGCACAGCGCGCTCTCGAAATCAAGGCAGACGAAGTTTTGGTCGCCAAGAACGGTGTCGATGGGGTCTACTCAGCCGACCCGAAGAAAGACTCGAACGCAAAGAAGCTCGAGAAGATCACATACCAGGAAGCGCTGGTGCAAGGCCTCAAAGTTGTTGACGCCACCGCGTTTAGCCTCTGCATGGATAACAAGATGCCAATGCGCGTCTTCGGCATGCAGGGCAAGAGCAACGTCACCGATGCAATCAAGGGAAAGAAGATCGGCACGTTCGTAACGGCCTAAGTCTTTAAACAGGAGAATCATGATTTCAGAAATTTTGGCGACCGCCAACGAGAAAATGGGCAAGGCCATCGACGCCGCCAAAGAAGACTTCAGCAACGTGCGCACCGGCCGCGCAAACCCGCAGCTGTTTCAGAAGGTCATGGTCGACTACTACGGCACGCCGACCCCGCTTGCGCAGCTTGGCCAGCTTGCTAACCCTGAAGCTCGCACCATCGTGATCACCCCTTATGACAAGAGCGCACTGAAGGCTATTGAGCAGGCTCTGCGCGAGATGCCGAACCTTGACGCAAACCCGCAGAATGACGGCAACCTCATCCGTGTTGTCTTGCCAGACCTCACCGAAGAGCGCCGCAAAGAATACGTGAAGCTCGTGAAGGCCAAGGCCGAAGACGCTCGCGTTGCGATTCGCAACATTCGCCGCAAGGGCAACGACGACCTAGCAGCCCTGAAGAAAGACGGGCTGGCCGGAGACGATGAGATTACCCGCGCCGAGAAAGAACTCGATGCGGCAACCAAGACTCACGTAGACGCAGTCGACGAAGCGCTGAAGCGCAAAGAAGCCGAACTTCTCGAGGTCTAATGAGCGTCGCCAAGCCGGAAGGCCGCAGCCTTTCTAAATCGATTTCGGTCGGACTATTGCTTGGCGGCATGTTTCTTTTTTCGGTCATCGCATTCGATGGCGTTTTTCTCATGGCGATGGTGTCAGCGGCTGCCGGCATCGGCGCTTGGGAGCTCTCCACCGCGCTTCGCTTAAAGGGCTGGTATGTGCCAAGGGTGCCGGCGGTAGTCGGCTCGGTTTTGATCATGCCAGCGACCTACTTCTTCGGCCAAGAAATGCAGTGGCTCTTTTCTATCGCGATAGTTGCCGCCCTGATTTTGTGGCGCACAGTGCACCTTCTCTGGGAGCGCCGCGTTTCACCCATGCAAGCTATGCAAAACACTCTGCGTGATTACGCGGCCGCCGCGTTCTTGGTTATCTACCTGCCGCTAACTCTTTCTTTCGCAATGATGCTTCTGCGCAGACCCGAAGATGGTCAGTGGTGGGTGCTCACGTTTGTGCTCGTGGTTTCGATGATTGACACATTTGGCTATCTCGTCGGCCGCAAACTGGGCAAGCACAAGATGGCTCCTGGAGTTAGCCCAAAGAAGACACTCGAGGGCCTTGCCGCATCGCTCACGGCGGCATTGATTACCTCTGTGCTCTGCGCCGTTTTTCTTCTTCAAATCGACTGGTGGTGGGGCATCATCATCGCGGCCTCGCTTAGCCTGACCGCCGTTTTTGGCGACCTCGCAGAGTCGCTCATCAAGCGCGATCTTGGCGTGAAAGACATGAGCACTTGGCTACCCGGACACGGTGGAATCATGGATCGTCTCGACTCGATTCTGCCTTCGGCCCTAGCTACCTATTTGATTGCAAGCATTTTCTTCGGGTGAGCAGTTAGATGACCGAGAAATTTAAGCGGGCCACGGGCCGCAAACACGGATACGACTCTGCGCAGGTCGACGCCTTCGTAGAGATGGCTCGACAGCAGTATGAGCACCCCGAAGGGCACCTGCTCGCATCGGAGCGTGTGCGTGAGACCGAGTTTGATTTGGTGCGCCGCGGTTATGAAGTTTCTGCGGTCGACGCGGCTCTCGATCGAATCGAAGACGCTCTGGCAGACCGTGAGTTGAAGCGCAAGCGCGAAACCCGCGGCGATGGCGCGATTGCCGACCAGTTGGTGCGAATCTCAGACATCGTTCGTGCCAGAGCTGAACGCCCAAAGGGCAAGCGTTTTGAGCGGGTAAGTTGGCCAGCGCGGGGTTATAGCCGCAAGCAAGTCGACGCACTTTGCAATTTGGTGCTTGAACACCTGGTGAATTCTGAGCCTCTGATCATGTCAGAAGTTCGACGTATTGTTTTTTCAGCACAGAGGGGTGGCTATGCCGAAAATCAAGTCGATGCATTCATTGACCGTGTTATTCAGATTCTTCATATCGAGCGCAACAGCTAGCGCTCTAGTTCTCGGTGTGAGCTTGCTCGCACCAATCAGTGCAGATGCCAAGCCTGTCTACACTTCGACCTCGATTAGCGCTCTTGCGAAGCTGAAGGTTCGCCCACTTGGCAGCCAGGCTGGCTACGACCGAGACAACTTTAGCGATGGCTGGGGCAATATCGGCAGCTGCGATGTGCGCAACTTTATTCTTCGGCGCGACCTAACCAACATCACCTGGCGCAGCGACGCAAACTGTCTGGTAGCCACAGGCACTCTGCGAGATCCTTATACGGGCCGGGTGATTAACTTCGTTAGGGGAGTAAGAACTTCGCTAGCGGTTCAGATTGACCACGTAGTCTCGCTCTCGAACGCTTGGAAGACCGGCGCGGCCAGTGCCTCTGCAACAACGCGTTACAACATCGCGAATGATCCACTAAATCTTTTGGCCGTTGACGGGCCAACCAACGGTTCGAAGAGCGACCTCGATGCGAGCGAGTGGTTGCCACCGAACCGCGCCTACCACTGCGCCTTCGTTTCGCGGCAGGTAGCCGTGAAACTCAAGTATCGCCTCTGGGTTACCACCGCTGAGAAAACGGCCATGACCAAAGTGCTCAGAACCTGCCCGGCATTCAAGCTGCCAACCGAATAGAAATACGCTCTGGCGGGCTGATTTTCAGCGGGTTAGACTTGGTTTTTAGTCACTTTCGAGGTAATCATGGGCAGACACGCGCCTGAGCGACCGTCACTAGTTGCCCGCACATTTCCGAAGACCCACTCATTCTTGGCAGCCAAACACGCAAGCCTCTTGCCGCGCGTCGGTGCTCGCGTAATTCGAGCCGGTTGGGGTTTCTTGGCCGTCTCGGCACTCTCGCTGGTTTCGGTTGTCGACCCATACTCCGGAACCCTTGCAAGCGCTGCCACTATTTCGATGTATGACCCGAGTTCGAAAGACCCAGACCAGAGCTACGGTCTAGCCAGCACCCAGACGATTAGCTTCGCCAGAGGCGGTTTCAACATCGTCACGAAGGGCGACGTTCAGCCACTTTTCGTTGAGAACGCCGAGTTGCCGAGCCCCGGCACGTCAAAGGAATATGCGCTGAAGACCATCCTTGATATGGGTTGGGAATCTGATCAGTACTCTTGCCTCGTGATTCTGTGGGAGCGCGAATCAAACTGGCGTGTAAACGCAAAGAACAAATCTTCAGGAGCATACGGAATTCCACAGTCGTTGCCTGGCTCAAAGATGGCGTCCGAAGGCGCCGACTGGATGACCAACCCGAAGACGCAAATCAACTGGGGTTTGAAATACATCAAGGGTCGCTATGGCGCACCTTGTGGAGCTCTGGCTCACTCGAACAAATTCAACTGGTACTAATGCCACGCAGCAATCGACCAAAGCGCAAAAAGGCCGACGAGGTTCCAGAGCTGAACCTCGATGTAATTCGCGCGGGCATCAAGAAAACCGAGTTCAAGAACGGCGTCGAATACATCGTGCAAACGACCACTGGTTCACGAGCAGATGACGACAAAGTTTGGACCTGCCCGCACTGTAACAAGAACATATCAAAGGGCACGGCTCACACGGTCGCCTGGGATGCCCATCGCGACATCTCGACTCGACGCCACTTTCACAATGCCTGCTGGAAATCGTTTCAGGGCAAATTGCTATGAGCGAACTAATCGAGGTTAGGTCTTCAGTCGAACTGCCGAGTCATCGCGAGAACATAACTCTCGAAACCCGAGATGGATTGACGCTGGTTGGCGAGCTTGCGACACCCGTTGGTCGGCTTGCCAGGGCAACTCTCATCATGTTGCACCCGCTGCCAACGCATGGCGGTTTCATGGATAGCCACATCTATCGCAAGGCGGCCAATCGGCTTCCTGCCCTTGCAGATCTCGCCGTGCTCAGGTTTAACACTCGAGGCACTACGTCGCCGCGCGGCACCAGCGAGGGCGAGTTTGGCGAGGGTGTCACCGAAGTGGCCGATGTGATGGCGGCAATCGCTTATGCCCAGCAGCGCGGCCTGCCCGATCTGTGGGTTGTCGGCTGGAGTTTTGGAACCGAACTCGCTCTGAAGTATGCGGTTGACCAGGATGTGCTCGGCGCAATCTTGCTTTCGCCTCCGCTGCACCGAACCAGCGATGATGAGTTGTTGCGCTGGAACGAAAACGACAAGAGGCTCGTGGCGCTCATCCCTGAACTTGATGACTACCTCACACCAGCGCAAGCCGAACTCAGATTCGCACTTGTTCCAAAGATCGAACTCGTGGCGGTTGACGGCGCAAAGCATCTTTGGGTCGGCGAAGCGGCAACCAAGAGAGTTCTTGACGAGATTGTTCGCGTGGTAAATCCCGAGCGCTATCCGCTCGCAGAGACTTTTATTCTTAGCTAATTAGGCTGCAGTGGTTTCGCCGTTTTGGCGAGGCATCCAAACCTGGCGAATAATCAAGATAATTGCGGCTGCTACCGGAATCGCTACGAGCGCTCCGAGAACTCCAAGCAGGGCACCACCGGCAAGTGCGGCGACAACAACTACAGCACCTGGAACATCTACAGCTTTTCGCATTACACGCGGGCTGATTAGGTAAGCCTCAATCTGCAGGTAAATCGCGTAGTAGATCGCGGCTATAAGTGCCGTGACCGGGGATGCCGACAGCGCAACCAGCGAGATGATTACAGCGCCGGTTACCGGACCAACCAGCGGAACAAGCGCGAGAACAAAAGCGATGAATGCGAGCAGAAGCGCAAACGGAACGCCGATGATTGTCATCATGATGAAACCAAGGGTTGCGTTGATAAACGCAATTGTCATTTGCCCCATGACATAGCGACCAACCGAGTTGGCAACCTGCTCGCTTATGTGGATGAAGTTCTTGCGAACCTTGTGGTTTACCAGGGCGTATGTCCACTGCTTGAAAGAGTCGAGCGATGCCATGAAGTAGATGGCCAGAATTACCACGATTAGACCGGCAAAGAAGCCGTTGAAAATGCTTAGGCTAACCTGAACAACTCCGCCGAGCATGGTTGGCCAGTTCTTTGAATCGCCCAGAAACTCGCCGGTCGAGGTGAGTGTGTTGCTGATCGCGCCGCCGAATTGATTGTCGAGGCTCAGAACCCAATCAATTTGGCTTATGCCGCTGAGCAGCGCGGGTGCCTGCTCGATGAAGTTGGCCGACTGCCTTACCAGGTTGGGCGCAACAGCCCAAATCAGGCTGCCAATAACCCCAAAGAACACGATTACAACGCCGAGAATCGCTAACGGACGCTTGAGCCCGCGCTTCTCGAAGAAGCTAACAACCGGGTCTAGGCCGAGTGCGATGAAGATTGCCGCGAAAACATAGGTGATGATGCTGGCTATGGTCGCAACCATGTTGCCGATGACCAGAGCGGTTAGAACACCGAGGCCGCCGAGCAGGCCAATCTGAAAGGCGTTGCTGATTTTCATCTGGTTCTGCATGGCTACCTTCTCTGCTATCTGATGTTCAGATTACTTTGAAGTCTTTCGAAAACCGACTTAAGGTTCTCGACATATTGTGAAACGGCTTCGCGTTCAACCTCTAGTCGACGCAGCTTCGCCTCTGCCTCACGCAACTCATTTGACGCGCTTGCATGAGCCTCGGCAACAATTGTGCGAGCCTCAGCTTCGGCCGCCGCAATCATTGCGTCGATCTTGAGGCGGGTCTCGTCGGTCGACTTCTTGTTGATCGAGCGGGCAGCAGCCTCGAGGGTTTCAGCTTCGAGCCTGGCTGCGTTTGCACGTGTGATGGCGAGGGTCAGCTGACCATTTGCGTCATCGAGGTAGCGCTGTGTAGCCGCAACCGCCTCTTGGTGTTTGCGCAGGTAAGTTTGTTCGGCTTCGGCTCGACGAGCGGTTAGTTCGAGTTCAAGATCAATGCGAGCCTGCTCGGTAATGATGGAAAGTGCGCGGTTGTAGTCAATTTGCGAGTTGATTTCGCGAGCGGCGAGAAGTTTCTTTTCGGCGAGATCGCGATCGACCTTGGCGCGCAGAGCTTCGGTTTCGCGTTTCGCAGTCGCGCGCAACTTGGCCACCTCGGTTGCGATAGAGCCACGGATGGCGCCGGCCTCACGAATGCCCTCATCAACTATTTCGGCCGCTTTTGATTTTGCGTCTGCGATTGCCTGTTCGTATTCAACATTTGCGGCGTTGATTAGTCTGTCTGCTCGGCGCTGAGCCTCTGCCACGAGAGCGTCGTAATAACCCTTTGCCTCGTTGCGCTGGGTCTCGAGTTCTTCGTGCAAGTTTTTACGGGTAATGCTGGCTTCGGTTTCGGCCTCTAGCACCAAGCGCTTCGCCTGCTCTTCAGAGGTTGAAAGAATCAACGCCGCTTTGGCCCCAACACCGGCGTAGCTCGGCTCTCCGACTTCAGCTAGCTGGCTCTCGGCAGCAATCAGACGGTTTGAGGTTTCGCGAAGCTCGCTTGCCAACTGGGCATTCTGGGCACTGAGTTGAAGCAATTCGCGGCGCAGGTCGATCAGGGCGTCATCGACCGATTCACGGTCATAGCCCCTCATAACTAGGGGAAATTCGGTCTCTTCGGCGCTCAATTCAGTGCTCCTCGCCACTTCGGTAGACTTATCCACAGGCGTTTCGCCTCTGCCAAGTTTAGTCGGATTGGATTTTGCATGCGCTTTGTCTTTGCTGCCGTGCTGTTCGCCATTTCGACCGTTCTGATACTTGGTGGCCTGGCTCAGAGAACCATTTTTGCCCCGCCCAGCCAATACAGCCTCTCTGTAACGCCCGAGTCAGCTGCTCCCTACGCGGTGATTCCGCAGAGCGTTTTGGCCCTGCACCCTGGCACCATCAAAGTCACGGTCGAAGATGCTCCGCAGGCATTCATTGCAACCGGTCGTGAGAGCGACATCGAGGCCTTTGTTGGCGAATCGAAGCACGTTGGTCTAATTGCCCAGGCTTCTACCAAAGATGCCGTGGCCAAAGAGTTCAATGGCAACGAACCTTCAATTGACCCGAGCAACTCAGATCTCTGGCGTTCGCAAATTGAGGCTCAGCTAACCGCAACCCTGAAGGTGTCGGCAGAAGACGAGGGGGCCGTTCTTGTTGCTAGCAACGGGCTTGCGCCAATTCCGCAGAAAATCAATATCGTCTGGACTCCGACTTTTGATCTCACCCCATCGGGAATCATGATTTGGGTTGGAGTCGGTCTTCTGGTTGTGGCGGTGGCGCTAACACTCATGACCTTCAGAACCATGCGCATTAATCGCGGACCACGCAGAAGAACGCCAAAGGCACCTAAGCCGCCGCGTTATCGCTACCGCAGTGTTTTCAAGAGCCCGCAGCGCGGACGTCGAGCAGCTCGAGGGTTTATTGCAATTACCTCAACCGGACTAACTCTCGCCTTGCTCTCTGGTTGCGCAACCAATCCAACGCCATCGCCATCGCCGACCGCCGAAGATCAAACCGAGCCAGTTTCGCTTCAGTCGCAGCAGGTGCAACGCATCCTTGATGAGGTATCGATTGTCGCTCGCGAAGCCGACGCATCAAACGATCGAAGAATCTTGGTTGAGCGTTTCGATGGCGCAGCTCTTGCTATTCGCACAACCAATTACCAACTTCGCACCAGAAACGCCAGAATCGCCAGCCTTCAGGCAATTGCCGGGAGACCCGTGAAGTTCAACTTGCCTGCAGCTACATCTAGTTGGCCTCGAGTTGCCATGGCCGTCACCGATGAGCCAGGCGACACGGCCCTGCCGCAGATGATTGTGATGCAGCAGGATAGCCCGCGCGTGAACTACAAGGTTTGGTTCACGATTCGACTAATGCCGGGCGCAGAGATTCCAGCGGTGCCATCGAGTGAAATTGGTGCGATTCCGGTGGATGCCGGTTCGCTGTTCTTGAAGCTTGCGCCAAACAAACTGCCGATTGCCTTCGGCGATGTTCTGAACCTCGGGCAGGCCAGCCTCAGCGCCCAACTCTTCGATCTCGATAACGAGTTCTACCGACAGGTGTCTCAGGCGCAAAAAGAGCAGGCAACCAGTCTCAACAACGCGAACATTACCTACGCCCACCTGCTCGGCGACCCAAACGTGATTTCGATGGCAACCTCTAACGGAGGTGCCCTGGTGGCCGTTTACCAGCTTGATCGCTACACGATTCGGCCAAAACGGGCGAACTCGGCGGTTGCCGTTGGCCCTCAGGAACGCCTCTTGCTTGGCGCTACCGGGTCAACCAGAGGAGTTCGTTCGGTCTACGGCGACATGTTGCTGTTCTATGTTCCGCCAGCCGCAGACAGCGCCAAGATCGTTCTTCTCGGGGCGACCCAGGGTCTGATTAGCGTGGCGAGCCTCTAATGGCAGATCAACCAAACGCAAATCTTCGCGGGGCTTACGACCTGTCTTCGCTTCGTCAGCAGGCAAGCACTTCGTCTTTAGATGCGGCAAGCACACCAGGCTCGGCGACTGTCGCTGTTGCCGCTTTGATTTCGCTTATGACCGAAGTCAACCTTCGTCACTTTCTAGAGCTCTCAAGCAAAGTTGTTGTTCTAGTCGACTTCTTCTCGACCGAGGTTGAAGAGAGCGTTGCACTTAGCAAGAAACTAGAATCAATTGTTGCCAGCTTGGATGGCAAGGTTTTGCTCAGCCGGGTAAATGTTGTTGATCAACCGCGCGTGGTCGAAGCCTTTGCGGTTACTCAGCCGGCAACGCTGCTGGCGATGATGGCCGGGCAGCCGGTGCCGCTTTTCTCTGGCGATATCGATCAAGAAAAGATTGAAGAAGTCATTTCAAAGTTGCTGCTAGTTGCCGCTAAAAATGGAATCACATCGACGGCGGTTATTGACACCAACCTTGAACCGGCACCAACCACAGCGCAACTGCCACCAAAGCACAAAGCAGCCGTGGAGCTTTTGAATTCTGGTGCATATGCCGATGCAAAAGCGGCATACCAACAGATTCTCAACGAGACCCCAAGCGATCCGATTGCCGCCGCCGGCGTTGCGCAGTCAGAACTTTTGCTTCGTCTTGAAGGTGTTGATGTCGACCACGTTTTGAATAACCCACCGCAGAACTTCGACGAGTTGCTGGTTGCAGCCGACGCGCTGCTTGCAATCGGAGACTACGCAGACGCGTTTGACGCGCTGTTGGTTAACTTTGCCGAGGCGAGCCAAGAAGATAAGAACGCAATGCGTGAGCGCTTGCTTCAGTATTTCGAGATAGTCGGCAAGTCGACACCAGAGGTGGTTGCGGCCAGAAACCGACTCACCTCGATGCTCTTTTAGCTGCGCTTCGGCTTAAGCCAGATTGCCCCAAGCGGCGGTATGTTCACTTTCGCAGCGTGAGGCTGACCGTGGGTGCCCGGCTGATTTGCGGTCACCGCACCGAGATTGCCCACCCCTGAACCGCCAAAAGCCTGGGCGTCGGTGTTTAGAATTTCTTGCCACTCGCCATCGAATGGAAGCCCGAGAGACCAGTCGTAGTGCGGGTGGCCGGCAAAGTTGGTGGCAACGGCGATCGGGTTGCCCGCTTCATCCCAGCGCAAGAAGGTCAACACGTTGGCCTCTGCCGCACCGCCGTCAATCCAGGTGAAACCGGCCTGAGAGTGGTCTAGCTGCCACATGGCGGGGTTATCAAGGTAAAGCCGGTTAAGGGTGGCCACGAGCGATTTAAGCCCAAGGTGGCTAGGTTGCTCGAGTATCCACCATTCGAGGCCGTGCTCCTGGTTCCACTCAGACTGCTGGCCAAATTCGCTGCCCATGAAAAGCAGTTGCTTGCCCGGATGCGACCACATGTAGGCGAGATAGGCGCGCACGTTTGCCAATTGCTGCCAGCGGTCGCCAGGCATCTTGCTCAGTAGCGAGCCCTTGCCGTGAACCACCTCGTCGTGACTGATTGGAAGAATGAACTTTTCATCGTAGGCATAGAGCATCGAGAAGGTTAGTTCGCCATGGTGATGCGCGCGGTATGCCGGATCTTTCTCGATGTAGCGCAGTGTGTCGTTCATCCAACCCATGTTCCACTTGAAGCCGTAGCCAAGG
>JACCDZ010262603.1_pt1 | contig 16367 bp, 14 predicted proteins | sample 7449551 | NCBI WGS metagenome assembly JACCDZ01 (sample SAMN15323452, study PRJNA562643) | freshwater metagenome | isolation source: river surface water | place: USA:Blue River Watershed | collected 2017-08-18 | reverse complement strand
TCAATCAGCGGGCGTTCGCCAATCCACTCCACCACGTAGGTGCGGTTTGGCTCAAGCTGGATGGTCTCACTGGCACAGCCGGCCATTAGCAGGCTGGCACCAAGAGCTAGCAGGGTGTGCAGATGTTTCATTGGCTTACTCCTGACAGGACGGGCAAAGATGCTGGTTTTGACGGCTGCGCCAGCCCAGTTCGGCAATCCGTTGCTCGGCCGCCGGCGCGCGGGCTTTGTCGCCCAGCGCGGCGTCCACGGCGAACTCGAATTCCAGCTGTTTGCCACAGCTGTCGCAGTCGACCTTCCAGTTGAGAATAGCCAGTTCTTTGAAAACCGGGCCACTGGCGACGGCAACCCATTGTCCTGGCGGGGTAATCAGGTGCCGCACTTTATCCACGCTCAGGCGCAGGCACAGGTCGCGGCTGCCTTTGAGCGTTACCAGCAATTCATCTCCGGCATGGATCGAACCTCCCGTGCCGGTGACCTGGTAGCGTCCCGGTGACAGTGCCCGGCACTCATTGAGCGTATGCATGGGGTTGAGCAGGTTGTAGCGAAAGTCGTGCTGGGCCATGGGGTCCTCCGCGGGTCGGCGGCTTGCTGGGTTGCGCATCCGGCCCGGCGGGCCGTTGGGTGAAACATCAAGCGGTTTTAGCCGTTACTTGCAGCAAGCGGGTAATGGCTGCATCCAGTCTCTCCAGGTCGGCGGCAATGTTGGCGGCATCCTGTTTCAACAGGATTTCGCATTGTTGGCAGGCAGCCCGCAGTTGCGGTACGCCACAGTAACGGGTTGCACCGAGCAGGCGATGCACCCGTTCGGCCAGTTCGCTGCGCGCATTGGCGGCGCGAGCCGTGCGCAGTGCGCTCTGCTCGGTGACAAGTCCTTCAAGCAGCATGCTCAGCAGATCGTCTGCCAGGTCCGCTTTGCCTCCCGCCAGTTCGAGCGCTTCATCAGGGTCCAGCACCGCCAGCGGATCATCGCCGCAGGCTATTTTGTGCCGGTCAGTGCTGCCCGGCAGGCAAGGGTGAATCAGGTTGTGTCCGGTCCACTTGAGAATGGTTTGCCCCAACTGCTGTTCACTGATCGGCTTGGTGGCGTAATCATTCATACCATCCTGCAATAGTGAACGACGCTCATTGGGCATGGCGTGCGCCGTCAGCGCCACGACCGGCAGGGTTGGCAGGCCCAACTCGCGTTCGCGCTGGCGGATTGCGATAGTGGTCTGCCGGCCATCCATGCCGGGCATCTGGATGTCCATGAAAACCAGGTCAAAGGCCGTACTGGCGACGGCTTCCAGTGCCGCGTAGCCACTGTTGACTACGGTCACCCTGGCCCCCATGCCGGTGAGCAGGGTTTGCACCAGCAGCAGATTGGCCGGGCTGTCATCGACGCAGAGGATGTGCGGCTGCTGGGCATCCGTCTGCAGCCCGACAGGCCTGAATGCCGGTTGTTCAAGACTGGCGATGCGCGGATTGACCAGTTCGCCCAGGGCGCGCATCAGTTTGCGCGTGCAAGCCGGCTTGAACTGCAGCTGGCAGTGGCTGTCTGGCAGGATGTTGCCCAGCCGGTTCTGTTCGGTGGTGGGCGAGAGCACCAGTGTCTTGCAGTCCAGTTGCTGCAGTTCAGCCAAATACTGGCCGACCTGTTCGGGCTGCATGTCGCCGCTATTGATACCCAGCACCGCCAGAGCAATCGGCGGATGCTCATGTTGTCTTTGGGCAACGGTTTGCAGCAGCTCATCCAGGCTGTCGAAGGTCTGCACCTGCAGTCCGCAATCAACCAGTTGATGCTGCAGTGAGTGGCGCGCCAGTTCGTGCGGTTCGAACACTGCGACCGCGCGACCCAGCAGAATGGCCGGAGGCATTTCGGTTTCCTCTTCAGCCTTGGCCAGATGCAGGCTGATCCAGAACTCCGAGCCTTCCCCGGGCACGCTGTCAACGCCGATCTCGCCGTCCATCATCTCGATCAGGCGCTTGCTGATGGCCAGGCCAAGCCCGCTGCCACCGGCCTGACGGGTGAGCGAGCTATCGAGTTGATTAAAGGGTTGGAACAGCTGAAGAACGGCTTCGGCATTCAGCCCCGGACCACTGTCCTGCACGCTGATGCGCAGGTGTGCACTGTCGGTGTTGTCCTCTTCGAGCATGGCGCGGACCACGATACTGCCGTGCTCGGTGAACTTGATGGCATTGCTGATCAGATTGGTCAGAATCTGCTGCAGGTGCATCGGGTCGCCAATCAGGCTGCAGGGGGTGTCACGGTAGATCAGGCTGACCAGTTCGAGCTGTTTCTCGTGGGCCGCCGGCGCGAGAATCGACAGGCAATCCTGAATCATGTCGCGCAGGTTGAAGGGCATGCTTTCCAGCGTCAGTTTGCCGGCCTCGATTTTCGAGAAATCGAGCACCTCGGTGAGAATGTCGAGCAAATTGTCAGCAGACTTTTGCAGGGTTTGCAGGTAATCCAGCTGACGACTGCTGAGTGGGGTTTTGTGCAGCAGGTTGGCGAAGCCGATGATGCCGTTCAGCGGCGTGCGAATCTCGTGACTCATGTTGGCCAGGAATTCCGATTTGATGCGGCTGGCCTCGAGCGCTTCCTTGCGCGCCATGTTCAGTTCGATGTTGCGGATTTCGATGATTTCCAGATTCTGCCGGGCATCTTCAATGGCCTGATCGATGCTCTGCTGCATCTCGTGGCGTTCATCCTGCAGCGTTTTGGCCATCTGGTTGATGCCGCTGGCCAGTTCATTCAGCTCGCGGCTGCCGCGGGTGTCGATGCGGGTCTCAAGCTGACCTTGCTTGAGGTTCTGGATGCCCGCCTTGAAGCGGCGCAGGGGCGCATCCAGGGTTTTGCTCATGCGCAGCGAGAACACGCTGGTCAGGGCCAGTACCAGTAAAATCAGTCCCAGGCTGTTGAGCAGACTGCGATAGCCGGCAACCAGCATTGCCTGATGGGACAGCTCCAGTTCGACCCAGCCCTGCGTCGGTGTCAGACCGTCACCGGGAAGCGTGACGGGCAAAAGCATGCGTGTGGTGTCCAGGGCGCTGCGGATCGATACCTCTTGCGGATTGGCCTGCGGCGCCGGGCTGAGCATTTGCGGTCCGGCGTTTGCCAGCGGCGCAAACGCCGGCGAGAGAAAACTGACGCTGCGCACATCGGGCAATTCGAGGGTGCTCTGGGCGATGCTCTGCAGTTGCGGCAGATTCTGCTGCTGCATCGGTGTCACGGCCAGTGTGGCCAGCTGTCGGATCATCAGCTGACCCTGTTGCTGCAGTTGCTCCTGCTTGCCGCTGAGCAGGCAGCCAATAAAGTACGCGCTGAGCATGATGGCCAGCAGGCAGCTGGGCAGCAGGCTGTGCAAGAGCATCCGGCTCTTGATGCTGAGTTCCTTGAACACGGGGTTCTCCAGCAAGTGAAAAGATCGCCAGTGTAGCCAGTCCGGGGCGTTGGCGAATAGTCGCAATACACCTTGTGGCACGTCGGCGTTATGGCGACTGCGGGTTTGTCGCTATCATAGGCAACCTTCCTTGCCACGATTGTCGATGTCGCCATGATCCCCTCGTTTCCGACCATAGCCGATTGCATCGGTAACACCCCGCTGGTGCGTTTGCAGCGCTTGCCGGGTTCCACTTCGAATACCCTGCTGGTCAAGCTGGAGGGCAATAATCCGGCCGGCTCCGTCAAGGACCGGCCAGCGCTGTCGATGATCAGCCGGGCCGAGCTGCGTGGCGATATTCGTCCCGGCGATACCCTGATCGAGGCGACGTCCGGCAATACCGGCATTGCGCTGGCGATGGCCGCGGCGATCAAGGGATACCGCATGATCCTGATCATGCCGGACAGTTCGACCGCTGAACGCAAGGCGGCCATGAGCGCCTATGGCGCTGAACTGATCCTGGTCGATGGCATGGAAACGGCGCGTGATCTGGCGCTGCAGATGCAGGCCGATGGTCAGGGCAAGGTGCTGGATCAGTTTGCCAATGGCGATAACCCGCTGGCGCATTACACCAGCACCGGGCCGGAAATCTGGCAACAGACGGGCGGCAGCATTACCCATTTCATCAGCTCGATGGGCACCACCGGCACCATCATGGGGGTTTCGCGTTACCTCAAGGAACAGAACCCGGGGGTGCACATTGTCGGTCTGCAGCCGCAGGAAGGTTCGGCCATTCCGGGTATCCGGCGCTGGCCGCAGGAGTACCTGCCGCAGATTTTCGATGCCACCCGGGTGGATCAGGTGATCGACATGGGGCAGCTGGAGGCCGAGCAGGTGATGCGCCGGCTGGCGCGCGAAGAGGGCATCTTCTGCGGGGTTTCTTCCGGTGGCTCGGTGGCGGCGATGCTGCGGCTGTCGCAGCAGGTCGAGAATGCAGTGATGGTGGCGATTATCTGTGACCGCGGTGATCGCTATCTGTCGACGGGTGTGTACGACACTCCCGAATAATTTTTCAGCCAGTACGGCGCCCCGCGCCTCTGGCAGTGCAGGTAAGCAAAGTGGCCAAGAAAATAACCGGACTGCGTTTTCAGGATGCCGGTGGCAGCAAACCTCCCAGTTTGCCGGTAGGCAAGAAGCAGCTGTTGCAGATCGACAAACTGGCCAATGACGGTCGTGGCATCGGTTATGCCGACGGCCGCACCTGGTTTGTCGCCGGCGCGCTGGCCGGTGAACAGGTCGAGGCGCGGGTCCTGGCGGCGCGCAGCAAGGTGGTTGAGGCGCGCGTCGAACGAGTGCTGCAGGCCAGTGCCTTGCGCCGCACACCGGTCTGCGCGGTGGCCGGGCGCTGCGGGGGGTGCACCTTGCAGCATTTGCCGCATGCCGAGCAGTTGCAGCTCAAGCAGCGAAGCCTGAGCGAACATTTGCAACGGGTCGCCGGGGTGCAGCCGCTGGAGTGGGCGGCAGCCCTGACGGGGCCGGAACTGGGCTATCGGCGCCGGGCGCGCATAGCAGTGCGCTGGGATATCAAACGCAAGTGTCTGGATGTCGGTTTCCGCGCGGCAGCCAGTCAGGACATCGTGCCGATAGGCGCCTGCCCGGTGCTGGTGCCTGAACTGCAGGCCATTGCCCGCGACCTGCCGGCCCTGCTGCAAGGCCTGCAGCGGCCCGAGCGGATTGGCCATGTCGAGCTGTTCCGCGGCAATCACAGCGTGCTGCTGTTGCGTCATACCGCCGAACTGCTGGCGCAGGATGCCCAGCGGCTGCGTGACTTTTGTCAGCAGCATGCGGCGCAACTCTGGTGGCAGGGCAGTGGCGAGCCGCAGCCGGATATCCCGCAGAGCACCTGTGGTTTTGCGCTGCAAGGTTACGCGCTGCAGTTGCAGTGGCAGCCCGGCGACTTTGTTCAGGTGAATGCCGCGATCAATGCGAGGATGTTGGAGCAGGCACTCGACTGGCTGCAGCCGCAGCCGGATGAACGGGTGCTGGATCTGTTCTGTGGTCTGGGCAACTTTGCCTTGCCGCTGGCCCAGCAGGTGCGCGAAGTGGTGGCCGTTGAGGGCGTGGCCAGCATGGTGCAGCGTGCCCAGGCCAATGCACTGGCCAATGGCTTGCAGAATATTCGGGTCTGTCAGGCCGATCTGTCGCAACCGCTGACCCAGAACCCATGGATCAAACAAGGATTTGCCGCGGTGCTGCTGGACCCCCCGCGCGACGGTGCGCTGGAAGTGGTCCGGCAAATGCGTGCCTTGGGTGCACAGCGCGTGGTGTATGTGTCGTGCAATCCGGCGACCCTGGCGCGCGATGCGGCCGAGCTGATCACTCAGGGTTACCGCTTGCAACGTGCCGGGATTCTCGACATGTTTCCGCAGACGGCGCACGTCGAAGCCATGGCGCTGTTCGTCAAGGCTGATTAACCTTCAACTCAAACTCATTGATGGCCCGCTGAGTAGCGGCGCGTTGCCAACAGAGGAAGCAAGATGGTTCAGGTGCGGGTGCAACAGCCTCTCAATACCGATGGCAGCCTCAATCTGGATGCCTGGCTGGATCATGCGATCAGCATCGATCCGGCGCTGGAGCGGCAGGCGCTCAAGGAGGCCTGTGAGTTTGCCCTGAATGCCGAACAGCAGGCCAATGCCGCGCAGAATCGCTGGTCCGAGGGCAATTCGGGATTTCGCACCGGTCTGGAAATTGCCGAAATTCTGGCCGATCTGAAGCTCGACCAGGATTCACTGGTGGCGGCGGTGGTGTACCGCGGCGTGCGCGAGGGCAAAACCACGCTGGCGCAGGTGCATCAACACTTCGGTCCGGTGGTTGGCAAGCTGGTGGACGGTGTGCAGCGCATGGCGGCGATCAGCGCCAGCCTGAATCCCCGGCAGTCGATGGTGTTGGGGGCTCAGGCGCAGGTGGAAAACCTGCGCAAGATGCTGGTGGCGATGGTTGATGATGTGCGCGTGGCACTGATCAAGCTCGCCGAACGCACCGTGGCGATTCGTGAAGTCAAGCATGCCGACGATGAGAAGCGGCATCGCGTGGCTCGCGAAGTCTTCGATATCTATGCACCGCTGGCCCACCGGCTGGGCATTGGCCATATCAAGTGGGAGCTGGAGGACCTGTCGTTCCGTTATCTGGAGCCTGAGCAGTACAAGCAGATCGCCACGTTGTTGCATGAGCGGCGGCTGGACCGCGAGCAGTACATTACCAATGTGATGCAGCAACTGCGCGACGAGCTGGAGGCGACCGGGATCAAGGCGGACGTCAGTGGCCGGGCCAAACACATTTACTCGATCTGGCGCAAAATGCAGCGCAAGGGCCTGCAGTTCAGCCAGATCTATGACGTGCGCGCGGTGCGCGTGCTGGTGCCGGAAGTACGTGACTGCTACACCGCGCTGGGTATCGTGCACACCCTCTGGCGGCACATTCCCAAGGAGTTCGATGACTACATCGCCAACCCCAAGGAAAACGGTTACCGCTCGCTGCACACCGCTGTGCTGGGTCCTGATGGCAAGGTGCTGGAAGTGCAGATCCGCACCAACGCTATGCATGAAGAGGCCGAGCTGGGGGTTTGCGCCCATTGGCGCTACAAGGGCACCGACACCAAGACCGGCTCCAGCCAGTACGAAGAGAAGATCTCCTGGTTACGCCAGGTTCTTGAATGGCATGAGGAGCTGGGCGATATCGGCGGCCTGGCCGAGCAGTTGCGCGTCGATATCGAGCCGGACCGGGTCTATGTGTTTACTCCTGACGGGCATGCCATAGACCTGCCCAAAGGCGCGACCCCGCTGGATTTTGCCTATCGCGTGCACACCGAGGTTGGTCACAACTGCCGTGGTGCCAAGGTCAACGGCCGCATCGTGCCGCTCAGCTACAGCCTGCAGACCGGTGAGCAGGTGGAAATCATCCGCGGCAAGCACGGTGCGCCCAGTCGTGACTGGCTCAACAGCAACCTTGGCTATATCACCACCTCCCGGGCGCGAGCGAAGATCGTGCACTGGTTCAAGCTGCAGGCGCGCGACCAGAACGTCGCCGCCGGCAAGGGCATGCTGGAGCGTGAACTGCAGCGCCTGGCGTTTCCCCAGCTGGACGTCGAAAAGCTCGCCGAGCGCTGCAATTTCAAAGCGGCCGAGGACATGTATGCGGCCCTTGGTGCCGGTGACCTGCGTCTGGCGCAGGCGGTCAACCATGCCGAGCAGCTGGTTGAGCCGGAACATGGCAGCGAGCAGCTTGAGCTGATTCCGCGGCGCGGTGGCGGTACGCGCCCAGGACGGCGTGGCGACATCCAGATCGAAGGGGTGGGGAATCTGCTGACGCAGATGGCCGGCTGCTGTCAGCCACTGCCCGGCGACCCGATTGTCGGCTACATCACCCATGGTCGCGGCGTCACCATCCATCGGCAGGACTGCTCCACCGGGCTGCAGCTGGCGGGGCGCGAACCGGAACGGATCATTCAGGTCAACTGGGGGCCGGTCCCGCAGCAGACCTATCCGGTGGACATCATGATTCGCGCCTACGATCGCTCGGGTTTGCTGCGCGATGTGTCCCAGGTGCTGCTCAACGAGAAGATCAACGTGCTGGCGGTCAATACCCGTTCGAACAAGGAAGACAACACGGCGAGCATGCTGCTGACCATCGAAATTCCCGGACTCGATGGTCTGGGTCGGTTGCTCGGACGCCTGGCGCAGTTGCCGAATATCATCGAAGCGCGCCGCAACCGGCATAACGGCTAGGGCGGTCAACGACGCAGCCTTGGCCACCAATTTTGCTGCCGGTTCGGCCGTTATCTAGCTGGGTAGGATGGGTTGAGCGTAGCGATACCCATGCTGTAACTACCGGCAACTGCCAGATCGATGGGTTACGCCGCTGCGCGGCTAACCCATCCTACGACTCGTAATGCTTGAACAAGAGGGCTCCATGTACCAGCTCAATGATCTGCTGTATCTGATGCAGCGCTTGCGCGACCCGCAGACCGGTTGCCCCTGGGACCTGAAGCAGAACTTCGCCAGCATTGTGCCGCACACCCTGGAAGAGGCTTACGAAGTCGCCGACGCCATTGAGCGCAATGACTTTGAGCAGCTGCCCGGCGAGTTGGGCGATTTGCTATTTCAGGTGGTGTACTACAGCCAGTTGGCTACCGAGGAGGGCCGTTTCGGCTTTGTCGAGGTGGTGGACAGCATCACCCGCAAGTTGCTGCGCCGGCATCCCCACGTGTTCCCGGCCGGCGATTTGCGCGCGGTTGCCGACGCGCAAAGTCTGGCGGAGGCGGAAGTCAAACAGCGCTGGGAAGAGCTCAAGGCCGAGGAGCGCGCGCAAAAGACCACGGTGCCGCAGCAACTCTCGCTGCTCGATGATGTGCCCACGGCGTTGCCGGCACTGAGTCGCGCCAGCAAGCTGCAAAAACGCGCCGCGCAGGTCGGCTTTGACTGGCCATCAGCCCTGCCGGTGCTGGACAAGGTGCGCGAAGAGCTTGATGAGGTGCTGGAGGCCATGGCGGCGCAGGATGCACCGGCGATTGCCGATGAAGTGGGCGACTTGCTGTTTGCCGTGGTCAATCTGGCGCGTCACCTGAAACTGGATGCCGAAGCTACCCTGCGTCAGGCCAGCAGCAAATTCGAGCGGCGCTTCCGGATGATCGAGCAGTTGTTGCGCGAACGGGGTCAGCCCATCGAGAATTGCACCCTGGAACAACTGGACGCCCTTTGGGCCGAAGTCAAACAGCAGGAAAAATCAGCCCTGGGCTGCTAATCGACGAGACCGAACCCATTTATGAGCATGTCCCTCCGCGACCAGTTGCTGAAAGCCGGCCTGGTCAATGAAAAACAGGTCAAGCAGGCTGGCAAGCAGCAACAAAAGCAGCAGCGTCTGGAAAAGAAAGGTCAGGTAGAAATCGACGACGCGCAGAAGCAGGCTGCCGTGCAGGCCAAGGCCGAGAAAGTTGCCCGCGATCAGGAACTCAACCGCCAGCAGCAGGAGAAGGTTGAGCAGAAAGCGCGTGCAGCGCAGATCAAGCAGTTGATCGAAACCACCCGTCTGCCCAAGCTCAGTGGCGAGGATTACTACAACTTCGTCGACGACAAGAAGGTCAAGCGTCTGCCGGTCAATGCGCTGATGCGTAACAAACTCAGCACTGGCGGTCTGGCCATCGTCCGCCATGGTGGGGGTTATGAAGTGGTGTCGCGGGATGTGGCAGTGAAGATTCAGGAGCGCGATCCGCGGCGGATCGTATTGCTCAACACCGCCACCGAAGCGCCGGATGCGGATGACCCGTACGCGGCCTATCAGGTGCCCGACGATTTGATGTGGTAACAAACGACAAGGCCGGAGCAAATCCGGCCTTGTCGTTTCTGGCGTTTGTCTGAGCGCTTAATGGAAGCCGTAGGCGCCGTTGGCTTGCGGCTCGATGCAGAAGAAGGCGGGCACCTTGTCTTCGTGGGCATAGGCCGGCAGGTTGGAGTTGCTCATGCAGACATTGCCATCCTTGCTGAACTCCAGATCACGGAACCAGATCACCTGCTGTGGCATCGGGTAGGGGATGAAGCGCTTTTCCCTGGGAATGTAGCGCAATACGCGGTCGGAGTTGTTCGAGGCAATCCACACATCGCCGGACTTGGGATGCACGTTCAGCGCGTACGGTACTTCGTACTCGTCGGTGGCCAGCAGCGGCAGTTTGGTGCTTTCGAACTCGGCGGTCTTCGGATCAAAGCGCATCAGGTAACCTTCATCGAATGAAGGTATCCAGAGCATGCCGTCCGGGCCGAAGCGCAGACGCCGAGGGCCCTTGTGCGGGGTCTCGTACTCGGTGACCTCCAGGGTGTCCTTGTTGACCATGCCGATACGGTTGCCCAGTACCTTGGAGTACCAGACATTGCCGGTGATCGGGTCGATGTCGATGCCATAGGCCAGGGTGAAGGCGCTGTCGCCCGCGTTGAGCCATTTGTGATGGCTCAGCCCCAGGTGGTAGTTCTTGCCCGGAAACAGGCCGGCCAGCTTCAGTACCACCCCCATGAAGGTGTCGCTCATCCAGGTGGTGAATCCCTGACTTGGCAGTTTCGCCCGGCTGAATTCCCCGGTGGTGGTGTTGAGTTTGTACACCTCGCTGGAGTAGGCAACGGTGAACCAGACGTTGCCCTCCTTGTCGGCCCGGATGGTGTGCGGATAGATGCCGTTGCGCCAGAGAAAGCCGCGCGGAATCGGGTAGGTCTTGAATTCCTTGGTGGCCGGGTCAAAGCTCATGATGCTGCTGTCCAGCGAGGCGGTCATGAACATGCGGCCATCGGGAATCTGTGCGGCGCTGTGCAGGCCGATCTTGCCGGTGAAAATGCCCAGCGGCAGTTGTACGCCATTGAAATCGCCGCCCACGCCGACGTCCGGATCGGCCGGCACTACCACTTCCTCGAGCTTGCCGTTGCTGCGGTCGAGGATGTAGATCATGTCCTTGCCTTCATCGAAGCCATAGAGCTTTTCATCGAAACCGACGATGGCGTCGTGGATGAAGGAAAGCGCATGGCCGGCATGCCATTCGTAGATTTTTGCGGTAGCCAGTTCCGGGTTGTAGGGTGATTCCTGACGGGCCACCACGGGTTTGCCGGTAAAGCCCTTGAACTGGGTGTCGACAATGCGCGCATGCTGCCCGTAAGTGATATAGGCCCCGTAACCTTCCATGCGCCAGGCCGTGTCACTCCAGGCCTGCGCATCGCGCGGACGGCGGGTCAGGGCATTGCCCTGCTGGTGACAGTAGGTGCACTCGCGGATAAAGACCTCTTTGGTGTCCTGATCAGTAAAAGGCAAAGTCGCGGCATGTGCAGAAGCCGTCAACTGCTCGGAGATGCCTTGATCGGTTGTATGGTCCTGCAGGGTAATGTTGGTTTGCAGCGCCGTATCTGTGGACAGCTCAAGTTCATTGTTCTGGTCTTTGTAGCGGGACATGCGGGTGCGCAGAACCACCTTGCCGGTAAAACCGCTGGTCAGCGAATAGTCGCCTTCGGCATTGGTATAGACGGTTTCCTTGGCGTTTTTCGCGCTGTTCCATAGCGTAACCATTGCCCCGGCCAGCGGTTTACCGTCAGCGGAGGTCACGGTGCCGGTCAGTGTGGCGGCGTAGGACTGGCCCGAGGCCACGGCACAGGCACCCAGCAGGGCGGCCCGAAAAAGTTGAGTAGCGGCGGGCATATCAGTTGCTCCCCAGAGCGAGCGGCACATAGCCAATCAGATAGGAAATCACATGTCCGGTGGAGATGACCGCCACCGTGATGAGGATGTTCATCAGAATCAGATCAACAACCGCGATTTTTATGGTTTTCTTCAGGAAGCTCATGAGCTTTCTCCTCCGGTGTTTGTTGGGGCCTCTGGGCAGTGCCGGCAGCGGTGCATTTCAGGCTAGTGCATCTAGCGGATTTGGGGCTTGGGCCGGACTGGCATGCTGGTATTAATCGGATTGTTCACGGGGGGAAACATCAGTCAATAAAAATTGTATGCTATTCCAATTATCTTTACTTGTACATTTTTTGACAGTAGTTAAAATTTGAAAATGACGACTACAACCAGCAAACCCAGAACCCAGCGCAAAGCAGCTGCTACGCGCCGCACAATTATCAGCACCGCGAAAAGCCTGATCATTGAAGGCGGGGTGAATGCCCTGACGCTTGAATCAGTTGCCGAACGCGCGAATATTGCTGTGCAGACCATCTACAACCGTGTTGGCGGCCGCCCTGGCTTGCTGATTGCGGTTGCCGAGCTGGCCCTTGAAGAGCACAACAAGTTCATGCAGGACGCACTGGCTGCTTCAGTGCCGGCCCGGCAGAAGGTGCGACTGATCGCCGAGGCCTACACGCGCTTCGCTTTTGAACGGCCCAATGAATTTCGTCTGCTGATCGATCCGCAAGGCGAGCCGGAAGCCTTGCAGCGCATCAGCGAGTTGATCAATGAACAAAATGCCAAGACAGCGGAGGTAATCCGCACCGGTGTGGCCGCCGGGACAATCCGCGCAAGCCTCGATCCTGATCAGGTCGCTCTGGCTGCATGGGCGATGATGAATGGCATTCTCGCGCTGGCTTTTCGCGATGATCAGACCCACTACTATGCCAAGCAAGTACCGGAATTGATTGATACGGCGATCAATCTGATGCTCGACGGGCTGTTCAGCGCTGCCAGCTGATTGCCCGCAGAGAGCCGCTGAAAGCCCTCGCAGCTGGCGCCTGAAAAACGCTCAAATCGGCAAAAAAACCGCTTGATAAAAGCACTGTATATAAATACAGTTAAATTGTGATCTGGCCAATGGCCGCCACAGTTTCCATCAATCGGGAGAACCGCCATGCTGATGAATACATCGCTGCTCGAAAGTTCACTACTGATGATCCCCATGCTGGTGATCATGCTGGGTCTTGCCAAAGTTGCTTATGGCGCGGGCGAATAAGCTGATTGCAAAGAGACAGATGCATGCGTTGCCACCGCAGCCAGGGTCTTTGGCTGATCGGTCTGGTTAGCGCAGATTTGGCTTGAGCGGTCAGGCTGTTGCGGGGGTAATTGCTTACTTCGGTCACGGGAGCTGGTGACTGTTGAAAGTGCCCAGCGGCTGACACTGTTGGATCTTGAAACCGGGATTCTGGAGCGGGCGAAGGGAATCGAACCCTCGTCATGAGCTTGGGAAGCTCAGGTAATGCCATTATACGACGCCCGCGAGGGGTGCCTTTTTACCAGAACCCCGGCGTTAAATGAAGCCTGATGTTTGCTGGTGACCGCTTTCAGTTGGCCAGTGTGCGGATCTGTCCGCTGGGCGGGAAGGGTCTGGCAACCGATGGCTCGAGAAAGTCGAGCAGACAGGTGCGCATCTGCTGGCAGGCAGCCTTGTGCTCCATGTCGAGAAAGTGTCCGGCATTGTCGATCACGCTAAAGCTGCAATCACTGACCAGATTGGCAAATTCCCTTGCATCACTGGCGGTGGTGTGTCGATCCAGCGCGCCATTGATGAAATGCAAAGGAATGCCGATGTCGCGCAAACAGGCTTTCTCACCGTTGCCCTCAAGTTTCAGCAGCTGCCGGATATGGAAGTGCATCTGCGCATATTCATATTGCTCAAGTGAGCTGATGTGCTTGTGATTGAAGCGTTTGAACAAAGCGGGAAGGTGTTTTCCGAGGGTGCTGTTGACCAGGTTGGCGAGGTCTTCGCGTTCGCCGCGGCCGAGCAGGTCGAGGCTGGACTTGAGGTAGTCGAGGGTGGCCTGGTTGATCACAGGAGAGAGGGAGCTGATCACCGCCTGCTCGATCAGTGGCGGACGTTTGGCCAGTGCCAGCAGGCTGGCTATGCCGCCCCAGGAAAATGACAGCAGGACGCTGGCCTGGAAGTGCTTGATCAGCTCCAGGAGTATCTCGCTCTCGTCATGGCGCTCCAGCAAGCGATCGTGTTGATTGTGCGCTCTGGAACCGCCTGCGTAAGGCTGGTCATACAAGGCAACGTTGAAGTGCGGCAACAGGTAGCGGGCTGTGTGGGCGAATGCAGCAGTGGTCGCCAGTGAGCCGTTGACCAACAGAATGGTGCGTGTCGCCGCCGGGTTGTAGTAGAACTCGGTGTAGATCTGATGTTTCTGGTTTATGCAAACGATGGCGGTGTGCGCGCGCATGGTGATCGGCTCCTGGTCGGATTGGCCGAACCAGCCCCCATGCAATTGTCGGCACAAAGTCAGTGCGCGGCGGCTGGGCAATTTGCCGGTTCACTGACTGCCAAGCAGAAATCCTGCCAAGCACGCCGCCAACCACAAAACGCCATGCAGCTCAGTCAGTTGAGCGTTCGACTGCCGATGCGGTTGGTGGCTGAGGTTGCAATTGGCGGACTTCCTGCACCGTCAGTGTGCGCCAGGCTCCGCAGGGCAGTTCGCCAAGGTGCAGTGCGCCGATGCTCTCGCGATGCAGGTCGATGACCCGGTTGCGGAAGTAGCCGAACATGCGCTTGACTTGGTGGTAGCGACCTTCGTGTAAGGTCAGACGCGCCTCGTGCGCGGCGAGGATTTGCAGTTCGGCGGGCAGGGTGGTGAGGTCTTCGTAGGCGAAATACAGGCCGCGGGCGAACACGTCTGCATACTCGGCGGTGATCGGGTGTTCGGTCCGGACCCGGTAGGCTTTTGGCAGATGACTGCCGGGTAGGGTCAGCTGCCGTGACCAGTGACCGTCGTTGGTGATCAGCAGCAGTCCGCTGGTGTTCAGGTCAAGGCGGCCGGCGAGGTGCAGTTCGTGCTTGTCCGGTACATCGAGCAAATCCAGCACGGTCGGGTGCTGCGGGTGCACGGTCGCGCTGACATAGCCGGTGGGTTTGTGCAGCATGTAAAAGCGCGCCGGCTTGCCGGCCTGCAGTACCTCATGGTCGAGTTCGACCCGGTTGAATTCACGGATCTGCAAGTGGCCATCGCGCACTATTTGGCCGTCGACTTGCAGGCGCCCGCTGGCGAGCAGTTGACGCGCATCCTTACGATTGAAGCGCGCCAGATTACTGATGAAGCGATCAAGGCGCATGCAGCACTTCCGCTGGCTGCGCCTGAGCACAGTCAGGACACAGGCAAGCCCCGGGATTCTCTGTGGCCAGCGGGCTGGCCAGCATCGGCTTGCTGATTGTGACGTTGAAACACCAGCAGGGGCGGGTAGCTGTCGCCGGATTCGCCAGCGTGCACTGGTTGCTCAGGCCGCATGCGGGGCCGCGCGTTGGATCATTCGGGTCTTGTGTGGCCATTGTTCTGGAGTTCCTGTTGGAAGCGCGCGCTCGCTAGCGCCGAGCCCGTCGATTTGCTACCCATGCCATACAGGCATACTGTGCAGAGAGTGAAGTGCCCCCTCGGTGACCTCCAGCGCGCCAACGCCTGCTGCCTCTTGCTGATCTGTCCATTTCTGCGACGACCTCCTTTCAGCAAACCGAGTTGCCCATGCCTAGCTATCGCATCAAGTATTCCACCCTCAGCATCGGAGCTGAAGACTTTCATCTGTGCGCCCTGCGTGACAAGCAGCAGTTTGCCGATGCCGATGGTGCTGCCGAGCTGGCAGGTATCACTTCAGCGACCTGGCCGTTATTTGGTCAGCTATGGCCGTCGGGTGAGGTGCTGGCCGGTGCCATGCAACTGTTTCCGGTGGCCGGGTTACGTATTCTCGAGCTGGGTTGCGGTCTTGGCTTATCCAGCCTGGTGTTGCAGCGACTGGGAGCGGATATCACCGCCAGTGACCACCATCCCTTGGCCGGTGAGTTTCTGTTGCGCAATTCGACGCTCAATCAATTGCCGCCGATCCACTACGCCTGCTGTGACTGGGCGCTGGATTACCCTGAACTGGGTCGGTTCAATCTGATCATCGGCAGCGACCTGCTTTACGAGCGCGATCACCCGGCGCTGCTGGCCGGTTTTATCGACCGGCATACCCTTGCCGATGCCCAGGTGTTGATCGTCGATCCGCGGCGCGGCCATGCGGCCAGTTTTACCCGCGCCATGGCGCAGGTCGGATATATGCAGAGTGCCGATCTGCGCAATGGTCATGTCTGCGCCGATGTGCCCTTCACCGGGCGTATTCTCAACTACTGCCGGCACTCCGCCTGAGTGGCTATGTGCCGGTTACGCTAGGCGTGCAGCCAGCGCTGGCGCAAGTGGTTGCTGCAGCTGTCGACCAACAGTACCAGCAGCAGCATGGCGAGAATCACTGTGGCCGCCTGGGCTTCCTGGAACAGGCTGAGGCTTACGTAGAGCATCTGCCCCAGTCCGCCGGCACCGACAAAGCCCAGCACGCTGGCCATGCGGATGTTGTTTTCCCAGCGGTACAGACTGTAGGCGATCAGTTGCGGCAGGATACCGGGCAGAGTGCCGTAGCAGAAGGCGGCCACGGCTGAACTGCCCGACAGTCGCAGCGCGCTGGCCGGTTCGCTGGGTGCGTTCTCCAGCGCTTCGGCAAACAGCCGCCCGAGTACGCCGGTGGTGTGCAGTGCCAG
>JACCDZ010395286.1_pt1 | contig 16375 bp, 15 predicted proteins | sample 7449551 | NCBI WGS metagenome assembly JACCDZ01 (sample SAMN15323452, study PRJNA562643) | freshwater metagenome | isolation source: river surface water | place: USA:Blue River Watershed | collected 2017-08-18 | reverse complement strand
TCGCCGCCGCGGGAACACACAAAGGCTGGGGGTGACGTGCTGGCAGGCGCTTCTTGCCTCTGCGTCGCTTGTTCAGCTTCAGATCGCAGTAAATGCGATGGACGCGCTTGTGATTCCACGCATGCCCCCACCGACGCAGTATCTTGAAAAGCTTGCCGAAACCACGTGCCGGATAGCGCTCATTGGCTTGCTGCAACTGCTGAATCACTGGCTCGTCTCGATGCGGGTCGCTCTTGTAGCGATACAACGAATCACTGATGCCAACCACTCGACAGGCTCTGCGCACACTGGCGCAGTGCGCCTCTCTGGCGTAATTCACCAGCTCACGTCGAATCGCTGGCTTTACAGCTTTTTTTCAACAATGTCCTTGAGAATCTTGTGATCCAGGCTCAGCTCGGCGTACATCTGCTTGAGTCGACGGTTCTCTTCCTCCAGATCTTTGAGGCGCTTGACGTCAGAGGCTTCCATGCCACCGAATTTGCTTTTCCAGTTGTAGTACGTCGCATCTGAGATGCCGTTCTCACGGCAAACCTCGTTGACCTGCCTTCCGCCTTCAACTCCTTTCAGAATCTTGACGATCTGTGTTTCGGTAAATCTCGACTTCTTCATCTTGGTTCTCCTTGTTACGCAGTTTACGCCGGAGAAATCCAATTGCGAATGCCACTATTTTAGGGGAGGCTTACAAGGTGTTGCTGCCCGAAAACGAAAAGGCCCCTGCCACGCTGGTTGGCAGGGGCCTGATCTCGTCAGTAGGTATACCTGGGAACAGGCAGCATTACTATTCCAAATTGGCAGTTGCGCTTTTCTTGAGATTCGAAAAGACCGAAATCGCCTCGAGAATAACGAGGATGCTCGCAATCAGTACAGCAATGCTAAGCACCACGAGCAACCACTGGTCGTTAGCGTAGAATCGAGTCAGTTGCACCGCGCAGCCCCAGGAGGCAATGATCATGACAAGAACCATTGGTACCAGAGTGAATTGCGCGGGTCTGCCAAGTTTGATCAGGAATATTGAAATAACGAGCAAGGTTAAGCTGGCCAGAATCTGATTCGTTGCTCCAAACAACGGCCAAATAATGTTGCCGCCATTCCCAGTTGGGCCGCCTGCGCCGAAAGCCAGTGCCAAGCAGCAACCTACAGCCACTAGAGTCGCTATTACGTTATTTTCAAGTGCTTTGATGTTATAGATCGTACCCCACTCTTGAATGATGTAGCGCTGAAGTCGAACTCCGGCATCCATGGTTGTGCTCGCAAACAGCACCACCATTGTCGCAAGAAGTGTGTTTGCAAAGACTACTGGTAAACCCCATGCGGTAGCGAGCAGATTGCCGCCGCCAGTGATGAAGGCCGACGCACCACCCTTGTTGAACTGGTCGTAGAGCACATGCCACTGTTCTGGGGACGCTGCGTACATGGAACTGCTTACAACAACCAATGTTATTAGCGCAAGAGACCCTTCGCCAAGCGCCCCGAGATAGCCCACGAAACGCGCATCAGGCTCTTTGTTGAGTTGCTTGGATGTGGTGCCGGAGGACACAATTCCGTGGAAACCCGAGAGTGCGCCGCAAGCTACCGTGATGAAAAGTAGCGGGAACATGCTAGGAGTATCTTCTCTCATCATGTCGTTGAAAGCCGGAGCTGTTACTTCGGGCATGGCAAAGATCACTGCGAAGTACAGGAGGATCAGACCTACAACCAGTTGTGCGCCGTTAATGTAGTCACGTGGTTGCAGCAGCATCCAGACAGGAAGCATGGAAGCAATTGCAGCATACGTAAAGAGAATGAGGATCCAAGCGGCGTCATCGCTCATTCCGAAAACAGTTTCGGGCAGCGCAAGGGGGACCTCAGAACCTACCCAGATACTGAAGTAAAGAATGGAAACGCCAATGATGGAGATCAGAAGAAGATTCACATTGCGGCGAATCAGAAAGCCGATTGCAATTGCAATCGGGATAACGATCCATGAGGGAATTACAGCAGTGTCAAATTCAATCATTTCTGCCGCAATAATGGAGCCAAACACGGCATTGACCATTAGCAGCAACAGGAAAATAACAATCATGAACAAGGTCCGAGTGCGCTTCCCCACAACGTCTTCGGACAATGCGCCAATTGATCTACCTTTGTGACGGGCACTGGCCCACAGTGCTCCCATGTCATGTACGCCGGCGAAGAAAATCGATCCAAGCGTTACCCAGATGACTGCGGGAACCCATCCCCAATAAATCGCGATTGCGGGCCCCACGATAGGAGAAGCACCTGCGACGGAGGTGAAATGTGCGCCCCACAACACAAACTTGTTGGTCGGAACGAAGTCCACACCGTCATTGATTTCGTGCGCTGGTGTCACGAAGTTAGGATCAAGTCTGAAGATCTTCTCCGCGATGAATCGCGAATATACGAACCAGCCAAATGAGAAGCCGGCAAGACCCAGTATGACTATCATTACCGAGGACATAGATCACTCTCCAGAGGATTTTATTGTGAAAAAACGAGCAGATATCATAACAAGATGCTCTGGTGTGACACAATATGAAATCCATTGAATTGCTTGGGAAATCGCAGGCTGATCAGGGTGATTCCAGGCTCAAGTGATAGTGTGCTTTGGGTGCAGATCAAGAATGGGATCGATGCTGTTGGCAATCGTAGAGTTTCTTCGTAAGTTATAACTAAGTGAAGGCAAAAAAGGTGCAAAATTGAAAGAAAGACGGAAGATGCCAAATGCTGGAACTCTAGAGATTGCTGATGTTGTCTCGAAACTAGTTGTCTTGTTGTGGTCTGTTGGTGCTGCACTGTTAGTTGTTCATGTGCTCCTTACTGTAACGCATTATCAAATCTTTGAACTTCCTTGGATGATGAGGGAGCTATTTGATGTTGACGAAGAGGAAAGTGTCCCAACTTGGTTTTCTTCGGCGATTCTGCTGATTACCTCCATTTACCTCTTTTATGTCAGTCATTTGAAGCGGCTTGGCAAAGATGCGCACACAAACGCCTGGAGGGGGCTCGCATGTGGGTTCCTTTTCTTATCTATTGATGAGGTTGCTGGTTTTCACGAAGCCATCAATAGCATCATGGACCAATCATGGGCCGTTCCCGGAGCGTTTCTTTCCCTGTTCTTGCTAGTCTTGTTCACGAGACTATTGAGGTCACTGCCAAGCAAAGTATCCAGAAATTTCGCAATAGCCGGTGCGATCTACGTTGGGGGAGCAATTGGCGTTGAACTGGCAACTGAACCGTATCTCTATAACGATCAATTGGATACTCTCGCCTATAACCTATGGACTGTAGTCGAAGAGGGTATGGAAATGTCAGGCGTAGTATATTTTCTCAGCGCATTGAATCAGTATGTCGCCGACTAGCTACAGCCTTCAGTTCAACTAGCGCCAGCGCCTCATGGCTCGATCAGTATTGCTCGCCCGTTGCATTTTGTCGTATGTTCGGTAGCGAACTCCTGGATTGCAGGGTGGCTTTGCTCATTTAGAGTTCAGCTGGCGATAACCATAACAAGAACATTTGGCCTCTGTCCGAGCGCTGATTGTGTGGGAGAGGTCTCATAATGAATCAGTTACTGCTTCACCTGGCTCAATGGATTGAAGCTCTGCCTTGGAGCACAGGACTGCACGAATCGTACTACATGTACAACTGGATCGAATCCACGCACGTTCTCGCACTTTCTCTCTTCCTGGGAATGCTTTTCTTCATTGATTTTCGAATGCTCGGGCTCACAATGACTAGCGTACCGGCTTCGAGAATTGCCCATTGTCTGCATACACCAATGATGATCGGATTCGCCGTCATGATCATTACAGGGGTACTGTTATATTTTGCCGTTCCAGTGCGTGTCACACAGAGCATCTGGTTTCGGATCAAATTCGTCTTGTTGGTTGTTGCTGGAATAAATGCTTGGTACTTCAATATGAAAATGAAGGCATCTGCGGAGCAATGGGAATCACAGCGGCGCGCTCCCAAGCCGCTGAGAATGTCCGTGATGATGTCGCTGACGCTGTGGGCAGGGGTCATCACTACAGGTCGATTGATTGCTTACGACTGGTATGACTGTTATCGAGTTCAATCTGAACTCATTGCATGGGCAGCTGGATGCATGGCGGAATAGCCATGTAAGGGCTGACATCGGGAGGGATATGGAACTTTTGTACTTTTTCGAGTGGATGGAAGCGTCACTTTTGGGCACTGTTGGCAAGACCTACGGTGGTGTTTACGCGATCGCACAATCACTCCATCTCATGTCGCTAGTCGTCCTTGGCGGGGCAGTTATAGTCACCGCCTTGCGATTGATGAATATTCTACTGAAGGATGTCCCTTCTGAAATTGTGGTCTGCGAGGCGCATAGATGGTTCAAGCTAGCGCTGATCGCTGTGATCATTACCGGCGTGTTCATGGCGGCAGCAGTGGCGTTGCGGTTGTACTACAACCAATTTTTCTGGGTAAAGATGCTTTCTCTATTCGCAGGCATTCTATTTGTATTCTTGATTCAGCGCCCTTTACTGAATTCTGCTCCGCATTCCGAGATTAGCCCTGTGGCTGTGAAGTTAGTGGCAATCGCGTCACTAGTGCTGTGGTTTACCGTTGCCGCGACCGGTCGCTGGATTGGCTTTTCTTGAAAGACTCCCAAGTTTACAACTGTTGTCATTTCACCTAAAAACGACTGATTAGTGCGCTCTACGAGGCTTTGATGGATCGACAATCAACCAGGTTAGAAAAGCTATCAATAGGCATAAGTTGCAGCATCTTGCTTGTGGCGTTTGTATTTTGGGCTCTTCAGATTCGTGGTGTCATCGAACTGCTGCGTCTCGCCTACGGCTGAAGATTGCAATTAGTAGTGAAGTTGAATTGCGCAGGAGACTGTAAGTGCTGGCGCCGATTTGATCCAGCGCCAGGTCTTCGTTGAATGACTTACAGCACCTCCATTAGGAAGTAGTCATCAAGGATCAAAGAGTTGACCAGTCTGTCCAGAGTTGCCCGAACAGCTTCGTCAAGTGTCGCTCCCGTAGACCGACCGAAGATTACTGTATCAAATGCTGTTTGACTTCCACGTCGCAATGTTACGTGCGTTCTGATCGTGACTTCGATTACTCCATCCTTTTCAGCTACTAAGAGTTCGGTGACTTCGCCATCCAGTGTTAGATTCTGGCCATCCTCGACGACATTGCCTCCCCCAGCAATCACGGCTTGAATCAGAGCATTGCTGACAATATCGGCAATCGGTTGGTCGGCCAATGAGTCACCTGCCAAGGTTCGCGAGTCTGTAACGGAGCGAGCGTCCGTAAATTGGGCGATCTTCAGTGGACCTTTCGTGGCTTTGCTGAAGTCGACTTGAGGCGTCTGAGCGTATTCATATCCAATGGTGACTTCGGCCGCCAAAAGGCAGGTCGGGGAGAGCATGATCAGCAAACTGGCAACTGTGCGGATCAATTTAGTTATGTTCATGATATCTACTCCGAAATATTATGTTTCATCCAGTGCTGCTGGTGCTCGAACAAGTTGCGCAACAGCCCAAAATGAACAAGCCACCAGTAGCTCATGCTGACCGGTGGCTTGTTAATCCAAGCTTAATTACCCAAGCAATTAAAGCTCGCTAGCAGGCCAGGGCGCTCCCTGGTGACCGCGCGCTTGCTCCTTAAGGCCTTGGTAGACGAACTTCTGTACGCGCTTGCCTTCATAGGTTTCGGTTGTATAGATGTTGCCCTGGTTATCTGTCGCGAGGCTGTGCGGAGCGTAGAATTGTCCCGGGCCACGACCGCCATGACCGAAGCTGGTCAGGACTTCCAGGGTTTCACGCTCGATGATGTAAACCTTGAAGTTCTGGCCGTCAGCGAGGTACAGATACTTTTGCTCTGGATCCTTGGAGAAGTCGATATCCCATGTAGAACCCTGGTTAAGAGTCTGCGGAGCTACCTGAGCTTCCTTGACGAAGGTGCCATCCTTGCGGAAGACCTGGATGCGGTCTGCGCCACGGTCGCACACATAGAGAAGGCCGTCATTGGACGGGATAGCGCAGTGAACCGGTCCGCGGAACTGCTGCGGCAGCGGTGCACCCGGAGTGTAGTCTACGCGCTCATCCACAGGACGGTTGCCGTACGCACCCCAATAGCGCTTGAAGGCACCAGTGTTCAGGTCAAGTACGGCGACGCGCTTGTTGCGGTATCCGTCTGCAAGAAACACTTCGTTGGCCTCTGCGTCAATCGCGACTTCTGCCACTTGCGAGAAGTGAGTGGTGCTGTTGCTGTCGGTGTCATTGCCGGGCTCACCGTACTGAGCAACAAACTGTCCGTCGCCAGTAAATACGAGAACGTGGGAGTCGCCGCCACCGTTACCGCCAATCCAGACGTTGCCGTTAGGCGCTACATCAATACCGTGGTTGGAAGCCGGCCAAACGAAACCTTCACCGGGGCCGCCCCATGCATTGACGACGTTACCTTCCGGGTCGAATTCGATGATGGGCGGTGCTGGGGTGCAGCACTCGCTGACGCCAAGCTTCAGACCGATCTCAGTGGCTCCACCAAACATGGAGTCCTGATCGCGGTGAACGATGAAAACGTGATCTCTGGCATCTACGTCTACACCAATGGTGCGACCGAGAATCCACTGGTTAGGCAGCGGCTTCGGCCAGAAAGGATCCACTTCGAACGCGGGGGCCATGATCATGGAGCTTGCTGCTTCTGCCGGCTCCTGCAGCTGGGACTGGCTGACACCTATTGCTGCCAGCGCAACTGCGAAAGTGGCTCCTGCCGCATACTTGATATGTCTTGTCATTCTTCTTCCTCCGGGGTAAGTCTCTACTGAGGCTTTGTTTTTTTTAGACCGGTGGGCAGTATACTCACTTATTGCCGGACAGTATACTCGGAAAAAAATTTTCGCCGGCGGCGCCGTACATGGTGAATCTTGTGGTGCCTAGCTATTTTTATTAATATTTTTCCTAATAATTACAAGGGCTTGAAAATGTCTTGGGTGAATCGTGTGAAGGCCGTATGCGCTTTCCTTTTGTCTTGTTCGCTGGTCACTGTGGTATTGGGGGTGACGTTGAGCAGGCAGGCATCAGCGGATGATGTGCCATTGCGAGTAGCGGTTCAGGCATTCATTAAACCCCAAGGTTCAGAGCTTTCAGTACTCATGCGCGTACCGATGGATGCGCTGGGAGAGATCGATTTTCCGACACAGGGCATACCCGGATCATTGATTTTTTCAGAGGCAGACAATGCCCTCGAAACAGCGGCGTACACATACATCATTGGATCGGTGCAGCTCTATGAGGAAGACAATCTACTGACCGACTATACACTCAGGAAGGTGCGGGTGTCGCTTCCCTCTGACAGGTCCTTCAACTCCTATGACTTGGCACTGGAAAACATCAATCGGCCCAAGCTGGATGACAGCGTTGATCTTTACTGGCGCCAAGGAATGCTTGACCTTCTCGTGACCTACAAGATCGAGTCCGAATCCTCGCGATTTTCGATAGATCCACGACTTGCCGGGCTTGGCGTCGAAACCAATACGGTTTTCCGTTACGTTCTGCCGAACGGTGCAGAGCGAGCCTTCAGCTTTGTAGGAAATCCTGGGCTTGTATACCTCGACCCCAGCTGGTTTCAAGCGTCCTGGCGGTTCGTCGTGCTTGGCTTCGAGCACATCCTTGAGGGCACCGATCACTTGCTCTTCTTGCTTTGTCTCGTTATCCCATTGCGCAGTATTCGCTCTCTCGTCCCGGTGATCACGTCTTTCACGATAGCGCACTCCATTACGCTGATCGGATCGGTCATGGGGGTTGTACCCTCCGTGCTCTGGTTCCCTCCTTTGATTGAAACCCTCATTGCCTTGTCGATCGTCTACATGGCATTCGAGAACATCATCGGTTTCGACCAGAGGACACGATGGCTGGTGACCTTCGGATTCGGGCTTGTACATGGCTTCGGTTTTTCTTTCCTGCTGACGGAAAGTCTGCAGTTTGCCGGCGGCTATCTTGTCACTGCTCTGCTTTCCTTCAACGTGGGTGTTGAACTTGGGCAGCTCCTCGTTCTCTGTATTGTTGTTCCAATGCTGGCATTGCTGTTCAGAAAGCTGCCGTCAGAAAAAGTCGGCATCATTCTGCTATCAGCGTTGGTGGCACACAGTGCCTGGCACTGGATGGCTGAACGATTCAATGCATTGCTGCAGTATGATATTCGCTGGCCTGCGATAGATGCCGACTTCTACACCGGCCTCGCCCAGTGGGGTATGTTGCTCATGGTGGCGGGTGGCGTCTTGTGGGTGATGAACGGCTTGTTTCAGAAGCTGGGGGCAGGCGACGACGCTGCAACAACTGAGCGCAAGAAGGTCACGGCCTGAGTTACGCTTGCCGCTGGTAAACGCATGCAGCGCGTTGACAACGCTGAAAGAGGCTTGCGCGTTGTCAAAATTGCTCAAGGCGCCTTTGTGTAGCGGCGTAGCGTGCGTTGAGCTACTTCGGCGCCGTATATAGTGCCATTGTCGTCAGCGGTGATTCCTTCTGCGCCGCTGCTCCCGTTGGCTGTGCCGGTGTCGGCATCGGGGATGAATGCAGTCACGAAGCCCGTGATTGCACTTCCGACCCTGATGCCCCGGTACCATCCAGGATTGCGCCCGGGTCCGGAATTCGACTCAGAGTCAGCGACGTAAAGCGTGTCCGTTGCGTCGATATAGATTCCGCTAGGGCGTCCGAACTGTGTCCATGTATCGATCCAGTTGCCAGCCTGGTCAAATATCTGAATCCGATTGTTACCACGGTCTGCCACGAACAGGCGTCCTCCTGAGTCCATGGCAAGATCGTGCGGCACTTCAAAAAGGCCGGGGCCGGTGCCTTTGCCGCCCCACTCCATCTGATATTCACCAGCACTATTGAATTTTACAATTCGGTTGTTGCCATCGGAAGAATGGCCGTCCGCCACAAAAATGTCGCCGTTAGAGGCAACAAGAACGTCGTTCGGTTGGTCAAAGACGCCATTGCCCTTCCCCGCAATTCCCGGCAGTCCGAGGCTTAGCATCAACTCTCCTTCGGGGCTGAACTTGTGTACTTGATGCCCCTTGTTTCGCGTAGGGTCGCCTTTTCCATCAGCAATCCAGACATTGCCATCAGCATCCACAAACATGCCATGTGGCCAGACCAGCAAGCCAGCGCCGAAGCTCTTCAGGACGCGACCATTGCTGTCGATCAGCAGGATAGGGTCCACGTCCGGCGTGTCGAGACAGTTTTCATTGCCTCCACAGCGCTCTGCGACCCAAATGTTGCCTCCGCCTGCGTGATAGACCGCGCTGGTGGCACCCCAGACTCTTCCGTCAGGCAATTCAGCCCAAATTCCGGGAGTGACTTGGTAGGGGTTCGGGATGACATTCGGGTTTTCCAGTTGCGCCAATCCCGGGCTGATCCAGAAGAGGCCAGCGATTGCCGTGTTTGCAATGAAAGTTCTGAGTGTTGGTCTCATTAACGGTGTCCACCGTAATCACTTGAAAGCGCAGGCTTCACCAGTGCGGCGAAATGACAATCCCAGCTTTGCCGGAACGGCCGCGAATTCCCCACGCTTCGTCGATTATGCAGAATCAAGTGGGCAGGGTGAAGTAGACTGCCGCCCACGTCTTGCTGGCCAGCCGGCGCGCTCAGCGTCTCTGAGCCCGTGGGATTTGGCGCGTTTGCCATGGTGTCTGTAGCGTAACTGATTCAAGGGGCGGAATTTTGCCCCGGGGAGTCGATCAATTGTTAGTGGGTATTGGGGGGAAGAGCAATGAAGTACTTCAGAACGGTTTTGCTGTCATTAATGATGTTGCCCGGACAGGCGGTGCTTGCGGCACCAGAACGGGCTGGGGATTTTGCCCTGCTTGATCACACAGGTGAGTTTCACCAGTTCAGTCGCTATGGCCACACAGAGGCCCTGGTTGTTTACTCGCACTCAATTGGCTGTGACGCCAGCGAGGCCGGATTGTCAGCGCTGAACGGACTCAAGTCCGAGTTGGCCGACGCCAATGTCGCGTTTTTCCTCATGAACTCGGCTGGAGAGGATTTGAATGCCGTCCGAGCCTATGCAGAGCAACACGCGATAGACCTGCCGATACTCATGGATAGCAGTCAGTTGGTTGCGAAGACTTTGAACTTGTCCAAGGCGGGCCAAGTTCTGGTGCTCGATCCACAGACGCTGTCAGTGATCTATCGCGGCGCCGTGGGTGAATCCCTGTCGAGCCAGGTATTGGTGGCGACTTCCAATACTGCGACAGATACCCTCGTTGAAGAAGTGTCAGGATGCGCGTTGGATATGGGTGCTGTGACCATTGCTGCTGCCGACGTGCCCGACTACGCGACAGAAGTGGCACCAGTAATCATCGAGAACTGCGCCAACTGCCATAGAGAAGGCGGAATCGGGCCGTTTGCAATGGACAGTCACCTGATGCTTCAGGGATGGTCTCCAATGATTCGCGAGGTGCTGCTGACCAAGCGCATGCCGCCTATGCAGGTGGACTCCTCAATCGGCCACTTCAACAATGCCGCGTACATTTCCGATGAGTCACTCCAGACCTTGGTGAACTGGATTGATGCCGGAGCACCGCGCGGGATTTTCCAGGAAGATCCACTGAGCAACTTGAGCTACCCGGACGTTAAGTCCTGGCAGCTTGGGGAGCCTGACTACATCGTTCAGTCCCCAAGACAGGAAATTCCCGCGACCGGCGTTCTCGAATACATCAATGTCGATGTTCCGCTTTCCTTTACCGAAGACAAATGGGTGAGGGCGGTCCAGTTCATTCCTGGTGATGAAACGGTGCTGCACCATCTGTTGACCTATGTGACTGCGCCCAATGAATCCTTTGATGGTGGGGAGTCCAATCCGACTTCCACCGTGGCCAGTCGTTTCCTCGAGGGATACGCTCCTGGTAAGGTGGAAGCCATGGTGTTCCCGGAAGACACGGGCGTTTTGATTCCGGCGGGGCATAAACTTTCCATGCAGTTCCACTTTACAACCAACGGTAGAGCTACTTCAGATCAGACCACGCTCGGCATGTACTTCTACGACGAGCCTCCGGCTCACGAGAACCTGACTCGAACTGTCGCTGGCTTTTTCGTGATCCCTCCACACGCGTCGAATCATGAAGTGCGCGGCAGCTACGTATTCCAGGAGCCAGTTGTGGTCAATGGCTTGCGGGCCCACATGCATTTCCGAGGAAAGGACATGCGTTTCTCGGTCGAGTATCCGGACGGGACTCGGGAAGAGCTGCTGAATGTGCCCAATTACAGCTATGCCTGGCAGCCGACCTATCAGCTTTCCGAGCACAAGTATCTGCCCGCAGGTACCCGAGTTCATGTTACCGGCGCGTTCGACAACTCCAGTTACAATCCTGCAAATCCAGACCCCGATGCGGAAGTCCGATTCGGCTTGCAGAGTTGGGAGGAGATGTTCATGGGTTACTGGACCTACTACGTCGCCAAGGAGTGAGGAAATTGAAGTGCCGGCGAAGGCATGTGAGCGTTACAAACAATCACAATGTCTTTCGCCTGTGTAACCGGCCACCTTTGCGTGCTGACTTATAATTGCACAATCGCTCATCTGGGAGCTTGAGAGTGTGTCCGCACATGAAGGTGGCTAGTTACATCCTTGTCTCTTGCCTGATGCTGGTTTCGGCGAGTGCTGTTTCTTCAACCAACAGACAGGTCGGAGATTTTGCGCTTCTGGATCAGCACGGCACCTTTCATCAGTTGTCGCGATATTCTCTCAGCAATGCCGTCGTCATCTATGTCTATTCCACGCAAAGCGACGGGGCTGCTTCTTCCTTGGAAAAACTCGCATTGCTCCAAGATCGCTACAGGGATCGCGGTGTCGCTTTCCTTTTGCTGGACCCAGCAGCGGAAGATCGACGTTCCCTGGTGAATGAGGCAGTCGGCCGTTCATCGGAAGACTTTCCTGTGCTCATGGATTCTTCCCAATTGGTATCCAAATCACTCGACATACGGTCATACGGCGAAGTGCTTGTCATTGATCCTGAGAGAATGGAGCTGATCTACCGCGGGGCTATCGACAGTCGCTCTGGCGAGATGACCACGGGGTCAGGTTCCCTGCAATCCAGGAATTACCTTGATGAAGTGCTTTCGGCGGTCAGTCTTGGTGGCGATCCTATAGGCGACATGCCATGGACTCACGGCGAGCAGGTTCAGTACCTGGTGGACAGCAGCGCCACCTTCAAGGATGTTTCATATGCAGATCAAGTGGTGCCGGTGCTCGAGCGTCGCTGTGTGGGGTGTCATCGAGACGGAGGTGTTGCGCCTTGGTCGATGGATAGCCACAAGATGGTTCAGGGCTGGGCACCGATGATTCGTGAAACCCTGATGACCAGGAGAATGCCGCCGGGTCAGATTGATGACTATTTTCTTGAGCATTTCGAAGATGTTCACTTCATTACTGATGAGGAGAAAGCCATCCTTGTTTCGTGGATCGATCAGGGGGCTGTCTTTCATGGGGACTTGGATCCTCTGACTACACTGCCAGCGCAGGAGTCGGAGTGGGCCTTGGGCGAACCTGATTTGATCGTCGAATTCCCGCCGCAGGAAATTCCTGCCTCAGGTGTATTGGGATACAAGTTTGTCCCCGTGGGAATCGGCCTCGATAGAGACCGATGGGTCAGGGCCTATGAGTTCGACATCGGCGACAAGAGCGTTCTGCACCACGTGGTTGCCTATACTCAGGACGCAAGGCAGCAACGTCAGAACCAAAGTGGTGGAGGCAGTCGAACCAACTTCGGCGGTTATGCGCCGGGGCGGGAATACGTCACCTTTGACGAAGACACAGGGATACTGCTCGAGGAAGATATGCGTTTTGTGGTGCAGTTTCATTACACCACTGTCGGCAAACCTGTCACTGACGTCACACGTCTGGGCCTGTATTTCCACGACACGCCACCCGCGCTGCCTCTGACAAGGACCGCGGTCATGGATGGGGAGTTCGTGATACCTCCAGGGGCGCCTGACCATGTGGTGGTGGCCCGTGCTGAAATTGTCTCTGACTCCTATCTCTACAACATCGCTCCCCACATGCACTATCGTGGCAAGCGGGTGAAATATCGGGCAGAGTACCCGGACGGATCCACTGAGGAACTCTTGTCGATACCGAATTTCCAGCACAATTGGCAAATGATCTACAAGCTTAGAGAGCCGAAGCTTCTGCCTGCCGGGACTGTCATCGTGGCTGAAGGCGCTTTTGACAACTCCGAATTGAACCCGCTCAACCCCGATCCGACGCAGGAAGTTCGGTGGGGTGACCAGGTCTGGGACGAGATGTTCATCGCCTGGATGAGGCTCAGTGAGGCACCGTGATGAGTTGTCTCGGCAGCCTGCCATCTTCACGACCAGAGCTCCCATAATGGGTCCGGCCTCGACACGGGCCTGAATTTCTTCTGATGAGTTTGCTCACTTCTACGGATTCTTGCATATGGAATTGAGGCCGTTGCTGAACATTCTTGCGGATGGGGCGTTTCATTCTGGTGAACACATTGGTCGCGAACTTTCCATAAGTAGAACAGCAGTCTGGAAGCAGGTCGAAAAACTGCGACGAATCGGGGTCGATATCCATTCGGTAACTGGCAAGGGGTATCGACTTCCAGGGGCGATCAAGTTGCTGGATGCTGAGCGGATACTTGATTATCTCGGTTCGGATGCGGATCGCTGGACATCCAGCCTGCACGTCTCGTTCTCTACACTCTCCACCAACAAGGATTGCCTTGCCGCAGCTCACAATGGTGCGTCTTGCGGGGTATTTGTCGCTGAGCATCAGGAGCGCGGGCGAGGTCGACGGGGGCGTACCTGGGTCAGTCCTGCAGGATCGAATATCTACTTTTCGATGCTGGTGACCTTTGCCAAGGGGGTTGCAGAGCTGGAAGGTCTGAGTCTTGCGGTCGCAGTTCTCGTTGTCAGCGCATTGAGTGCAGCTGGCTATGGGGGGTTTCGGCTGAAATGGCCTAACGACGTCCTTCGAGGTTCGGGAAAGGTGGCGGGGATTCTGTTGGAAGTGACCGGCGATGTGGCCGGGCCTTGTAAGGTGGTGATCGGGGTAGGCATCAATGTCCGTGTGTCTTCTACCCTCAAGTCTCAGGTTGATCAACCCGTGGCTGATCTGGTCGAAGGTACTTCGGATGTGCCTGATCGAAACTTGATCGTGGCGAATCTGATTCGCGAACTGCAGAATGGAATCGCCGAATTCGAGCGTCAAGGTTTCGGGTCATTCAAGGATAGATGGCAGGCGATCGATGCATTCAGCGGTCAGGAAGTGCGCATTGGCATCGGTTCGGAGTGGATAGAGGGGCGCGTTCTGGGTGTCGACAATACGGGTGCATTGCGATTGGAAACAAGCAATGGAGTCAAGCTAGTCTCGAGTGGCGAACTCGCGCCTTCGGTCAGGGCGGTATAAATGATACTGGAAATGGATGCCGGCAATTCTCGAATCAAATGGCGAATCGTTGATGACTCTGGACGCCAGTTCTGCAGAGGGGCCGTTGCTGAATGGGGCGAGAGTGAACTGCATGGGTGTGAGGGGATTCGACTTGAACGAGTCCGCATCGGGTCAGTGCGGTCCGCTGAGGTAAACCAGTGCTTAGCCAGGCTGCTCTATCAGGAGCTTGGCCTCCGCGCTGAGTTTGCTGTGCCTTCCAGAGAATTTGGCGGGCTCCTCAACGGCTACCATGATCCCGAGAGGTTGGGGGTGGATCGCTGGCTCGCCATGCTTGCCTGTCGCAAGCGCTGGCCTGCGGAGGATTTGCTGATCGTCGACTCGGGAAGCGCGATCACACTGGATATGGTCAGCAGCAAAGGTGTCCATTGGGGAGGGTATATTGCCCCTGGGTTGCGTCTGCAGCTCGAGAGTCTCGCCCGGGGAACAATGCTTCCCGGCTTCATGGCACCTGGAAGCGCGGCCCAGGAGCCAGGTCGAGATACCGAAACCGCCGTGAGGCGAGGCGTTTCCAGGATGGTGTCTGCATGGATTATCGAGGAGGCTCGGACCAGATTTGGCGGGGGGGCAAGAGTTGTAATGACGGGGGGAGATGGAAATGGCTTGTCGGAACACTTGCAAATTGCCGGCTACCCTAATGACTATGTCGAGGATCTGGTTCTAGATGGACTACAGATTGCATTGCCCTGAAGGCGCGGATTCCGGAGCGTAGCATCATGAAAGGAGCGGTATTGGGCCTTCTACTGGCGAATGTGATGCTCGCCGCCTGGGTGTTTCTTCAGCCAGGCCGAGGCGATATACAACTGACGACCGCGCCAGATGTCATTTCAGGGTCTGCTGGGACGGCCGCCAGTATCGAGCTTCTCGTTGAAGTGCCGGAGCAGAGCCTGGTTCGCTATGCTCCGATGTCTGATCCTGCTCCTGTTCTGCTCAATGAGGCGCCATCCCCGGGGGCTTCTGAGGCGACTCAGCCCGTTCAGTCGCAGTCTTGTGTCGAACTGGGCCCCCTTGCGACGCGGCAATTGGCAGACTCGGTGATTGCTGCTGCTCCGGATATTGCGCTGGAAGTGCAGGCTAGAACTCAACCATTGCCACCTGTGTATCGGGTGTACTTGCCACAACTTGATAGTCGTGAGGCTGCATCGGAGCGCCTCGAGGAACTTCGAGCAGCGCTGGCTAGGCGGCAAACGGCAATCGAGACCTTTCTGATTCCTCGGGGAGAGTTGGTCAATGGAATCGCACTTGGGTTGTTCTCCGAGCAGCGCAACGCCTTGAATGTGAAGGAGCAGGTTGAGGCGTTGGGTTTCCAGGTGACCGTCAGAGAAGAGGCGCGTCAAGAGGAGCAATTCTGGATTGTTAGTCAACCTTTTGATTTTGAAGAAAAAATTAAGCCGCTGCGAGATGCTCTGGCGCAGATTGAACCAGCGGCGCAGGTTCTAGAAAAACTCTGCCAGACGATTGCACAAGATATTCATCTCCCTTAAAATGCCGCCTCTGATTAAGACGCCCAAATTCCTTTACCGGTATCGAGGCTCTTGCAGGAGGGGTTCCCGAGTGGCTAAAGGGATCAGACTGTAAATCTGACGCGCGAGCTTCGGTGGTTCGAATCCACCCCCCTCCACCAAATTCATGCAGCGTTTTAATCCAGCACCATGTATCGGCGGGTATAGTTCAGAGGTAGAACACCAGCCTTCCAAGCTGGTTACGCGGGTTCGATTCCCGCTACCCGCTCCAGTTTTATGGTGACGCTGGGAGCAGGGCGCGGCGAATTTGTGTCAGATGAGTTTCAGAGTTAAGTCAACAGATCTTGAGGATGTGGTTTTCGGCGAAGCCGGTAACTGCTGATGACAGCCTGAAAAGGTTGTATTGCTCGGGCTGTTTGTTACTAGTGTCTGGCTCGCATAGCTCAGAGGTAGAGCACTTCATTG
>JACCDZ011834917.1_pt1 | contig 16377 bp, 19 predicted proteins | sample 7449551 | NCBI WGS metagenome assembly JACCDZ01 (sample SAMN15323452, study PRJNA562643) | freshwater metagenome | isolation source: river surface water | place: USA:Blue River Watershed | collected 2017-08-18 | reverse complement strand
TATATCACTGTTCTAATATTGTATTCTCTCTAGCAGAATCGAACTGCTGTGACACGTGTATAAGACGTGCATCTTAACCACTAGATGAAGAGAGATGTAGAATTTTAATGAATTATTCTATATCACTGTTCTAATATTGTATTCTCTCTAGCAGAATCGAACTGCTGTGACACGTGTATAAGACGTGCATCTTAACCACTAGATGAAGAGAGATGTAGAATTTTATTATATATTCTATATCACTGTTCTATATTATAATAATGTTTTTAATTCTTTAAATTAATTTTCTTTTTTTATTGTCTTGTAAACTGATTATAATGTCATCTATAGGAATTTCTTCAATTTTAAATATTGTATAATAATAGTCATTAAAATATGTTTGAAATCCTACAATATATATGTCATTTGTAAAAATAAGAAGTGGCGTTATATCATCTTCACTTTTAAAATTTTGATATACATACTCGTCGGCATATTCTTTATTAGCATTATATTTTATATTTTGTTCAAAAATTGTTAAATTGATTATGATTGATTCTTTAGAATCACAATTTATATTTAATTTCGAATTACAACTACTATCAGAATGTATACAAGTAATTTCTATAGTATACATATTTATTATATGTGATTTTTATTTTCTTAAATTAATTTTTTATCCAAAATTCCTGAGAACGTCCACTCGGATCTTTACTATTCGACCATTTAGGAACCCATTGTTTAATAAAATTTATTCTATTATTTGGAAACAATTCGTAAAATATACTTTTATAATACATTTCTTCTTTATTTTCAATGACACTTGCTTTATTGAAGAATTTATTACAATAATCCTTTAATGCATCTATTAGATTATCTTCTTTCCCATTATAACCACTTACTCCATCGCTAAATTGTTCTTTTTTTCTATAAAGTATATCATCTGGTAAATAATCTTTAAAAGAATCTCTGAGTATTTGCTTTTCCATTTTATTATTATGTTTTTCGCCGAAAATTTTATATTTTGGGTGAAGTCTAAGAATATAATCCATGTAATTTGAATCTGTAAAAGGAACTCTGATTTCTACAGAATTAGCCATACTTGTTTTATCTGCTCTTAAACAATCAAACTGATATACATTTTCTACCAAATTTACCGTTTCATCCTGAAATTCTTGCAAAGACGGGGCATTTGCACCATAAAGATAACATAACAGTTCATCTGACAATTCTCCTGAAAATAATACTTTGATATCTGGATATGATTGTTTAATATTTTTACATAATAAATACATTGGAATACTTGCTCTGATAGTTGTACAATCATAAGTTTCGACATTCCAAATTACATTTTCTATTTCAGAAATTCCTTCTTTTATTTTAAAATGGTATTCTGTATGTTCTGTTCCTAAATATTCTGCGACTTTTCTAGCTGCTACTAAATCTGGAACATCAGAATGAACTCCTATGCTAAAAGTTTTTACTTTTTTATCAATATTATACTTTTTACATAATTTAACAACAATACTTGCTATTAAGCTACTATCAAGACCTCCTGAAAGTAGTACTCCGAAATCGCAATTTTTAGAATTAAGCAAATCTACAAGCCTGCTTTCCACGCTTTTAACAAGAAGACTCCTTATATTTTCATGAATACCAATTTCTGAATCATAAACAAATGATCTTGTAGATGCTAAAATTTCGTACTTATAATATTCAAAATTTGTATAAGAATTGATATCATATTTATCTACTGCAATATTTTTTAAAGAATCATAAATATACGTTCTTGGTAAAAACATATCGATATATTTACTTTTATATAAACATTTTAAATTGGACGAAATTTCCATAATATTATTTTTATTATCACCATATCCTATATACATAGGGGTTATACCAACTTGATCCCTTGCTATTAAAATCTTGTCATTTTGTTTGTCATATAAAACAAAAGAGAATTGACCATTTAATTTTAATAACATTTTTTTAATATCTCTTTTATATTCTTCGTAGAGTGGTAATATAATTTCACAATCTGATTGTGTGCATGTATAATTTAATTCTTCTTGTAAATGTTTCCAATTAAAAATTTCGCCATTAATTATAAGGATTAAATTTCCATCTTTGCTTACAATTGGTTGAGAACCAGATTCTCCATTAATTGTTAATCTAGAATGTATCATAGTTATATCATATTTTTTATCATTTTCAATTTTTTTGATACCAAAGGCGTTCGGACCTCTAGAATATAAATATTTATAAATAGTTTTTATATGCATATCATCATTACAATTCTGTAATTTTTTAAGTTGGAAGTATATTCCACACATTATTTATTTTAATATATACTCATTTTATTATTTTAAATTGAATTGTTTAACCAGAAATTGTAATTTTCTGGAATAAAATCTTTTTTTGGTTTTGCTTGTACATGAATATTATTTTTCTTTTTCAAATTATTATTTTTAGAAGAAGTTGTATACAAGTAGTGAGAATAAAATACTAAGTTAATCATTGTTAATTGATGTTAACATTGTATCTTTAAATATTTTGTAAATTTTTTAAATATTCTTTAATATCAGCTTTTATAAATTCACTTAGATTTTTTATAGCCAATAAATTTATTAACACAAATTGAAGATAATCAGAATCTTTTATCATTTCTTTTATAGTTTTCATATTGATTGATACATTACTACATTGTGTTATCCAAGATATAAATTCCATTTTATTTTCAAAATTGCATTGTATCATTAACATTAATTTTGGAAAAATTGTATGATCATTTCCAATATTATTTTCTATGAGAAATTTTATCATTTTGCAATTTTTCTGAGATATCGAGTAGTCTATAACAGAATGATCTTTTTGTATACCTATTTTTATAAGAAAATTCATCAAAACAGTATTGTTTGTTTTAACACCGACTGTGTAATGTATTTTATTGAATTTATACTTCTTTCTATATAGAAATTTTAATACCATTTCTTTTTTAATATCACAATCTAAAAATGATAATATGTTGAGTGATACTATACTATATTTATAATTGTTAAAATAAGACCATAACAATAAATTTTCTATATTATCTATACTCGAATGTATAATTATTATATCAAAAATTGTATAGTGTATCTTATCTATATCTTTTTTTATATAATTCAAATTGGTTATATCCCCGCCTTTGACAATATCTATAATATCATTTGACATAGTCTTATAATAAGCATATTTCGTTATATATCTTCTAAATTTTATAATTTCTGGATAATCTATATATAATACAATTTTATCAATTATTTCATTTGGCAATGAATTCATTACTATATAATTGATAAAAAAATATAAAATTAATTTTTTAAGAACAAGACGTCTTTCGAATCCAGTTTATTTATATATTTAATATATGAATACAGATTGTCTTGTTCAAATTGTTGTTTCATGACTCTAACGATATTTTCTTCAGACAATTCTTGATTTTGCAATTCTAAATTATTGCATACATTTATATACATTCCAAAAAATGCAAGCCACGTTTTTAGATCATCTTTATTTAATGCATATTTATTCAATTCTAATTCATTTAAATTTTTAACGAATTTATCAATATATGGATATTTTTTATGTAAATCTTGATTTTCTTTTTTAACAATTTCTTTATTTTCCATTTATTGTTAATATATATTTTATTATTTTAAATTATTTTAGATGCTTTTATAGCATCTATATTTTAATAAATATAGAGCATCCAAGAAATTCATCAATCTTTCTTTCATTTCATTCGTTAGGATGTATTCTTTATTTTGCAAAATAAATACAAAATAAGTATCTTTTTGAATTATTGAAAAATTTAAATAGACTATATCATCTTTTTCATTTTCAAGAGAAATTTGTCTGATTTTATTTTGTAATTCTTCGAATGAAATATTCTGACATTCGTGTTTATCATTTTCTGTATTTTGAATATTAAGAATATTTTCAAAAGTAAATTCATTGTAATTGTTTTCACAAATTGTATAAGAGTCCATTGTTTATTGTTTCTTTTAGTTTTTGTTTATTTATATAGTATCTCTAAATTTTTTATAAATTTTTTATTTAAGGATTCGAATGTAATATTTTTTTAATAAAAGAATGTCAGAGTTGTCATTTGATCCAGAATGTTTTAAAAATAAAACAGTAATTTTTTGTCTGCCCGGTAGACAGTTTAGTAATAATTTTTTAATTGCTTGGACTGAATTATATAATAAATGTAAACAATATGGTATAAAATTGTACTATATTAATAAGTACACATCAAACGTATATTATGTAAGAAATATGTGTTTAGGAGGAGATGTATTAAAAGGTAAGACTCAAAAACCATACCAAGGAACTTTAAAGTATGATTATATAATGTGGATTGATTCTGATATAGTTTTTACTTGCGAACAGTTTTTTTATATGTTATATCAAATGGAATCGAAAGAGCATATGAAAGTTTTATCAGGCCTCTATTTAATGCAAAATAACATGCATTATGCAACTGTTAAAAATATGAATTTTGATTATTTTAAAAAGCATGGGACATTTGAATTTTTAAACAAATCAGATTCGTCTGTAGACTCTTCGGACTTCTATGAGGTAGATTATACAGGTTTTGGTTTTATGCTTATAAAAAATGGAATTTTTGAACAATTAATGTATCCTTGGTTTTCTCCTGTGAATATAACTATTAAAGAATCTGATATTCAAGATTTTTGCAGCGAAGATGTTGGTTTTTGTTTAAAACTAAAGAAGAAAGACATTCCAATTTATATAGCTTCTAGAGTAAAAGTTAAACATGAAAAAATGATTTTACTTGGATAATTTTTTTCTTAATATTATAATAAATAAAAAATATGTTAGAAAATCTATTAACAAAGCAAAATCTAATAATCTTATGTGTTATTTTATTAGTAATTTCTGGATTATATTACTTCTTAAGAGAAGGTATGGAAAATGTCGTGTCTATTCAACACAAAAATGATTATCAAATTCCTGCTGAAATGGAAGATCTTGTAGAAAAAAGTATTAATGAAAATTCTGTTGTAATGAACACTAATATATTAAAACCTTTAACGGATGATACAGAACAGTCTTATCCTGATATCTATAAAAATAGTAAAATAGCCATAACTCCTCAGCCAGAGTTAGAAAAACAAGAATTTCCAGCAATTGTTCAGCCTCCTCCAAAGCCTCTTCAAGAAATATTAGAATATTAATTTTAAAAATAATTATATATTTATTTTTGAAATTAATTTAATATGTTATAATTATGTTATTATTTTTATAACAAATTGTAATTTTGTTTTCATTAGAATCGATAATAATTTTCGTTTCACTTAATAAATCAATTAGATATTCAAGCATTTTTGGGTATTGGTATATTTGAATGGTATATTTTTGTTATTTTAACTATTTACATATTTTTTTTAAATTTTTTAATTAATTTTGAACAGACACTTTGAAATATCATAGTCTTTATTAAATATACAATCAAATGATGACTGAATAATTAAATTCAGAAATTTATTAATTATTATACTTTTCTTATCAGCTATTCCTTTAATGACGACATCTGTAGATTTGCTATTTTTATTTGGAAGTGTTATATAATATTTATATATAGCTACATTTCTTTGCGATTTGTCTAAATTGATGTGGCTGCAGAGCCTCATAGCTCTCCCTATAACTTGTTCTGCCCTATTATTATTCCAATGAGGTTCCATTATATGTACCTGTCTTACATTTTTGAGAGAAATGCCTTCCGCACCAGCTGCTGTTATCAATAAACATTTTATTTTATTACCACTTTGATTTTCTTCTGAATTGAAAAGGTCAAGAGACTTTTTTCTTTCTTTTTCGGTTTCTGTACCACTCCACATAACACTATTTATATTAAATTGTTCTAGTATTCTAGCTATAACATCTATACCAGTTTCTTTAAAATTAGAATATACCAATACAGGACCTTTACTTTTCTTGATAGTGTTCACTAATTTGTAGTATTTGGGAGATATCTCATTTAATTTAAACCTAAGGTTAGAATCTGATATCTTATCCAAATTTGTAATATGAGCTATATTACATAGTTGTCTTGTGTATATTTTATATTTATTCTGGTTATTTTTATATAATTCTTTTAAGTCTTTACTATTAAGAGTCTTTTTATTATATAAGTGTTGATTTTCTATTCTTTGATATTTTTTATATTCTATATATTGCAATTTACTCATAGGTATATGAAAATCTACTTCATATGATTTTGGAAATATTTTTTCACTTCTAATACCCGGAAAATAACTAGTAAGCCCGTTTATTAGGTATCTAAAATCTGAATGATAGCGCTCATTTAGAACATAAATATCTTCAAATTCTTCTTTTGTGTAATAATTCCTATTAAAAAACACATTATGTCTAAGTATTGTAAATAAAAGAGATATTTCATAAGGCGTATTTAATATCGGAGTTCCAGATAAAAATAAAAATTTTGCATTCTTAGCATCAAGTAATTTTTTGTATAAAAATTTACCAATTTTCGAATTGGTAGCCATCATAGATGCCAAATTATGACATTCATCCACTATTATAATTTTATTATCTAAGTTCGTATCTTCCAAATTTTCTATTATAGCGCTTGTATTGTATGATAATATTTTAAAATTTTTGAGGTCATTCTTACTTTTTAAAATTTCTGACTTGTAATTTTCTTTTAATGATGCAGGAGTTAACACTACAATAGACTGTTGATTCTTTGAAGACTTATTTATTTTTTTTGATATATAAGAAATACTTGAAATAATTGATGTCATAGTTTTACCAGAACCAAGACCGTGATAAAGCAAAATACCATTCTGATTTAATTTATCTATGTCAATAAAAAAATCTTTAACTCTAAGCTGATGCGGTAAATATTTAACAGTTTTGTCATTTTTGTTATTACAATCAAAATCCGACGTATCGGAATTATAGTATTTTAATATTATCTTTTTTAAAATATTTTCCATTGACTATTAATATTAATTAATAAAATATTTTAAAAAATATCTTTTTGTAAGTTTGGATCAAATAAATCAAGTATCTGCCCTATAGGTTTACGTATAGCTTCTATATAATACACGGGATCTATTTCTAAATTATGTCTTTTAACATATTCTGGTTCTTCAACTTTTTTATACATAGGGATATTCTTTTTCTTTGATTCTTTTTTAATGAATAGATAACTGATACGGTCATTTGTTTTTGGAGGATTATTCGGATTTCTTTTACTCATTATTTTTGCTAGAACAACATGAGGTAAATTTGGTTCTAAAACTGTATTTATAAATTTTATTTCAGGATTTGTATTTCTTTTTCTCCCAATAATATTGGTTATTTCTATGTCTTGCGGAATAGAGTAATTTGTTTCTAAAAGTATGTTGTCATCTTCTGTAAGAATGCATTTCTTTACTTGATATTCTAAATCTTTTATTTTTATTTTGAAATCATCATTTATTTCCGATATATTTACTGTAGATGGTATTTTTACTTCGATTACATTTCTTGTTTTATTTATATTGATAATTTTAAAAGGACCTTTGTGATTATCAAGAGTTCTTTTAGCATAAGAGTCATTTAATTTCTTAATAATTGTATATTTATCATAATCTGTTATGTTATTACTCTTAATGTCATTTACTAAATTTTTAAGATACTCCGTAAATAATACTATACCTTTTTCGTCATAATCTATGATATAATCTATTCCTTTATTAAAAGCTTCTGTTGCTAGTATAAAGTTATCTCTCCTATTAGGCAAAAGACCTTTGCATTGTTTATAATCAAATGTCTCCATGCTAGAACTATAATATGCTCCAAAATATCTTTTTTTTGTTACTAAAACAAATGGGTCATAAATCTTTTCGAATTCCAATGATACAGGGTCTTTGAATAATTCTTTAGTCACATTTTTACATGCATCTATACCCATAATCATTGCTTCTTTTCTACATTCCAATTTTAATTTTTTATCTATTTCTATGTTATTTTTTTTATGATACATCATTTTTTCCAATGATTTTGTATTGAATAAAACAAAAACAGAATCGGTATCCCCATAAATTACCTTAGATTTTGGATAATTTGTTTCTATATACTTTTTTGTGCTATCAATCATATTTCTACCAATTGTAGTCACGGTTTCTGCTATAGGTTTACAAGTAAGCATTTGTGCGGCTAAAAATCCATATACAGAATTCATACTGACCTTATAAGCAAGCTGTGTTTTATTATAAATGTCTTTTATAAAAGAATCTGTTTCTTGTTCCATTTTTTTCTTATATAATTTTCTAGATTTTGCTAATTCTGATAACAATTCTGGAAGAATACCTTTCGTATTTTGAGCAAAATAATGGGTTTTATCATTACATTCTACTTTAATGTATTTTATGTCTTTTAATTTCAAATATCTATGGTCATTTATATAAGTACTATAACATAAATTATTTGCTCGTATGATTGATGGGTAAAGACTTGAAAAATCACAGACCGTTACCGGTTGGAAATAAATACCTGTTTCTGGTTCAAAAACAGTAGCTCCTTCAAAAGATTCTTCTTCGTCTGTTTCTTCGGAATTTTTATCGATATTTAATACAGGTACCAAGTATCCTTTTTGTTTTGTTAATTTTATTATTTGAGAATATACTTTAATTTGTTGTCCTCTTTCTATTAAAAATTTTATAGGGACAAAAGTGACATTAGCCATACTAATAAGGGTTTGAAATATATTCAATTTATCTACTAATCTTTGTGGTAATTTTGTATCTTTTACACAATAAATTGCAATTTCTTCAATATCTTCAGGATTTCCCCTATTGTATAATTCGAACATTTTTTTATAATCCAAGTCTACTTTATTTTCATTCAGATATTTTTCTGAAATATAATCAAGTGTATACTTTTTTTCTTTAAATTCTCTTTGAATATATATAAGAATGTCAAAATTTACTCTGCCAGGTAATCTCACTCGTCTATACTTAGATGTTCCATAAGCACTCGATGAAAAGGAATTTTCTGAATATTCTGACACTAAATTGCAACCATAAATTTTATTATTATATACCTTAGAACAACATACATGACATTCAGAATCAGACGAATGTGGTTTCAATCTAGAAATTAATTTTAAAAAAGCCATCAAAAATGTTTTCTTGTATCTACTAGCTCTAGAATACAAATAATGCCAGTCAAACCAATCTCCGTTATAATGGTATATAATATCTGGGTCTGTATTATTTATTAATTTAGCCCATTCTAGAAGTAGTTCTTTCTCACTATTCACTGATTTCACAATAATATTATCATCTGGATACTTCAAATGAATTCTTTCTTCTGAACATTTTTTAACAGTTATTATATAATTACATTCGAAATTACTATAAGTAAACCTTTTAAAGGCAGTCGATACCTGAATAATAGAATCGTCTGGAATATCAGGGCTAGGAAAAGATCCAGTAGAAGAATATGTTTCAATATCAAATGTTGCCTGTAAAAATGGAGCAGATTTATTACCATACTCTAAGTAATGTTCGAGGGTATTGTAATCACAACTTACATTAATTTCACAAGAACTAGTATCTTCAGATATATTTTCATAATCATTTATTTTTATCCAGTCTGTCGTCTTTAAATCTTTTTCATGCAACATTTTCAGAAAATTATTAAAGTTTGTTTCATAAAGTGTATTTTTTGGAAATATCTTTTTAATTGTTCTTATAGCATTGTTGTAATTATTTAAACTATCAAATACAAGCTTTGCAAATTTATATTGTTCATTATTTGTAAATCCGAAAAATTCTTTCTTATATTCTTGAAAATTGCTTAATTTTTTATTTATTTTACATTTTTCTTTAAGCGTATTAATAAAAGTAAGTTGCCTAGATTCTGGAACTTTTATATAAAAATATGGTTTATAGTTTTCTACTTTCACACATACAGACTTGCCTTCTAAAGTACTCCCTGTTATAAATACAGAATAAGACAATTTATCATATTCGAATTTATCTGAGACTTGGTCAAGTTCTTCCATATCGAAGTCTTTAATTATGTCATGTTCAGACCAATCTATTGGTTGGAATATAAGTGTATTTTTTTGATTATGTTTATTTCTTATCATATTTGATAATTTTATTTTATTTAATATATAAATTATTTTAAATTTTTAAATACACACATTCATATGAATGCATGTATGATGTTTTAAACATACTTAAAGACATACATCTGATTTAAAAAAGACATGTCCATTTCATAATCTTCCATATAATTCCTATTCTTTGACCATTCTTTGCATTTTTCTACAAAATTAAATGTTTCAATCAATTCGAGCCTATTCTTTTTCATTTTTTCAATGAGGTCTTCTTTTGAAATAATTTTTTCTTTCATCTTCTCTTTAACTACAGTGTCTTTTATTACGATTTGAATGGTATCTTCATTTTCTTTTTCGATGTAAAATTCATCATAAGAATAGTCTTCTTTTACGTATGAATCTATACTATTTTTTTCTGTAAGGCAGCATATAAAATATCCATTTTTTCTGAGCCTTTTGTTAACAGTGTTATTTAAAAATTTATCAAAGTTATCTAAGAAATAGTGTAATGCGAAAAAACAAGTCATATTATCAATTTTCCCGTTTTTTTCATCTAACTCTTCATTATTTAGGTCTTTGACTTCAAATGAATATTCCAATGTTTTTTTATTTATTGGTTGTTTTTTACATTGTTCAAATCTTTCCTTTGCAATCTCTACGCTTTTTTCGTCAATATCGTATGCCTCTACATAATTTATATTAAAATCTATCCATTTTTGGATGTCTCCTCCTCTTCCTGCCCCTATGTCAATTACACTTTTATTACTACAATACTTGCTCAGAATTTTTCTTTTTAACCAATTGTGATATCTTTTCATATTTATGAATTTTTCTTGAGAACGTTTCAACAATTCCAGATTGAAAGGATAAATGATACTATCAAAGTTGTCCTGAGCAATTTTTATGAAATTTCCATTCAGTTTATCATTTCTGATTTTTACAACTTCAAATTTTTCTGTGCTCATATCATATATCATTTCGTAGACTGTATTGTGCGAGAGAACATTGTATTTTTCTGGCTTAAGAGAGTATCTTCCAATTACATTGAAATTTTTATTATTATAATGAAAGATTTCATCTCCATTTTGCCCATAGCACAACAATTCAATTGTATTATTTCCTATCTTATTTATCTTGAAATCGATTGTGTTTAAGTGTTCTGGTTTCCATTTCAACACAAAATTTGAAGAGTCATGAACAGGCATCAAGATTATACCATCATACATTTCTGGATTCATGTTCTTAATCATTTCCGACAATGAGTCATGAAGATTTTCAGAAAAACGATATTCTTTCAAATCCATAACATTTTTATCAACCTTGTTCATATCCAAAATTTCATTAATTGCAAATATTTTTTTATTCAAATCGACAGAATTGTCCACTTTATTCCCTTTATAGTACAAAATATCAAAAATGTGATACTTACCATTATAGTATTCTCCGTCCAAAATAGTGCCTGCAAATAATGAATACATCTGAACATTCAATTTGATCAAATTAAATTTCTTTGAAATCAGATACACATCTCCGTTGTCTTTTACAAACAAAAGATACCTTTCTCCATCCAATTTGTAAGTTAGAGCATATTCTTCATCTTTTTGAATTTTATTTATTTTAATAGTGTGAGGCTGAGTTCCAATGAATTTATTATATTTGTAGTTCAAGACTTTACGATATTGCTCAAATACTTCATCAATTTCTTTGAACTGAATTATTTGTTCTGTATTTTGAATTATTTTGATTATATTTTCTGCATTATTACAAATTGTATCGATATTTATTTTATCTTTATTTAAATTACATGCTTCAATTTCACAATCATAGTACATTTTATTATAGATGTCTTTATACAATGACAAATCATAATACATATTGTCATAGTAATATCTTTTACGGTATCTCTGAATAGTATATTTAACATTTGATTCAGAGAAATCGTATGATGTTTTTGAAACTTCAGAAGACAATGCAAGTCTGATTCCGTATTCAAGTATATCATATTTGACTACATTTTCTTTTGAGTAATACATTGTAGAAAAAATATTTTCTTTTGGAATAGTTATTTTTGTGATATTTTCATACATTTCTGCTGGGAATGTTTTCATTTCGACGAGTTTTGTTATGTTATTAATATCTGAATATTTGATGTTATATTTGGAATAAATATGCTCTCCTTCTTTTTTCAAAAATTCATCAATATTTTTATAAGTATCGAAGTCAATTCTTGGTTTAAATTGAGATTTTTCGTTATATTTTCCAAAACGAATTTCCAATTCAGAGTTGTCATTTTTATCTTTTTTATATTTTTTAAGAATATTATTAATAGCGTCAGTTTGATAGTTTTTCAAGTCCATTTTGATAGTAGTTATGTATTTATATTAAGGGTAATTTTTATTTATATATTATAATTATTTTTTTAAATTTTTATTCAGAATCTGAATATTCAGATTCTGAAAAGTATTCGATTTTACTGACAATTTCTGGGATTTTTTTATTCAAAATTTGTCGAATTTCTACAGGTTCTTTTTTAAAATAATAAACTTTAAAATCTTGTATATTTTCTTTTGAAATATAATAAATATTATCTTCATAACTATTCCAAAAATAATCTTGTAGTTCATTTTCTGTTTCAAATCCTATTTGTACAAGACAGTTTAAAATTTTTTCAATATCATTTTCCAATTCTTTTAAAGTATACATCGTTTATTTGTTTATTTTAAGCATCTTTATTTATTTATTAAATTTTTTATGATTCTATGTCAGAATCTTCAGATTCCGAATCTCCGAACAATAATTTATTTCTTTCTTTGGAAGATAGTTCATTAATATCTTTATTATCTAATTCATTTTCTGGATCATCTTCTTGTTCATCTTCAATATCAATTCGTTCTTCTTCATAATCATTCAATTCCATAGAATCTAAAATATCATTTAATTCATCTATATCTTTATTTTTATACGCATGAGTATCTTCCCCTTCGAAATTCCCATCTGTTGCCCTCAAAGTTGTACCTTTTTCTCTAATATTTTTTGTTATTTTTAAATATTGTTCCCATTTTTTTGATTGTTTTCTTGAAGTTCTAAGTCGTTTTACATGATCATCATACATATTGTTGGTATCTCCTTTGTAATCATCACCCCATCTTTTTCGCCACTGCATCTTTAATTTATTTTCAATTTCATTATCAATTTCTGGTACAGATTTCATATCTATAACTTTAACATTTTTTTTAGTATTAGCAATTTCTGTCGTATAAGCTTTTAATTCAATTTCTCTTTTCTTTTCGTATTCTTTTGTTTTTTCAAAATTTATAATATACTTTTCTATAAGACCTACTGTTTTATCATCTATTTTTGACATCTCAATATCAATTTTATCATTATTTTTTTTTATACTATTTGGACATTTTTCTAAAATAATTTTATATATATTATACTGTACATTTTTATTATCATTGTATTTTTCAACCAAATTGATAATTTTACTTTTAGATATTGTCATTGAATTTTTATTTTTATTATATTATTTATATTATTTTTTTTAAATTTTTTTATTTGAAAAAATCCGAAGAAAAAACAATATAAAAACTAGAATATAATAAATTATAAATATGAAATATAAAATTTTCATTGTATTGTCTGATTCTTGTTCTTCGAAAATTCTTTGTATTTTATCGATGTCGTTTGAGTAAATCGTCTGAAAATATTTACATACATCATCAGAATTAAATTTTGAAAAACTTTGAATTTTAAAGTCATGATATAAATTATTATTAGAATCTCTGCATTCGTATAAATTAAAAAACATATTACGAAAAGTATATTGGTAATGATATCTCTGTACTACATGATGCACATTTTGCATTTTAAAAGTAATATAATTTACTGAATTTTTTGAGATTCTGATATTCGAAATAGTGTCGTCGTGTTTTTCAAATCTTTTCTTAGTATACATGTATTTTTTAACTAAATTTTTATTGTATTTTTTATATTGTTGCAATTGCTTTATTGATAACCATTTTTCTTCAAAAGGGCATAGAGAGTATTGCATAACTTCATGAGAATTCCCTTCATCAGAGTATTCTGTATATTTTAATTCATAACATGAAAACACTTTAATTGCAGATTTATCTAAAATATTCCTCATAGACTTAAAAATATCAGATTGTATGCGAATTATTTTTTTTAATTTATTCTTTTTATCATATTTTGCATATCGTGCTTCGTATAAAATAGTATCTGGATTCATTTTATTATATATTAAAGTATTTTCATTATTTTTTTAAATTTTTATTTTAAAATCGTTGCTGTTATTGTTATTAAAAGAGAAAGTATAGTTAAAACAAGTATACCTGATAATATCAGATATGGTTTAAGCGTACTTAATATATAATCTGTAAGGGGGTTAAGTATGTACATTTTAATTTTTTTATTATTCTTTTCTTTCTTTAAAGATTTAATGATAATTTGTAAAACATCTTCTATTATAATAGAATAATTATCCATTTTTTATTATAATAGAGCAAGTAATATATTTTTGAGATTTTGCCTAACAATTAACAGTATAGTCTTCATCTTCAGGTTCTTCTTGAATAGTTGGTAATTGTTGTATAGTTTCCTTATCACACTTACTAGACAATAAGTTTAATAAAGTATTTACTACAACTCCATCTTCAATCGTGAACGCGGCTTTCATCTGACATAAATTCAATGCTTGTTCTAAAACATCATAATTCTTCTTGTCTGTCTTGAATTCCACTAAAAGAGTAGAATCTTCAGGATTCTTAAAATATTTGTATGCATTATAAATTAATACAAAATCTTTCATAGTAAAATACGACTTAGGATTTTCCTTAGTTTTACATTCAGAATGCACTTTTTGAATATAATTATATAATACCTGAACTAGTTCAGCTTTGGTATATTCTTGAACAGGTTTATTTTCTAATTGCTTGGAATCCATTTTCTTAATTAATAATAACTGTTTTTATATTCTTAAATTCAAAACTTTTTTAGCAAGAGGGCTTACTATACTTTTAACACTATCGGTTATACCACTAGTAAGTGCCGGGACAATAACTTTATTTATATTATCAATTGTTTGAAGAGCGGCTGGTAATATATAATATAAAGTCGCGAGTATTGCAATATTTATTATAACATTTCCTCCAAAAAGAATATAGTATGTATTTATTACTCTCTGAAAATATTCAGAGTCACTTGAAAGCCATATATATACTACTATACTTATAGCTGAAATAATAAGTAATATAATAATTACTATTAAAATTTTTTGAAATATTTCAACAGTTTGATCCATATCTTAAAATAAGTAAATAAAAAAAATATATTTGTATTATTAAATATTATATGTTTGTTTGCACCAGGATTCATTTAAACCTGCATATTCGAAGAATAAATGTATTATCATACCAGATAAAAATATAAGAAAATATTTGTTTATAAGAGTTTCTGTTATCTTATAATAAGACATTTTTATTGATATAGCTATAATAATAGTTATAAATCCAATAACAATTGCTTCTGTTAGAACTACTAATATATTTCTCATTTATTAATTTATATATACAATGAAAAAATAATTATACATTTTTTTATTTATTTAATGTAAGTAGGAATATATGTCAAAATATAATATTTTTCCAAAACCTCTGAAAGGAGGTCAAACGTCATTTCCTTTAATTTTAGACGAAACAAATTCTAGTAATATCCTAGATTTAATAAATTCTGGTATAGATTTAAGTAATGTATCTATAACAGGAGGGACAATAGATGGTGTTATAATAGGAGGAAATAATCCTGTAGATGCTCATTTTACCAACATAACTGTAGATAATAATTCTAATCTAAATAATATAATATTCCCATCTGGTAGTCAAATAAATGAAATAGCAGGGGATTTGAATCTAACCGCTAGTTCTCCTTCAAATTCGGTAATAATAAACAATCCTTTGGAAATAACAGATGACACTATAATACAAGGAGACCTAACGGTCATAGGAACTATTAATAATGTCCCTGTCACTCCTCCTTTAGGTATGTCAATTGAAAGACTAGTCACCCCTATAGGTAATAATATTAATATTTCAAACCTGTATAATATATCATTTTTGATATTTACTGATACTGTGAATACAATTAGTACTGGTAACCTGAACGTATCTAGTATAGATGGTTTCTATAAGATAATAACTATTATAGGAATACCTTCTGGGAAAGAATATCAT
>JACCDZ011288827.1_pt1 | contig 16391 bp, 8 predicted proteins | sample 7449551 | NCBI WGS metagenome assembly JACCDZ01 (sample SAMN15323452, study PRJNA562643) | freshwater metagenome | isolation source: river surface water | place: USA:Blue River Watershed | collected 2017-08-18 | reverse complement strand
TTTAGCAATTAGGAATTTAAAACCAAATTAAACTATATTTGCTGCCTGCATCGGGGATGTAGCTCAGTTGGCTAGAGTGCTTGACTGGCAGTCAAGAGGTCGTGGGTTCGAGCCCCATCTTCTCCACCGATTAAACTCCTTAAGAAATTAAGAAGTTTTTTTTATCCCAAAAAACAAAAAACCTGTAATTGCTTACAGGTTTTTTTATGATGTTAAAACTACTTTTTACCAAAATTTTCATAGGAAATAAAAGTAGTCAAGACCAGTAATACTATTATATTTATAGAGTATTCTTAAACTCTTTCAACATCATAAATTTTTTAATTTCTTTTTCGGAAATTTCGGGATTAGCTCCTTCTTTTGATGCAACTAATGCTCCTATTGCACATGCAAAATTTAATGCTTTTTGTGGCGAATCTCCACGCAAAAGTTTCGTTACTAAAGAAGCTAAAAATGAATCCCCAGCCCCTACTGTATCTGCAACTTTTATAAAATATCCACTGTTATAATAAAATTTGTCATTATAAAACAAAACAGCCCCAAACGCACCTTTCGTAACACATATTTGACTAGCTCCCATTTGGGAAGCAATGAAACGAATATTTTGTTCAAATGAATGAAATGGCGAATTTAACATTTGAGATATTTCAAGTAACTCCTCATCATTTAATTTAATAAAATCAGAGGCTTTCATTAAGTCAATTAAATTTTCTTTGGTGTAATAAGGCTGTCTCAAGTTAACATCAAAAACTGAGTAATTTGAATGATGAATAATAGTAAATAATGAATTGCGTGAAACCTCATCTCTACAAATTAAACTGCCAAAAATAAGTACATCTGTTTTTGACACTAATGAAAGTACATCTTCTTCTTGTTCAATTTTATCCCAAGCTGAAGGATAAGCAATGTCATAGGAAGCATTCCCTTTTTCATTAATCATAACATTTACCACTCCCGTTCTGTATTCTTTAGTTTTTTGTATGTAATTAACATCTATTTCTTTGGATAGTAAATAATCAATTATTTCCTGTCCCTCTTCATCTAATCCGATTTTGCTGATTATTTTTGATTGTACGCCTAACGATTTCATTCGTATTGCTACATTGAGTGGAGCACCGCCAATTTTTTTATGTGTTGGGAATAAATCAAACAAAACCTCTCCGTAACTAATCGCACTTAGTGCATATTTTTTTTCCATTTTAAAAAAATTAAAAAAATTAAGGGTAAACCAAAGCTTACCCCTAACTTAATTTAAAACAAACCTATTTAAAAAACATATAAAAATTCAAAATAAAACTCTCATTAATATTTGATTAGATTTATTTACCTAAATCAGCCAAATGAGTTAAAATATTTTTAGTAATAATCTTCATATTATTGCCGTTTGATACTCCTCCAACTTCCCAGTCCCAAGTACCACCTATAGCGCAAACCACAGTTCCAGAACCTCCTTTAGATGCCCATTCTACTCCCCAAACTTCATTTCCTCCGCAGTTACCCCAAAGAATCTTACCCCCTACGGTTGCTTCAAAATTTGATCTTGCTTTAGCAAGTGTAGACGCTTGCCATGGACCAAAATCCATATTATATTGTGCAACTCTATTCTTTTTTCGGGTACCAGCAGCTAAAGTCTCAAAATTTGCACCAGCACAACCACCTGTGCTTGAGGCAACCCCGGCAAAATACGGGCTAGAAACATCTGCTGTCCAACTACCGCCCCAAGCATCCGCTGTAGCCCAAGGTTCGTATCCTATTCCTCCCCATGCTTGATTAGGAACTCCATTACCATCAACCACGCCAATATCGTCTAAAATAAATACTGCGAAATTACCTACTAGAATGTTTCCGCCAGTTTTATAATAAGTTTTAACTTTATTAATTAATTTATCAGCTAAATCTGAACAAGGAGGACCATCTGCAGGTCCTTCACCTATAATACAGTTACCACCATTTTTAGGAAATTGGGCAACTCTATCTCCCCACCAGCCGCCGTCGTACTGAATCCAAATAGCATCATAAGTACTTAAATCTGCTACTCCATTTGCCACATCAGTAAAAGAGTGATAATATACCTTAACAAATTCACTTTCTATGCTAGGAAACCATTGAGCAGCAGTTTCATCATCATCTAAAGTAAAATCTCCTCCGTTTCCATCATTCCAAGCTGCTGATGTGTTTTCAGCTGCAGCTCCTAAAAATGCTATTTTTCTAATCTTGAAACTTACTAAAAAATCTAATTTTCTTGATGGTGAAATAACGTCAGCACTATTAAAGACATTAATTTTAAATGCATATTTCCCAACAGCAATGTTTGAAATTCTGTAAGACGTTGCAGTACCCGGAAGCGTTATTAAAGTACCATCTATAAGTAACTCAATCTTTTTAAGACCCGTCTGTACTAAATCCCAAGTTAAAACCAAATCCTTGGAATCTTGAACAGCTTTAAAATTTTTAACTGCCTCAGGTCCTTCTCGACGTAAGTAAACTGTTTCACCTAAAGATAAATTACCATCTGCATCTTTTGTTTTAACCGTGAAAAAGTAATCTTTATTCACATCAATTATGCCATAACTCCAAGTGGCAACAGCGTCTTCTACTGTACTTGTCCCATCTGTGTGAAGCACAACAATACTTTTAACATTTGACGGATTAGTCCAAGTTAGAACTGCATCGTCACCTTTTAATTCAACTTTTAATGCACTCACTTTTTGTGCAATTGTTGGCGTTATTTCGCTTAATGCTAAATCTTCACACGAAGAAGTTAGCGTCAATAAGAAGTAGAACGCAAAAAACATCGAAATTCTATTAATAATTTTATTCATGATTTTTCTTATTTTAGTTGTTATTAATTTTATAATATCCCTTAGATAATTAATTTACTTATGGTTTAGTAACTGTTATTGATTTAAAAAAAGCTGAACTATTATCAGCAAATACACCCCAAGATGTATTTGGTGCTTTGTAAACTCTTGATGTGAGGGCAACTTGATTATTAACATAAATTACCACTATGGAATTTTCAATAACCACCTTAACATCATATTCTACATTAGGCTCTAATTTAAATGCAGTTTCATTATATGAAGTTGTTGATCCAGACAAAGAAGATCTTGTTGTTTTATCTAACCTAATCTTATTCTCACTAGGCACAAATCGTAAGCTTATAACATTGTTATTTTCATCACATGCACCCAGAAAAAATCCAAAATCCCTATTTGAATTGGAATAGGATACTGTAGTTGAAATTAAATACCTTGGCGCGTCAATAGGTTCATAAAAAACAGCTGAAACAGTATTAAGAGTAGCACTAGTAAGTTTATAAGACTCTTTGTTAACATCCGTTTTTTCAAAAACGCCAATCTTTCTATTTAACTGTAAAGGAAGGTTTGTTACGAAACCACTCTTAACAGCTTCGGGAATAGTCAACATTAGATCAGCATTAGAGTTCTGTATTAATTTATGAACAACTAAATTGCCTCCCCAAGTTTTAACACCAGAATCTAAGTTGTCCTCAGTTTTCGGAGTCCAACCCATAATAAATGTATCGCTTCCATTACTCACTGCTTTTGCAGCATAAAAATCTTTCCCATCTAAATATTCAGAATCAATCGGTCGAGTCCATGGTCCAATTACTGAACTACTTTTTCTATAAATAACTCTACGTGAATCTATATCAGAAAAGAATAGATAATACATATTTCCCATTTTGAAAACTTGAGCTGTTTCCATAAAAAAGTAAGTCTTAGTACCTCCATCGTAAAAAATACCATCATATGTCCATGACAATAAATCTTTTGATGTATAATAAGCTATCACACCTTTAAAAACTCCGCCAACTTTTGCTCTGGCACTCACAAGCATATAGTAGGTTCCCGCATCTTCAAACACATAAGGATCTCTAAAATTATCTTGCTCATCAAACTGCATGCCTCGCGGCGCATAGATTGTTTTGAAAGATTTGTTTTTTACAAAACCCGTTTCAGGATTAGTTGAAGTTGCCAGCATAATACCTTCCTTTGTAGTTACACAACTTGATGGAAAATTAGGATTATGCCCTGTATAAAAACCATAGTATTTGTTATCTTTTACAAAAATCGACCCTGAACCAATAGCAAAATCTTGATCACATCTCTCAGAACTTGAACTAAGTATTTCCGAACTAATCTCATTATAGGATGAAAAATCAACTGTTGATAAAGTATGCCATGGATGTCTTTGGTTTGAATTATCATCCCAAATATCTTTTAAATAATACAAATAAAACTTTTTTGAGGTATTATCATAAAGAGGCATTAGGTCACCAATCCGCTTTCCATTTGATCCCATTTTATAAATTGAATAATCCGATTGCTCTATCTGCGGTGTACACTGCAAACTTTTGATCGGTGGTTCAGGATTTGGTATAGGTTTAACTGGATTTTCAACAGTTTCTTTAAGATCATCATTTGATGTACAACTGCTCGACCCAATAAAAAGGTTTAACAGTAGAACCGGTATAAAGAATTTTATTTTATTTTTCGATTGCATAATTTCTTTTAATGATGATTAAATTTTTTTAGTGCCCAGAAGAAACTAGTTATATTAAATTTCTTCTGGGATTACTAAAAAACTTAAAAAAATATTATTTTAATTAATACCCTGGATTTTGTTTGTATAAACCACCAGTTACGTCAATTTCTCTTTGTGGAATTGGATAGTATTCATCTCTACCTGCTGTAAAACGGGCATTTGATAAAAAGCTCCTTTTTGTTTTCTCAACTTCAATATATCCATTTAAAACCTCCGCTGCTTCACCCCATCTTACTAAATCAAAATACCTAAACCCTTCCATAGCAAACTCTAATCGACGTTCAAATTTTAACGCTTTAAGTGCCTCTTCTTTTGAAAGTGTTAATGGATAATTTCCAATATTATATACATCAGAAGCTCCTGCATTTACTGGTCTGTTTTTACTATTATTAGCTCGAGTTCTAATTTCATTTATAATAGTCAAACCTTGAGATATTTGATTAAGTTGGATTAAAGCTTCTGCTTTCCATAGTAATACATCTGCATATCTAATAAAATCGATATTTTTTGATGTTCCAATAAACGGCCCCTCTTTAACAAAACAAGAACAGTCTGGAGCTTGTTGCTCTTTCATGTTACCGAAATACCCATAAACACCTGGATCTCTTGCCCATGAAAAATTGTATATCATGTCATTAGGATTATTAACTCTATTACGGTATTTGAATGGTCTTCCTGGAATTCCAACAGTATGGTCAATCCTTGGGTCTAATGTTACACCTGAAGCTAGCGGAGCTTTACCGCCTCCATCTATTTCGTTAAAAATATCAACTTGATTAAAAGTATCCAAAAGTGGCAAACCATTTGCATTTGTTTTAAAGGCATTCACCATATTTTGACTTGCTAAGTGAAACCCACAACATCCATATAATCCTGAACCATGAGGTGAATTAAGCCCTGTAACAAAACTTACTCTACTAACTAAAGTACCATCATTTTTAGAAAATTGAGCTGCCCAAATAGACTCTGCACCATTGTCATAACCAAATAAAAAATTATTTCCAAAATCAGGTTCTAAAGCCCCCGTAACATCGTCAGCGTACTTAATCACTTCTTGTAACCTAGATGTGTTTATATTAGTTACTTTATGTGTGTCATTTTGTTCGTAAGCTTGGTATAAACGTAACTTAGATAAATAAGCTGCCGCAGCGCTTTTATCAGCTCTTCCGGCTTCAGTTTGTGATTGTGGTAAAGTATTATAAGCAAATATGAAATCCTCTGCTATCATATTCCACAACGCTTCATTTGTCATATCATTAGTTGCTTTTGCTTTTTCATCAGCAGTCATAGTTTCAACTATGTAAGGCACCTTTTTAAATAACAACTTCAACATAAAGTGACTATGAGCTCTTAAAAAACGGAGTTCCGCTTGTCTTATCTTTTTCTTAGGATAAGTAGCTTCAGTTGTTTCGTTTACCAATTCTAAGGCGAAATTCGCGCGGCTTATTGCCTTATAATAATTCACCCATGTTTTTGGAGTCATCCAATCTCCATAATCTGGGATAGTGAGATTATACATTTCGTAACGGTGAATTACATCTACATCACCTATCCCTCCTCCGCCTTTGTAGGCATCGTCAGCACGTACACTACCATAAACCCATTGATGCGTTAACGGTCCTACCATTTCATCATTAGCTATACCTGCATAAGCTGCTATAACTAACCCTTCTAAATTCTCGGCTGTACTAACATCATCTTTAGATAATAATCCTTCAGGTTTATAATCAAGAAGTTCTGAGCTACAGGCTGACAATAAAATCATTGCTAGCAGCCCAATTAAAACTATTTTATTTTTTCTCATGATTTATATTTTTTAAAAATTTAAGTTAAATCCTAAAGAAAGGACTGTGGGTACTGGTATTCTATTAACATCTGTTCGCTCTGGATCTGGACCTACATAATCTTTGTGTGCTATCCAAAATAAATTTTCTCCTTGTAAATAAAATCTAGCACTTGACATGCCTCCGATTCTACTAACAAAATCTTTTGGTATAGAATAACCAATTTGTAAGTTTCTTAATTTGAAATAAGAATTTTTTCTAAACGTATAATCTGATGTTCTTGTATCGTTAAACGCTAAAGTTGCAGAAGGAATATTTGTATTTTTATTCTCTGGAGTCCAAGCATTTAATAGCCCAACACCACCATTTTCTCTACCTGATGCAAAATTGTTATAAAATATATATGGATCCTGACCAATACGACTTGTTACACCAGATCCAAATAAAGTTAAATCGAAATTTTTGTAGGCTAAGTTTATTGTAACACCATACTCAAATTTAGGAAGCGTTGTACCTAACCAGTCTCTATCATCTACGTTGATAACACCATCTCCGTTAATGTCAACATATTTAATACTCCCTGGTCTAGCCAAACTTTGAGTTGGGCTATTGTTTACATCTTCTTGACTTTGGAAAAGGCCATTAGATCTGTACCCAAAAATAGAGAATAACGAACGTCCAATAATTGAATTGTCAACGGTACCTCCAAAATCTGTTTCTCCTCCTTTATTAAGTTTCGTTATTTTATCTGTAAAATGAGAAACATTGGTAGAAATACCCAAAGTGAAACCATTATCAAAAGTCTTGTCATACGCTAATGCTAATTCCCAACCACGTCCTTCTGTATCAGCAATATTTAATACAGTGTTCGCGCCTTCACCCTGAGTTGCTATTGTTCTAGGAGCACGTAAAATATCTTTAGTTCTTTTTGTATAATAATCAAATGAACCTGTAATATTATTTTTGAATAAAGAGAAATCTACACCATAATTATATTCTGCAGTTTCTTCCCACTTTAAATCTTTATTCTCTGATTGAATTCTTACAAATCCTGAAGGCAATGTTCCGGTATTATTACCATTAATATCATATGCAGTTCCCACATTATAATAAATATTGAAGAAATCAGGAGAATATACATTTTGGTTAGGTCCATATCTTGTTTCGAATAAACCAAAACGGGCACCATCTCCAATTTCTTGATTACCTACTATACCATAACCAGCTCTTAATTTCAAACTAGAAACGATATCATTTTTCTTAAAAAAGTCCTCATTACTTATTCTCCAACCAACAGTTGTTGCAGGAAAAATACCAAATCGAGTGTTTTCACCAAATCGGGAAGAGCCATCACGTCGTAAAGTAAATGATGCCAAATATCTGTCTGAATAAGCATAATTAATTTTCCCGAATTGTGAAAGAGTTGTATTTGAAGTTGAGTTTCCTCTAGAAGTTCGAGCTCCAGTGGCCGCATTTAAAACAAAAAAGTCTTCCGTCTCAAAAGGGAAATCATCCGCTTGTGCAACAAATGTGTCAAAATCATTTCTAATATACTCGTAACCTAATAAAGAAGTGATTTTATGGTTTTTCCCTATTTCTAAATCATAGTTTAAAGTATTAGAAAATACAACACTTGAAAACTTATTAGTGTCAATAATCAAACGATTATTACCTCTAACAATAAAACCATTGTTTACTTTACGTTCGATATCTTTTCTTTTAAAATCGCTAAAATCTAAACCGGCATTTGTTCTAAACTTTAAACCTTTTAAAATATCAATTTCAGCAAAGACATTACCAAAAAAACTGTTTTTGTCAGCATTATCCCATTGATTTAAAGATTGCATTAACAATGGATTGTTTCTATCGGAATAACCCGCTCCAATAGGACCAGCAAATTCACCTTTTTTATCATAAACTGGAATTGTTGGTACTAAAGTAATTGCTAAACCTGTAGTTGGAGCACTTCCAACATCTGGAGAAACTAATGTTTCATTAGAAGTGAAAAACTGTGTATTAACACCTACTCTTACTTTGTCATTAAATAACTTTGTGCTACCGTTTATTTTTGCAGAATACCTGTCATAATTGGTGTATTTTAACATCCCTGTATTTTTTAAATAGCCAAAATTCATCATTAAAGATGATTTTTCGGAATTTGCAGAAATAGTTACCTCATTATTATAAACAAAGCCTTTTTCATACATGACATCTTGCCAATCAGTATCTCCAACTGGGACATTTTCATCCCCACCAACAAATGGCTTTGGTGTTATGCTATTTAACACAGGATTTTTGAAATTCCCGTTCCAATCAAAATTGTAAATTGAACCATAACCGGAATTTGGATCTACTCCGTCGTTGATTGACGCTTGATATAAAACTTGCCCTCTTTGAAGTGAGTTCATCATTTCGTAGCGTTGTTTTTTCTCAGATTGAATGGATGTATTTGAGTTGAAGCTAACCGTAACACGATCTTTTTTACCTCCACTCTTAGTAGAAACTACTATAACACCATTACCAGCTCTAGATCCATAAAGAGATGATGCTGATGCATCTTTTAATACTTGTATTGACTCTATTGATTCAGGATTCAAACTCGCAAAAACTTCAGACCTTTTGGTTGGAACTCCATCAATCACATAAAGAGGGCTGTTGTCTCCTAGAGTACTAATTCCACGAATTAAAATGTTACTAGCTGCACCTGTTGGATCTCCTGTTTTTTCAACAAAAAGTCCTGGAACACGTCCTTGTAAAGCTTGCATCGCATTTCCAGAACTCATACCCTGTCCTTGAATTGCTCCAATATCTACAACACTAATAGCCCCAGTTACATCTACTTTACGTTGTTTAGAATATCCAGTTAACACAACTTCATTTAGTTGCGCCATATCGCTTTCTAATTGAACATTAATTGTAGTTTGACCATTTACTAGAATTTTAAATGTCTTATAGCCAATATAGCTAATCATTAATGTGGCGTCTTTTGATACGCCATTTAAAACGTATTTTCCGTCAAAATCTGTCGTGGTACCTTGCTTTGTACCAGATACAATAACTGAAGCTCCAGGCAATGGTACTCCGTCCTCTTTTGAGGTAACAGTACCTTTTATCTGTGCTTGTGCCAACATACTACAAAGAGCAAATACTGGCAGAAATAAAAGTTTTTTTAATTTCATTTTAATTTAGTTAGGTTAATATTTAGTTGGTGAAGTTCTAGGTTGTCAATAATAAATTCTTGTGATTTGGGTTCAATAATTAATTCGCTGAATGGAGATCTTGGAAAAAATATTTCTGTCATTACTGTTTCTCCATTGTCAAAAAACAGTTCTATAGAAGTTTTGTCAAGAATAATTTTTGCATCCAAATTTGGGTTTAACGATGTTCTTTTTGCCATAGAAACTCGATTTGCAAAATTTTCTGAATAATCTATTTTGCCCGATTTTCTTCTGTCAATAAAAAAATTGTTATTAGTATTATCATACCCAAAAATCAAAGTTTCGCCTTGTTTGTTAGAAAGTTTGAAGTTGAAACCACTGTTTTTTAAATCCGAGATTTTAAAATTGATTTCTGTACTTGATAAATCGATTGCTTTGGAATCAATTATCTTTTCAGTTCTTTTTATAGCAATGGCATCTTTTTTATATTTAACACTTCTATAATTGGACAATTCTTTTACTGGTTGAAATACTAATTTGTAATTATTATCTATTTTTCGAAGCTCAACAGATCGAGCCACTGTCATTGCGCTTCTCCATTTGAACGTTGGTACTTTTTGCGAATAATCCCAATTTGACATCCATCCCATAAATAATTTACGCCCATTGGTATCAGGAATATTAGCCCAGGTTACTCCAGCATAATTATCCCTTCCATAATCAATCCAAATTGACTTATGCTCGGAATTAGTTAAGTCTTTCTCAAACGAAGGATCTAACTTAAACTGAGTCCCGTCAAAATCTCCCACAAAATATTGTGTGGCACTGCCTCCATTGGGTCCACCTGGATTAATACTTACAAATAAAACCCACTTAATTTCATCTGTTTCTTGAACTGCCATTGGAAATAAATCAGGACATTCCCAAACACCTCCGTGAGCGCCAATTCCATCTCCAAAATCAGATTCTAAATTCCAATCTTTTAAATTCGAAGAACTGTAAAACATAATTTTTTGGCCTGCCGCCAAAACCATCAACCATTGGTTATGTATTGGATCCCAAACTATTTTGGGATCTCTAAAATCTTTTATCCCAGGATTTTTAATCACCGGATTTTCAGAATATTTAATAAACGTTTTACCTTCATCTAAAGAATAAGCTATGGCTTGCGATTGATAATTACTTTTGCCTACTTTTTCCTCTTTCATATCATGATAAGTAAACATAGCAACTATGGGTTCAATGCCGTTTTTGGAAAACCCTGAACTATTATTTACGTCTACGACAGAACTTCCAGAAAATATATATCCCTTTTCATCAGGATATAGTGCTATTGGCATCTCTTTCCAAGTAATCATATCGGTACTTATCGCATGTCCCCAATGCATAGGTCCCCAAGTGTTTCCATCAGGATAATGCTGAAAATACAAGTGATAATATCCATCTTTGAAAAACATCCCGTTAGGGTCGTTCATCCAACCTTTTTTTGGTGTGAAATGAAAATTCGGTCTGTATAATTCCTCTTCCATAGGATTTTTTTTATCAAATAGTTGCTGCCCTTTTACAGTCAAAGAAAAGATCAGGGTTCCCACTAGAATTATTTTTATTTTATTTATCATTATCTATCTTTTTGTTAATTGTTCACTTAGCTCCTCTAAAGAAATTCCTTTGGTTTCAGGCATTAATACAAAAACAAAAAGAAGTTGGAAAACCATCATAATTGCAAAAACTAAAAAAACTATTCCTGGTCCAATTGTTGCAAACAAAAAAGGAATCATTGAAGGAATTATTGCGGCCAATATCCAATGTGTCGTGCTTCCAAATGCCTGTCCAGATGCTCTTAAATGATTCGGGAAAATCTCAGAAATAAAGACCCAAATAACTGCACCTTGTCCAATAGCATGTGAAGCAATAAACAAGAATAAAAAGAGAGGAACTGCTAACCCTTGCCAATGGAAGAAAAATGCAATTGCAACTAAACTGAGAGAAATAATGTATCCTATAGATCCGATATACATTAAAACTTTTCGCCCTAATCTATCTATCAAGAAAACACCAATTAAAGTAAAAACTAAATTAATCGCTCCAATTCCAATACTACTTAATAAAGCAGTACTTTCACCCAAACCAGCTTCTTGAAAAATTCTAGGCGAATAATATAAGAAAGCATTAATTCCTGATAGCTGATTAAAAAAAGCAATCAAAAATGCTAAAAGTAAAGGGGTGCGGTATTTTTTAGAAAATATAGTATCATTTGTAATAGCCTTAGTATTGTCCTGTTCTATCTCTCTTTTTATTGCTTCAAAATCCGCTAACTGTCCCATTGAGTCCAAAATCTTTTTCGCCTCCTCATTTCTGGATTTGGACAATAACCATCGTGGACTTTTTGGAATGGTAAAAATAAAAAGGGTGTAAATTAAAGAAGGAATTGCTTGTACTCCCATCATCCATCTCCATGAATTCTCACCTGCATTTCTTAAAAAGTAATTAGAAAGAAAAGCAATTAGAATTCCTAAAACGATATTAAACTGGTAAAAAGCAACTAATTTACCACGGTCTTTTGCAGGGGCTATTTCGGAAATATAAGCAGGAGCTGCTATTGTTGAGGCGCCAACTCCAAGTCCGCCTACAAATCTGAAAATAGCAAAAACTATTGGGTCATTGGCTAAGGCAGATCCAATAGCTGAAAAGAAGAATAATACTCCAATCCATATTAAAGTATTTTTTCTCCCTATTTTATTAGCTGGTATCCCTCCAAATATAGCTCCAAAAACAGTACCCCATAAAGCCATTCCCATAACAACTGTTCCATGGAAAGCATCGGATGAATTCCAAAGTTCTTGTAACTTTTTATCGGCTCCTGAAATAACTACTGTATCAAAACCAAAAAGAAATCCTGCTAAAGACGCAATCAAAGACCAAACAACAATTTTGTTCATTATTAAAATATTAAAGTTCGAATGCTAAAATATTTGTAAAATGAATATTAGTTATTTGTATATGTATCAATTACATATAATTTGAATAAAATTTACATAAAGCGCTGTATTTCAAAACATTAATTAAATAAATTACAATAACTATTTCGTTGTAGTTACAATGATGTTACACAAATTATACTGATGTTACAACAGTTAGTACTAGAAAAAAAATTTTTACGGACCGAATTTTTTGATCTATCATTTTTTCAACTCTGGTAACGGAAAAAATGTTTTTTCATTGAGGAATTATTGTTAATAGTATAAATTGGATTTGAAGAGGTCGATTAGTACAATATGGTTAGCATTGCGTGTGGTATGGATTCTTTTAAAACAACACGATTAGGTCAATATAAAAATTGACATTAGACAGTAGATCAAGCAGGTTATATTTCAAAACGGATATCTTAATTAATTAAACTATTTAATCTAGTTCATTAATTACAAACTTGTGTTTTGAATTAAAATATCTATTGTTAAAACAAAATTTTATAGATATACTAGTTTTCTTATAGAAGCGTTTTGGCTGTCAAATAAATGGGATAGAGTAAAAAACCACTCAATGGAAATTATTAATCCCAATTTATAGAATATTAGTACGCTCTAAATCACACTATCTCTATAACCAATACTGGGTAATTAAAGTGTTGGGTCAAGATACAAGGTTTTAAACTCTTTAGGGGACATTCCAAACTTATTTTTAAATGAAGAAGAGAAATAATTAGGAGTTGTAAAACCAACAGCGTAGGCAATTTCTGAAATTGAAAGATTTGACTTTTTCAGCAACTCTTTTGATTCGTGTAATCGTAAATTATTGATATGATCACTAATGCTAATTCCCATTATAGCTTTAACTTTTCTGTATAGTTGTACACGAGAAATGGCTAGATCACTTGCTAACTCCTCAACCGTGTAAGACGAATTTTCTATGTTTTTTCCAATTAAATCGTTTAATTTTTTCAAAAAATCTTGTTCAGAAATCCCAAAACTACCTTCTTCAATATTGACAATATTATTGGAATAATAGTACCTTAGTTTTTCTCTGTTGAAAAGTAATCCTTTTATGGACTGTGCAAGAACTTTTAGATTAAACGGTTTAGTCAGAAATATATCTGCACCGCTCTCCAATGCCTTTAGATAAGAATTTTGATCGTCTGAAGCAGTCAATATTATAATAGGAATATGTGATGTTCGTAAATCTTTCTTTAGTATTTCACAAATTTGTAAACCACTCATTTCTGGTAAATTCAGATCACATATAATAATATCTGGAATTAACTCTAATGCTCTATCAACCGCATCGGTTCCATCCGATAAGAAAAAAGTATAGTCCGTTGAAAATTTATCAGAAACAAAATCTAAGAGATCTTTATTATCTTCGACATATAAAATAGAATATTTATCCTCAACGTTTTTAAGTTCTGCTCTTTGAATCACCTCTAAATCTAGATAATCCGACTGATGTACGTATTCTAAAACTGGTTCTTGTACAATTTCTTTTTCATTGAGATGTGCCATGCCTAAAGGTAATGTGATTATAAATTCAGCACCGTTTTTTGAATGAATTTCAATATTCCCTTTGTGCAGTTCTACGAAACTTTTAGACAAATGAAGTCCTATTCCAGATCCATTCCTATTGCTATTAGAACCCTGATAGAAAGCATTAAAAACCTCCCCTAATTCATGATCCGGTATTCCAATTCCAGAATCCTTAAAGTAAATTTTAACAGTATTGTTACTTTTATCTTCTTTAATAGTTATCGAAATTTTTCCTTTTTCGGGAGTAAATTTAAAAGCATTAGACAACAGATTAAAATAAACTTTATCCATTAAATTACGATCCAAATACACTTCTAAATCCGAATTTGTTGTTGTTAATGAAAAATCAATATCCTTTTTCTTTGACTCCCTATCAAAATCAGAAATAATGCTCTTTGAAAAATCTAGTATATTCGTTTTGGACGCTCTTAAAGTAAATTTCTGATCCTCCATTTTTCTATAATCTAATAACTGATTAATAAGACGCAATAATCTTCGCGAATTATTATACATCAAATTAATTTCCTTAGTTACAGAAATTCCTTTATTTTTAAATTCTGTTTCTAAAGATTCTACTGAACTTAAAATTAGTGTTAGCGGTGTTTTGAATTCATGAGATAAACCAGTGAAAAAATTTAATCTTGCTTCATTACTCAGGTTTAGTTCGTCCGAATAACTTTTAATTTGATTACGTTGGTTTTTAATTTTTAAGTTTTTTGCTTCTAATTCTTGTTTTTTACGACTAATTATGATTCTAGAATAGACACTATATAACGCAAGACCCAAAACAATTAAAAATAAAAAAAATAATAGTTTCAAAAGATTATTTTGAGTTGAGTATTTTATCTCTTGATTTTTAATAATATTTTGTTGCTGTTCTATATTCGATTGCTGAATGGTTATTTTATCAAACTGACTACTCATCATATCAGCATTCAGTGAGTCAATCATAGTTGTGTTGAGCTTATTGTTTTTTGGAACAATTTCTTTATTTATAATTTTTAATGCTAGCTTAATAGCTTCACTTCCACCGGTAGGATATAATACGGTTCCAGCTAAAACCCCATCTTTAACTAATTGCAAGCCTCCATTAGGACCATTAAGTCCGTCAACTCCAATAAATTTGATACTATTATTTGGAAATCTTTTTTTAGTTATTTCCCATGCTTTGTATGCTATAATATCATTAAAAGAAAAAACATAATCAATGTTAGGATTACTAGTTAATAATTTTAAATATTTACTGTTTGGGGAGTTAAAATCGTCATAATCAACACTAGATGATTTTATATTCGGATATTGATCAATTATTTTTTTAAATCCTAGACTCCTTTCTGTACCAGGTGAAGTTATAGATTCTCCTCTTATCTCAATGATATTTGCTTTCCCTTTAGATAATGATACTATTTGCTTTCCCGCTATTTTACCTACCTCTATATTGTCGGCCCCAATAAATGCGGTATAATTAGAAGTCTTTACCTTCCTATCTACTATAATTACTGGAATACCATGTGTGTTAGCTTTTTCTAAAACTGGAACTATTGAGTCAGACTCATAAGGTGCAACAATTATAACATCAACATTTTGCTCAATCATACTTTCGATGTCCCGAATCTGATTTTTTGCCTTTCGATTTGCATTATAAATAGTTAATGAAACCTCTGGATGAAGTGAAGTCTCAACTTCCATAGCGTGATCCATAGATTTTCTCCAAATATCGTTATCTATACTTTGAGAGAATCCAATTGAATAGGTATGACTATTTTTGTTAGGATTATTACACGATAATAATAGAAGTAAATAACCAAATAAACCTATATATATTTTTTTATTTATCATTTGGTTTTATGTTAAAACAGTTGATTTACAAACAAATTTGAAAGCTAGGAAACCTAATTTAAGTATAATCTTAAATTAATAATTATATATTGAGGGAAATTCTTGCAATTTACAAAGATTGTAAATGTATATAAAAGCAATCTATAGTAAAAATATTTACAAATAAATCTTTGACAAAAATGAACTTATTCAGATAAAAATTGTCCTGTTTATATCTAAATATAAATACCATTTATAAATTTTAATAATCCGATGTGTTAGGGATTGATAAATTTTGATGTAAATAGTCAATTAATATTATCTGTTTAATTCCCATTTTAAGGTCATTTTTTATTTTATATTGAACCCATAACCTTCAGGAAATCAATCACTTGATTCGATTTTAAATCTATATCGCCCACTTGAAAAACCTTTCAATTTCTTGAAAGGTTTTTTTATTTTTTTTTGTAATACTTATCCAAACCTAAATCGAGTTTTTTCAACTCTCGAACCGCTATTTTTGCTATTTCCGTAGCGCCTTTACT
>JACCDZ011532625.1_pt1 | contig 16400 bp, 17 predicted proteins | sample 7449551 | NCBI WGS metagenome assembly JACCDZ01 (sample SAMN15323452, study PRJNA562643) | freshwater metagenome | isolation source: river surface water | place: USA:Blue River Watershed | collected 2017-08-18 | reverse complement strand
TATCGAAATGGGGTAAGGCAAGAAACCTTATTGCTGACATTTGGAACATTCCTCGTATTCAAATGGCTACTGGTGAACTTTCATTTATTGGAGTGCAAGGGAGAAGGATTACTGGCTCGTATTTATTAAAAGACCCCAAAGTAGTGAAAGAAGCTATAAAGACAATGTGGAAAGCGATGGGCAGTAAAGAAGGGTTAGCAGAAGTTATGTCAAAAATAAAGAATGACGACCCATCATTGTATCATGCAATGAAAGCGTCAAAGTTAGACCTTACAGAAACGTCTTTTAAAGTAGCGGCAACAGAAGAAAACACGCAAAGAATTGGTGGTGCTTTTTTATGGAACATAGTAATGAATAACGCTATTATTCCTTTAGCAAAAGGTGTTGATTTTATTACTGGTAAAGATGTAGCTACAATAGCGAAATGGCTTAAAGAAAGACCTTTTTATGAAGTATTTGAAAGAGGTGCTGTTGCCTACAATAACTATTTACGAGCAAAAGCATTTACAGACTTTAAAGCCTTAATGGATGTGAAGGGGAAGTCGTTTGAGACAAACGAAAAAGAGTATAAATTATTTGCGAATTACCTTAATACAGCAACTGGCAGGGGTAAATTGCCATTAGGGCTAGAATCACAAGCAGAACTTTTAGCTAAACTTTTGTTTTCGCCTCGTAACTTTTCAAGTGAATTGCAGCTATCTACTACTCCTTTTGGTATTGGCAAACTTGCTTCTATGCAAGCGCAATCTGACATACCATTAAAGAACCGTACGAAAGAAGTTTCGGCAGTAAAAGAAGCAGCTAAACACCAAGTAAGATACCAAATATTACAGACGGGTCTTGGTTTAACGCTAACTGGAATCCTTTATGGATTAATGGGGAGTACTGATGATAATGAAGATGGTACTGGCGTTGAATTAGACCCTAGAAGCACAAAGTTTGGGTCTATAACATTTGAAGATGGCAAGATTGTAGATTTTTTCAATGGAGGACTTCGGTACGCTATCCTTGCAAGCAGAATCGGCAGCCAAAAATATAAAACGGCTGATAAAGTAAAAATGTATAACGATACCCCTTACTATCAAAAGGGACAGTTGAAAGATTTAGGCGAAGGATATATCCCAGATGGGTTTGATTTGTTTATGCAGATAGCAGCCAATAAAGTGAACCCGTCTCTAGGTGCAGTTTTTAAAATCTATGGGGCAAAACCAAAAACAGAACTAGATAAAGCAATTGGCGTTAAAAGAGATAGGTTTGGCAATAGAGTAGATTTTGAAACAACATTCAAAGAGTTAATGATGCCAATTTACTTCACAAGCATAAAGCAATCAATACAAAATGACCCATCTGCTTTAGATGTTGTTGGGCAGCTACAAGCGTGCTTAGCGTTGGCTTCGTATAGAAACCAAAACAAAGAAAAACAAGCTAGGGAAGAACAAGAAAAAGTAAAAAAAGACCTTGAGCTGTACAATAAAAAACGTGCAATGGGTCTCATAAAATAACGTACATTTATAAAAAGAGCATTATGGCATATCAAGATATGGGATTTAATAACCCTTACAATACACTAGGAGGTTATATGCAAGAGCCAAATCAATATTTTCAAGCACCGCAAACACAGCAAATGTCTGGAGGTGGGAATAGTGGAGGTGGTAAAGCTGGAGGCATTGGCAGCTTAATAGGTGGTGGCATTCAGAGTGTGGTTGGTATTGTTGATTGGATAAAAGGAGCAAAAGAGTACAAGAAATATAAAAAGGAAACAGAATCGGCGTTGGCTGGTCTTCCAGAATATGAAAAGTCAATTTATGCCCAACAAAATCTAGCAAATGCTCAAAACAACGCAAATGCTATTGACCCATCAATATTAATGCAATACAACCAATTGCAGAAACAAGCAGCTAATACAGCGGCTGTTGGTCAGAGAAATGCAATGAGTGGAGCAGAGGCAATACAAGCGGCAGCATTAGGTCAAAACATTGCAGCAAATCAAGCACCAGAGATTGCAAGGCAACAAGCGCAAATGAATATGATGAATCGACAAGCACTAAGCAATGCTTTAGCGAATATGACACAAGAGCAGCAAAACGAATTTAATAGTAAAAATTACATTGCAAATCAAATGCTAAATTATAAGATGGGCTTAATGGGAGCGGCTGCAAATAGAAAGGCTAGTGGCATTAATAATACTACAAGTGGGTTGTCGGCAGTAGGAAGTGGTGTGGCAACGATGGGAATGTTATAAAATTCCTTATCTTTGTTGGCATTACGTTTAGTATGATGCAACAAAGTGTGATAAATCTCACAAACGAAGAACTTTATCTTGAATACTTAAAGAGTAATAACCCCCTTGTCTTAGATAAAATTGCACTTAAAAATAAATATTACATTCGTTCACTAGCAAATAGGGTTTACGAAGGGAATATAAAGGCTTATTTCAATGGGTGCGTTATAGAAGCATCTGATTTAGAACAAGAAGGGTATATAGGGTTCAGAAAAGGGCTAGAACGCTACGACATAAATAGCGGATACAAAGTAATTACATACTGCAAATCATGGGCGTTAAAATACATGAGGGAGTTTTATGGTAATTATGAGAAAACAGTAAAAATACCAGATTCAATAAGGAGGGTTGCGCTAAAAGGTGGAGATAACGATATAGACCCAAGTTCTTTTAAGGCAATGGTAGTCGGAGCGTTCAGTTTACCTACGGTAGATATAGATGTAGCAGACGATATTGAGCATAAAGAATTTAGGACTAATAGCTGGTACGACTATTTTAGGCTAATAACATCAGAGTTTAGCGACAAGGAATTAGAAATGCTAAACATATTGTGGAGCGAGGGGGCATCAAGCAGTAAGCAGAACCCACACCTAAGAGCAATAATAAGAAGAATCAAGCATATCTACACAATAATTGAATCCCAAACAACATTTTTACAGCCTTTAATGCGTCATTCGGAGTGCATAATGGACTTAGAAACATACGATTTTTGGCTAAACGGATATTGTGGGGATGAATTTTACAAGTACAAGGCAATAGACATTTTCTTGATTGAAAAAGAAAGGCTAGAATTTGAAGTGTACAATAAAAAAGATTACGTTATTTTAAAATTATAGATATGGCACAATACACATCAGCATTTAATGTAGCAAAAGCAGTAGATGGAGCGCAAAACATTTGGACTAGAAGCGGATTGCCCGTAGTCTTTGGTGGATACAATGATAATGCAACAGACCCATTAAAAGAAGTTCAAGTTTGGGTGAATGGAGCACCCGCAGATTATCCAGCAGACGGCAGAAAGAATGGGGTAATAGACGACCCATTAGACTTATTGATGGTAACAGAAGATGTTATTAAATACACTCCAATTTTCAACATAGGTAATCCACAAGTGCTTTACACGCTAACATATCCTTTGTATGCAACATTAGTAGAGGCAGAGGCAAATAGCACAAAGGCTGGATATAGCCAATCTGTATCAGTTGCGGTTGTGAACCCAAAAAATATTTAGAAATAATTTTGTTTACTGAAAAAAGTTATTACCTTTACGCCAGTTTTCATTTCTTCATATAGTTTGATTTAGGTTTTATGGAATAGCTATCGTTTTTCGGTAGCTATTTTGTTTTAAAAGAAAAACCCCTAGAAAGGGGCTTTTTTATTCTGGGCTTTCATAAGCTAATGAACAACTATTAGCAACGAAATGTCCAGTTTCTTTTTTATAGACTAAGATAACATTTGCCACCTTACCTTTTACTCTTGTACCATTAAAATCATTGATTGTTTCAGATGTAGGGATTGCGGAAAGCCTATTCCTAAGAATTGAACAATACCAATCTCCTTCCCTATAAATCCAGTTAGCGGCTCTTGCAACTTGTGTTGTCCCTATTCCTACTGGCGCAAGGTCATTTCTTGTATTTACGTTAGTTTGTATCCATGTTTCGTCTGGCGGTCTGTTTGCGTCAATTTTAAGAGCAAGGATAGACTTTACTTTATCGTATTCAGAATTAAATGGGATAGCAATTATACAATCATAATCTGGCAAAGCGGCATATACTGGGTTTAGGATAATATCAAAAGACTGTCCGACAAAATCCCAAGCGTATACCTTATCAGATATTGATACCGTTTCAAGCATTTTTGGTATTATCGAAGACCATTTGTTAGAATCAGCGTTATATAGCCAAGTAAAACTTTGTTGGTAATAATAATCAAGCGGATATTCAATGTCTGTTGTAATTAAATCCAATTTTACTTCTTCTGCTTGTGATTTATATCCTAATATATATTCGCCACCCATGTCGTGAAAGCCGCCGTATATCTTTGCTTCGTTGCCATATTGTTCCGAATTTTTAAACAGCGAATAAAATAGTCTTCTAGCTTTATTGTCGCTAATAGCTTCTGCTTTACCTTGATTGTACAAGAGAACTTGCTTGTTTAAAACATCAGCCCAAAACACTCCTTTTTTAGATGCAGCAAAACTTCTAGGGCTACTTGTTGCTGGGTTGCCGTTTATCTCTACTATATTATCAATAAACTTACTAGAGGCAACTAATTGACCATTACCATCGGTATTCCTAATTAGGTTTTGGTTTAATAATGTAGCATATCCACCACTAGCACATATAATCAATAATGTTTCACTTCTGCCCAAATCACCTAAATCGCCAAGAATCATATTGATTGCTCCAGAACTATAATTAGTAAGTGTATAGTCTAGGGCATCAAATCTATTCATGCCATTTATGTTAGAGTTTAATGTTTGGTCTCCTACATTGCTCCACTTTATTTCATTTATAGCTTTAGTTTGACCAACATTATCAATAGGGCTTATCCTGCCACTAATATCCAACCATTTTGTTGTAGATATTCTTTCATTAGATGTATTTGCAATGCCAGTAAAAGACCCAGTATTACTTGCTCGTTCTTGTGTATGACAGTCTCCAAATATCTTTATTGAAGACGCTGTTGATGTTCCGCTATAAAAAGAATCAAGTCTATTTGTTCCAGAAACAACATTACAATATCCAAATGCTGCAACTTCATAGTTATTTATATCTGCTTGTTTTTGTTGGTAGATAGTAGCATAAGTAAGCGACTGCCTAAAAGATGCTGTCATCAATGAAGGACTTGCTGAAATAGGTGCTAATAACGTACCATCATATACAGGGGAATTTATTTTGTCGTATTGTGAAGACAAATATCCAGATAACGTGAATAATACCGGGTCTATATCTGGTGCGTTAGCAATTATATGCCCATTCACAACTCCTATTATAGCCGCATTGTAAGAAATAGAACTAGAGTATGTTATTGGTGTTCCCGTAGCAACGTCTAGTCGTATATAATCCCCTTCGCTATAACTATACCCTTGACCATAACTTTGAAGGGCATCTAAAGGTATTGCAAGACCATAAAGTTCATCTGATTCAATCTTATTAAACCAATCGGATGTAACGTATATAATTCCTTCGTTTGTTTTTCTTGCAATCTTTATTATCGTTGGGGTAAAATTGATAAAGTTTTGGCAGATATTATTTTTAGATAGCGTAACAGCAAAATACTTAGCCCAATCTGGTGCTGTATTCGCTCCAGTGATAGCAACCGTTATAGATTCGGTTATTTCTCTATCAAACGGATTGTAGGCTTGTATTTTTACTTTTTCTATTTCTTGATTGCCACAGCTTCTTAAAGCGTAATCATAATACCTAAGCCCTAAATTGTATGTTGCGTTTGGCAAGAAAGCCCTCCCAAAACCAGATGGCGCATATTCGTCAGCTTCATCAAAGATATAAATACTATAATCCGCAAATCTTGAAATCCCTACATAAGATGGACCAGGTACGCCAGAGTATATCGGGTCTGTACCCCAAGAGCCAGTAGGGCTTTCTCCTAGTTCGTGCATATCCCAAACATACTTTGCTAATGGCAATGCAATGTAATATTGACTAGGGGCTGGGTATTCTAAGAAAAATCCATTATTTGTAGCGTCTGCTAGGGTTTCTAAATAAGAAAAAGGATTAGAGAATGCTCCGATTGGTGCAGTAGCAGCATCAAGCGCAAAATAATTTGGTAGTTCTATTAATGAGTTTTTATGTACCGTTTGTGGAGGCAAATAAGGGTATGGGTGGTTGTCGGTATTTTGTTGCTTTAAGATAAACTCTCCGTTCATTCTTAAAACAGAATATTCTTTTGGTAATCCCCAAATTTTATTGTCATAGGCTACAAACAATGCTGCATAAACAGGGTATTCGTCTTCTGTTAAGTCGTAATTTTTTGCCGTTATCATATACACCTTTGATGGTGAAGATGCTGGCATAACGGTATTAGTTCTATCTTGCGACACCAATAGATTTGTTGGCAATATTGTAGGAGTATCGTAGCCATTTGTGTTATTTGCTAACAATAATCTATTCTCCATTACCTCTAGGTGTTCAGATGTAATAGGTATTGCTTCAAACTGCTTTGTTGCATTGTTGTCGTCAATAACATATAATTCTACGCCGCTGTATGTTGCGTTTAAAGCTGTTGTGCCAGCATTATGATTTGCTACAGCCGTAACGTCTACTGCGATGTTCTTATTAAATGTTCTATATACCGAATAAGTATTGTCGCTTAAACTCTTAACAACAAAATCTATTGTATCCCAATAATTAGGGATAAGCATCCCAAAGTTTAGTGATGCCTTAATGGTGTTGCCAAAAAAAGAGTTTGTGTCAATATCGGACTGCCTTGCAGGGTAAACGGTTGTGCTTAGTGGAGACAATACAGTTTCGTATCCCCAAACGTCTTTTAGCCTTACGCAAAACTGAAATGTGCCAAGTTGTGCAGAAAAGTTAAAAACGCTAGTGTCTGTTACACGAGAACAACTTAATGGGGCTGCAATTGGCGTTCTAGCAAAAGATAATTCATTTGAAGAAACGCTACCTACGGTATAAGATTTGGTTATATCAATAAATCTTACTCCATTAATAGGGTCTGTAAATATTAAATTATTACCAGATAGCCGTACTGAAATATAAATGTTAGGATTCCACTTTAATCCTTCAATAGCGTATGTCTCTTTAAATAAAATAGAAGATGCCCCAGATTTAGACAATTCTATAATCTTGCTATCTCCTAAAGAATGGTAATAAAGCAAGAAAACTTTTTTTGTTCTATCGTCAGCAACCTTTCCAAGTAATGTGTATGTACCAGAGCCAAAATCAAGCAAAGATGTTACGGTTGTGCTTTGTTTGCCGTAAAGAGACCTTATCGCACCCGTATCTTGCCCACCACTTGCAGTTGCGCCGTATGGGTTTGATGTAGTTGTGTTTATAGCGTTTAAAACCTCATCTTTACCTATAAAAGAAGGTGTATCATCGCTATTAACGCCACCTAGAAAAGTGCGAATCTCTGTCTTTTGCTTACCCATGATATTAAGATGGTGTGTTTACAGTATTGAGAACCCACAACCCTCCACCAGCGGCTGGGAAAGAAGTTGTATAGTTTGGTGTTCCACTACCGCTACGATAAGAGTAAATGCCATTTGATGCTCCAACTCCGTTCACATGAACGAAAAATGTTTCAGAACTATTCAGTAATTGCATTTCAGAAATAGTTTCGACATAATATATCCCTCTTTGCAAGAGTGCTGTACGAACATCTAGTACAATCTGTTTTAAGCTTGCAGCATCATCATTCCATTCAACTTTACTTGAATCGGTATCCTTAATAGCTGTTATTGCTGCATCTATGTCTGCTATTGTTATTGTTGTAATTGCCATTAGTGAGATATTTGAAAGTCAAAAGATAATGTACCAGCAGATGTTGGCACAACTGGGAATGCAATTCTAAATCCAGTAGATGTTTTGTTTGTGATATAATATTTAGTATCTACAAGTAATGCTCCAGAGTAAGAATTAGTAGGCGTTATGTAAACCTTATAGTTATTAACGTGCTGTGCCGAATCAAATGTTATATCTACATTAGCTTGTGAAACTGATATTGATGCTGTTTTATATCCAGCAAACACTCCTGCGCTTTTCATGTTGCCCTCAAAATCATCATACCTAAGTAGCATTTTGTCTTCCGAATTAACAACTAAAGAGTTGGCTTCAATTGTAGCCATTGCATTAATAACAGCGGTTGTTAGTATTGGCAGTTTGGCTGTACGCCCTTTCCCATCGTCTCCGATAGCTTCTATATCGAGCCACAAGTTAGGCTTGCACGTTGCTTTGCCAATCGCCAACCCCATATCCCTTGCTGCTAATATAGGAATTATATCATCATAGTCGCCAATTTCAAAAGGACCAGTAACAAAATCTTGTGATGCATATATTGGTCGCCATTGACCCCCAACCAAAGATGTAATACCTCCAGTTATTGTGCTGTCTATGTTTGGGTAGTATCGGTAGTAATTTAATCCAGCAGAGCCATTAACACAAACCGCAAATTCGCTGTCTGCGCCTCCCGCTAAAGACATAGATGTAGTATCTGCAAATGCCATTACCCCTCGCAAAACAGCATTATTATTCATTGCTGTCAATACTACTTTTAATCCTCCATTGCCCAACCACTCCACTAATGATTGTGGATTGTCGGTTGCTCTATCTATTATTTGCTGTATTTCTTTTGGTGAAAGTGCCATGATTAACCTTTTATCAAATGTACGTTACATTAGGGGCGTTGTTTTTTGCTAACGTACATTTAGAAAAGCGAAAGAAGTTGAACAATATAGGCGATATATTTAAGTTTATAAATTTTGTGGCAGACAAGTACACTAATGGGTATTTGTCTCCAGAAGAAGTTTCATCTGCTTTAGCTAATGGTCAAGTGTCGTTGTGGAATCACTATATGGGCGAAAGACAAAAAGGGAATGAGTTAGCGTTAATCGCATTAAAGCCCTTTAGTAGAAATTCAAGCGTTACTTCTAGTAGTATTGGTTTTGCTGCTTATCCATTAAGATATGCTGAAACGCAAGGCATTTATTATGACAATAGTTCTATAAAACAGATTGTTCATAACGAGTTGTCTTATGCTTTAAATAGTGTAATATATCCTATTGAGCAATATCCTAGATGGATTGAAGGGCAAGGAGGAGTTACTATTTATCCAAAAGAATCAAAAACTATTGATTGGCATTATTTGGCTTACCCAACAACGCCAGTTATGGGATATACATTAGGAACAAACGATGTTATCTACAACCCATTAACAAGCACACAGCTAGAATTTGATAGCCAGTATTGGAATGAAGTAATATTATTATCGCTGCCTTATATAGGAGTAAATTTAGGGAATCAAGATGTTACATCATTGCAAAGCCTTTTTAACTTAAACGCAAATAACGGAAATGGTAACGACTAAGGCTATATTTGCAGAACAGATACTAAGAATACTAAACGGGGGATTCCCTTCCGAAAGGGATAGAGTGCTTGTAGAAGAAATTAAATTAGCGATTACAGACATAGCAAACTATGTTTTAAAGGCTGAAATAATTAATGTAGCCTTTAACTTTGATGGAGGAAGCACAATAGAAGGCAGCGCAATAGTTACCTATGAGAATGTAAAGCTAACTAGAGGCGTTCCTTATGGTGATATAGTTACAGCAACAGCAGAAATGCCAGCTACGCCAATGATGATGCCCGACCAAATGGGTGTTTTTCAAGTTTATCCTAGTGGGCGACCACACATCCAATATAAATACGTCCCTTCTGGAATGGTAAGTGCTTGGCTAAACAATAAGATGGTTAGCCCTTTACACAAAAACTTATTTACTTGGAATAGTGGCAAGATTACAATATTTAACGACCTTTTTGGGCAAAGTTTTGATGAAATAGATGTGCAGTTAGTTGTTTCTCCGTTAGAAAAGGCTGGAGACAACGACCCTTTACCGCTATCCCCAGAACTAAGAGATAAAGTATTAATGGGTGTATTGACAAGGTTTGGATATGAGCCAAAGACAGAAAGAAAAGAAACAGACCAACCTTCACCGCAAAAAAATGATGGGTAATGAGCGATAACAATTCGGCACTTATATCGGTTTCAGACATTTGTAATAGCTGGCTACTTAAAAAAGGTAAGACAGAGACGCACTCATGGTGGAAAGTTCTACCTATTGCGTGTGAAGCTGTGCAAGAGCTAACCTTAACAACAATTCCAATGGTTCATCATGCTATCTTAAAAAGAGATAGTAGCGGTGTGTTTTTTGAATTACCAAAAGGTTTTACTGATTGGGTAAGTGTAGCAATAAGAGTTGGAGAAAGATGGATACCCGTTAATCCTTCAACTAAACTAATGCCATTCCCTAATAGTTGTGATAATGGGGGCAAGTTTGATGGTGAATTTAGCGACATATTTAAAACTAAAGGCGGCTGGAAAAGCTGGTTAAATAGAAGTTGTACATCGAACAATGCCGACTTTTTTGACGAAGACTTTTTTAAAGATGATTACAGCGATACCGACACCGAATCAACACAGCCCGACAATATAAATAATGATTGGTATCCTTATGGTAATGGTCTATATAATCTATTCCCTTACTTTGGATATACTTATAATACAAATTCACAAGGGGAGGCAATACAAGGATATTTCACCAATGCTCATAGACCAGATGAAATTCAGTTTAATGTAGCACAAAAGATAATTATGTGTCCTCAAAACTTCCCTTCTGACGACCTATATTTAGTTTATGTTGGAATTGGGAGTGCTGATTCAATGACTTCTATTCCCGTTAAAGCGCAAGCAGCTATTGAGGCTTATATTGATTGGAAGTACATTCAAAACCAAAGAGGCAAAATAGGCGAAGCGAAAGGGTGGAAGATGCTATATGACGAGCAACATAGACTTTTAAGGGCTAGATTTAATGAATTAACAACAACTAGCGTAAGAAGAGTTTACGATAGAGGGTATATGGTAGGCGGATATGGATGGGGAGGTGCTGGGATGACAACTCCAGCGTGTAATTCTTCAACTATAAATTACTACATAACTCCGTTTTTAACCTTATATGTTTTGAGTGCTGGTACATTTGTACAAAGCCCAGACTTAGTAGGGAAGACAATAGGGTATGTAATTATAAATGATGTTACAAAAAATTCTGGCTACGTTCTTACTGGTGATACATTAAATTTTACAGATGGAACATATTTTAGCGGTGGAGAAAAAATAACAATAGTATATGCGTAAACAACTTTTATTAGTAGGCTTTTTAATAGCCATTGCAACACAATCTTTAGCACAAGGCGTAACGGTTCAGAATGCGAACCCAACATCTTCTATTGCAAATAGAGGCTCTTATATTGCTGATAGTATTTTCAGATTAGGGACAAGAGATACGGTAAAACCCGCTTGGTGGAATCCATCTTGGTCGTTTAACGGTGCTTTTCAGTTAGGTCTTGATGGCAATCCTTATTATTATTCAGGTGGCAAATGGAATGGGTTTGCTGGCGGTAGCGGTGGAAGCGGAACGGTAACGTCTGTTACACAAGGATATGGGATGGTTTTAACTCCAAGCCCTATTACAACTTCTGGAAGCGTTAGGGTAGATACGGCACAAGTAAGCACTAAAGCAAATGTTGTTTCTTTAACGTCCAATAAAGTTCCCTATACGGGCGCAAACGCAAATGTAGATTTAGGGGCTTACACATTAAGTTCTCATGACTTAGTTGTTAATCATGCTTCGGGTAGTGGTAGTGCTGCAACAATTACAAAGGGTGGTAGTGGCGAAGCATTGACAGTAGTGAAGGTTAGCGGTGCGGGCAATGCAGCGAGCATTACTGGTGGCGTAACAGAAATAGAAACATTACATTTAACCAATGATTTAGCCGATGCTTATATTGCAAGCGCTGCAACTTGGAACGCTAAAGTAAGTACAAGTCAATTAGCAGATAGCACACTTGCTTTAAGGGGTGTTATAGATACGAAACAAAACAATTCAGATACTACGACTTGGGACGCTACAAAAAAGAACCTTGCCGACACATCTGCAACACTAAGGGCTTTAATCGGTGGTGGTGGTGTAAGTGCTGCAAGTGTAGCCGAAATCAATACAGGAACTGATAATACTAAATTTGCTAGTCCTTTAGGATTAGAAGGGTCAAAATACGTTGAACAAGATGGAACTAAAAACTACGCTGTAACAACGGGAACTGCTACTGCTTATGTATTGACTACTGCGCCTTCTTTTACTCCAGCTACGGGTACAGTAATATCTGTGAAATTTCACCTAGCTAATACTGGTGCAGCTACGATAAATGTAAATGGTAGCGGTGCGGTTGCTTTGCAAAAAGATTTATCAACTGCTTTAGTGGCTAATGATATTCCTATTAATAGTGAATATACGATTAGGCGCACTTCTACTGGATGGCTTGTTACAGATTTGGGATTTGCTGGCATTAATTTATCTGCAAGATTATTAGGTGCATTGAGCGATGAAACGGGAACTGGGGTTTCTGTGTTTGGGACTTCGCCTACGTTTACCACTTCTGTTGTTGGGGGTGCTACATTTGCTGCTTTCAATACAGTTACTACTAACTTATCTCTAGGCGGTGCTGCTACAACAATGACTATTGGCGGAACTCCAACAACGGCTATTACTCATACATATTCGGGTAATGCTACTGCAAATACAATAACTAAAACATTAAACTTTGGTACTGGTGGTGCAAGTGGTTCTACAACAGCAATAAATATAGGTAGTGCAACAAGTGGAGCAACAACAAATACAAAATTAAACATTACTCCAGCTAGTGATGCTACTGGAGACTTATGGTATAGAAACGCAAGTGGATTTATGACTAGGTTAGGCATAGGTACTACTGGTCAAGTATTAACGGTTGCTGCTGGGCTGCCATCATGGGCGGCGGCTGGCGCAGGCAGTGGATGGGCAATAAATGGAAATGCAGTATCTACTGGGGATTGGATAGGCACAAGCAATGCCAAACCTTGGATAGGCAAAGTGAATAATCAACGCTCTATGTTTATAGATGCGGCGAGTACGTACAATGCCATTTATGGGTACGGGGCAGCACCCTCATTGGCTGGTAGCTATAATGTTGTAATAGGAGGGAATGCTTGTACTGTCAATACGGCATCTACAAATAGTGTTTTCATAGGCACTTCGGTAGCATCAACCCAATCTGGCGGCGATAAAAATATTTGCATAAGCGGTAGCGGAGGTCAGCTACCAAACACTTCTGGAAACGACCAAGTAAACATAGGGAATGTTATTTGGGCTGCTGGAGCGAATGGTACAGGGACTACACCAGCTGGACGTATAGGCATAGGTACACATGCTCCAAATGCAGGCTCAATCTTAGAATTGTCAAGCACCACACAAGGGTTTCTGCTAACTAGAATGACAGGAACACAAGCGGCTGCAATAACTCCAAAAGAAGAAGGCTTGATTGTTTATGTAAAAGATGCAACTGGTGGTTTTGCTGCGAAGGGCTGGTACGGATGGAATGGTGCTGCTTGGGAAAAATTAAATCCATAACAATTTAAAATAAACACAATGCAACTAAAATACAAAGTAAATCCGCTAAAAGAAGTAGAAGCTAACGGAGTTTCTAAAAAAGGCTTTGCATTTAGCCCATCTCAAATAACCCTTTATATTGGAGGGAAAGAAACCGTCAAGGGCGAAAAAGGCGATGATATAGAAGTAATAAATGTGCAAACTGACTTGGTGCAGTTTATTTCTAAAGGGACAATTACAGAAACGCAAAACCACAAGTTCCCAATAGCGGTTTTAGCTGCTTTTAATGGATTTGACGTTGAGACAATGCAACCAACGGTTGATTTAGCGGCTGTAAATGCTATTTTAATGTCTTTCAATCTTGAGTTAGATGAAAGCGAGGCTAAATAATTTTTACAAACTTAATTTAAAACGAAAAAAGATGCAACAGTACTTTGAGTTACCACATTTGAATTGTCAATTATTAGAGATTGATACTTTACCTTATAATATTCCAGTACAGCAAATGCAAGCACCCTTTGAGCCATTTGCAGAAAATGGTTTTTTTGGTGTCATCCTTTGGGGGCAACCAACTGCTCAAAAAGTAGTGTACCAAGACCTTATCACTAGCGAAGTGAAAGAAGTGGATGTAGAAGAATTTGTAGGTGCAAGACCCGACCCAAGACGCTAACATTATGACACAAACGACTCGCATAAGGCTATGGCTCATAGTGGCCGCATTTACGATATTTACCATTGGGCAAATAACTTTTCATAAGTTATTCTTTGGATATACAAGTAAGGCTATACTTGATGCCTATGAAACAATAGACATGCAATTAGGATTTATATCCAATTTGGCTAAGTCTATTTTCGCCCTTTGCGAGTCGCTTTGTTTTACTATAATACTATACCAAATAAGAGAATTCGCGGTTAAAGACCTCGCTTTGCGCCTTGTTTTTGGATTCTATTTCGCATTGTCTATGGCAAAGTTGTCCGAAGTATTTATTGGTATTTATTTTAGCGAAAAAGGATTCCCAATACGAGTGATTTATGCCATCATTGTTATGTGGATAGCACTGATAGAATATAACCGATATAAAAATGACCGCCGTGGGACAAATACTTGATCAAATCTATTCGCTGTTATCCTCGCTTGACAAAACAGAATTAAAAATCATTTCTGTACTTGTGTCGGGTGTGGTATCGGCAGCTATATTACTGAAGGCAGTAAAGCCTTTTACTAAATTTATTGGTGTATTGTTTGTAGGGCTTAGTCTTGCTTTTGTAAGCTACAAGGTTGTACTAGAATTGTTTCAAAAAACATTGACAATGGCTTATTTCATGTTGCTATGGATGACTGCATTTGTGAGCTATCCGATTGCTAAAGGTATTATGGAACTATTGCAATCACTCATTGAAATAGTCAGCGATAGAATTAAAGAATTTGCAAAAACAGCATCACCATCATTTAGTGGATTATTCAATAAAAAAAACAAAGGCAATGGTACAGTTTAGTTTCTACTTATTTCTGCTCAATATATTCAGCATATTGTACTTGATGACCTCTGGAGAGGAATATTCTCGCAATTATGCCAATATAGCGAACACCAATTTTGCATTTATGAAAGTGCAGTTTTTGGTCATGGCTATGTGCTACATCGGACTAGCGTATAGCTGTCTTGCCTACAATGATGTATTGGTTGGCGTAATCGCTATCATCAAAGCATACACCTCTATACTTGGCTATTCAATTACGGTCTTGTGTTATGTAGCCATTCATGTATTGTGGGCTTCGCATTTTATTGATTTATGCTTCAGAGCGCACGTTTTCAATCACTCCAAATCTGGTAGATACTCAACAGCTATTACACGAATACTCAACAACATCATTCACTCAATATTTAAAACTAATCCTTAAAAATACCAGACAATGGCAAAGAGAACCAAAGCGGAAAGACCCACACCAAAGCCTATTAAAACAATTTTTGATGTCCTTTTCTACCTTACTGGGGTATGGGCGGTTATATCAAATGCAATACCAAACATGAATGAGCATACTCTTTATCTAATTGGTAATTGGTCGGCTATTCTGATTGTAGTAATGAAGTTTACTATAACAAATTTCAACTGGGATTACGAGCCTATTGAAAACAAAAAAGAAACAGATGAAAACGGTAATTAAGCTATCTGGAGTATTATTCCTTATTGGACTGATACTATTTGCTTGTTCGTGTTCTAAGCCTCATTATGGCTGTAAAAAGCGTGAGCAAAGGAAAAGTGCCAAATACTTTAATAAGTCTGTAAATTGGTGTTCTAGTGAGGCAATGCGTCAATCTTTAGTTCACTTCCCATTCAAGGAAAGCGATAGTACATTTAGCGAAACAGAAACTAAGGTAGATACTTTTACCCACTACGACACCTTAGTAGAAAACGATACGGTGTACATTACAAAGTACGTTGATAGGATAGTAAATAAGGTAACGACAAACACTAAAGAAGTAAGGGTTGAAGATGGCAGAAGGATAGGATTGCTGCAAAACGACATTAGTATATTAAATAAAAGACTTGCACAAGCAATAGAAGATAAGATAAGCGCAGAAAAAGGTAAGGCTAAGTCGGATGGGAAACTTTTAGTCTTCTATTGGGCTATTGGAGTTGTAATAGGTATTGTTGGGGTTAGATTTGCAGTAAAAAACTTTAAGCCTAAAATGCCGTTTTTCGGATAGCCTTATTTTAGAAAAAAGCCAAAAACTATAATAAGGGTTGTGCTTATTAAAGAAAAACGACAAAAACTTAAATAATGATAACAAACCAAAAGGGCAAAGACTTAATTATAAAGTTTGAAGGATTAAAATTGCAGGCTTACTTATGCCCTGCAAATGTTTGGACTATTTCAGTAGGTTGTACTTTTTATGAAGACGGAACGCCAGTAAAGCAAGGAGATAAAGTTACAAAAGAGCG
>JACCDZ011475597.1_pt1 | contig 16401 bp, 37 predicted proteins | sample 7449551 | NCBI WGS metagenome assembly JACCDZ01 (sample SAMN15323452, study PRJNA562643) | freshwater metagenome | isolation source: river surface water | place: USA:Blue River Watershed | collected 2017-08-18 | reverse complement strand
GCAGTTTTAATGAGCCATTCCTTTCACTATACCCTCGGTAAATATGACGAATCAGACCGACGTCTGCACGTATCCGTAGAGTTCCATGGCTTATAGCCTTTCTTCCTGATCATCCGCAGAGTCTTCATTTTGTGTTCCTTTTGGCTTAATTGGTGTTTTTACAGTTCAGGTAACTTACACTTTGTAATATACTGTGCATTTAATACCTACCCATTCAGTATGCTCATCCACAATAAGATCGTAATCGACGACAACACAGTCGTAATCGAATTTCACAGACCCAGCGATATCCACGGCGTTCTCATGAAGTTCGCTCAGATCCGTTCGATGTCTGCGAGTAAAAGCAAGATCCAATTCTCGAGTAATATAGGCCTTGACGAATTTTGATTCACCAACCCAAATAACTTGTGGATCGACGTTTGTAGTAACGATTCCAGTTCGCCACTGTTCGTTTACTGACTGGTGCTCCTGATGCGTGATACTCATGATCTTTAATATACTCCTTAAACTGGATTTCCGGATTCATCATCCACAAGTCGATCGATCCTCTCATTTATTCTGAAAGTCTCGATTTCTTCCTCTTGCGTCTCGTTGTTTATAACCTTAAAATTTATGTATAGGCTTCCGTGTGGTCTATCTCCCTCTACGACGGTGTAAATCAATCTCGAACGTCCGAAGGGCAAAAGGATCTGATCACCAATCTGATACCCATTAAGATACCTCCATCGAATGCATGTAGCCCCAACAACATCCCGGATTCTCCCCATGCGCGAAATATCCACAGTACCACATATGTCTCGCAGTAGCTCCCCAATAGTAGGTCGGCAGACAGTCAATTTCCAGCATAAGATATTCAATTAGATCACGGGGATCATCGAATTCACACATAAAGAAATCAACGGCTTTGTGAGAACCATTACCAGATTCGGATTCGAAGATTGTGCGAACAACAGCGGCGCCGTCAATATCAGACCCTAGCGCCTCGGCGACTCGAACATTGAAAGGTCTCCCACACTTAAGATCCAGAATGGAGTCCACAGCGTGCAAGGTTTCAGAATTGATGCGTTTCAGAATATCAAGATTCATCGGAGTCTCCTTAGACATCAAAACGATTGCAGGGGTAGTAAGTGACCATTGCGAATGCGGGAAACATTCCAACGCCATTCTCGAATGCGACGTACTGAGCCGATTCACCGTCCTTGAAAAACGCGATATGCGTAGCCCCTTCAGGAACATCGAGCGGGAAGTTGATCAGCTCAAGAAGGCGCATAGAAGAAGGGTCGAGTTTGATGACACCCTTAATTTGTGTAAAATCTAGCATTAGTGGTTCCTTGTCATTGTGAATTTCTTTTGGTTTTCCAAAAACATACGCCGCTTCCGCAACTGTAACACCCAATACGAGTCCCAAAGCAAGCCCAAGACTTAAGATGATCCTATACATTTAAATGCCCGTTTGATGATAGCTATGGCGAAAACCCTAAACACCAGAATATGATGCATAGGGGTTGCGGACTATAATTCGATCGTGGTTTCGGGATGGGTGACAAAGCGCACTGTGGCCTGTTCAGCTGTGAGCCAGTCAGTTAGAAGAACGTACCCATCTTCATCTACAACAATAGACAGCCACCAAACCTTTCCGGATCCTAGGAAGGTCCGGCGAGGGTTGAATATCTGCATGATGTTGCGAGTGTGGGGGTTAACGTTTTTCGATACCGCCTTGGCCATGGTGACTTCAGGGTCATAGTTAGCAATCAAGTAGTTCCGAATCATTACGATTCCTTTCAGTTAGTTCTACTAAAGCCCCGGCAAATATGACGAGCTAAGGCCCCCAGAATGCCTCTGAGAAGCCGATCTGAGAGCTTTAGTAGTAGCCCGTGAACTAGGATATACGCTAAACCTTAACCGTCTCAGATCGTTTCCTAAACCATCCTATAGCGAAAAACCTATACGCCCGGAAATTGGGAATATAGGCTTTCGAGTACTTCAGCGGTACTCGCACGCTGTCAGATATGGATCTTGGGGTTCTTCGGTGAATCGTATAACTTCTTCAAAGTCGATGTAGGTTCTGATCGTCTCCTGAATGCGGCCCTTACCAGGCCAGAAGAATGATCCGTCGCGAATGTATGCGATGTAGTAGTACTCGCAAGGGCACAAATCTGCATCGAATGCAAAGCAGTTCAGAACGTCTTCCGTATAGCGTTGGGTGACTTTCAAGATATGAGGAATACTGTCGGCTGTGATCTTTACGGCTTTCATTAGGTTCTCCTTAGGTTTAATCTTTCACTAAAGTACTGGTAAATATGGCGATCACTTAGCTACCATAACCGGAACCGTTTCATTGGCAAAGCATACGAGTATGTGTTTACGTGAGACATTATCTGCATTTGTTAAATGAAGCTCCCAAAAACGTCTGCCGCGCTCAGTGATCAGCGTAAGCTTCCAGCATTCAAGATCGTCAAGATATACACGCTCTTCAGAAGGGGCTTCAGCCGCAATGACGAGTGCCCCAACCACAAGATCCTTGACCTTGACCTGAGAAAGCTTCATAGTGCCTCGCCTGTTATATAATCATACCCCTTGCCATTACGCGACAGTAGAAAATACTCGCTAGGAATACTTGAATCCTCGAATTCGATCAAGATCCCTCCAGCCTCACGATATAGGTTTGTCTCCGGCGGGATAATCGTCATATAGTCCGGATCGATTCGAGTAAGACAGATAGAAAAAGCATCCCCAACAAGCTCCTGCCAAATATCCCATGAAGGACCGAGGGTGAACTTTAGCAGGGCGATGGTTTCCCCCGTGTTGAACCCGTCGTAATGATGAACGATCTTTGTTTGCGGCTCATGATCCCTACAGGGCCATTCGAATAGACCTTTACACGCATCAAGTAGCCTCTTGGCGGAATGGATCATGTCAACTCTTTTCCGTCCCCCATCAACGAGGAACTCATCTTTAACGTTGCGGATTGATTGGCGAAACCATCGGTTGGCTCGACCCTGCGCTTTTTCTGCTTCAGAATATAGCCGTAGTGCCTTGCGCTGCTCACAACAAGCTCGGTATCTGAGTCTGAGATTGATACCCAGCTCTCGAGCAATATAAGTCACCCCAGGAATCGAGTAATCCGTTTCGTTAGCGATCTCAGACAAGAATTTCCAACTTGTGAGCAGCTCCGTTCGAATTTGGTTCCAGAACTTAAAGTTTTTCTGCATGCTACCCCCTACCTGGAACCGTAATAATCCTTAAGCCATCCCATGGGAATATGGCAACCTCCCCAGTACTAAGAAAGTCGATCTCGTCGCCATACTCAATGGTCGCTCTAAGATCTCCATAGGAATCGTAAATATCGATGTCTGTGGTCTCGGGACCATGCTCGTTCTCGGGCTCGGTTCGCTTGCGAATATCAAGACCCTCTCGAACATTCTTTTGAAGCCAAGCAATGACTTCGCCCTCAGATGCGCGCGTATATCTTAGATTAGCCACGATCAGCTCCATGCTTGCGAAGGATCTTTTCGATTGCAATCAGCTCGTTGGTCGTATCGATTCGCTTCTGGATTTCTTCTCGGAGATATGCGTTCTCTTTCTGATTGTGTTTCAGCAGCGTCAAGATGATCTCCGTCTCGTGCGATGGAATATATTGACGAACACTCTTCTCCTCAGCGTTCATCTCTTCATGTGTGGCTTCCAGCAGCTCCATTCCTTGGTTTAGAGAATCGAGAATTTCGTTAAGAGTTTCGAGTCGATCGGTCATGATGTTCCTTTCGGTGTAAATATGTGTTTACGAAAAGCTTAAAGAACCAGTTCAGGGTACGAGGGAGTAACGAACTTCTCGTACAGCAGCCGGAATTTCAACCGACAACATTCGTATCATACTTCTTCCATGATTACTGGTTTCACTATAGGACTGGTAATTATTGCGAATAAATATAACCGCTGGGAGCAGTGCCAAAGCATGTCCCGGGAGGGGTGACTACCTCACGGTTATATGGATACAGCTTCCTTGTGTCGCGCAAGGGCAACGACTTTCACAAGGTACGTGTCGCGCAAGGGCAACGACTTTCACGCTAGTGTCGCGCAAGGGCAACGACTTTCACTAGAGCTGCGCCATAGGGTTCTACTATACACCTGGCAAATATGACGAATTAGGGCGTTGCAAATTCCCGAACGCGAATGAAGTGATGCCCGTTGAAGTTATCTCTAGCGCCACGGAGATGCTCCGACATTCTAGAAGCTGTTCCACCAAAAACTTCCGCGGCTCGATTCTGAGAAGCAAATTTTTCACCAGTCTCCACACACTGCGTAATCCACCCTGGATGAACTCGCCGCTCAAGACCGAAGTTGGTGTTTTGAATGACATCGCCAGTAGCCGATACCGGCGCGTGAATATCGCCGTTGATGGTCTGTACAACAACAGGCTTCATCTTATACGCCAAATATCCGGCGATTCCACATACGACTGCTGTGATGCCGATTGCGGTATAGATCTTCTGGCTTCGCTTGAAGTGTCGCTTAACTCCCTTGACTAATGATGTCGGTGCCACACGCTCCCGTTCTACTCGCTCCATACCTAGGAGGTATACATTGTAGAAGTAGTCAGTTGCTTCCGGTCCCTGCAACTCTGTAAGCCCGTAGACAGACGCTTCTTCGTAGCTTCTAATTTTCCTCGACATATCAAGGCCAATCCATCGCCCTCTCCGGGGATTCCAAATCGCGTCTCCAGTATGAACAGTGCCTGGATGATCCACACGCACCGAGGACGGTTCGCACGGCAATTTACAAATCGCGGCCCATGCATCAACGCTCCCGTCCCAAAAAATAAACATCACGTCGGGACGATGCTTGCTGTATCTAATAATCATACCGAGTCCTCATAATATCTCTTGCATCGTTCTACTGCCCATCCAACGTCGGTCTGCGACCCGGTTTTAAAGGCTTCCACGACTTCCTCGCCGACGATCTGTGCCAGAATCGCGGGCATAACCTCTGCGGACAAACTCTCCAAGAGCTCTTCCGGGTTCAAAACGACGATTCTACGACGCACAACACCCACAAGAGGCTCTCGAATATGCACTGTAAACTCCACCTCACTAGCTTTGCGAGGAGCGAAGCTCGCTTCAACTGACAGGTTCACTACACCCATCTCTAACCTTACCTTCCCTAATAGTCATTGTCGTCCTCATGAATGTAAAGCTCGGCTAAGAATTTATCCGCTTGAGCTCCTAAAAGTTCTATGCGATGGGATACAAGAGACTCTTTAATACTGTAGATCGCCCCATCAAGATCTAAACCGACCCAATGGCCAACTTTCAGAAGATATGGAACACCCCAAACAAAAACCGTGCCTGGATTATCTGTTGATACGTAACAATTGTCCCACCGCAAGCTACAAATAGAACGCCATACCTCTGCACTGCCATCCCAAAATATGAGAACATCTTCTGCGCAGTCCGGAAGGTATCTAAGTCTCAACATGACCGAACTCGGTGAAGTTCTGCTACGGGAAGAAACATCATGGTGACTGCCGCAGGCGCGTTGGTGTGGAGCCATTCGGGGCGAAGAACCATATGTAGAATAAGCTCTCCTGGAGAGTACGTTGATTCGCTGATCTCGCGCAAATCGTAGAAAGAACAGTGATTGTCGTGAAATATGACATCCCCCACGACAAGATCCGCAGCCTCAACAACATCAAACTCGATCTTGTGGGTTTTGTCTGGCTCAAAAGTACAACTCATAGTGTCTACTCTCTTGGTTTGGAATATGTGAAAACCCTAGACTACTGGTAAAGTAGCTGGGGCTTATAGTATTTACTTGTAGATCGGATCGTCCGAGGGCTCAAAGCCGCCACGGAAGTACTCAATCACTCCGCAGATGACGAAGAGGGTGAGCCAGGCCGTGACGAAAATGATGAATTCGGTCATGATTTCTCCTTAAGTAGGGTTCTATCATAGGCCCGGTAAATATGGCGGATTAGAATCCCCAATGTCTACAGCTGTTGCTCCGCATGCGATATAAATCTTTAGGTAGCCCATTAGAGGGCCTTGTCAAATTTGTAAATGATGGTCGCTTCGATTCTAATCCGACCTCCATAAAATACGGACGATTCATACGGCGCAGAAATCAGAGCCTCCCTGATGATCTTAGCGTTAGGATACGTGTGAAGTAGGGTCTCCTTAGCCTGGTCCCTAACCCAGATCTGCAACTCAGGAGAGTCTTCAGAGCACACATAGTGATAATACCAGATTCTATACTCATCAGGAAGGTTCATTAGCGGGCCTCCCAAAATATAGAATCTCATCGGGGCTCATGAGTGCTAGAAACCATGACCCGCCAGAAACCGGCTGGAGCTTTAGCGACACTCGAGGTGTGTCTTTCCGAATAGAGCTCACGGGAATATGGTAAACCGCAAGAACTTTACAAACTCGCCCTCGGTGCACGATGAGATTTCCTGGCCTCAGCTCTCTTGCTGTGTTCTTAACGAGGTCACTCATGATTCTCCTAGAAGATCTTTGGGCGTGGGCGCATTTCCTGAACGTCCTGTCGCCACAAGTCCCTTCACTCGTCTGGTTGGCTCAGGGAACCCCGTCTCCAGCTCATCGAAGGCTTCCTCAAATAAGAGGTCCATCAAATCGCAGCATCGATTGGCAGCTGACTCAACTCGCCCGAACTCCCTCTCGAAAAAGCGTTTGTGTGCTAGAATCTCGTTCTTAGTTACCACCGCGCGTGAGGTACCGAGCACCATCGACTCTGAAGATATAGCGCTGGAAACCAGGCTCGTACCAACCATGAGCATGTCTAGGCGGTTCCGCAAAATATGCGCCGCCTCCAGGTCATCAAGAATCTCTTTTAGCCGCTTCTTTGCCATAACTACTCATGCCTCCTTGGTTAGTTGTTCAACCGCGTTTTCTACCATAGCTTCTCGTAGCTCCTGCTCCAGATTCCAACGAAGAAGCGTAAGGCGCTCAGAAACTTCGCCGATCCTAGACGAGGTCGTCTTCACGTATAGATCTCGAAGTTCTTGCACGTCCTCCAGAGCCGCCCACTCGCCAGAATCCCAGCAATGGGCGTATAGTGCATTCAGCTGTTGGGTTGTCTGAGCCCTTTCAGTCACAAGCGTGTCAATTCGCTCACAAAGATCATTGCATCGTGAAAGATCTTGCTGGATTCCTTTTACGGGTTTCATTGGTTCTTCTCCCTTTTGAGAATATAAGTCAGCGCTTGATTAGCACTATTCGGTTTTCAGGAATTGCGATTACGGTTTTGAATTTTCGTTCTGCAGAAGACAACGTCAAAGATATAAACTCCGGCGCGTTCTTATTGAATAGGCTCCGTCCAACTTGCCGAGTGTCCTCAACGAGAAGCCAACGCCTACCATGAGCGACATAATCGCCTACAGAAATATCTTTCGCTTCGATTGGCCTTGATCTACGCACTGATCCGTCCTCACTTGAATTGTGGGTTATCGTTTGATAACTAATTTTGTTTCAGACACCACAATACTTTCTTTAAAGATTCGGTCAGGATCAGATAAGGTGATGTCAATTCAGAAAACCCTAGACTACTGGCAAAGTAGCTGGGGCTTTGTGTGCTACCGGCACACGACGGGGGTGAATTCTCGTTCGTTGGGGATCTGGGCGAATGCCAGCACGGTGTGGAAGGTCTCGTTGGTCACAGCCACCTCATCATGATCCTTGAAGACCCCGCCGATCAGGGGGCTGCCCGCGATGTCGATGACCACGTAGTATCTCGTGCTGAGAATCTCCGTAGCCTCAAGAGCGCGCCACAGCTCCCTTTCCGACCAGGTCTTGGTGTTGTTGAGGATGGTGTGAACAGTGTCTTCACGGAGTGCAATAGCCTTCATGAGGGTCTCCTTTATTTGAGGTTAGGTTCACTATAGTACTGGTAAATATGGCGAAAGCGCGTTCAGTCACACAAACGACTACGGGTTGTGCTTAAGTGCGGGTGTCTGTAGCAGTAGTAGGGCTAGCGTTCTTGGCAGTTGATTCTCCTTATAGAAGCCCTGCACCATGCCTGATAGGACGGAATCCCGCAAGGTCTCCAGCTGGTTAATCTCTTGAAGCTTCTCCCAAATATCAGACGGAATCTCTCGTTGAAGAGCGGATATCATCCGATCAAACTCCGCAATAAATAGCCTAGGATCCATTTGAGTCCTTAGGGTTCAAATTACTCGGGAATATGAGGTAGTTCTTGTCTGTATCAGACGCCGAGCAAAACAGAATAGCTCGCTCATAAACCCGCACAGAGTACATGGTATCGAACTCGAATATGACCTCTTGTCGATTACGCACCAGGTGCAATCGTATTAGCGGATCACGAGAAGAAAGGTCGGTCTCGTCAGCGACGATGTCGTACTCTTTCGGAAGATGCGTGTTAAGATCTAGCAACAGATCTTCAATCTCCGGATCCTCCAAGTAGAAAATATGCGTGAGTTGACCGATAGATCCAGAGAATGTCATTCTTCGCTCCTAATCACAAAAGACCTATTGCTATCAGCATTAATCGACTCGATGACGATGCCGTGTTCATAGAAAATCATGTAGCTTTGGCCACTACACTCGCCAACGGGGCGGCCTTCGTAGAGGATCTCCAGGATAAAGTTCTCGGGAATATACCCACTACGCTTAGGAACCAGTACGAATTCCTTGGGAAGGGCCTTATTCACTTCGGGGCTCCACAGGGAAGTCCCAAGAGGGACCGCCATCTGCCGCCTAATTTCCTTGCCCAGATCCAAATATACGTCAAGAGGTTTCTCGTCTACGAACCGAAACTCTACTGTGGGGCGATCTTCTTCAGGAAAAAAGCTAACGCCAAGCACTCGAGCCTTTGGATACTGAAACTTGAACCTGGCTTCTGCGTGAGCCACGAATGCCTCACTGAGATTGATCGTGGCGGAGCCTTCATGGGTTAGCTCTGTATAGGTCCATTTCAACTCATTTTGCATTTGTACATCCTATCTGTTAAAAAAATAAAAGCATAAAAACCTATACAGTCTGTAAGTGTTGGGTCAGGGACCGCATTTTTCACTGAATCGGTTGGGTCAGGGACCGCATTTTCCGAGCCGCATAGGTTTCATTAAAGCCCCGGTAAATATGGCGAATTACAGAGGAGGGTGCGCATCTCCAAGAAACTCGAACGTGTAACCCATTACGTCAGGAATGAGACCCTTAGAATGCTTTCGAACCATCTCGTAGGGGAGATCCATTTCTCGGGCGGCGGCTTTCATACTAGCAAAAGTAGTTCCAGTTTCCCGACATTGTGTAATATACCCAGGATGAATGTGTCTCTCAATATGGATCTGGTTAATGGTTGACCCAGCACTATCAATAATAGTGGGGGCATTGATCGGAGCGTTAATTGTCGTACCATCACACTTCGATTTCAAATGCCAAATATAAACACCCGTTCCAGCTACAACGGCGCCAATAGCGATTCCAAAGTATAACTTTTTGTTATCGCTGAAGTGTTTCTTGATGCGCTCTAAAGTATTCGAGGTTTCTCCATCGGTCATTGAGGTTCTCCTAGTCTCTTTGTAAATGCGCTTTCACTGAACACCTTCTTGCGTTTCTTGGCCTCCCAAATAGCAAGATCGATGTTCGAATGACAAGTCAGAATATAGTAGTATAAATCTGTGTACTTCGTGTTCATCCGGTCGATTCTACCCTCGGCTTGCTCCATGATTCTATAGGAGTAATTCAGAGAATAGAATATGATGCAATCGGTATCCGTGCAGTTCCACGCTTCTGCCCCAGAGAGATAGTGTACCAAATATACCCACTCGTCGCCAGAAGGAGTCGCCTCATGCTTGTGGCCGTTCCACTCAGCAACAGTGTAGTCATCAGACAGCTTGCGAAGCTCTTCCAATTCATGATCGAAGTTGTAGAATATAATCGCTCGCTTGTGCTTCTTGATGATTCTTCTACATTCCGGAACCCGATACGTAGCGTCATTTGAGCATCGTCTGAGCGCGTATGCAAGGCCTGTAGAATTCTTGAATGGTTTATATGCGTCCCATGGATTGCAGCGAGTCTTCAGAATATCACGATACAACTCTCGATCATACTCGACCCAAACCCGCTCTCTATGCCGAACCGTGTGACGTTCAAACGGCATGTCGACCAACAAGTGCGAGCGAAGCTTCTCAAGTTTCTTAGTGTTAACAAACTTGTCAACTTTGGGGAACTTTGAGAATCTAGAATATAGTACGTGCTGTTCAATGAAGTGGGTCTTATTTCTGTAAAACCCGTTGGCCACGAACACCGGAATATAATCAAGCCACGTATCGCCAGGCGTCGCCGAAAGAAGAATCCAAGGATTGTACTTGGTGATCTTGTAGAACGATTTCACCCAAGCGCCCGAGCCAACGACTCGCTGCTCATCAAATATGAAGAATGCTTGCCGAACGCCCTCATACTTATGCATGTTGTTCCAACTATCAACAACTACCAGATGGTCGTCATCTTTGGCGAAATATGTCAGATCTCCCTGCCACTCCAAAGAGTCACGCTTGCGAGCAGTTGTAATGATGTACAGGGGAACTTTACGCCTCGGCTGCTTCCAAGGTTTCAGTTCCCCATCGCACACCTTAGTCCACCAGAAAGTCAGTGCAGTAATGGATTTGCCACTACCGACCTGGCCACAGAGGATCTTCCCAATACCAAGCTCGGACACCGCCTTGGTCTGATGCGGATATAACTTTAGTGCCAACTATACTGCCACTCACCATCGTCGAGGAAGCCATCAGTCATGTCGAATACCTCCACAGGGTCTCGTCCGAACTCTTTAGCGCACTCGTCAACGCTACTAAACACCATCCGCTCCCCCGTGTCAATACTTACACACCGAACTGGAGCCCTCAGCATCTCTGCTTTTGAAAAGTCATATAGAAGCGCTTTGCGAATGACGTTTCTACGAGTACTCCAGTACAGATTGTCTATATGACAGTCTCTAGAGTCCCCGTTATAGAATGAGGCCACTACGCTAGAGTTCTTAGGGTCTACAGGATATGGCTTTTCAAACATCTCAAGCATGAGCCGATTCAACATAACTCTTCGGCGGTTTTTCCCGTTTGTAAGAATTATCTGAGGCGTTCCGCTGTGGCTCGTGCTGCCGCGAATTGGAAGAGGTCTTGCGGATCCCACTCCCCTCAGAATTTCACCGCGACCGTTGATCTCGTAGTTTTCAAAATCAGGGATCTTCCTCCACAAAATATCCCCCACAGCTAAAGTCCCCAAACCCAGCCGAAAACCTCCATGTCGTTCTTACACCATTCGCCGACGTCAACGGGATCTAGACCGAAGTTCTTAGCCGCATCCATAATGGACTCGAATGTCTGCTTCGAATATGAACCAGGGGCAATAGTCATGCAAGGAAGGTAGAACATTGGCTCAGCCCATCGAGATGAGCGCAAATATACATTCTTCTCTGTAGTCCAGTAGAGATTGTCAATCGCGTTGGAGCCCGCCCAATCATACTTCTCGGCGTAGACGTCCCCACTAATATGATCCTCGGGGGTCTTAGGCTTAGGCCACGTCGTGAGCATTAGTGTTGGTAGATCATAAAAACCAGTCTTGGTTCCATAATCTAGCTGCACATAGGTTGCGCCACTTCTAACAATAGATCGCACGGGATCACCGCTGTCAGAATAGCGCACGCGTCCTTCGGGATGAATCTGGAACTCGTCCGAAATATAAAGCGGCACCCACTCGTCATTGGGGCGCTGCCACTTCTTGAGTTGCATCATTTAAAAGTCTCCTGATTATGTCGTTTACGGAAGAAGTTCTGTCAAATATGAGCGTTTTGGCTTGAACGTCTCGCTCCACGGTTTTGTGTGATCCAGCTCAAAGATATACCCACAGTGCTTGGCGTCTCTGACGGCCAGCGATAGAACATCAATCGGATCCATTCCAAGCCCAACCGCACAAGTCGCTACTGAAAACTGTGGATATACTTCTCTGGAATCGATGTCGATGAGCTTTATGGGGTGATGCAGCCACCCACCTTCTCGAATCTGTGGCATTGCTCGATGATTTTTCGTGTGAGTCCGGTACAGGTTCTCAATTCTATGATCCGTAACGTCTCCGTTATGAAACCAGATTACCCTGGATCGTTCATGGACCTCTGCGAGAGGATATGGTTTTGGCCAAGCCTGCAAAAGAACCTTTTTCCGAAGCAAGGGTGGCGTGTGCCCTCGACGGTCTTTCAGCGCCACTTGGTTCCCGTTGCATAGGGAAATCCCTTCGATGAAGTGGCCACTACTCCCATTACGAATTCGACCGTCTAGGTAAAACAAATACCCTGGATACTCAGACAGGGTTCGATATGGAAACTCCCCTCGCCTACGATCCGCCGCGATTAGGCGATCTAGGTTTACCTGATCCTTGAGCCACTGCTGTCTGAACTTAATCATAGATGCCAAATCCCCAATCGTAACCATTATAAGTCAAACGGCCGGTTCTAAGCTTCACAACATCCATGGGGTCCATACCAAGGGTCATAGCGCATGTCATCACGTTTCTGAATCCCCAAGCAGCTTCCCCATTAACTTCTTTGATGAAGAATATGGCTGTCTCATCTGATAGCACCCAAGACTTAGCCATTTCGATGTTCTCGTCCGTGGTGTAATATAGATTACTGATGCTAAAGTCGGTACAATCGCCATTGTAAAACCCTGCATGTAGATCCTCAACCGATCCTAGGGGCTTTGGTTTTGGCCACTGATCTAGAAATATAAGGCCGGTCTCCACCCAAACAGCCTCTTCGCGATAATTGATCAGCCTCACCAGTGGCGTACCTTGAGAATCAATTCTTCGCATGGTCGGCGCTTGATTCGCACTCGAAAATGGCATGATTGAACCTCGACGATCAATAAGATACCAGGGGTATGTTTCTGGGCGATATCGCAAGTCGAGCGGCTCCTTCCAGAACTTAAGCGACTCCTCGTCGCTCATGAATCCCACCCCCAAATATAAGTTCTGAGAAGCTTGAATTCCCCGAGCCGCGCATCAGTCAAATATGCAGATTTGATGCCATCAACCGGCCGGCCGAGTAACAGCCAGTCCTTATGAATATCCGTTTGCACCTGCTCGATAAATTCGACTCTCGCCAAAGCCGATTGCATGATTGACGGAACCACTATTGTGTGAATTTCACTAGCGTTGAACTTTGATTGGCGTTTAGGTTGCAAATCTTCAACTGCTTCTGCATAATCTTTGTCGGTTAGCACACGAAACCCTTCACGGTTGTTTTAATGACACTCCAGCCCCAAATATCAGGATTGGGTTGTATGGTTGATCTAACATCAGTTATTACTATGGCGGTAGATAGGTGGAATATGGACATCGCATAAATCTCAGCCTCCTCAATAGCTGTTGTGCGTTCATACGCGGTCAACAGCTCTGGCGGATATATGGGCGATGTCCATACCCACGTCTTTACTTGCGGTCTACCTTTTGCTACACATCTGATTCCTCTCTAAACTTTTTCTGAAGTTCGCGGAGTCGCCCCTTCATTCGAGCAGCCCATTTCGGAAATCCCTCATCAAAAGAAAGCACTAGACCTTGGAACGTGCCCTCATTTGTGGCTTGGTTCCAGATATCATAGGGGTCAGACCCCGATCCCTTTGCGAATTGCATAAGGGACTTCCATTTAAGCTTCCACCCTGAATCCGGTTCCATTGTGTAAATCGGAATATACAGATCCCCAGTCTCCTCCAGCGCCAACCGTTTCTTCAAGTTCGCCCGAGTGGTGTAATATAGGTTCTCGGTAGTAACGTGATCTGGCTGATTATCATAGAACCAGATCTGCAGCTGCTGAGTCTTGCGGAGTCCTTGACTGATTGTCAATGGCGTTCGCTTAGTAGAGTCAAGGAGAATAAGCAGATCCTTGAGGTGCCCGTGGAACCAGGTACCATCAGATCGTTGCAGCTTCACCACAACATGCCCCTTGCGCTCTTCTGTTGGAATGATCGCCTTAGAGATTTTGTCAATGATTGCACCATTGGGCTGGATGTCGTAGAATTCTTTGAACGCATCTAAGCTAGTTATTGTCACATCAACCACCCCCAGGTGTGCCCCATTAGAGGCTTTCCGTTATATAGCGCCTCGTGGATATCGCCCATCTCCAGATCGAAGGCCTCAGCCGCGGAGGCGACATCCTCGAACTCTTGATCCTCACCAGTGCTGATATTGGAGCAAAATATAGGCATATTGTCTTCTGGCTCAGATACTTTCGGCGCACTTCGAGCCACAGTCCTTCTAGGCTTGTACATTCACTTGCTCCTTACGCCGGTGAACCCACAAAACTTCTTCGGGCTGAAACGCTACAAAGGTCTTTATCATGACCTCCTTGGGTCCTAGCTGGACCCGCAACTCTTCCCCTACATAATGAATCACATCAACATCGCGCCAATGTCCCATGTGATAAATATAATCACCGGGCAGTAGCTCACGCGCTTTGATGTGTGCCATTCGGGTCTTCCTCTTCACCAGTCTCCCTTCTCGAGTTGGGCTATACGTAGCCCCCCTCTAAATATACGAATGCTTTTTTGGTCGATCATGATATAGTCGCCCTGAAGAATCGTCGTTGTGGGAGTATTCTCATCACCACGATATACGACAAGCTCTAAGGTATCGCTGGTAGTGTCACTATGAAGCTTTACGTTGTACTTCTCGCTAAGGGCGCCTTGAAGTAATAGTTGTGCAGAACAGCGGTTAGTCTTATCAAAAACAAATGATATCATTGTGAGATCCTCTAATATATAAGTGCTGGTAATTTCTTTTGCTCTCTGTACCTGGTTGTGACCCAGCCATCATATCGGAGAATAATGTCGCCTTCTATGATACAGGAGCCGCCCAAAACGTTATGGCCTTGCCATATGCCAATAACGGGACCCGCGCCAAAATTGTAAGCTTTGACGCGGGTCCCTTCAGGGGCCAGACTTTCTAGAATATGCAGGAGGTCAAGCCAATTCTCATTATCTAGGATCTTACCCCATAAAAGTTGGCCAACCATCCGTCCGCCCTAGGCGATTGTGGAGATTGCACGACTTACAATCTCGCTACCGGGGGGGAAGATGATCAAAATATGATTCGGATGGATCTGAACGATAGTGCCTTCGTACAAGAAGTACGGAGACTTGAGCGACATATCTTTCGGATCGGCGAGTTCTACAAACCAGCCACGGATTCCATCGAATCCTGCTAGCACAGAGGAACCTCGAGCGTATAGGCGGTCCTGAAGGATATGAACCAGACGAGTGGTGCCATCGGCTGTTCCATCATAGCAGAAATGAACTACCGGGTCAGGAATCTCGAATCCTTCCGAATTCAACTCTTGCGTTGTTTGTGCCGGCTGCGAGAAGCTGGCAATATAACGCTGCGCATAAGCGATCGCTTGTATTAGGACATTGATCAGGTTGACGATGGTGAGGAGATTCTTAATAGTTTTCATGTTAGTTCTTTCTGTATTGATTAATCGTCTTGTGATGGATCAGACTCTTCGAGGCTATCCTTGCGTGTGACTACTGACGCGCACAGAATTCTATGCTCTAAAAATATACGAGTCAAGTCCATCAAGGATTGCTTACAGTCCGTGGCGAATTTCCCAAACGTTAGATTAGAGGAATAAACCCCACTAATGTAAATGGTTTGGTGAGAGGTACATGCTTCGCAGAATCCAACTGCCGTCCAGTCCTCACCAAGAACTGGATTGCCAGCACTGATCCTGAAACTCACGCTCTCTCCCTGAACAGAATACCATTGTTGAGTAGACTTAGTACTACTTGCTCCGTATCATCAAGGTCCAGGCCACACTCCTGCTGAATTACAGTGTACACTCGTGCAAGTGTGTCTTCGCTATGAAAAGTTCGATCGACCACACGAGAGGAAGATGCTTCTCTAAGCCTCTGAATCTCCCGAGAAATATACCAGTTGGCTTTTTCGAGGTCCTCAATTTCCTTGTCACCGGCACCCTTCAACCCAGCCCGTGCAATATACTTCACGGCGTTTCCGCGATTGAAGTTCATTTGCTCAGTGAGATCAATAATCTCAAGGCCCTTGTATGCCGTATAGTGGGAAGGGTGGTTCACCGGGTCATGAGTTTGGGCAGTCTCTGTCGGAGACCCCCACTCGGTATAGAGGCGAAGAACTAGTTCGGTCCCAGGCATTGAAATATCAATGACCCCAGGCGAAGGCGTTGCCCAGCAAGTTCCAAGAGGAAACGTCCATACATTTCTTGTGAAGGTGCGCTTTACCCTGATTATAGACGCATCGATCAGGTCTACGGAATATCCCTTCAGGGTTTCTCGCCAAACGGAAACGGCTATCTCCGCTGAGGCGAGGTCATCTATTAAGCGCCAGATGTCTTCTGCTGACTCTTCGCAGATAT
>JACCDZ010640126.1_pt1 | contig 16411 bp, 15 predicted proteins | sample 7449551 | NCBI WGS metagenome assembly JACCDZ01 (sample SAMN15323452, study PRJNA562643) | freshwater metagenome | isolation source: river surface water | place: USA:Blue River Watershed | collected 2017-08-18 | reverse complement strand
TTTGGCTACATGATCCATTCGAACGGTCGTCTAATAGAGAACCCCATGGAGCAAAAAGTATTGAAGAGAATCATGCAACTGCGCGAGCAGGGTCTCTCATTGCGCAGTATTGCCACTGAGGTCAGCACGCCCGTTGCTCCGGTAAGCTTCAAGACTGTGCAAAGGATCCTGCAGCGCAATGTTTAAGCCCGTCGCGCTCTTCATAGGCTTGCGCTACACGCGAACGCGCAAGAAGAGTCAGATCATCTCCTTCGTTTCCATTGTCTCCACGCTTGGAATCACCGTGGGCGTGCTGGCCCTCATCGTAGTGCTTTCCGTCATCAATGGATCTACCAGCACCATGCGGGACGAGACGCTCAAGTCTGTGCCACACGCCAGCATTGCCGACGGGAACAGCATGGCCACTCGATGGCCGGATCTGCTTGCCGCTATGCAGAACCATCCCCAGGTGCTCGGGGCAGCGCCGTACATGGAGGGTGAAGGCTGGTTGCGTTATGACGGAGGTGGAGAATTCATTCAGATCCGTGGTGTCGATCCGGTCCATGAATCGGATGTGCTGCAGGTCGAGAGTCCCGGCTTCGAGATGCTGCTGGAGCGGCTGGCCGAGGCGGAAAATGGCATCATTCTCGGGCTGAGTGTGGCGAATCGCCTTGGCATGTATCAAGGTGATGAGGTGACGCTGATGTCACTCAATAGCCTGATCGGCCGTAACCTCAGTGACGTCATGAAGTTTCGCGTAGTCGGTGCTGCCGATTTTGGCTTCTACGGTAACAACAATACGGTGATGATTGGCTTGCCTGCAGCTCAAGATCTGTTTGGTGACGCCGAAACGGGATTGGTGAATGCCGCGCAGGATGTGCATCTGCGTCTGCGTGTCACGGACGTGTTCAACGCAGGGTTGATAGCGCAGGATGCCTTGAACTCACTCCCCGCCGAGCTTGCAAGCAATCAGTTAGCAGCGAGCAGCTGGAGTGAAACACAAAGCAGCCTGTTCGACGCCTTGCGACTGGAAAAGACCTTGACCGGGTTCATGCTGCTGATGATCGTGGTCATCGGTGCCGTCAACATTGTGTCGACGCTGGTCATGGTGGTCGCCGACAAGAGCGCTGACATCGCGATCCTGCGGACCATGGGTGCCAGCCGGGCGACAATCATGACGGTGTTCGTGACCCAGGGCACGACCGTCGGGATCTTCGGCACTGCCCTGGGCGCCGTGCTCGGTGTCCTGCTTTCTCTGAATCTTACGCGGGTCATGCAGGGCATTGAATCAATAATGAATGCCGCATTCTCGCCGGATGACGTCTACATGATTACCTATCTGCGCGCCGAACTGCGAGTGGATGACGTGGTGCTGATCTGTATCAGCGCCCTGGCCGTGAGTTTCCTTGCCACTCTTTATCCTGCTTACCGGGCAACGCGCATTCAGCCCGCTGAAGTGCTGAGGTATGAATAAGCCATGACTCAAGTCCCTCTCTCTACTTCGACCACTGCCTCCAATGGTGCCATCAATCAAGATCCGGGGCCTGAACTGATGCTTGAGTGTCGCCACCTTGGGAAAGTCTATTCCCAGGGACCAGAGGAGGTGATGGTTCTGGAGGACGTCAATCTGCAGGTGTTTGCCGGGGAGCGCATCGCGATTGTCGGCAGCTCGGGTTCAGGCAAGACGACGTTGTTGAATCTGCTTGGTGGCCTCGATCTGCCCACGAAAGGCGATGTCCTGGTGGCGGGCATGAATCTGGCGTCCCTCAATGAGACTCAGCGTGGCCAGATGCGGAACCGCTATCTGGGATTCGTCTACCAGTTTCATCACCTGCTCGGTGAATTCACTGCGCTCGAGAATGTGTGCATGCCGCTCCTGATCGCGGGTCTCGATGTCCGCCGTGCAGCACAGCGTGGTGAGGCCATTCTGGCTCGCGTGGGTCTCGGGCATCGGCTCGAACACAAACCTTCGGAGCTTTCCGGCGGAGAGCGTCAGCGCGTGGCCATTGCCCGCGCGCTGGTCACGGAGCCGCGCTGTGTGTTGCTCGATGAGCCTACGGGCAATCTGGATCGTCACACCGCACGGGAGATACATCTGTTGATGGCGGAGTTGAACACCCAGTTGGCGACCAGTTTCATCGTCGTGACTCATGATGAGGAGTTCGCCAGGTCGCTGGACAAGGTATTACTGCTGCGCAACGGGCGACTCGAACCGCAGGTGACCATGGACGGGGGCGCCGATGGCCGCTGAAACACGCCGCTCCTCCGTCATCGGGTCTCTCGCGGCCAGTTCATTCGCCGCCTGGATGGCGTTGCGATATGTGAGTGTGGGGCGCCGCAGTCAACTTGTGTCGTTCATGTCCCTGCTGACTATCAGCGGGCTCGCGCTGGGTATCACCATCCTGATTACGGTGCTGTCGGTCATGAATGGTTTTGATCGGGAGGTGCGTGAGAATATTCTCGGCATTCTGCCTCATGCGACCATCAAGGCGCAGGAGCGGCAGACCCCGGAGCAGTGGAGGCCGATTCAGGCGTTGCTCGATGCACATCCCCGTGTGCTGGCGACCGCACCGTTGATCGAAGCCACTGGTGTGGTAGCGGTGCCAGGTTACTCCAAGGGAGTCCTCGTCAACGGTATTGACCCGGAGCAGGAAGGGCGCATTTCCATCCTCGACCGCTTCATGCTCAGTGGCAGTCTGGCAGGATTGACGGAAGAGCGTTTCAAAATCGTCTTGGGCGCGACTCTGGCGGAGAATCTGGGTGTCGGGCTTGGTGATAAAGTCAGCCTCTATTCCTTGAATGTATCAGTCAATCCGCTGGTGCCGTTGCCTACCCAGCGCCAGTTCACGGTTGCCGGTATCTATCGTGTCGGGACGCTCGAACTGGACAGTGCGATGGCGATGATCACGCTACAGGATGCACAGGCGTTATATCGCTACCGCGACAGCTACACCGGTCTGCGTTTCCGCATTGACGACCTGTTCGCGGTGAGCGAGATACGTGCCGAGTTGCAAGAGCAGCTGTCTGTGGATTTCGAGGTGCAAACCTGGACGCAGTTGTTCGGCAATATTTACCAAAACATTCAGTTCTCCCGCACCATCGTTGGTTTTCTTCTATGGTTGCTGGTGGGTGTGGCAGCCTTCAATCTGGTGGTGAGCCTGATCATGATTGTGCGCGACAAGCGCGGCGACATCGCCATTCTGCGGACTTTGGGCGCCAGTCCGCAGACCATCGGTCGTATCTTCATGACCCAGGGCTGCGTCGTGGGGCTGATTGGCACGGGCCTGGGAGTCGTGTTCGGCGTGTTCTTCGCACTTACCATCAGCGACATTGCTGCGTTGCTCGAGTCCGTTCTCGGCGTGAAGCTTCTCAGTGCAGAGGTCTATCCCGTTGACTTCTTGCCTTCCCAGATCCTGCTGGGCGACATAGTGGGTGTCAGTGTCGGGGTGTTCCTGCTTTCTGTTCTGGCGACGCTTTATCCGGCCTATCGTGCTTCGCAGGTGCAACCAGCCGAAGCCCTGCGCTTCGAATAGATAGTGGATGGCCGCAAAACTTTTCAGGTTTGACAGAGGCCAGTTGGCGGACTTGCTTCTATACTCGAAGTGAGTTTTCCGTCGGATTGTCTAACCATGCGCTCAAGGATGATCGCGTTCTGCTGCGGCATTGCCGCGGTCTCTCGTTTTCCAGATTTGCCCACGATTCATGGCCTCTGGCTGGTCCTGCTGGCGTTGCCATTGGGCGTGACTTTGTGGCGCGGTCCTGCGCCCTTCGCGTTGGCGGCGGCATTGCTGCTGGGATTGGGCTGGGCCATCGGCATCGGTAATGCCCGTGTGGCCGCGCTTTTGCCGGGCGACCTGGAGGGGGAGGACTTCTGGGTGATGGGTGAAGTGCGTGGTCTGCCCCAGAGCGAGGCGCGCTCCCAGCAGTTTATATTTCAGGTGGAGCAAAGTTGTTTCACTCTGCTGCCCGACGATTGTCACCGACAGTCTCCAGAACGTGCAGCCCGGTTCAATGATCGCAAAATTCTGCTTAACCAATACGGCAATGCCGATATGATCCCCGATCAGCGCTGGCTGTTGCGGGTGCGGTTGAATCAACCGCATGGTTTTGCCAACCCCGGTGGTTTCGACTATGAGGGCTGGTTGTTTCAGCAAGGCTTTTCCGCAAAAGGTTATGTGCGCGAGAACCCCTTCAACGTGCAGCTTGGCGAGCGTTCCCAACTGCAAGAGCCGCCATCCATTTCCCTCATGCGTTATCACCTGCGCGCGAAGCTGTTGGATGCCATGCAGGAGTTGCCCCATGCCAGCATTATTCTGGCGCTGGTACTGGGGGATCAGGAGCAGATCAGTGCCGAGAGCTGGTCGTTGTTCACTGCAACCGGGACCAATCATCTGATCGTCATTTCCGGGATGCACGTGGCTTTCATCGCTCTGCTCTGTTACGGGCTCAGCAATCGGCTGGCGCGCCTGAGCCCCCGGTTGCTGTTGCGGATTCCCGCGCAGAAGTGTGGCGCGCTGAGCGCTGTCCTTGGAGCCTTTTTCTATTGCCTGCTGGCAGGGTTCTCGGTGCCCACACAACGCTCCTGCATCATGGTGCTGGTCTTCATGAGTGGCCAGATTATTGGTCGGCAGTTTCCTCCCTCATTCAGTTTCTGCCTGGCGCTGACCCTGGTGCTGTTGATCAACCCTCTGAGCCTGACAGGGGCTGGATTCTGGTTGTCGTTCGGTGCAGTCGGAACGCTGTTGCTGGCCTTCGGTGGCATCAGGCGTTTGCGTGGTGCCAGTCGTCGTCGCGCCAAAAAGGCCGATGAAATCGGCAGCTTTGATGACGATGAACGTCCGCGCTGGCGCTGGCGGCGCCTGTGGCAGCAGCACGTGCAACCGCAATATGTCGTGTTTATTGGCATGATCGTGCCGCTGGCAATCATGATGCAGCAGCTGTCATTGCTCTCGCCCCTGGCCAATGTGCTGGCTATTCCTCTGGTCAATATTCTGGTGGTGCCACCGGCCTTGCTGGGAACCTTGTTGCTGGTCATCTTTGCCCCGCTGGGTACGCTGTTGTTAACCCTGGCCAACCATGTGTTGGCAGTGGTGATCTGGATGCTGCAGGGGCTGACCAGTCACGCCTCCGGTCTGGTGCTCTGGCAGTTTTTCGGCCTGACGACAGCGTCTCTGGTGTTTGCCTGTGCCGGTTCGCTGTTGTTGCTGATGCCACGTGGGTGGCCCTGCCGCTGGTTGGCCGTTGTGATGTTTCTACCATTGCTTTTTCCGCAGCGGCAGCTTCTCAAGGAGGGGATTGCCGAGATCACGGTGCTCGATGTCGGACAAGGGCTCGCCGTCGTCGTGCAGACGGCCGGCCACGTGCTGGTCTACGACACTGGGCCACGTTTGAGCGAGAGCTTCGATACCGGCAGCGCGGTGGTGTTTCCGTTCCTGCGGCGAAGCGGTTTGCGGAGAGTGGATCGATTGATCGTGAGCCATGCCGACAATGATCACGCTGGTGGATTACTGTCCGTACTGAAACTGTTGGAGGTTGATCGCATAGCGGGTAGTACATGGCCCGAGGACGGCGAGATCCCGGCTGATTTTGTCGTTTGCGCGCAGGGTGAGCAGTGGGAATGGGATGCAGTGAGGTTCGAGATTCTGCATCCTGCTGCGGGGCTGCCGTACGCAGGCAATGACAGCTCCTGCGTGCTGCGTATCGAGGCCGGTGAGCAGAGCTTGCTGCTGCCTGGCGACATCGAGGGCGGGGCGGAGCGACGTCTGCTGCAAATGCATGGCGCCGCGCTGGCCAGCGATGTGCTGATCGCGCCTCATCACGGCAGCGGGACGTCGTCCTCCGCAGGCTTTCTGCAGGCCGTGCAACCCAGCGTGGTGTTGTACTCGGCTGGCTATCGCAGCCAGTTCGGGCATCCGGTCAAAGAAGTGGTGGCCCGCTACGAGGGGTTGGGCGCGGTGCCTTACAACACGGCCTTGTCCGGTGCACTCAGCGTGCGCCTGGGAGAGGCATCCGGTCCGATGCTGCCCGAGGAGTTTCGCAGCACCCACCGGCGCTACTGGTTCACGCGCCCGACGCAGGATTCCGCGCTCTTGCATGGCGTCGGCAGCCGTCCATAGAGGTGGTCAAGTCGCGCTCACGTGGCGGTGATTGAGTATGGTAAAGTAGCCGCCGTCATTACCGGAGGTAGATTGTGGTTGAAATAATCAAGGCAGGCGGTTGGTTGATGCTGCCCATCATTCTGAGTTCGATCGTGGCCATTGCCATCGTCATCGAGCGCTTCTGGACACTGAGCGCCACGCGCATCTCGCCCCGCTATACCCTCGGCCAGGTGTGGACCTGGATCAAGAACAACGAGCTCGACGCAGCGCACCTGCGCGAGCTCAGACTCGCCTCACCGCTTGGTCAGATTCTTGCCGCGGGCCTGATCAATGCAAAGTACGGACGCAGTGCGATGACCGAGAGCATTGAGCAGGCGGCCAGTCTGGTGGTGCATGATCTCGAACGTTACCTCAACACACTGGGCATCATTGCTGCCATAACCCCCTTGCTGGGACTGCTGGGTACCGTGTTCGGCATGATTCAGGTTTTCAGCGAAATCATGGTGCAGGGCACCGGTGATCCCGGTGCGCTGGCGGGTGGCATCTCGCAGGCCTTGATTACGACCGCCGCTGGTCTTTGTGTCGCCATTCCGAGCTACATGTTCCATCGCATGTTCATGCGTCGCGTTGACACGCTGGTGCTGAATCTGGAACAGGAGTCGATCAAGTTGGTGGACGCTTTGCACAGCGATCGCCGCGTCGAAATCAAAGAGATTGGCAATCCGTGAAGTTTCAGAGACGCATAACAGAGGACTTGCAAATCAATCTGACGCCTTTGATTGATGTGGTCTTCCTGTTGTTGATTTTCTTCATGGTCTCCACGACTTTTACGCGTGAGAACCGACTGGCCGTCAATCTCCCTGAGGCTGATGGCGAACCCGTACAGGAGACCGCCCGCACAATCGAGATTTCCGTCAGCCAGGGTGGGGCCTATGCTATTGACGGACGCACGCTGGTGAATTCAGAGCTCAGCACCTTGATGCAGGGGCTGGAGGAAGTGGCGTTGGGCGACCGGGATGTGGCATTGATCCTGATTGCCGACGCTGAAGCGTCTCACCAATCTGTAGTGACGGCCATGGATGCCATCGGCAAATCCGGTTTCAGCAGGCTCAGTATCGCCACGCGCCAACCGGATGATGAAGAAAACTGAACCCTCCGCGGGGCTGTCTTCCAGCTTCCGCCTTCACCGAACAGACGACATCACAGCATGGCAAAACAGAAAATGGATCAGAAGGGCTGGGAGCTTTACAAGCGCCTGCTCACCTATGTGAAGCCGCATCGACTCGTGTTCGGAGTCAGCGTTCTTGGCTACATCATTTTCTCCATCACGGGCGTGGCGACCGCAGAGTGGCTGGGTTGGACCATCGATCAGGTCACCGCGAAAAACCCGGATGCCCGCATCATCAGCCCACTGTTGTGTGTGGGAATTGTCGTCGTGCGTGGCATTGGCGGATTCATGGGGGGCTACTCACTGGAATACATCTCCAACCAAATCGTGCACAAGCTGCGTTGCGACATCATGGACAAGTTGCTGGTGTTGCCGGTGCGTTTTTACGATGGCAGTACGGCAGGGCGTCTGGTCTCGAAAGTCACCTATGACGTCTCCCAGATCAGTGGAGCGGCGACCAATGCGGTCACCGTGATTTTTCGCGAGGGACTGACGGTAGTGGGGCTGCTGATCGCCCTGTTCTGGAGCAATTGGCAGTTGAGCCTGGTGTTTCTGCTGGTGGCGCCCTGTGTCGCCGCTGTGGTGAGCTTTGCCTCCGGCAAATTCCGCAAATACAGCGCGCAGATGCAGAACTCCATGGGCGACGTGACCCAGATCACCAACGAGTCCATCAAGGGCCAGCGCGTAGTCCGGACCTTCAATGCGGGAGACTTCGTGCTGGATCGCTTCCGCTATGCCAGTGAACGCAATCGTCGTCAGAACATGAAGATGGTGGGAACCCAGTCAGTGGCGATCCCCACCATTCAATTTCTGGTCAGCGTGGCCATGGCAGTGCTCATCTGGTTTGCGATGTCTCCGGAGCTGTTCGCCAGTGCCACGGCGGGCGAGTTTGTGACCTTTCTGACGGTCGCAGGCCTGCTCGCGAAGCCCATTCGTCAGTTGTCGCAGGTCAACTCCGTGGTACAGCGGGGAATCTCGGCCGCCGACAGTATCTTCTCGCTGCTCGATGAAACGCCTGAGCAAGACACCGGCACCTATGAAGTGGCGAGGGTGCGTGGCGAGGTGACTTTTGAAGATGTCAGTTTTGGTTACAAAGAGGGCGAACCAGTGCTCTCGCATATCAATATTCATGTGAAGCCGGGGCAGAGCGTCGCCCTGGTGGGCAGGTCCGGCAGCGGCAAATCGACGCTCGTGAGCCTGCTGCCGCGTTTCTACAATGTCGATGCCGGCGTGTTGAAAATCGATGGCGTCCCCGTGCAGGACTTTAGCCTGCGCAACCTGCGGCAACAGATCGCCGTTGTCAGTCAGGATGTGGTGTTGTTCGAAGGCACCGTGGCCGACAACATCGCCTATGGCAGCGATGGCAGCATCTCGGATGAAGCGATCATCGAAGTGGCAAGGAATGCCCATGCGATGGAGTTTATCGAGAAGCTCGACAACGGCATCCACTCCATCGTCGGCGACTCCGGGCTGATGCTCTCGGGCGGGCAGCGGCAGCGCGTGGCCATTGCGCGGGCGTTCCTCAAAGATGCCCCCATCCTGGTGCTCGACGAGGCAACCTCGGCGCTGGACTCCGAATCCGAGCAGTATATTCAGCAGGCCCTGAGTACGCTGATGAAGGGACGCACCACCTTCGTGATAGCCCATCGACTTTCCACGATTGAAAACGCCGACATCATTATCGTGATGGACAAGGGGCGAATCGTCGAATCCGGGACGCATCAGGAGCTGCTGGCGCGCAAGGGGCACTACGCCGGGCTGCACAAGATTCAGTTTACCGAACCGGCGCAGGGTGAATGATGTCGATTGTCGATGCCTGGTACAGGAAACATGCCTGGCTTTGGCTGCTGTGGCCGCTCTCCGTCCTGTTTACTCTGCTGGCCCGCCAGCGTCGCGCACGTTTGCAGCGCACCTGGCCGCTCGATCCAACGGACATTCCCGTGGTGGTGGTCGGTAACATCACCGTGGGCGGTACCGGCAAGTCGCCTTTCGTGATTGCGCTGGTCAGACAATTGCAGGCCATCGGCCTGCGACCTGCTGTCATTACCCGTGGTTATGGCGGTCGTGCGTCTCACTATCCCTGTTTTCTCGATGCGGCCTCAACGGTGGAAGAGGCCGGCGATGAGGCGATCATGATCAGACGCAGCGTGTCCTGTCCCGTGGTAGTGGACAGACAGCGCGTCCGCGCCATTGAAGCGCTGCGCAAGAGTCAGACCTGCGATGTGATCATCAGCGACGACTGCCTGCAGCATTACGCAATGCCACGCGCCCTGGAAATCGTCATGCTCGACGGTGAACGCCTGTTGGGGAATGGATTGTGCCTTCCCGCCGGCCCTCTGCGGGAACCTGCCGCACGGCTGGAGCAGGTAGACTATGTCGTGATGAACGGTGACAGCACCGACTCCACACTGGCCGCCGGGCGATATGGCCGCAAGCCGACCATGCACCTGCGGCCGGCGGCCTGGGTGAATTTGCGCAGTGGCGCACGGGTTGATCTGCACAGTCTGCCGCTGGCCGGAGCGGGGCGCCTGCACGCGTTTGCCGGAATAGGCAATCCTCAGCGCTTCTTTGCGACAGTGCGCGCCCTCGGGTACTCGCCGCTGTGCCATCCGTTTCCCGATCATTATCGGTTTGGTGCCCAGGATCTGCGCTTCGCTTCCGGAAACACGGTGGTCATGACCCAGAAGGATGCCGTGAAGTGCGAGAGTTTTGCCGGAGCAGATTATTGGTATCTCGCCGTGGAAGCCGAGTTGGATTCCGATTTCAGCGCACACCTGCTGCAGGATATTAGTGCCAGGGTTGCCGCTGCGACCCATTCAGATTAAAGGAGTGAACAATGGACCAGAAATTATTGAGTATTCTCGCATGCCCCATTTGCAAAGGGCCGCTCAAGCATGATCGCCAGGCGTCTGAGCTTATCTGTTTTGGCGACGCGCTGGCGTTTCCCGTCCGTGACGGTATCCCGGTGATGCTGGAATCCGAGGCAAGACATCTCACTCAGGAAGAGCGGGAGAAGCGTTGATGTCATTTGTGGTGGTTATCCCCGCGCGCTACGCGTCGACCAGGCTGCCTGGCAAGCCCTTGCTGGATATCGCCGGCAAGCCGATGCTGCAGCATGTTTACGAGCGGGCGCTGCAGAGCGACGCCAGCGCTGTGTACATTGCCACGGATGACGAACGCATTCGCGAGGCGGCATCGCGCTTTACCAGCAACGTTTGCATGACGCTCTCCACGCACCAGTCCGGCACCGACCGCATTCAGGAAGTGGCGCGGCAACTGGGTCTCTTGCAGGACGAGATCGTCGTCAACGTGCAGGGCGATGAACCTTTGATACCGCCCTCGGCGATCAATCTGGTGGCGCACAATCTGCAGCGCAATCCGGAGGCGGGCATAGCCTCGCTTTACGAGGATATTCACAGTGAGCAGGAATACCGGAATCCCAACGCCGTGAAGGTTGTGACGGACTTGCAGGGGTATGCCCTGTATTTCAGTCGCTCACCCATTCCCTGGCGGGCGGCCGATGCGACAGAGCCCGTATTTGGCAAGCGTCATATCGGCATTTATGCCTATCGCGTGGCGACTCTGGACAGCTATGTCACCTGGCCACAGGTGGCACTGGAAATGTCGGAACGTCTGGAGCAGCTGCGTGCCATGAGCCACGGCATCCGCATACACATGGGGCGTGCCACCGAGAAAATGCCCGCTGGCGTGGACACCCCCGAAGATCTTGAAGCCGTTCGCGCTCATCTGCAGGCTTCTCAGGTTGCCCGCTAGTCAGCGCATCAACCGCTATTCAGCACATCAGGAGGAAGACAGTGGCTCGGCATAACGACACAGCAGTCAGAGTTCTGATGGTATGTCTCGGCAACATTTGTCGCTCTCCCACAGCCCATGGCGTGTTTCAGCAGCGAGTCGAGAATGCCGGGCTGACCGGAGTGATCGAGGTCGATTCTGCTGGTACCGGCGACTTCCATCTTGGCGAAAAGCCTGATGTCCGCTCGCGGCAAGCCGCACAGCAGCGTGGCTATAACCTCAACGGCCTGCGTGCCAGACAGGTGCGCCATGATGACTTTGAGCGCTTCGATTACATTCTCGCCACGGACGAGAACAATCTGCGCGACCTGCAAGCATTGTGTCCGGCAGCATTGCAGCACAAGCTGCGGCTGTTCATGGAGTTTGCGGACAATAATTATCTCTCGGTGCCGGATCCCTATTATGGTGACGGTGAAGGGTTTCAACTGGTGCTGAATCTGGTGGAGGAGGCGGCGGATGCGCTGCTGGATCACATCAGAAAGCAGGACCTGCAAGACTGAGCAGCGGAAGGGTTCATGGCAGGGATTAAAGCAGGGATTACAGTCGGATTTGTGCCACCGTTCATCCAGGAGAATGTCGATCTCGGCTCCCGCAACACGTTCGGCATGCACGCCCGTGCCCGCTATTTTTGTGCTGTGCGCAATTTGCAGGAATTGCGAGTGGCCTTGCAGTTCCGGCGCGTCAGACAGCTGCCACTGCTGGTGCTCGGGGGCGGCAGCAACGTCTTGCTGTGCGCCGACTATCCCGGCGTCGTGGTGCAGATCGCCCTGCTGGGTATCGAAGTGCTGAGTGAGCTCGATGCCGAACTGCATGTGCGAGCTGCCAGCGGCGAGAGCTGGCATAGTTTTGTGCAGTATTGCCTGGAGAATGGCTATTACGGATTGGAAAATCTTGCCTTGATTCCGGGCAGTGTGGGCGCCGCGCCGATCCAGAACATTGGTGCCTATGGGGTTGAGGTGCGCGATCTGATCAGCGCAGTGACAGTGCTGGATGTCGGCAGCGGTGAAATCGATAGTTTGACGGCCGCGCAATGCGAATTTGACTATCGCGACAGCGTCTTCAAAGGGCGTCTGCGAGGCAGAAAAATCGTACTGGACGTGACCTTTCGCCTGCATCGTCAACCGCGCGTGAGTCTCTCCTATGCCGCGCTTGCGCAGGCGTTGTCAGCGGTCAGCAATCCGCATCCAGGCGATGTCTTCGCGGCGGTCTGTGCGATTCGCGCCAGCAAGCTCCCAGATCCGGCCGTACTGGGAAACGCCGGCAGCTTCTTCAAGAATCCTGTGATCGAGAGGGCGCAATATGAGAAATTGTTGCAGACCCATACCGGCTTGCCGTCGTATCCCGTGTACGACCGGGCGGGTCAGTTGTCGACGTCGCTGGTCAAGGTGCCAGCCGCGTGGTTGATAGAGCAGGCCGGCTGGAAAGGCAAGAATTATGGCCGGGCGGGCGTTTATAAGCAGCAGCCTTTGGTGCTGGTCAATCTTGGAGGAGCGACTGCGCAAGAGCTGGTAGCGCTGGCCAGGCAGATAATGGCCTCTGTGGAACGGCTGTTCGATATTCGGCTGGAGCCTGAGGTGCAGTGGATTCCCGCCGAACCGCTCGAATGAACAAGCCGTCGCAAGTCCGGAACAAGGCTTGGTTTTACGGATGTACTTGATTCGGGGGCTGTGGTAGAAATTGCCCAGCACTTCGATAACACTTCGCCAGCACTTCACCAGAGCCAGATCAAAGACATCATCCAATGAGACGACCCCATATGCAGACGTCTGAGCCTTCGATAACACCCGATACCGCGTCACGTGTGGCAGATCCCATTCGCGTAATGCTCGTGGATGAGCATGAGCTGGTGCGCAACGGCATCGCCCGCCTGATCTCGGATGAATCCGACATGGAGGTAGTGGCGCAGGCGGTATCCGGGGACGCTGCTCTGGAGCTGCTGGAGATCACAGCGCCTGAGGTTGTTCTGGTGGACGTGAAGATGTCGGGCCTGGTCGGTGTGGACACCATTCAGCGCATCGTGCGGGCATTCCCCGAGACGCGAGTGATCGCCATGTCCACGCTGGAGGTCGGGTTGATTCCGGCGCGCATGCTGCGGGTCGGGGCAGTGGCGTTCATCACCAAATGTGTGCCGGTTCAAGAATTGATGCACGCCATACGTCTGGTTCACGCCGGTCAGCGTTATATTACGCAGCGTATTTCCAGACACCTCGCACTCAATCCCTTTGAGGAACCCCGCAGGACGCCATTCGATTCACTCTCGCAGAGGGAATTGCAGGTAGCTCTCATGCTTATCGATTGTCACAAGGTCAACAAGATTTCTGACCGGCTTTGCCTGAGTCCGAAGACTATCTACAGCTATCGATACCGGATTTTCGAGAAGCTGGGGCTCAGCAGTGATGTCGAATTGACGATACTCGCTGTCAGACATGGACTCAGTGATGCCAGTGCCTTCAACAGTGCCACCTGATCCCGCCATCGTTTCGCAGGTCCCGCCCCGGTTTGACCCCAAAGCGCTGATTGCCACTCTGAGCACGCGCCCGGGCGTCTATCGCATGTTTGACGCCAGTGGATCGATTCTTTATGTGGGCAAGGCGAAGAATCTACGTAAGCGCGTTGCCAATTATTTTCGCGCCTCAGGTCTGGACACCAAGACGATGGCATTGGTGGCGCGTATCGAAGGGATCGAAGTCACCATCACCAGCACCGAGACCGAGGCGCTGTTGCTCGAACAGACGCTCATCAAGCAGCATCGTCCGCCGTACAACATAGAACTGCGCGATGACAAATCCTACCCCTACATCATGTTGACCAGTAAGGACGAGTACCCGCGGCTGGCGTTTTATCGTGGCAGCAAGAAACGCGACGCCACATTTTTCGGACCCTATCCGAGTGCGAGCGCGGTGCGTGAGAGTCTGGGTATTCTGCAGAAAGTGTTTCGTCTGCGTCAGTGCGAAGACAGCTATTTCCGCAATCGCTCGCGTCCCTGTCTGCAGTATCAGATTCAACGTTGCACCGGACCGTGCGTCGGATTGATTTCAGCGGAGGATTACGCGCAGGACGTGCACTTCTCGACGCTTTTTCTCAACGGCAAGAGCGACACCTTGATCAAAGAACTGACCAGCAAGATGGAGGTGAAGGCGGAGGCGCTGGATTTCGAGCAGGCCGCCGTGATTCGCGATCAGATTGGTGACCTGCGGCGCATTCATGAACAGCAGTACGTATCCGATCAAGGAGGCGACGCCGACGTGCTGGCCGCTTCATTGTCCGCTGCCTATGCCAGCGTACATCTGATTGTCATTCGTGGTGGCCGCTTGATCGGCAGCAAGAACTTTTTTCCGCGTGATCGGCTTGCCGGCTCGGAGGGCGAGCTGCTTGCTGCTTTTATCGCGCGCTATTACATTCAGGAAGACAACGCCACGAATATTCCGCGCGAGATCATTATCAGTCCCGCCATAGAAGACGAGAAAAGTCTTGAAGAGGCGTTGAGCTTTTGTGCTGACAAGACAGTGAAAATCAGTGCCTCTGTTCGTGGACATCGTGCCAGGTGGCTTGCAATGGCAGTGACCAATGCGCAACAAAGTCTCGCGAGTTTTGTCAGCAACAAACAGAACGTGCAGCAGCGCTTTCAGCAATTGCAGGAGGCGCTGGATCTCGATGAGATGCCGCAGCGCATCGAGTGTTTTGACATCAGCCACACGGCAGGGGAGAGCCCCGTCGCCTCATGCGTGGTATTCGATGTCAACGGCCCGCTCAAGACCGACTATCGTCGTTTCAATATCGAGGGCATTACCGGCGGTGATGATTACGCGGCGATGGAACAAGCGCTGAGTCGTCGCTTCATTCGGGTTGCGCGAGAAGCGGCAGAAAGTGTGGACGGCGGCAAAGTGCCCGACATCTTGCTGATTGACGGAGGCAAGGGACAATTGGCGCAAGCGCGACGAGTTCTCGATGAATGTCAGCTCGGCGGTGTGCTATTGCTTGGTATAGCGAAAGGCATCAGTCGCCGGGCGGGGCAGGAGACGTTGTTTCTCTCTGTTCCGGATGAGAGCAACAGCGACAGGGTGACAGAGATTGTGCTTCCGCCCGAGTCGATTGCCCTGCACTTGCTGCAACAGATTCGCGATGAGGCACATCGCTTCGCCATCACCGGCCATCGTGCGCGCCGCGCCAAGACACGCAATACCTCGGCATTGGAGCAGATTCCTGGGCTGGGTCCGAAGCGGCGCCGAGAACTGTTGCGCCATTTTGGCGGTCAGCAGGAAGTGCAGCGGGCCAGTGTCGAACAACTGACCAAGGTGGCGGGTATCAGTAGAAAGCTGGCAGAAGAGATTTATGCCCATCTTCATAACGAGTAGAATGGGGAGTGAGTACACGATATGGTTTCAGAGCGTGAACAGTAAGCAGTGAGCGACAGGAGATTCAGCGACACATGAACATTGCCAATTTAGTGACATGCTCCCGTGTGCTGATGATCCCCATGGTGATCGCTCTCTACTATTCATCGATACCTCATGGCACGCTGCTGGCCGCAGGGCTCTTTGCAATTGCCAGTCTGACCGATTGGCTCGATGGCTATCTGGCGCGCAGGCTCAAGCAGACCTCTCCCTTTGGTGCCTTCCTTGATCCAGTCGCCGACAAGTTACTGGTGGTCATGGCACTGGTGCTGCTGGCTGCGAATTTCCCCAGTCCCTGGTTCGTCATGCCCACGGCAATCATTATCGCGCGCGAAGTATTTGTGTCCGCGCTGCGTGAATGGATGGCCAATTGCAACAAGCGCGACCTGGTGGCCGTGGGCTACATCGGCAAGGTCAAGACCACTGTACAGATGATCGCAATCACCATTCTGATCGGAGTGGATGCCAGCACGCCGGAAATTTTTACGCAGCTTGGCATCGCGTTGATTTATGTCTCGGCAGTCTTCAGTCTGTGGTCAATGATCAGTTATCTGCGTGCAGCATTGCCCACCTTGACCATGAAATAACGAGGACTTTTGCGAAGGATTCAACCGTTGGGGTCGATTAAATTCAATGGAAAAAATCCACGTCTAATTGCTTGACATAGTTTGTTATGGCATTAGAATAGGCGCCTCTTTACGACCTCCGGCCTTACCAGCAAAGGGTAAGATGGCAACCAGAAGTACGAAAGAGTCCGGTTGGAAATTACGCATCATCCGCCGGATTGACAGAAATAAAGCGGGAATAGCTCAGTTGGTAGAGCACGACCTTGCCAAGGTCGGGGTCGCGAGTTCGAGTCTCGTTTCCCGCTCCAATTTCTTGTCATGATTAATTATCTTCAGGCCAATTTGACAGCGTACCCCTACGTCGGCCAGTCTAGCTGTTAGGTAAGTTTGTAG
>JACCDZ010374650.1_pt1 | contig 16429 bp, 25 predicted proteins | sample 7449551 | NCBI WGS metagenome assembly JACCDZ01 (sample SAMN15323452, study PRJNA562643) | freshwater metagenome | isolation source: river surface water | place: USA:Blue River Watershed | collected 2017-08-18 | reverse complement strand
TCCAATCCTTGCGGATGGCGGTCCCGCACCGTTTTCGCATTAATTCATCGCCGTCATGCACGGTGCATCGACACATGCACCAAAAGTATATCAGTAAGGCAGATTTTGGTTCTTACCACACTCGGAAGAACCTGATACGATGCGTGCCCGACGACTTCGTGTTTACCGTGTCCATCAACTGAATTTCACGTGAAACAGCGCCAGCAATAACCACACAGAAAATAGGTTATTGCTGGCGCTGTCGTTTGTGCTATCATTCAGTCATCGGTTAGGGAATGAGCCCTAAACGAAACGAACCGGACAAGGCACCATGATCAAGTTCACCCTGTACAAGTCGGCCCGCGCAGTGCGCACCTTCCACGCTACTGACGTGCATACCGCGCTGTCTCAGTGCCCGGAAATGACGGAACCGAAAATGTTCATCTTCGATTGTGGTGCTTATCAGTGGGTTGGAAACATCCCCTACGAACTGGTCGGAGAATAATTTTCACAGCCGGGGTTCATCCCGGCATAAAGGATAAACAATGTTCAGAATCGCAAATACATCAATGGCGGGGTTTTCCACCTTTGACCTTTTCCGCCCCGACATCACTATCCGAATTCTGGACACCATCAAGGAACCCCCAAACCCGAATTTCCCCAATCTGGAATTTTCCAGCAACCCGTTCCCGAATGCCACGGAATACTGTTTCCGGTTCGATGACGTGACCAACGAAAAAGACCCGGAATGTATCACCGATGAACAGGCTAAGATGCTGTACAACATCCTCACCCATGCGGCCGAAAACCGCCTCAGTGTGCTTTCCCACTGCGTCATGGGTAAATGCCGGTCTGGTGCCATTACCGACGCTGGTGCCATCATAGCGCAGTCTATGGACATCCACGTACTGCGCCATGACAATCGGGCAATTCCGAATTCCGCAGTGAAATCGAAAATTCTCCGACACCTTTACCTGTAAAGACCACACTCAAAAAAGGGTGACCCCCTATAGGAAATTCCTTGCTATAATGGGCCATCCTAAACCATAGTGGACTACGGAAATGAAGCTGGCTGACATCCTCCTGAACCTGAAGAAGTTCGATCATCAAGACACTGCCATGCGCTATGTCTGGCGCTGTGGCAACATCGTCAAGTCGGAAAACATCGATGTCAACACCCGGGATGATCTGTACAAGCTCGGGCGCCATACCTACAAGCTCGGACCCGTGGAAGATAATTTTGGCCCGCATCGGTTCCTGACGATCGAATGGGCCGGAGAAACCTTCTGGTTCCATCTCCACAAAGGCATGATGGTCAAATACGAAATCCTGTAAGACCACACCGCCAGTAGGGAAATTGACATTCCTACTGGCGAAAGTTATCATACAGTGACTGTTACGAATTCGGAGCGGATCATGCAGAATACGGTAAAGGGGTTGCGGATTAGGAATAAATATTCCGGGTTTGGTCCATATTTTGGCCCGCCACACAAACATAATTTCTTCAGCGTTTTTGTTGACCATATTGGGGAACAGACCGCGACACCCCAAAGGGATCCGTCAATACGTGGGGAATTTGTTAACAAGTTTTCCCATCGAGCCGCGTCCATTCGATTTGCCTTCGATACTGAGTTTTTTATTCAGGTGGTATCTAGCTTCATCAATAAAGAATCCATAAATCTAATGAAGCCCAGAACGGAAATCATCAAAAAATTTGATGACGGAATGATTGCTTGTGGTTTCGAGCTGGTTGAAATCCATACATCAGAATTCATCAAAACAGAACAACAAATAATTTATACAATTGAAACTGAAAAATCATCAACTATTGATTTTTTCAGCCTGAAATTATTGGATTGATCAACCACACAGCCAGTAGGGAAATTGACATCCCTGCTGGCGCTGATATAATGGGCTGACTAACTAAGGAGCATGCCATGATCCACACCCGCGAAACGCTTGTCCACGGAGCCGAAGTCCAGCGCATCATGCTGTGGTACACCCGCGAGGAAGGTTTCACCATCCGAACCACCGAAAAGGGTTACGTGTGTGGAGGAATTTTCAAGTCGGAAATTCCCCCTTCCGAAAAGATTCTCATTTCCAGCACCCCCGATGGTGATGAAATCCGATATAAGTACGTCACCGATCTGTTGGGTCGCGACAGTTCCGTTCTCTGCGTGGACTTCCAAACTGCGAAAAAGTACGAAACCGCCGAACTGATCTTCGATCCCGATGCCCATGAAAAGGCAATCGAACACTATAACGAACTGGTGTACCTGAGGCAAATGGACGACTAAAAGACCACACCACCAGTAGGGAAATTGACATCCCTGCTGATAGCGGTTATGATGCATTCACTAAGGGGAGTTCATCATGATCGCGATCCAAAAGTTCTGTCAGGACGAAAATAGAAATTGCTGGATCTGTAAGCTGGCCGATCTTCTCGGTCTTCTCAAAGACGTTTCACGTGAAACCGGAAACATCTTTGAGGAAATGGAACATGACGCCAAAGTCATGGAACAAATCATCACCTACGCAAGAGGACTGTAAAATGTTGATGCTCAAGCCCGTTCGTCGCCTCCACCCCAAGACCGACGATAACATGCTGTATGCGCAGATCGTGCAGCATGACGTGACCCGGACCGGACCCGGGGAATGGGAATACACGACCGATATCGTCATGAAGGAATTCATGATTGGCCGGTGTTCCCGGGATGCTGAAATTCATTTCCTGCTCATGCAAGCTCAGTTCTGTGCCGATGTGGCGAACTGGTATCAGGATCTTGATACCGAAGTGACCGCAAAGCAGTTCGTCGATAACTGGCAATTCCAGTATTGACCCTAGCCCCGAAAGGGGCTTTTCTTTTGTCCAATCATTTCCATGCTAAAATTTACCTACAGCATCCGAAGATGGAAGTAATGATAGGTCGGGGTGCATAATCCATCCCTGCCCATGAATAAAATGACCCCATAGGAAATATGTTATTGCTGGCGCTGGCATCCGTGGTATAGTGGTGTCAACAAATTGAGTGGTGCGAACATGATCAACATTGATCTGACCGATCTGGTCCAAATGGAAAAAATCAAGTATTCCAGTAAGTCTCAACTCGCACGGATAAACACAGAAGCGTGGGCATCAAAACACTTGAAATGTCAATGTGGTGGGGATCTTCACCAAGAAGAAAATAATAAAAAAGTGGTGGACTTTACTTGTATCGAGTGCGGTCGCCAGTTCCAACTGAAGGCCCAAAATAAAAAATTTGGGACCGTCCTCACTGGTGCAGAATACTACACGTTTATAGAGTATCTGAAAAATCATACGATGCCTGATTTTATCTGTATGCATTATGAGATGCACAATGATGTTCTAACAGTCAAAGACCTTTTTATTATTCCTGGCGAAAAAATTACAGCCGATGTAGTCATCAAGCGTAAGCCGCTTTCCGAAACTGCAAAACGTGCAGGGTGGACCGGATACAACTTAGATTTGAATAAATTGAAAATGTGGTATAAGCGTCTTGACTATTGACCCCATAGGAAATAAGTCATTGCTGGCGCTGGCATCCGTGGTATAGTGGTGTCAGTCCACTAAGGAGAAAGATAATGCGATCCGCCGAAATGATAACTTCGCCCGTCACCCGGATGTGGTTCAATCAACCCTCCACCTTTGACCAATTTCATCAATACCATGGTGTTGATGTTCTGGCCACAATCGAAAACGAAAATTCCTATCGAGTGTGGTTTCTGTCCGGCCCCATCATCAGCATGGTTGTTGATAAGAATGCCCTATCACATGGATGGTCCATCGACCGTGCAACACAAAGCCCCCTCGATACAGTAGGTTATTGACGCCAATGCTGGCGCTGCTATAATCACTTCACCGTCAACCAAGGATCAGCCATGACTACCGTGACCAAGACCGCAATGTTCCAAGACCTGCCCGAAACGCAAAAGAACAAGATCATCGAACAGCACATGGAACTCATCGATGTCGATCTGTCGTTCGTGCGCGAACTCATCCAAGAAACATGTGCAACCCTGTTCGGCGCCGCCATGCACGACATCGCGGTTTACTATGCGGTTGAAGGGTCCGACGATTATGTCGCCTTCGAAGGATCATTCCAATACTACAAGGGCGCAGTCAAGAAACTCAAGGAGGAATTTCCGACCTCCACGGAATTCCATCGCGCCCTCACCGAATGGCAGAAACTGCAACAGAAACATTTCTACAAACTGAATGGGAACACCCGGTCTGGTCGTTCCTACATGCACGTCGATACCTATAAGCGAAACGATGCCCTCGGACGCGATGAATGGGTTTCTTTGGAAACCGAAAAAGAAATGTCCAACATTCTCCACGATCTTGCAAACGTGTTTCTGACATGGCTGCGTGAGGAATATAAACAACAGACCTCCCGCGAATCCATCATCGAAATGCTGACCGATCAGGAATTCCTGATCGAAAACGAAGAATAAAAATTTCCTGAATAATTTTTATTCTGCAAGGCCCCACGCGGGCCTTTTTCCATTTTTACCAGAAATTCCAGCGAACTCCAAAAAATTTATAAAATTTATACAATCTGCGAATTTACAATCAATAAGGTACCGTACCGTCCCAATTGTAAATTTGCAGTTCGGTACCGTACCGTTTATTTCATAATGTGAAAAGATACTAACAGCAGGAACTGGAACGTACCTATACCATAGGGGCCAGGGTCGGATTACACACCCCGACCTACCATTACTTCCACTTCGGATGCTGTAGAGAAATTATAACATCAAAAGCCCAGACCCTGATGACAGTAGGGTTATAAAAATCATAAGACCCCCATTGCTAGAAAATTCATTGTGTGAGAAGATCGGACATCTTCAAGTTACTCGGAGAACCCGAAATGAACAAGCTGACCGGCTCTAACGTCTTTGCTGCTTTCATCCGTGTTGCGGATGAAAAGATCGAACAGTTTCGTGATGCCTTCGCCAAGGCGAACACTGCCGGGTTCTTCCATGCGGAAATTGAAGAAACAGAAACCCGGATCGTTGCCGTCGTCGATAACGTTTTAGTCGATGCCGAGTACCTGCGCGACCTACCCCGATTCAAAAAGGTCACTCATACAGTGTCCATCGTCGGCACGGTCCCCGGTATCCCCGGGTATGAAATTGTCGGCCGCGTTGACGATCGCGAGGGTTCCCGAATGATTTTCAATTTCAGTGACGCCGACGTATCTCCGCATCGTTCTGGTTCGCTGTATTGCCGTCATTGCAGAACTGGTCACCATCGCCTGTCTACCTATATTTTCCGGGATATCGAAACCCGCGAAACTTTCCAAGTAGGGAATGCCTGCATGGGTCACTATACAGGCACCAGTCAGGATATCACCCGGGTTCTTACCCGGATATTCCACATCTGTGAAACCTTTAATGGCGAGGCATCCATCGGGGACGGTTTCGGTTTTTCTGCCGCTAATCGGGTTTACCACGTGGAAACTGTTTTGGCTCAGGCGATCGCAGTTACTAAATTTCATGGGGAATATCGCAAGGTGGATACCGGTACCCTCGTTCGCAGTCTGATTAATGGGGATATCAAGGCTGAAACTGTTTTCGGTATGTCAATGGATGAAGTTATCTCGGCTAACCTGATTGATGCTCAGGCAACTATCGAACATTTCCGGTCGCAAACTGCTGGCGCTGATAATGATTATCTGTTCAATGTCCAAGCTATTATTGAAGGCGAGTATGTAACCGCCAAGCGCATCGGTCTGGTAGTTAGCATGGCCGCTCAATACATGCGGAATAAAAAGGTTGTCATTGAATTCAATAATGAATTCTTTGGTGAAATAGGTGCCAAGTATTCTAACATTCCTGTATCTGTCATCAGTATCAAAAAGGTTGAAACACAATTTGGTATCACCGAATTGGTTACCCTTCGCACGGAAACCGGCCATAAACTCAAGTGGTGGAATAACAAGTGCGATACTACTGAAGGGAATTTGATTATAAATTTCAAGGTGAAGGAACATGATAATAATAAACACTATGGGGTTTCCACAACGGTTTTTTATGTGAAACCTTCCAAGTGAGAAAAAACCCGGCGACTGCCGGGTTTTTTCATTTCCACATCGAAACGATACTGTACCTTTCCACTTGTATCAATCGACCGATTAAAACGGCCTGTAGCGCATCGAACCAGCTTTAAGCTACTACCCCACACACCCACGCACAAACGTGCCTGCATCGGCCTGTAATCCAGCCACATGCGAACCTGTAGACCTGATTCTGTAGGGGTTCTATAAAGATGCACGGCCAGAATTTTTTGAATAACCCTTGTTGACGAAGGGGATAAACCTGTCGCATAATTCATCCATACCGCAGCGAACACGCAGCGGTTAGCCGGCAAGGCCGGTACGTTCTTTCACAATCAGCACCCCCCTCGCGTGTCGGATAGTCCGGCGCGCGAACAATCAACCAATGCGGATAAATCCCGCGAAGGAAATAGAATGATCAAGTATGGCCGCAATGTGAATTTCGAACTGGTCAACGAACTGGATAGTCGCAAGGATGTTCAATTTGTGTATGTTGTCCACAATGATGAACAGACACAAAAGTGTGCCGGATACGCAGCGGATTTCGCCAGCGCCTGGGCGCTGGCGTTAAACGCGAAGATTGATCGAAGCCGGGCTTTCGTGATCGCCGTCACATCCGACCCCATGGTCGGCGGGCTTGTGGCCGAGTGGAATGGATGGAACGAGATTCCGGCAGACATCCCCTTCATGGAATAAACCCCCTCCAATACTGGCCGATAATCCGGTCGGCCAGTATCTAACTCCCCCAAACCTAAAAGGTAAATCATGACGAAAATTGGTCGCAACGTGAATTTCGAACTGGTCAACGAACTGGAGCAAATCCCGGGTGTAAAATTCGCATACGCTGTCGCCAATGCGGATTTTACGCAGCGCAGCAATGGGATATGCGAAACCTTCAATGAAGCATGGGATAAATTATTAGATGCGGATCATGACCGCATCGTCGGAGTTATCCGCGCGTCTATTCCGAATAATCCAGATTCCGTGAAAGTTGCGGAATGGCGCGGCCGGGTTGAAATTAAGAAGGGAATCCCCTTCATGGAATAAATACTCCCTCTAAACCAATACACAAACCCGGCTCCGGCCGGGTTTTTTATTTTCTATCTTTAAACGGTACCGTACCATTCCACATTTCACGTGAAACACAAAACCATTTCACGTGAAATTCCCTTTACAAAAATTTACCTATCTTTACATTGTAAAAAATTCCAACTTTACCTATCTTTACATTCGACCCCCTAGTGAAAAAAATTGAACCCCCTATAATGAAAAAATCGTAGTGGCTTTTTCAATTTTTCTAGTGAAATATGCGATAACTGAAAAAATCGAATTGTCAAATCGGAAAAAATAACCACATGGAACCAAGGGGAACCACCGGAAATAGGAAATTCAACCCTGTCAAGTGTAGGGACTTATAACCCCATGCTTGACAGGGGTATTTTTTGATGATAAAATATTTACCCCACTATGAAAAATATGATAAAAGCCATTTTTTCACATTTTTCATAGTGGGAAATTCGCATTTTTGCTATTTTTCGGCTTTTTATCACATTTTTCACCTTCCAAAAATGAAAGACCCCTCGGGTTTTTACCAGAAATTGCACTTTTTTCAAATTCTCTAGTGGAAATAATGATAAAAACGGCAAAAAATCACGAAAAAGTGCTAAAAATGGCATTCCCAAAATGAAAAAATCGCCTATATAGGATTTCGCAGAAGTTGCACTTTTTTCATTTCCTAGTGGAATTTCCTATTCTACCAATTTCCTAATTGCGTTGATTATTCAATTTCCTATTCCACTAATTCCCCAATTTCAATCTTTCGTTAATCCTTGGCTAACAATTCAGCACGACGCGCCGTCCCGCAAAAACTATTGAATGATACAGTTGACCCAGGTTGCGGTACTTGGTATGATGGTAAAGTTTTAAAGTGATTTGTATTATGAATTGGGGGAACTGTTCTACATTAGGAGAGTTCCTATATTATTTGTGGGAATGCGCAATGATTGTAAAGTATGATTTCAGCGGCTTCATGCCGCGTTGTGATGATGATAAAGGGGAGCTTGTTGTTTATCTTCATAGGCGTGCTACAACAGGCGAGCCTTTTTATGTTGGGATTGGGGTTGTTGATAGGCCGAGTGATGTTTTTAACCGCAATGTCCATTGGAAACGCATTTACAATAAGCACGGTCGCACTATTGAATTGCTTTCTGAAAATGGTTCGGAAGAATTCGTAAAGAAAACTGAAATCTGGTTGATTGCCATTTATCGCGGGTTGGTTGGTCGGGGCCGAATGGCTAACATTTCAGATGGTGGTGATGGAACATTCGGATTGACTGGTGAGAAGTCCGGATTGTTTCAAGGTTATCTTAGACTTTTCAATGATGAATTGAAAGTTCAGGTTATTGTTTGCGGAAAAAAAGACATGCGGGATAATGGTTTTCACCATACGCACATTTACGATGTCAAAAACGGTAAGCAGAATTCCGTAGGTTCAAAATTCTATGCTGATGTGGAGGGGTATCGTATTCAATTTCAAGTTGCTGGACCGTTTGAAACTCGTGAGAAAGCAGTTATTGCCGGTTATGCTATTGTGGAAAAGAATGCCACTGATGCCAAGGTTAACCAGTCGGAATTGCGAGTTGGCAAAACTCTCGGCACGCTTCATGGTATGTTCAAAGGCTATAAATTCGGCATCAACCAAAAGACGAAGCGAATAGTTATGACTGTTGGGAATAAAGATTCTGTTGCTCAGGGTTTTGACCAAAGTGCTGTCGGTAAGAACATTAGCGGCAATCCCGGTTTCAAGTCAGTCAAAGGCTTCATCTTCACGCGAATTTCCGACCCAGAAGAACTAATCGAACTCTGTTCCAACTATCTGGAAGACGGGTATGAATTCCATCATGAGTTGACCGAACAGAACTTCCTGATGTTATGTGACACCTCGTCATAAATACCATAAACTTATTAAGTAAATGAAATTATCACAATTGTTATTAGAGTATAAGAGGGACATTACTTTATTGAAGAGTGGGGACAAATTATCATTAGCTGGTTCGCATGATGGTGGGAAGAGTTCTGAAGAGGTGTTAGATGTATTAGAGAGGATTGATCCCACGAAGAATAAGCAATATGTTCAATGGTTAGTTGGGCAGTATGTTTCTAAGAAGTTCAGGTTGGAGGATGAGCATCGTGTGAGGACGGTGTTGGGGCAATTTATTGCTGTGAAAAATAAATTAGAACAGAAGGACATCAACCGTTATTCCTTTCATGAGTTGGAAGCGAAGATGGATGAGATACATGATGTGTCTTTAACTGATACTTCGGATGAAGTCAATGATGCTGAAGTCAAGGTTTTGTATGATGGTCCATTGGGTAAGTTAGCTATTCCGTTGACGCAGGAGGCGAGTTGTAAATTGGGGAGTGGTACTAAGTGGTGTACTGCTGCTCGTGAGAACAACATGTTTGATCATTATAACTTTGATGGTCCTTTGTATATCTGGCGTGGTAAAAATGGTAAGAAGTATCAATTTCATTTTCAGAGTCAGCAGTTCATGAACGATAGGGATGAGCAAATTTCCAGAAAGGAGTTGAAGTATTTCATGGAGGAAAATCCTGTTACTTCCAAGATGTTTAGTGCAGGCTTTACGGAAATGGCTAAAAAGATGAGTTATGCCGAAATGATTTGGTATTCGATTAAATTTGGTGAAAGCTCGCCATTGATTATTCCTGAGTTTGAAGCTGCGATGTTGGCATCGGAAGACCCGGATGTTATGTTGGATTACATTTCTAGGGTCAAACATGAAGAATGGCCTGAAGCTGAAAAGTTTATTTTTACTAATCCAAAGTATGTTTCCAGGTATGCGGTGATGATTGGTAAGCGATTTGAGGAATGGGAGCAGCGTATTTCGGAAAATTATTATGATTGGAAGGAATATAGCCAGCGTTTTGGTCTACATCCCGATATGTTCTTGGTATATAATACCAACCGTAAAAGGGAATTACAAAGGGCAAAAATGGCTGAGAAAATGGCTGCTAGACAACAGCGTGATTGATTAATAAAATTATGCTTTTAAATACCATAAACAGATTGAGTAAATGAAAATTTTGATGTTATTGGAAAAGATTTCATCTGGTGCGCAGGCTCTCAGGTTGAAAGGCGTTATTTCTAAAATGAATGTTGAATTGTGGAAGCAGTATCTGGATGAATTTGGTGATGATAATGATGGAATGGAGGGGTTTCGCGAATGGTGCATGAAGAATAAAATTGAATACATTGAATCTGTATTATTAAAATTTGGTAAGGAAATGGCACCGTCTTTACAAAAAGTGAAGATTATGGATGATAATGAAACTGGGTCTTGTTTTTATTATCCATCGCAGCGAATGATAACTATGCACAAGAAAGATGGGCTTCCGTTGGTTGAATATTATTCTCGGGAGTTCTACCATATTAGCAGATTTCTATCGGTGTTTATTCATGAGTTATATCATGCAATGCAATACGATCGTGGAGTAAATGCGTATAAAAAAAGATCAGCATCTGATGATAATAAAGTATGGTACGATAAAAGTGATAAGAAGGCCACATACGATTATCATTCAGTTAAGCCATTAGAAATTGAGGCGATTGCGAATGACACTTTTTTTGATACGGTAGATGCAATGTGCATTGACGATGAAAAGGATTTGCATGAACTTTATCCAACTTGGTCAAGTTTCATGAATGGTATGCGGAATTGTGGACGGGATCCAGAAACGATAGTTATGAACGGTCATATCTTCAAAAAGCTTGATGGAACGCCTTTTGATACTAAGCACCCTATTGAGGGGAGAATGGTGAGACTGTTCATTAAGGAATATTTGAAAGTTGCGCAGAACTTCTATTATGGTGGGACTGAAGACGACACTGGCAAATTCAGAGCGCAACGCGAACTTGGTAAGAAGCGTAAGAATACACAGCAGATCGACAATGAGTTACGGAAACATTTTAGCAGTAAGACGCACGACAAGTATAGTATGTCGGAACCAGCGTGGACTTTTGATTTTTACAGTTATGTCAAGCGATTTATTTTAATTGATGTGAATCATGATTTGCCTATGCTCAGAAATAAGTTGAAGGGAGGCAAAACAATAAATGAATGGATTTACGCACACGTTCCAAAGGATGTTATTAGTGATACTGGTTTAACTGGTGTTGATTTAAAGATATACACTTTTGCATCTACTGTTGCTGGCAATGATATGGAGACCAACATTTCCGTGGAAAATAACAAGGTTGTTGGGGATTACTTTATTTTTTGTCATTCGGAAGATGAGATTTCTGTTGAGGACATTATTGAATTAGTCAGTCAGGTGTGTCTTGTTTCCATAATTGCCACCCAATAAATGAATAATTACAACCCAAATGAATAAGTGCGGCAATTTTTAAAGCAAGTATTTGAACTATGTATCTAAATGTAAAAGCCGGCGAATGCCGGCTTTTTTAATCCCACTCAACTTCAGCATCTGCTTTATTAGCAAATGGGTCTATGAATACTAATTGATATGCCCCGCCTGAGAATCTAAACATTATGTTATTGAAGTGTATATCCAGGTGGTAATCTTCTTTATTTTTGTGTAGGATATGACAAGCTTCTTTTAGGTGTTTGTCTTTGATGTCTGACAGATCGCCTGTTTCGATTGCTTTCGACAAGACTGACATTGCTGGTATTTCCTGATGCCATCTTTTTGGTGTTGACGCATCCATATACCTATTGATTGTTGCGTCTCGGACTTCTTTGGGGACATCGTTGTATTTGATTAGTTTTTCGATGTCGTATTCTGGTAGGATGTGTGTTTCGTCGTGGGTGATTCTGACTTCTCTAATTTTAGGGAAGCAGGGATTATCCTGGTGTTTTAGAGCGATCTTAATGAATGCGTGGTAGCCATCCAGTTTGAGTTCTTTTCGTTGGATTGGCACATGGGGTTGTTTTACAACATCGTGTCCGTATTCATGGTCTTTGACGTATCCGTAAGAGCCTGAGGGTTCGTCCAAGGGTTCTGACTGATTAGGTCTAAAGTCATGGAGGTCTTGTTTGTCCATTCTTTCGTCTCTACGTGCTTCATAATCATCGAGATCGAAGTATTCGATCTTCTTTCTTTTGATTGCTTCGAGTAGTTTTTCTATTTTCATATTAATCTTTCAGTGTGTCGTTGTAATGGTTTAGGGCGTTGAACACTCGTTTAATGAATCTTTGTCTAATGGGTTCGATGTTGGTGTTTGGTAATTGGTTTTTATCGAAGTCTGTATAGAATGCGTGGTTAGCTTGCATCATGAGGTCGCGAATGTTTGCTTTTGCGCCTTTGGGAACGTTATCTAACAGTAATTTCGATGCGAGGTCCACTGCGTATGCGTCGATTTCTCCGTATTCCGCATAATAGTTTAACTTATTGATTGGTTCTCCGAAGGAATTGTTTTTATTACCCAGGGCATTCTTCTGGGTATTGGGGAAGTATCTATCGTGCATTCCTTTTTTATGCTGTGCGAGGTGTTGTGCTTCATGGACGATGATAGAGCAGAAGATATTAAGTTCTTTGTTGACTGTTGGGTCGTTGATCGCTGCTAGAATAGATTCATTCATTCTCTTGATGTAGACTTCTTCTTTGGTGGTCTTTGTTGGTTTTGGTCTACTTCTTAGTTCATCGACAATTTGGTGAAATAGGATAGTTACGAACTTTCCGGACACCATGAATTTCTTGACTGGGATTTTTGATTGTGGGACTTTTTGATCGTCATCGTAATGATGTGTGCCGACTGCACCATGATAGTGTTTTTCGTTATTGTCGATGGAGATGTATTCTGGTTTAGCGAAGATGGTATCTGAGTGTATCCACTTTGAGATTGCGAATCGAATTTGTGATTCCAGCATTTTTCTCAGTTGGTCATCAAATCTGAGTTCTGCATGGGTTTCCTGGAACCCGCCAGTTTTCACGTAGCCATCTGAATTTTCTATTTCGTCTTTGGCTTTTGTGGTGTCGTATTTTTTATGTGGGAAGTATTTGTCATCGGCAAGTCTTTCGCTAATTGACATGATTGAATCTATGATCAGGTCTTTTAACTCAAAGACTTTGGATGAAGCTTTTTCTTCCAATAGGACATTCAGGAGTGGGAAGTTTGTCATATTTTTTTGTTTTTGGTATTTATGCCCTTGCCGCTAGTGGGGGCTTTTGCTTTTGGCGAGTGGCTGTGGTAGACTTGGGTCTTGCGTGGCTGTCACGCTGTAACATGGAGATTGAAATGGAAAACAATATCACGTATTTGTCTTGGGATTATGCTGATGGTGCTCCTACGGAAGAGAATGTTCGATCTTTACTTCCAAATTTTGAATTGGTGAGTGTCACTCGACATGAAGGTTATTCTTCTAAACTGGTTCCTGTGGTTTGGTGTGTGATTGGTGTTCGTCGATTGATTTGACGGAGTGTCGATGTCTAATTTGATCAATTTTTTGACTGAGGCGCGAGATTTGGTTATTTGTGGTATTGGTGGTATTGACTTCGATGTCGATTGTCTACCGAGGGAACTGATGCCATTTCATGATGTCTTGGATTGTCTTGGGTTGGGGCACCTAGACGAAATTTCATTCGTGACTGCGGGGGATTTCACTATGGTGTCTTTTGTGGATTACAACCTGTATGAGTATGTGTTGTATAAAGGCGGAAATTTGGTGACTTTCCTGGAACCATGTGATATTTCGACTGAAGAGCTTGTAAAGCTTGGATTACGGGATATTGTTATTCGTGGTGAACTTTTGTTTGGTATGTTACTACATCACGATTTCGTCGGGTATTTCCCAAATGTGGAACCAGAACTCTTGTATGTGTGGCATGACAAGTTGAATATCGAGTGTAGAATTCTTGAACTATTTTGAAAGGTGTGAACATGACTAAAAAGATTATGACTGCTGAAGAGTATATTCGGAAGAGTGTTCTTCAATATCCGTCATTGTATGCTGGTGGCGGCTGGAGAAATGTGAAGCTGAAGGTTCTGGATCATGTTTTCAACACCATCGGTAATGGTGTTGAACTTGAACATTTCGCTATGGACCCTGTTGAAGATGTGCGCATTGATAAGTTGATTGATGCGTCGGAATTGGCATATGCGTACCCTTTCATGCGGACTTCTGGCGGAATTATTCGTGGTGATGGTGATTTTGAAGTCATTATGCTGGATGAAATTCAAGAGTACAAATATAAGGGCTTTGTGTACTTTATGGAATTTAATGTTATTCCGAAATACTCGCCGTATCCGAACTTTCGCCCACAATATACCAGTATCTATCCGGGAAATAATCTCGCTGAATTGCTTACTGATGAATCGTGGCGAGTGGCAGCTAGAATGTTCTATTCCGCATGCGAGCAGTTCTTTCAGGACGATGAGCGAGTTCGTGAGTATAATCACGCATTTCCGTCTAATAATCCATATGCTGATCGCCAGCAAGCTTTGTGGCATCTTGGCAAATTTATGACGTTGGGTTCGGTTGATGCGGTGAATGATTATTACAAGGGTGATGTTAAGTTTGAAGGTAGTGTGGATTCACAGGAAGACATTTACAACTTCTTCTGTCGTCGGTGGGAAGCCGAGCGAGTTAAGAATATTCAGTTCTGTTCACACATGCTTAAGGACATTATTGGGGAAAATTGATGGATACTTTCGAGTTGCAACTTCGGCAGTTAGTTACCCATTGCTTCGATGAAGTTTGTGGTTATGTTGACATTGAGCCCGAGAACATTTTCGTGGAACCGTTCTATGATGTTCTTCGTCAGCTCGGATTGACATGGATTATGGATGTGGAGTTTAAGTCTGCGGGAGATTTCATGTTGGTTAACTTCCGGGATGACCACGATCATTTCGTCCTGTTTGAACGTGGCACTGTTGTTGACTTTCATGAGCCCTGCCAAATCAGCAATAAAGAGTTCATTCATTTAGTCTGGGAAATGAATGTTCTGGAAGGCGGCCACCGAATCTTTGGATATGGTGACTATGTTTCCAACATGGATAAGCTACCAAATGTTGATTGGAAGGTGTTGGATCTCTTGGAACGGAGTTGTAAGTTGCACGACGAAATCAATAATTTCCTGAAGATGACTACAAGGATGGACTGATGATTAGAATTTTAGAAGCTGATAATCTCCAGGAAGCATTTGATGTCATGGACAAGTACATGGTCGAATACACTAAGATGGCCGCGCGTGGCGCGTGTTCATGGATTTGTTCTGACTGTTGTGTAAATTTTCCAGAAGGTATGCCCGATGCATGTGTTCATGGTCATGATGGGTGTACGAAAATCATTCAACGTGATAAGTTGGAGTCGAAATAATTTAGGAGAAGAAATGTCAAAATTTAATCGTTATGAAGCATGTGAAATTTCTGATGCTGCAATTCAAATGCCATCGGATGTGATTGGTGCCAATGTCCAGTCTTCTACTATTGGTGAACTCATCCTGCGTCTGGAAGATATCAGCGATTTGACCAAAAATGAAATGGCGAAATATCCATGGGCGAAACGTTTCGTTATGGGGTATCCACTTCCTGAATGGCAACGACCTGTGGTTTGGACTAAGGATCAAAATGTCAAGTTCATTACTTCAATTTGGTCTGGTGTTGACCTTGGCAGCTATCTGGTCAATGATGTATGGGAATTTATCGATGCTAATCCGAAGAATGGAGACTTTCGGTTTAGGGAATTTTCCGACGTTCTGCTGGATGGCCAACAGCGTCTGACTGCTATCCAATCATATCTGATGGGTCAGTTTTCTGTTCCGGATGCGACTGGTGTTGAAAGATTTTGGAGTGATTTGCCGAAACTTGAGCGCCGTCGTTTTTCAGCCATCAAATTCACCAAGGCGTACATTCGCACATGGGATGAAGATAAACTTCGACTTGCATATGATCTGCGGTCGTTTGGTGGAACTGCGCACACGGAAGAACAGCGCGCTACTAAGGAGAAATAATGAAACTTGAAGTTGGATACATTATAGAAATTGATGGGATTCCTGGTAAGCAAATTGTTGTAGCATCCGCAAACATCCATGGTGCGTGTTATCGGTTCAAGACGATTTTTGCCCACCACCAGTATGGATTTGACGGCATGGTCGATCATGTAAATCCCAAAGAGCATCAATACCACATCATCGGTGTTGACATTGAAGATGGTGATGGGCGTGGCGTAAAGGAATGCTATGTACATGTTGTTGGAAGGTGTGGACTCAATAAAAAGGTGACAGTGGAATATTCTTATAACATTGATAGTGTTGAAGAGGTTATTCCCGCACCACAATTCAAAAAGTCCGAGAACGCAGATGCGTTTATGGGTCAAAACACTAGAAGGAGT
>JACCDZ010204007.1_pt1 | contig 16431 bp, 12 predicted proteins | sample 7449551 | NCBI WGS metagenome assembly JACCDZ01 (sample SAMN15323452, study PRJNA562643) | freshwater metagenome | isolation source: river surface water | place: USA:Blue River Watershed | collected 2017-08-18 | reverse complement strand
GTTTAGCGCTAACGCCACCTGCTCGCCATCGTCAGTTTGCGCGTTGGTCGGCTGATAAGTTCCGATCGCAGTTTCGGCTGATCGGCCTAGTTTCATTGCCTTTGGCGCTGACGCTGTTTTATATTGCCATAGGTTAATATCTAAATAAATCAATGTGATAATCGTAAGTTGTCGTTGAGCGTGCCTACCTGCAACGATCGCTCATCTGCTAACTACAACAAGGAAGTTATTGTGAAATTACCGAAATTCATTGAATCATACGTCTTCGGCATAGGCTTAATTGTCGTCGGGGGGCTTGCCGCAGCACCGTTGCCCGAGTTACCGACCGCAGAACGTGTTGAACAAGATCTTGAACAAGTGTTTAAGCAATGTATTGAGGAAGTCCTTGCGGTAAAACCTGAAGGTAATCAGCTCATTAGTGATGGCATTGCCAGCTGTCATCTGCAGATGGCGGAGCAATGGTTAGGGCAGCATGAGCAAGCCAAAGCGCTGATCAACCAGCGATTTGGTAGTCAATGCTCGGCGATGGTGTCGGCAATTGAGACACAGGTTGACGCCTACGCTCAGCAAATAGATGCGTCGGAAGTGCTAGGGCAAATGCCGTTGCATACCAATTATGATTTGGCACATTTGATCGCCAAACATCGTTATAACCTGTTTTATTATCTAGCGACTGGGGTGGGCGGTTGTGGCTAGCCCAGTAAACGGCGCAAACTCGCCAACAATGTAGATTCATTGAGCAGAATACCAAGCGCCAATGCTTTGGTTTTGAATAGTCCACTTTAGAGGAGTCATGATGGGACATCGTGAAATGCGGAAATATCAAGGGAGCTGTCATTGCGGCGCTGTGCAGTTCGAAATTGAAACCGATTTTCCTGAGCTCACCATGTGTGATTGCTCGATTTGTCGGCGCAAAAATGCGCTGATGGTGAAAGTGCATGAAAGCCAGTTTAAGCTGCTTGCAGGCGAAGACAGTTTAACTAAATACCAATTTCATACGCAGACAGCGTCGCACTATTTTTGTAAAGTCTGCGGTATCTATCCGTTTCACCGGAAACGAGTGACTCCGGATAACCTGGGGATCAATGTCTATTGCCTGCATGATTTTGACCCGACCGGGATCACCGTTCGGCAAGCTGTTGGCGCCGCAATGACATGACAGCACAAGTTAATTCGATGACTCAAATTCGGCGTGCACTTTACTTCACTTGCGGGCTCGCAATCGCAAGTTGGATGGTCGCTGCCGAAGAAACCCCAAGCACCTGCTATGGCACCACCGCTAAAGGCCGCTTAGAACATGGTTGGCAGTTGCCAAGTTCCGGTGAAAACTATAGTGCTTACAGTATTTTAGGGGTTGGTGCTGGCCGTACCTATTTGCATAGCGAAGTGCAACAAATTGTGGTGGAAACCTATGCTGCGCTAGAACGGAAAGCACCGACCAAGTTGTATGTTTACGGCGAAACCGGCTGGGAAGACGGCGGTCAATTTCGGCCGCATAAAACCCATCAAAATGGCTTATCAGTTGATTTTTTTGTGCCAGTGCTTAATAGCGATGGCGAGTCAGAAGCCTTACCCACCAGCACCTTTAATAAATTTGGTTATAACATCGAATTTAGCAATCAAGGCATTTATGACGAGTACCGTATTGATTACGACGCGATGGCGCTGCATTTATTGACGCTGAAACAAGTCGCTGATCGGCATGGCGTAAAAATCTGGCGGGTTATTTTTGACAATACTCTGCAAAAACAATTGTTTGCAACTAAGTACGGCACGGAACTTCAGGCTGCGCTGACTTTTTCTAAGAAAAAGCCGTGGGTGCGTCACGACGAACACTACCATGTGGATTTTGAATTGCCTTGTCAGTGATTGCGCCGCGATCAGCAAAGTACAATCAGCACTGCGCAATCACCGCAAAAACTATGAAAGATTAAGCCGGACGATCCGGCTTAGTCGTTTCTGAGATACTGCGAAATATCCACTTCATCGATTTGCTCGGGCCGCATAAAGCGTTTGGCGTATTGCAGATGCAGACCTTCGCTGAGGAATAAGGCAAATAAATCAGGGTCGATATGCTGATCTTTGAGCATAAAACCCATAATTTTGATGGCTTCCGACAAGGTTTTGCCTTTTTTGTAGGGCCGATCGATAGCGGTCAGTGCTTCAAAAATATCAGCGATAGCCATCATCCGAGCCGGCAGGCTCATTTGCTGCTGCGTTAGTCGTTTCGGATAGCCCGTGCCATTCATTTTTTCATGGTGACCGCCGGCGATTTCCGGCACTGCCGTTAAATGCCGGGGGAACGGCAGTTTTTCCAGCATGATGATGGTCTGGATGATGTGCTCATTGATTTTATAACGCTCTTCGGCTGACAAAGTGCCGCGAGCGACCGCGAGGTTGTATAGCTCGCCGCGATTGTACAAGTGTTCAGGCACATCCACTTTAAATTGCCATGGATTTTCCGCCGGCAGTTTATCGCGCTCGGTTCTAGTTAAAATGTGCTCTGCTTTATCGGCGAGTAGTGACTCTGTGGTCGGCAGTGCCGGCTCCTCGGTGCGCGCTTTACGTAATTGTTCTTCATGGGAAATGCCAATTCGATCGGACAGAGTGCGTTGCCAAGTGCGAGCGCCAATCTGCTGCAACCTTGCCACAAGTGCTGGCGCCATAAACTCGCCACCCTCGTTACAGCTGGCAATAAAACTAAATTCTTCATCCAAGGTGTCGAGTTCTTGTGTAAGCTGTTGCTGGCGCTCTGCAGAAGCGCCATGCGCGGCGACATCTTGCCAGTAGCGGATTTCAGCATCGCGTTTGAGGACTTCAAAACGCATTCTGACTTCATGGATCCGGTCGTAAATGGTTTCGAGTTTCGTGGCTTTGTCGACAACATATTCGGGCGTGGTAATTTTGCCGCAATCATGCAGCCAAGCGGCGATATGCAGGGTTTCCCATTGATCTTCGTTTAACGCAAAATCGGCAAAAGGCCCGGAGTCTTGCTGCTCTGCGGCGTGCGCCAGCATTTTGGTAAGTTCCGGCACGCGTTGGCAATGACCACCAGTGTATGGGCTTTTGGCATCAATAGCGCCAGCGATCAGTTGGATAAAGGCTTCCAGCAGTACCTTTTGTTCTTTGATTAAGCGTTGGGTATCGACGGCGACTGCGGCAGTCGCGGCGATTGTTTTCACAAATGCTAATAGATCTGCGCTTGGGGTGCGTGAATTGTCGACCAGCAGCGCGAGCGCGCCAATCAGCGTGCCTTCGCGGTTGCATAGCGGTAATGTTAGTTGTGTATATGCTTTGCTGACCGTCGGTAGCCACGGAAAAGCAGTTTGCAATTCCGCAGGGCTGATACTGCTTAATACCAACCCTTGTTGCAGTGCTTTGGCCACTGCATGGTCACCAGCGATGTCTAAACGAAGCGGCGACGATGCTTGCGCTTGTCCTTGCCAAAAATATTGCTCACTTGCTAACTGCGCGCCATCGCTATGGGTGACAAAGATGACTCCGCCATCCGCTTGGACCACGCTGCCAAGCTCATCCAAGATTCTGGCGAGTAACCTGCCAAAATTGGTTTCAGCGGCAAGCGCTTGTGACAGTTCCATAAAACGATGGATGGTGGTTTTCATTGAGCCCAAATTGGCGGCGAGTCTGGCAATTTCGCTGATGTTGGTGTCCACTTTCACCGCTTCATCAAATTGGAATTGCTCTAGTTTATGGATTTCTGCAGTCAAAGCATTGATCGGGTTTGATGCTTTGCGCGCCAACCAAATCGCAGCAAAAAGCCCAAGTGCGACGATCAGCAGTGACATCTGAAAACTATGATTGCGCTCGGTAATCGCTGTCGCCATTAACTCGCGATGTGGGGTTGCCATCAACAGTTTGAGCGGAGGCATTGAAGGTACCTGAATATCGACAGCTAAACCTTCCCAAGTTTCGCCATCGGCCAGCTCGAAACTGGCGGTGTCGGCACTGGTGGCCTGCGGCAACGCGAGAAATGCCTTCAGTACTGGTGCATCAAAATCAGTTAAAGTCGGCAAAACACTGTTGCCGTTGTCCATCGCCACCAATTCCGGCGTGCCGCGATGACTTGCCAGTACTTGCTTTTGTTGGTTGAGGAGCACGAGGCGAGTATCCGTGGTGATTTTGTGGCGCAGCAGAAAATCGTTGATGCGCTCTAAGCGCATGTCGCTGCCAACAGTAGCTAACTGATTGTTGCTGAGTTTAACAACGCTCAGGCCCGCCAAGCCGCTGGTCGCAAACTGGTAAGGTGCCGTGACTTGCAGTTGGGCGGCGGCAAGCGCCACCGCCGTTGGGTGCAAATCAAGAGAAGGGTGCGGGCGGCGCTCAAGTTGCTGTAACTGGTCGTTGAAAAAGATTACTTCTGCGAGTTTTTGGCCATTTTGCTCCGCTGGCGTGCTCAGGCTTTCAACAATCCAGACTGTGCCTGTTGGTGGCGCCAGACGTTGCTGTACCAAAGGACTGCCGGAATATTTGCGCACGCCAAAGTAATCACCATTTTGATAACTTAGGTATTGCGTCACAATTGCTGGATTGTAGTTCAAAGTAGTGGTTAAAAAACCAAGGCTTTCTAGGCGTTGCGCTAGGTTGGTCGTGCTAGTCAGTGCATGTTGCGCCAGTAGTGTGGTTTGTTGCGCGCCACTTTGGTAAATCGCCGATATTTCCGCAGTAGTGGCTTGCTCGGCCAAACGAAACTGTTGGTTCGCTTGCTGCTTGAGCAGCTTATTCATGCTTTGGAATTGATTCCAGCCGTTGATCAAGGCGAAGCCGAGTAAAAATGCCACAAACAAATAGGAAATATGAATGTAAAAAGGAATTTTTCTGCGGAAAACTTGCTGCATGCCACTAACCTAGCTTGTTGATCTGGGTAAAGAATAACCGACTATAAGCCATATCAACTGCAACTGTAAGTTGCGACGTTGGCTTGCGCTTTTTATTTCTAGTTTTAAGCAAACAAATTGGGCGCTAGGCAGCGCTGTAGACCGTGGTTACCGTAACGCCTGATAAACCTTAGCACTTATCTCAGCAATTAATTTTTCGGTATCTTCAAAGCTTTCGTAGCTGTCTTTGACAAATACGGCAATGGCGTAGGCGCGACCGTCCGGCAGTTGCACTATGCCGATGTCGTTGATGCCGGCCAGTAAACCGTCGGTATCTTGACCTGATGTGCCTGTTTTATGGATGAGTAGGGCGTCAGTGCCGATGCCTGCTTTCAGCCGTTTTTGGCCTGTTGGTGTTTCTAACATCAGATCCCACAACAGTTGTTGGCTATGAGACGACAATAATTCCGCGGCATAGAACTTCTCCAACAGCTCAAGTGCCGCTGCCGGCTTGATCCAGTTTTCATATTGGGCGCTGAATTTCTGATGCAAGCCAAATTCGTTGATGCGAATTTGGACATTTTGGATTCCTTGGTCGACTAGATATTGCTGCAGCGCAGCAGGGCCGCCAATTAAATTAAACAAAATGTCGCAGGCGTTGTTATCACTTAAAGATACTGAGTATCGTAGTAGCTCTTTGATCGTTAGGGAAAATTGCTCTTCAGTGTGGTCCTTGAGCATCGGGCTCCAGGTTTTTAACATCAGTTGTCGGCGGTTGATTGATACTCGCTGGTCGAGACTTAATTTACCTTCGTCAACGTGTTTGAGAACCAATATGGCCTGCGGGAATTTGAATACCGACATAAGCGGGAATTGCTGTTGCGGATTGAGCTGCCAACGCGAATTAGTGCCAAGTTCGGATACGGCTAGGCCGACGACCAAGCGCTTTTCGCTCAGTAGTGCTTGCACCGGTGCGAGTGGTAACTCGGTCTTGGCAATTACCTGCCCAGCAAAGCTCAACAATAGCAGCGTCATCAGCACTACCAAGGATTTGTGAGTTTTACCAAGGAGAAAACATAACTTCAGCAAAAAAGTACTCCGCAACAGATAAATAATGGTTCGCGCTTTCGAAATAAACCGGTTTTTCAGAATGTCGGGGCTGCCCGGATCCGCAATAATTTTGCGCGCAGCTTAACATCGCATAATGACAGTTCAGTGGAAGGCGCCACTTTTCTTGCTTGTTATAAGATAACAAATTCCATCGATTGTCGATTAATTGAGCCACGAACTCAAGCGAACTTTTGCCTGAAGAAGCTCAATACCCAAAAATAAATCAAAAATATTGTCACACGCGGTTGGGCTCAAGGTACTTGGGTATAAGGACCTGCAAATGAGCTGTGAGGACCGCGACAGTTGCCTGTGCGACAGGCTGCGGTTGTAAGCAGAATCGACAGCCATTGCAGGCCATCTCGTCGAAATTCGTCGAGGTAATCTCAACAATCATGCAAGGAGTCGCTTGATGATCAAGTGCAAATCCAATACTAAAGCGGTGTTTATTGCGTTATACGTGTCACTAATTTGCTATTTAAATCAGCCAGCTAACGCGATGCCATCTGAGCACCCAAGTTTTTCGGTAGCGGTCACCGAGTCCTCAGCACCAACGGCTTCTAATGCGCCGGTGATCTTGATCCCGGGTTTGATGTCCGACGGTTCGGTTTGGCAGAGTACCGTTGAAGAACTGCGCAAAACTCATCAAGTGCATGTTGTACATATTGCCGGTTTTGCGGGAAAGCCAGCGATTGCAGGTCCTCTGCTACCGGTGGTTAAAACCGAATTGCTCAATTATATTCGCGATCACAAGCTGCATAAGCCAGTGATTATTGGTCACAGTCTTGGGGGTTACCTGGCATTTGCCTTGGCCACTGCGGCACCTGATTTAATAGGCCCAATTGTTGCGGTAGATGGCTTACCCTATTTGGCTCCGGTGTTTACTCGGGATGCTAAAACTCAAGTGTCTGATATGCAACAACAAGCCGGCCATATCCAGCGCATGTATCAGCAGTTTTCAGCCGAACAGTTTCGGGCGACTATTGCTCAAGGTTTATTTATTCAAGCGAGTGCCGGCAAAAATGCCGACCATGTATTAGCGATGGCGGTGGCCTCTGATCGCACTGCGGTTGGCCAAGCGATGTTCGAGCTGTTAACCAGTGATTTGCGTCCCGAGTTAGCGAAGTTAAATCAGCCGGTGTTATTGCTCGGGGCAGGCGGTGCTTTACCGGCAGAAAGCATGCGCCCAGCGGTGACCAGCCTTTATCAGCAACAAATCGCCGCAGCACCCCAAGCAACTCTTGAATTTAACTGGCAATCACGGCATTTTATTATGCTGGATGATCCGCAGTGGATGTTTAATAAAATCAATAAGTTCCTGCAAGAGGCACGCTAAATGATGACAAATATTGAACAGACCTTGGTGCCTGATGTACTTGCGGCAACCCAAGGCAGTGTTGTGGCGTTTGAGCGTTTGGTCAATCGTTGCCGACAAACGGTATCGGGCATCGCCTTGGCAATATTGCGTGATTTAGATGCGAGTGAAGAAGTTGCCCAAGATGTATTTATCTATGTTTGGCAGCAGCTAAGTACGTTGAAAGAACCGGCGAGTTTTTTGCCTTGGGTGCGCCAAATTACCCGTTATCGCGCTTACAACTATTTGCGGGATAACCGAGTAAGCAGCACGGTGCGTGGCGATGAAGCCGAGTTATTGCTAGAGAGTTTTGCTGATCCCGATGCTTGTTTAACGCAAAATTTTGAGCGCAGTGAACAGTCGATCATCCTTAGCGAGTTTATCGATGCGTTGCCAGACGATAGTCGCGAAATTGTGTTGCTGTATTACCGCGAGGAACAATCGAGCCAGCAAGTTGCCGATCTACTGGGGTTAAGCGAAGCGAATGTGCGAAAGAAATTGCAGCGCGTTCGGGAAGCGTTAAAAGTAGAATTGCTGGCCAAATATGGCAATTTGCTGCTCAGTACCGCTCCTGGTTTAGGATTAACCGCGTTGATAATGGCCAATCTAACCTTCGCCCCGCCGGCGGCCGCGGCGGTAGCCAGTGTTGCTGCCAGCAAAAGTAGTGGCACTGGCAAGTTAGCCATCTTGTTTGGCGGCGCCATGATTGGGGCTGGCGTTGCGGCATTGGCGACTTATTGGGGGATGCGCCACTCGCTTCATGCTGCCGATAGTGAGCAAGAACGTGTGCTGCTGCGGCGGTTACGGATGCAAAGTATCGGATTTATCTTGGTGATGGGGGTCGTACTGACCTTGGCCTACGAAATGACAAGCGGCAGCCTTGCGCCATTGTTGGCGATGACCGTGATGGTTTTTGGCTTGGCTTTAAGTTCAGTGCGACTCTACCAAATTATTAGCCCGCGATTAGCACGTCAGCGGATGAATGATGCTGAGGAACGACGTCGGCAGCGCCTGCAATTGTGGGGATGTGTGTTGGGATCCATGGTTGGGGTTATTTCAGGCTACGTCGGCATGGTTGTCGGCCTGATCAATGCCGGTCGTTGGTGATACGGCTGCAGCGAGGGCTGAACTGGGTATCAGCCTTTTGCTGCCGTTGAGCGCTTAGCGAAAAAACCACCACCGACGGCGTTTGACAGGCTGTGTTTGGGGTAATGGTGTGCTGGTCTCAGGATTTGCTTGATGAATAATACTCAAATCGATGTCGACCGAGCCAGGGATCTTCCAGCCTTGATTGGACGAGTGCTGGGAATGCCCTTGCTGTTTTTGCTCTGCGGTCTCCCCCGCTAAACGAAAAGCCCAAGCCGCGATTGGCGGGCCGACAGTTTCAAACAGTGTCACAGCACCCAGTACGATAGCGCTGATAAGGCCTGCTTGTTCTGGAACTAATTTCGCGCTGGTTTGGGTTAAACCAATGGCCAAGCCGGCCATCGGAATGAGCAACAAACCGCTTGCAGTTGCTGCGGGCCATCGCACACCCTGCCAGCGCAAAGCCAACGCGACCATCAAGGTTTTTAGTAAACTGCGCACCAGCACCAATACTAAAATGACTGGCGCAAATTGCCATAGATCAGCGAGATGTAAATTGGCACCGGCATAGACAAACAGCACGATAAAGAACAATTCAAAGGCGCTACCAAATTCGATGGCAGAGACCACCACTTTGCGTTCAATACTGCGGACCACAATTCCAACTAACAGCGGTGCAAATAACGCTGAGAGCTTAAGTTGTTGCGCCAAACCAAGTGTGAGCATTAAGGTTCCGACCACCAACGCAACTTTGTATTGTTCGGCGTTATGGGTTCTGCTGCTTAGAAAATGCAGCAAATACCCCATGACTAATCCCAACAATGCCGAGCCGCCCAATAAATACATCGGCTGTAGTACCACAGTGCTAAAGCTGACATGTTCTTGCAGCAACAGCGCGGGGATGACCAACACAAAGGCTAAGAAAGACCACAAGTTATTTAGCGCCACTAGGGTTTTCGCTGATTCGGTAACTGGGCCTTTAGCACCAACTTCGTGGGCGACGTGTAATAACACCGCAGGCGAGGAAGAAATCAGAATAGCGGCGATGACCGCGGCAATGACGGGTGGGAATTGCAGTGCCCACAACAAGGTGAAAACCCCGGCAAAACTAAGCATTGCCTCGGCTAGTGACGTCAGTAGCAACCCAAGGTTTTGACGAATAAACCGCAGATCGAGCGAGGTGCCCAGTCGGTACAAGATGAGTGCTAGTGCGATATCAATCAGGATACGGGCTTGTTGCAAAGCTGATTCGTCCAACAGCCCTAAACCGCCAGGACCAATCAAAAAACCGACGGCCATAAAACCGGTGATACTTGGCAACCACGACCAGAGATGGGCTAAATAACCACCCATGGCACCCACGACCAACAAACAACCGAATGCCAATAGCGGGCTCATATTCAGCCATTCTGATGGCAAAAACTCCATACCAACTCCTAGGGTCTAAACTCAACGCAGATCTGAGGATAATTACATCGGCTAAGTGCTTGCCGTTGTTGAACTTCTTGCGGCGAAAACTAGCTCAATTTCCCCCAAATTTCCAAAGTGCAATTGGACTGGAGAATCAAACGGAAACTCTAACACACCGGCATAAGAGCCGGTAATGATCATTTGACCTGCGGTGAGATCAATTTGGTGCGCAGATAGAAAATTGACTAGCCAATACAAAGGTAATCGGGGGGCTTGGTTTGGATGTTTGCCAGGGAGGCAAACCATCTTGCTCGGATCGTTGGCTGCAGAATTTGCGATAGGGCGCGTATTGGCATCGCCTTCGATAGCGGTTGACGTGCTCATTTGCGCGGTACCGACGTGATATCGCAGTTCAAACTCACTTGTTTCTTCCCCTTTGATTTTTGGGCCAAGCCATAATCCTTGGTTGAACAAGCCATCGGCGAGTTGATCGAGAAATACTGCTCCGGAATCAAGCGCATAACGACTTTGGATTAGTTCTAAAGCGATATGGGTGGCGCCGATAGCAAGGTCAATTTCTTGCGGTGAGTAGGGTAAAACTCTTGCTGGCAATGGTTGTTTTAGCACAAAACATAACTCAGGTTCGACGCGAGCCAGACCATTGTGACTTGGCCATAGTTGGCAGTGGGTTGTGGTTTGTAACTCCGCGTCAAACAAGGGCGCCAAAACCCAACGTTCGCTACTTGGCATTCCGCATTTCCAACCGATAATTGGACTTGATGACAAACTTGCCACAGCTTGTTGTGTCGCAAAGGCTGCAGGCAGTGAATCTGGGCGTTGAGTTAATAGCGGGCCGACGCGGCCATGCTGACGTCGATCGACAAGTTCGGCTACTAAGGCCGCAGAAAGTTTGATCTGTTGAGTCATTCCATTTCTCTTCGGCACGACAATAATCTAAGCGTGAATGCTGGCGGTTGTTGATCGCAATGTAGCACATTTGCCTGAACTTAGGCGTATGCAGTTTTTGGGGATTGTCCTGAGAAATTTGGAGCGGGCGATGGGAATCGAACCCACGGCACCAGCTTGGGAAGCTGGGGTATTACCATTATACGACGCCCGCAATCTGACTTGATTCGACATCAAGCGGTCAGAGTCTCGCAAAAAACTGGAATAAACTCAAGCAGTAATAAAGTCTCGTTGCAATTAGTGGTTATGGCTTGCACGAAGGTCGACGACTGTGAGCGCTTGGACTTTTGCTTTTTTAGCTAAAGTGTTATGGTTTTGTTGCTTTTTTCGTTCAACTTAATGCAAGTAACGAAGCCATTTCAATCTTATGGAAAGTTAATCAATCAATTTGAGTATTGGAGCGAGTAATGCGTATTGCATTGATAAGTTTGTTGTTATTGGTCCAAGCATGTGCAAGTACTTCAAACGGGGTGACTACACAATCTTATGTCGAAGAACATCCATCGGCATCGGCATCGGTGTTGGCGAATGCAGATTTTGATGCTATTGCCGGTGCAGTACTTCGTCATCAGGATGTTGCCATGTATTTGCACCCAGAAGTCGAGGGGCGTGTGCCGGTGCGAGTTGTGTTCAAACCGCCGTTTGACGGTCGACCAGTGAATTTGCAGCTTTATGGTGCGCAAGTGGTCACCCAAAGCTATGAGAGTGGCTATGACAACGCCTTTGGTCTCTCACCTAGCTGCGATGCCACTCAGTGTACAGTGGAAGTTTGGTATAAACCCGAAGGGATCTTCGGTCAGGTCATGTTGCAAAAGCAAAATGGTCAATGGCAAGTCAGCAAGACCAACATCTTAGAGTAAGCAGGCGCAAGTTTAATTAACTTGGCGGTAATCGCCGACTTTATGCGATAAAAAAGCCCTCGCATTGCGAGGGCTTTTGTTAAGCAATGAAACTACTTGGCTTAGTAGAAGCTCTTCTTGAACTCAAGACCAACAATACGTGGTTCGTTGACGAACCCTGTGTTGTTGTTGAAATCAATTGCTCCTTTGACATTGTCTTCGTCAGTAATGTTGCGGCCAAACAATGCCACTTCATAGTTACCGTCGTAGTTCATGTAACCCACGCGTAAGCCTGCTTCTCTATTGCCGCTGGTGTTGAACTCTTCAGCTTCATATAAGAACAGGTTGGTTTTACCTTGAATGGCAAAATCACCGTAAACGTACACTTCACCTGAATCGACAGGGAAGTCATAACGGCCGTTGAAGGTCAGGATAGTTTCTGGCGCCTGTGGGAACGGGTTGCCGTCAACAAAAGCACGACCTTGCGCATTTAACGGATCAGTTGGTGTACATTGACCAGAACCACAAGTTGCTACTAACAAGTCGGCATCTTTTAACTCAGTGTGGTTATAGCTAAAGCCGGCACCTAAAGTGAAGTTATTCAGCGCGCGCCAGTCACCATCAATTTCGAAACCATAACCAGTGCCTTTGTCAGCGTTTAACAAGGCGTTCCCTTGTGAAGCACCACCGATGGCTGATAATTGAATGTCATTGATGTTGTAGTAGAACACTGCGCCATTTAAGCGCATGGTGCGATCTAACAAGTCAGACTTAGCACCGAATTCAATAGAATCAATCGTTTCTGAATCAGCAACTGATGGGTTACCTTCAAAGGCTAAATCGCGACCTTGGATGGATTGCGCACGGAAACCACGAGCCAGTCGACCGTAAACAGATGTTAAGTCAGTCACGCGATAGTTGGTCGCTAATTCCCAGCTCACTTGACCATCGTTTGCATGCACTGGGGCATAGTTTTGGATCTGTGCTGCGCCAATCACTAAAGCAAAGCCATCAACGTTTTGGTCGCCAACTTCGAAGTCTTTTTTGTCGTCGGTATAACGAATACCGGCAGTCACATCCCATTTTTCGCTAAGTGCGTAAGTGGATTGACCAAACACCGCAAAGCTAGTGTTTGAGTGGTAAACCGTTGTAGCGCCGAAGAAACCATCGATACTGGTCACGCCAAATGACGAATCGAAGTAAAATGCGCCAACTTGCCATTCCACATCTTTACCTGAATCACTGGCTAACCGAATTTCTTGCGTAAACTGTTTCAAGTCTTTCAATTGGTCTTCGGTTACCGCTTGGAACGGGATAGTGCCTGGACCTGCAGGTGTGCCGCCGTCGATATCGCCTTTCCCTTCGCCATCAGCATTTTCTTGTGCAGTGATGCTGGTCAGCGTCATGTCGCCCAAATCAAAATCAAGTTTTAACGACGCACCGGTATTATCGTAACGTTGGAAGTTACCGTCGCCTTCGTTGTAAGCCACGCTGTCACGGTCATAATTGCCGTTTAATTCGTTATCACCTTTTGTGAATACGTTAGCGCGGAAGATTGATGAAGTACCATCTAACTTACGGGTATGGATATTTAACAGCGCGGTGGTGCTGCCTTTTTCGTAAAGGAATTGCGCACGTGCTGCTTTTTCATCAAAGCCACCAGTGAAGTCTTTGACGTTGGTGAAGCTGTTGTCGATGTAGTCATCGCGATTTTGCGACAATACTGAAACCCGGGCAGATAACTCGTTGGTTAAGCTGCCGCCGGCGGCGCCTTCAAAGTTAAATGTGCCTAAGTTACCAACGCTTAGTTTGGTATAAGCATCAAATTCTTGGCGAGGTTTAACCGTGCCAAACTTGACCATACCCGCAGTGGTGTTACGGCCGAATAATGTGCCTTGTGGACCACGAATTACTTCCACTTGGTCGATATCAAACAGTGGAAAGCTTTTCAGGATGACGTTTTCCATCACCACGTCATCCATGATGACTGACACTGGTTGTGATGCGGCCAAATCGAAATCGGTGTTACCTAAACCACGAATGTAAAAACGTGGCGCAGCGCGACCATTTGACGACTCTGCATATAAACCTGGGACTTTTACCCCAAGCGCTTGAATATCGTCACCACCAGCGAAAATGGCATCGAATTTCTCACCTGACAACGTCGCAACAGAAATAGGCACTTCTTGTGTACTTTGAACACGTTTTTGCGCTGTGACCATGATCACTTCTAGCGCTTGATCTTCCTGTTTGGCTTTGTCACTTTCCTGGGCGAGAGCCGCAGGAGAAAGACCAACGGCGGCCGCGATTAAGGCGGCATGGATCTGCATGGCTAACAAAGAATGTTTGCTTTTCATCAATGGATTACCCTTAGTTTGGTCTGTTATGCGTCTTTTGCGCTTTTGCTCAGAGACTGCTTTGATGAACGTACACGCAGCGGCATATAAGGTGTAGCAGCTGGGTCGTTAATTGTCAGTATGTTGGAGTGACCACAACTTGCAGTCTGTCTGGCGCTTCAGTATATCACCATGCATAAGAAACTGCTTATTTTCCCTAAAGTTAGCGAAATTAATCAGCAAAATGTTGATAAGTTAGCAAAGTTGTTCAATTGATGAAAAACTGCATGTGCGTTTAATCTTGATAAGGCGAAGCTTGCTCGTTTTATAAGCGAAAACGGCGTTTTGTGTTCAACCTGAAGCACTGCTTGGGCTACAGTGCGACAGGTGAAATAAACTGACTTATGCGGCAGCTGGTTCGGCGTAGCGCAGTTACAACTGCGCCAAGACCTGATCAATATGTTGATACTGCCGGTAACCCAAAATAAGTTTTTCGGCGAGTTGCAGCATATTGTGTTCCACCTGTAAGCGCAGATTGGCATCTTTAACTAGGCTAAGTTCCTTTATTGGCTCCATGCCGATCACCCGCCGCATCAATTCAGTACCAGCAAAACCTAAAGCATCGCGTTGGATACTGGTGACAAAGCGTTGTTGGATTTCAGTGGATTGCAAGGCGCTATCCCGCGTTTCACGGGCAGCCAAGGATAAAAACTCTGTAGCAAACTGTTGCCAAAGTTGGCGAATTTCCGCACGCAGAAAAATTTGCTGGCGGGCGGAAACGGCCGGGATCACGGCGGGTAAACTCAGGTAAATTGCCAAGAAACTACCGATTAAAGTCCCCAAGTCAAAGGCGATAGGTCCATAACAAGCAAATTCGGCGTCAGTGACTTTGACCGAACTATCGGTGACAAAAATACTGCCACAATGCAAATCGCCATGGATCAGCGCTTGCGGTTGGCTAGTGAACTTCAGTTTCAACTCGGCCACTTCAGTTTTAATCTGCTCATCCAACCAAATGCGCTGCGCCTGCGGACGAAGTGCGGTTGAGACTTCGTTGCGCTCGTGGTGGCAATAGGGATCGGTAAAGGCGAGCTCTTCAGTAATCAAGCAAAGTTCTGGATTTAAATAACGGGCGATACCAGCGCGCTTTATCGAACTACTTTGGCCAAAATCACTGGTGTAAAAACTGCTCTGCGCCAAGTAGTGGGCGAGTTGCAGCGATAATCCTGGTAATTCTCTACCGACCAATAATGCCTTATTCAACAGCTGATGGTCATGCAAATCCTCCATCAGAATTGCCGACTGCTCCTTAGCAAAATGCAAAATTTCTACGACTTGATCTGGTGCTAATTTACGCTGGCTAATCAGCACTTCAGCTTCAATGCGTGCGCGATCGACAGTTAATGGTGTTTGTGGACCGGCGGCATGATGATAGGGCAAGGCTTGTTTTACGATTAAACTGCGACCAAATTGGTTTTTTACCCGAAACACTAAATTTTGCCGACTTTCCTTGAGCAACTCAGTGGTTAATTTGCTCTGACTGCCGAATAAATCACTGTGCTCGTTGGCAAAGTTTTCGGCGAGCGCTTGCGTAAAAATTTGATAAGTCGACATGATATTCCTTGGCATTAGCCGCAATGCTGCGTAGTCGTTGATTATGTGCGAATTTACCGAGCCGTTGCTCATGTGGCAAGGGGCAAGTGAACGCAGTCGCATAACTGTTTCGGTTAAAAAAGGCAGTTCATGCCAGATGCAAACCAATAGTTTGGAACCGACACTAGTCAAAAATTGGGTGATCGGCGAGAATTGCCACTTTCTGTCTGGAGGACCCGCTGATGCACGCTCAGAATTTCAATTTAGACCTTTATTGCCGTCGGATCGGTTTAGACCACACGCCAACTCACGTGGATGCGGATGTTTTGCAGCAACTGATGCAAGCACAGTTGCGGCACATCACCTTTGAGAATTTGGATGTGCAGGCCGGCAAAGTGGTGTCCTTAGTGCCAGAATCGATAGTTGCCAAAATAGTCGGTGATGATGGTCAAGCAAAGCGCGGCGGATATTGTTATGAACTCAACGGCTTATTTGCCATGGCGTTAACTGCGCTAGGGGTCAGCTATCAGTTTGTCTTTTGTCGTCCGATGTTCTATCCAATGCGTCGACCAAAAACGCATATGGCACTGATTGTTACTTTAGGGCAAGAACGTTATTTATGTGATTTGGGTTTTGGCAGTTATGGCATGCGAGCGCCTATCGCCTTGTCGGCGGTGAATCTCACGGTGCAGCAAGATTTCGATAGTTTTCGCTTAATTGCGCCAACACCAACGGATTACGTACTACAAGCGCAGATTGATGGGCAGTGGGTGAATCAATTTGGTTTTGATTTATATGCCGCAGATTGGATTGACTTTATGCCAGCCAATTTCTTGAATTCGACAAATCCTGAAACCATTTTTGTGCAGAAATTATTATTGATCCGGCAAACAGCGGTGGGGCGT
>JACCDZ011774074.1_pt1 | contig 16445 bp, 14 predicted proteins | sample 7449551 | NCBI WGS metagenome assembly JACCDZ01 (sample SAMN15323452, study PRJNA562643) | freshwater metagenome | isolation source: river surface water | place: USA:Blue River Watershed | collected 2017-08-18 | reverse complement strand
GAAGGATTAAGAGCAAAGTTTAATCAAGATGAATCTTTAAAAAAATTATTAATTGAAACAGGGGATAAAAAATTAGAAGAAATCGGTAGGTTTAATGGAGAATTATGGACGAATAAAGGTCTTAATTTATTGGGAGATTTACTTGCAATTGTTAGAAGTGAATTAAAATATATTTGATTATTTTTTAATTTAAAATTTTTATATTATATATATTATGACGATTTCGTATTTTAATGAATTTACCAAGGTGTTTAGTAAGGAAATAAATTTAGTAAAACCAATTGCTGATGAAGATATTCTATTAGTATATGGTGATTTTAAAAAACTCTATATTATAGATAGAAATGAATTTAGAGGTAACCAATATCATTATGATTATTATTATAATAATTCAAATCTAACAAGAACAGAATTTTTAGAACCAAACATTCGTTTTTATTCATATACATCAAATTATATAATTTATCCATATATTAATTATAAAACAATAGAAGAAATGAAAAACGAAGAAATTGGAAGTATTTTACGTACTAACTATTTTATTATAGATGGTCCAAAAAATTATAAAAATGCAATATTTATTGCTAAATTAGAAAAACAAACAGAAATAGATGGAATAAAATATTATATAACGTATTATGTTTCGAATAACATTATTAATAATATCAAATTAAATAAAAAAGATCCGTATATTCCGTTATTGATTAAAGTTTTATCAGAACAAAAATCAAATGAAATGATAATAAAATCAAAACAAGATTTACAAAAAATAATCAATACAATACCAGAATATAATATGGATATACAACAAAATATAAGTAATGGTGCTAATGACCTTTTAAGAAATAATGTATCTTTATATAATTATCAAAAAAGGGATGTAATTTGGATGCAAAATATTGAAAATTCTGTTTTGAATAATTTAAATAAAATTGATTATGAATATTCTAATAATAAATATTCTGTTTTAAATAACGAATTCTTTATAAATAACTATAATATTTATAATAATATTTATAATAATGAGATATACAATGATTGTAAAGATGAAATAGTATATCAAGGTGGAAATTTAATATCAGAAGTTGGTTTGGGTAAAACATTAATAATGTTATATCATATATTAAACGATAATAAAAAAACAGATTATTATTATTCTAATTATGTTGAATTTAATAACCATTGTAATTATTTTTATAAACGTGGGAAAAATAAGGGTATAAATTGTATGAAAAAAAATATTACCGATTTATTTTGTAAAGAACATAAAGACACAGTTTTTGTTGATAAAAGATCTATTAGTTATAAAAATTTGGATCACTTTGACATAAAAAATTACTTTTATGTTTATAAAAATAGGGAATATATAAAAACAAATGCATCTATTATCATTTGTCCAAATCATTTATGTGATCAATGGGTACAAGAGTATTATTCGAAATTTAATGGTAATCATAAAATAGTATTAATAGTTACATATGATCAATATATAAATGTTACATTGGGTGATATTTTATTTGCGGATATTGTCATTATATCATATAATTTTTTAATAAATAAAAAATATAAAGTTGATTTTTCTAAAAATTTAGATGTATATTTTTCTAAAAATTCAATCAATATAAATGAAGAAATGAGTATAGAAAAAAAGACGTCCTTATTAAATAATAATTTGACAAAACATTTAAATATTTTTTATTGGAATCGTGTTGTTTTAGATGAAGTACACGAAATACAAAATATGATAAATGGTTCAAATATTAAAACACAGATACAATTTTTAAAAAGTATATATAAATGGAATATATCAGGAACACCATTTCCAAATAATATAGAAAGTTTTATTAATTTGATGTCATTTAATACAAATTATGGTAAGGCTTTTTACAATATAAACAATATAAACAAATCATTGTATAATAATAATAATAATAATAATAATAATAATAATAATAATAATAATAATAATAATAATAAATTATACGTTACATCGGATTTAATACGTTTAGGAATTGATTCTGATATAATTAATAAATCTGCATTTTTATTTAGAAGAAATACCAAAGAATCAATAAAAAGGGAGTACAATGGAAATATTATTTCAGAAAATGTTCATTTATTGAAATTTACAAAACAAGAAAGAGGTATTTATGATAGTTATGTTCAAGGATATAAAAATAAGAATTATGATTTTTTAATAAAATTATGCTGTCATTCAGAATTAAATAATGATACAAAACAAATTATAAAGAATTGCAAAACATTTGAAGAAATTCAAATGTGTTTATTAGATTATAATAAACAATTATTAAACAAAGAAGTATCAAAAATTCGTAATTTTGAAACTGAAATTAATGAATACGAATCTAATTTAGAAAAAATTAAAGAGCCATTTACAGAATTAGAACAAGAGTATGTAAATGGTATTAAAATAAAATTAAATAATGTTAAACGTCAATTAACTATTACAAAGAAAAATCATGACAATATTTCAAGAACATATAATTATTTAAAAATTTCAATAAATAAATTAAAAAATGTAGATGAAGAAGAATTAACTTGTCCTATTTGTCTAGATGATATAGATAAAAATTCCATTGCTATAACAAAATGTGGTCATAAATTTTGTTGGGAATGTATATATGAAACACATCAAGTACAACATAATAAAGATAATAAAATAAAATGCCCTACTTGTAATACTTATATATTAAATACAGAATTATATTTATTAGATGAAAATACAAAAGAAATATATGAATCAAATGATATTAATAGTTATATTGAAAAAACAAAATCTACAAAAATTGGTTCAATTGTTTATTTTTTAAAAAATTCTATTAAAAAAGATGATAAAGTAATATTATTTTCTCAATGGGATGAAATGTTGCACAAAGTAGGAGATATGTTAACAAATACCAATTTAAAAATTGTTTACTGTAAAGGTACTGTATATCAAAGGAAAAGAGCAATTTCAAATTTTTTTAAAAACGATGATGTAAATGTTATATTGTTATCATCTAGAAATGCTGCAAGTGGTATTAATTTAACAATTGCAAATAAAATTATTTTATTAGAACCAATTTATGGTAATAAAGAATATCGTGATAATATAGAATCACAAGCTATAGGAAGAGCCGATAGATTAGGTCAAAAAAGACCAATTAATATTCATAGATTTATCATAAAAGATACAATCGAACAAGACATCTATAATAACTGTATTGATGATACAAAAATACGTCAATTATCTGTCAATTAATATATTAATATTTTTTTATATATATTAATATATGGGGAATTTTATTTCATCCGATACAAATTATTATGATAAATCTGAAAGTGATACTCTATTCCAACCAAAAGGTGATTATGCAGTAAAAAATGATTTGACAAATTATTATACTAAACCTGAAAGTGATAACAAATTTCAACCAAAAGGTAATTACCAAAATGCTGGAAATTATGCTTTAGTCGGAGATGCATATACTAAAGGTGAAAGTGATAACAAATTTCAACCAAAAGGTAATTATCAAAATGCTGGAAATTATGCTTTAGTAGGAGATGCGTATACAAAAGGTGAAAGTGATACTCTATTCCAACCAAAAGGTAATTATCAAAATGCTGGAAATTATGCTTTAGTCGGAGATGCATATACAAAAGGTGAAAGTGATAACAAATTTCAACCAAAAGGTAATTATCAAAATGCTGGAAATTATGCTTTAGTAGGAGATGCGTATACAAAAGGTGAAAGTGATAACAAATTTCAACCAAAAGGAAATTATCAAAATGCTGGTAATTACGCATTAGTAGGAGATGCGTATACAAAAGGTGAAAGTGATAACAAATTTCAACCAAAAGGAAATTATCAAAATGCTGGTAATTACGCATTAGTAGGAGATGCTTATACTAAAGGTGAAAGTGATAACAAATTTCAAGTTAAAGGAAATTATCAAATTGCTGGTAATTATGCATTTGCAAGTAATGTATATAATAAAACTGAAACTGATGGTAAATTTGAAACAATTTCTAGAGTTAATTCATTAGTAAATTCTGGTACATTAAATGATATAAGACAAAAATCGATGTGGTGCGCTGATGGAGAATTGTGTAGTATTCCTAAAATGGGTATTCAAATACCTGCAGGAGGACAAATATCTTCTCCAGGAAGACTTCATATTACAAATAGCGAATTATTATATCTATTACCTAAAAATGGTGTAGTTCTTAGTAAAGATTGGGGTAGTAATGGTAATTTAAGTGTACTAGGTACATTAACTGTAGGAGATAAACTTTTAACTCCACCTGGATCAAATTTGTGTAATTCAAATGGTACAATTTGTGTTGATATAGCAGATATAAAAAATCTTATGGATAATGCAGTTAGAGTTGATAGACATTATAGTATAGAAAATTCATTTAATAGAGGTGCTTTACAAGCTGGAAATGCTTGGGATGCACGAACAAGTTCTAATCCAGATGGTGAATGGGAAAGATGGAGATTTGTTAGAAAAGGATAAAAAAATTGATTTTTTTTTCATTTATAATCAATATAAATGGAATATTATTCGCAAATAAATAACTATAATTTTAATAGGAAAAAAACAAATGCTTTAAATTTAATATCAGAAATTATTTCTTTTGGAATTTTTGAAAATGAAATTTTAAAATTAGTTGAAATTTGTAATAGTTTATATATTGAAAACGATTATTTTAAAAATATGATTCATAATTTAGAATCAACACCGATATATTATATTGATGACATTTATATTTTAGAAGACATTTATAAAATAAGAAATTTTTTAAAAAAGTACAATTAATTTAAAAACATATAATAATATGTGGTTATACGAGAAATTAATAAATATGTATGATAATAAAGATAATCAAGATAATATAGAACAAACAATTATGGTTTCTATAGAAACACAAACAGATTTTGAAAACAATTTTTTATTTGACATGAATTCATTTAATTATAATAAAAGTTTTTTCAAACATTTAGAATTTGCAAATCAAAGTTATTGGGAGCATTTTGGTGATTCTATGAGTTATTGTTTTCAAAGTTGTAAATCAAGTTTTTTCTTTTTTTTTCACGCTTTATGGCCGGATATTTTTATTACATCTGGTTCAGAAACAATTCATCGTTTAAGTGAAATTATTAAATACAAGTATAAAAAACGTATTCAAGAAATTTTAGAAATGACAGAACAAGTTTAATATAATATTTATTTGTAAAAAGTATAAATAAATATTAATTGAATATATTATAAATATATATTAATTTATATTTTATGATATATTATAAATCAAGAAACATGAATATGGGAAAAATGGGATATATAAATGAATTAAAAAAGCATATAAATGATGATGAGATTGAATATGATACATTTAATATTTTTAAATATCCAGTTATTAGATTAATTTTTTGGAAAAATCGTACAGAAGATGAATTTTTTGCACTTTATAAATATAAAGACAAATATTTTTCGATATCTGATAATAAAGGAATTTACAAAATTATAAATCACGAATTTGATGACATGTATATACTATCAATTTTATTAAAAAAAATTGTAATATATAATAGTCTTGATGATATTTATATTTCCAAATCAAAATATAAAAACGGAAACGAATCTTTATTTGATGAAATTCATTATTTAAGATCTTTTTTTTGTTAATTTTGCTTTATTAAATAGGTCTAAATATAACATTTCGGAATTGTTTCATTTTTTTGTCTTTGATCACATTATTTGTAACATAATCAAAATCAAATCCTAATAAACGTTGTATTAAAAAATATATAGAATATACTCCACATTCACTATTTTCAAATTGATGTTTCTTTTTATTATAAAATTGTTTATATTCATAACCATTTTGTTTTAAATATTCATACATTTTATTTATAAAAGTTTGAATATTTTTGTTTGGCATTTTACCAACAGAATCATAATATTCCAAGCTTTTATTTTTATTATCTATTAAAAATGCTACCCAATGACTACCTGGTTTATCATGTGTATCTAAATTAAAAATCATACCTATTTTATCATATTTAAATACTTGATCATAATGAACTTTTGTAACTTTATAAAAATCAGATGGTAAAGCACCTACAAATTTAAAAAGTGGGAATAATTCTTGATATTGTTTCAATACATCATTAATATCTTGTGTACTTAACCACATTTTTTTTGTTTCTGTCATTTTAGGTTTAAACGTAAAATATTTTACTTTTTCTTTCAAATCATTATCTTTTATATTATTTATAAAATCTAAATCTAACCAACAATATTCATAAGGACATATATATTTTAATCTATTATATATAGAATACCATAAATCTCTTTTTGATTTATTTAAAGAAATTTCTTTATTACATATTTTAGATTTTTTATTTTTATCTACTTTAATTAATTGAGGACAAGTATTATATTTTTTTATATATAAATTAAATGCATTTGCTATTTCAAGTAATTCATTATATTCAAAACACGTATAGTGATCCTTTATATTAACATTTGGTGAACAATAAGACATTTTTACCTTTTTATATACCAATAAATAAATTTATTTAAAAATAAGGAATATAATAATATTATACCAATGTCAGGAAACGACGATTACAATGATTATTACAATTTGTTTATGAAACAATTTATTGAAACTCTTGCTCAACTTAGTGCTGTATTAGTAACATCTACATTAGCAGTTCCAGCTTATACCTATTATAGTAGAAGAAATTTTGTAAAAAATGAAAAAACATACAGTAAAAATTTTGTAAATTATGATGTTAAAGAAAATAAACTTTCAACTTTTGCTAATGAAACAGATAGTGAAAGTGATATTGAAGTAAATGATTCTACTTCTTCTTTACTTGATGATATTAAAAGCCAATAATTATAAAATTTTTTTTTTTACGTTTTAAAATTGAATTTAAAAAGAATAGTTTATTATATTTTAAAATGAGTATTAAAAAAACTGCATTAATTACAGGTATTGGAGGTCAAGATGGTTCATTGTTAGCAGAATTATTATTGGATCTTGGTTATGAAGTTCATGGTATTATTAGAAGAGCTTCAAATTTTAATACTCAAAGAATTGAACATATTTTTGATAAAATTACATTACATCACGGTGATTTGACAGATATGGGTAATATTACATCAATTATTCAAACAGTTAAACCAGATGAAATTTATAATTTGGCAGCAATGAGTCACGTTAGAGTATCATTTGAATTGGAAAATTATACATTTCAAACCAACACACTTGGTATTTTAAATATTTTACAAGCTGTAAAAATTTTAGGTTTAGACAAAACAACAAAAATTTATCAAGCAAGTACCAGTGAAATGTATGGTAATACTACAGATGGTTCAGAAATGTTAACAGAAAATTCACCAATGAATCCTGTAAGTCCATATGGTATTTCTAAATTAGCAGCACATCATATTTGTAATTATTATAGAGATGCGTATGGAATGTTTGTTGTTTCTAGTGTACTTTTAAATCACGAAGGTGAAAGAAGAGGAAGAACATTTGTAACACAAAAAATTGCAACTTATGTTGGTAATTATCATAAAGGTAAAACATCTAAACCATTACAATTAGGAAATTTAAATGCAAAACGTGACTGGGGATATGCTAAAGATTATGTATATGGTATTTATTTAATGATGCAACACAATGTTCCTGATAATTATTTGTTGGCAACTGGTGAAGAACATAGTGTAAGGGAATTTGTTGAACTTGCATTTAAAGAAATTAATATTCAAGTAGAATGGAAAGGCCAAGATGAAAATGAAAAAGGTTATAATAAAATTACAGGTGATCTATTAGTAGAAGTAAATCCAAAATATTACAGACCAATTGATATAGAACATTTAATTGGTGATGCAAGTAAGGCAATTAATACATTAGGTTGGTCTGCAAAAACATCATTTCCAGAACTTGTAAGTATTATGGTTAGACATACACTTTAATTAAAAAGTAGGTATAAAAGTTTTATATTTTTTATATTAAAAATACAAAATAGATGCCTTGTTGTATTTGTAAAAACAATATTGATGAAAATAATTTTGTATATCAGAATTTTATATATTGCACAAATTGTTTTCATATACAAAAAAATAATAATTCAAATTCTATAAAATCTAAAAATAAACAAGAAAATAAACAAATATTACATAATCAAATTTTATCAAAAATATCTTCATATTTAAATTTTCAAATAATACAAAAATATGATGAATATTTAAATATTTTAATTGTAAATGATATAAATTCTGAATTATCTAACAAAATTTATAATAACTTGAATAAAAAAATTAGTAAATATAAAATTAAAATAGTATCTATCTCTCCATATTATAATTCTAGTTTTTTTTCTACACAACATCATTATAAACTCAATTTGACAGATTATACAACAAATATAATAAAAGATAATCATAATTTATTTGATATAATTATTCTTAATACCACATTAACAAACTCAATCGAACCATTAAATATATTAAATAATTGTAAAAAACTTTGTAAAAATGGCACATTAATAATATCAGAACATATACATACAAATATTTTATCATCACTAGAATTATTAAATTTAAACAAAAATATACATAATATTTTTAATACAAATTCCATACAAACATTATGTAAAATTGTAAAATTACAATTACATCATATAGAATATATAAATCATTTCCAATTTTTATCATATATCATACACAATACTCTTAATAATCAACATATAAAAAATGAACATATAAAAAATGAACATATAAAAAATGAACATATAAAAAATGAACATATAAAAAATGAACATATAACTGAACATATAACCGAATTATTATATAATGAAATAATTAATAATATTTATGATGAAAATACATATATTTATTTGAAAAATTATTGGATAAATTATATTAATATTGTTAATGATTTTTTAGATAAATATAAATCAATCAATTATCATATTGTTTGTATTAATAGAGAAAATAATATTTATTATCACTTAAATTATGATACATTTATAACAACAGACAATTTAATATTTTTAAATGATAAAAATCCATCAAATACATTATTAATCATAACAAATGATTTAAATAGACAAGAAATTATAGAATTAATAAAAACAACAAATACAAAAACTTGGTTATTATTTGATTTATATAAATTAATTTCATACACTATTTAAAAAATTACAAATTTAATATAAAAGAATAAGATACAAAAGAAAAAGATAAAAAAGAAAAAGATAAAAGAATTATGAAAGAAAAAACACCGACATTGGAAAATTTACCATTTGAAATTTTATTAAAAATATTAAAATATACAAATGTAGTTACTATTAGTAAATTTAATTATTTAAATCAATATTTTCATATATTAATAGATAGAAATATTTGGTTGTTAATAGATAATTTAGATTGTTATACAAATAGTATATTAATACCTAATACAATATTTACATATAATAAATACAGATATTTAATAGATTGGAGTGATATTATTTTATATAATCAAGATCACGGATTTATAATACCAGAACATGTAATAAGTTGGATACAAGATAAAGTTGATTTAGAAATAATTTGTTCCTATCAAATTTTTTCTGAAAGTTTAATTAGACAATTATATAATAAAATATCTTGGTCATTACTTTTAGCAAAACAAAATGTACCATTAGATATAATAAATTATATGGTAACTAATCAATCAGATATATATAGATTATCAGTTACAGATTGGTATAATATTTGTATTTTTCAAAAAATTGATTGTCAATTTGTAGATAATAATTTAGAAAACGTTGAATGGTTTCCATTATCATGTAATAAAAATTTGGTTTGTTATGATTTTATATACAAATATGGCAATGATATTTTTTGGCAAGAATTTACAAAACACGGTATTCATGAAAATATATTAGTATATTTTATAGATAAATTTGATTTTATTTGTTGGAATAATATATCAAGATTCACTCAATTATCCGAATCATTTATAGAAACATATTTACAATATCTTGACAAACCAACTATATTAAGATATCAAACCATACCAGAAAAAATGCTAATAGAAATGGTTGAATCATTTAATGATTTTGATAAGGATTTTTATTTTCCAACAATTGCAACTTATCAAAAATTATCATTTAATTTTATAAAAAAATATCAATCGTATTTATCATTACGAGCAATCATCCGTAATAAATTTATTCGTAAATCGATAATACACGAATTATATTCTAAAGAATTTTTGTCTTAAGTATCACAAATTATATTGAAAGAAATTATTTAATAAAAAAATGAATATATATTTTCAACTTTAAATATCAATGTACTTTACTAGTGTAATTTTGTTGATTAATTTTGTTATGTCAGAAGGATATTATTGTCCATATTCTGATCTCGGAGCAACTGAAACAAATCAATTAATGTATGATTATTATGATGCACACGGTGGATTGTATTGGACACGTACAGGTGAAACTGGATGGATGTCAATTACTGATTATTGTAAAAACAAAGGTGATTCATCATTGCATTCAGATGCAGGTGAATGGAAATGTAATGATAGTCATTTATTATGTTTTTGGGATGGAAATTCTTGTCAAGTTAATCAATCAAGAAATCCAGATTGTAAAGAATTATGTCAAGCAGTTTTAAATAATCAAGGTCCTGAATGTTTAGGAAATTGTCCTAATGGACCATCATCTAATAATTTATATTCAACATATTGTGAACCATCTTTATCTGAAAATCAAAATCACAATCACAATCACAATAATAATCACAATAAACATCATAGATGTCGTAAATATTAATGATATACAAAAATACTAATTTTAAAGAATGTAAGAATGAAATATAATTTAAAAATATATTTTTATCTTAATATATAAGATGAAAATATTAGTGACAGGTGGTTATGGTTTAGTTGGTCATTCTTTGCAAAAAATCGTAAAGAATGATAAAGAACACGAATTTATATTTTTATCAAGACAAAATGGTGATTTAAGAGATACTACAACAGTTAATAATTTATTCAAGCATTACAAACCAGATGTTGTAGTACATTTAGCTAGTTGTGTAGGTGGTGTATATGATAACATGTCAAAAAATTATGATTATTTAATTGATAATTTACGTATTAATACTAATATAGTAGATGCTTGTAATAAATTTGGTGTACAAAAACTTATTAATTGTTTATCAACTTGTATATTTCCAAATGAAGGTATAAAATATCCTATAACAAGTGAACAGTTACATCTTGGATTACCACACGAATCGAATATTGGATATGCATTTTCAAAAAGAATTTTACATTTAGCAGGTTCATTATTAGCTAAAAGAGGTTTTGTTAAAGTAATTAATTTAACACCAACTAATCTTTATGGAGAATATGATAATTATAATATTAAATCATCACATGTTATTCCAGGATTAATTCACAAGACATATATTGCAAAAACAACATCATCTGATTTAAAAGTATATGGAAGTGGAAGTGCTTTAAGACAATTTTTATATGTGGATGATTTAACAAGAGTTGTATTATTATTTATTAATACAGAAATTAATGAAAATGAAATTTCATGTATTGTTACACCACCTGAAAATGATGAAATCTCTATTAAAAATTTAATTGAAAAAATAGTTGAACTATATGATTTTAAAGGTAAAATTATATATGACACATCTTATTCAGATGGTCAATATAAAAAAACAGCTACACACCAAGAATTATTAAAATATTTTCCAAACTTTACTTTTACAGATTTAAATACAGGATTATCTGAGGTAATTAATTATTTTAATACTAATTATGACAATATTAGAAAATAAAAAGATTTATATATAAATTGTTATTAATTATTGTTTTAATGTTTAATATATAAATTCTTATTAATTATTGTTTTAATGTTTAATAAGAATTATTTAAAAAGAAATTTTATTTAACACTAACAAGTGAATAGACATGTCATCTATCAAATATTTTGATAATAAAACAGATGCATTAAAATCAATGTCAAAAAGTCCTAGAATTTTATGTAATCGTAATATAACAAAATATTTTTTATTAAAAAATTATGAAAATTTCATAAAATTAATCACATCAAGTAAAAAAAAAGATTTTTACGAATGCATATTAGCAAATAAACCAGTTTGTTTTTTTTATGATATTGAAATATATAAATTAAATAATCAAATAACTAACATTACACAAAAAGATACAAATGATCAACATAAAAATTTAATTAATCAAAAACATCAAGAAATAGATGAAAAACATCAAGAACATCAAGAAATAGATGAAGAATATATAAATGTAGGTGATAAATATGTAGATATAGATGTGGATGAGAGATATATAAAGGATCTTAATGAAGATATTATTAAAGATATTGAAAATGTAGATTATTATAACGATTATAATGTTATATTAAATATATGTATAAATGGTATAAAAAATCTAATACAAAATCAATATCCGAATGTTATAATGAAAAGTATTATTTTAGAATCACATTCTGATATTAAACGATCATTTCATATAATATTACGTTTTTATGATAATGAAAAAGAGATATTGTTTGAAAATGTGAATGTATTAAAACAAATTTATAAGAAATTAAAATTGGATCATTATAAAGATAATCAAAATAAATATATAATAGATCCAAGTGTTTATAGAGAAGGTTTATTTAGAACAATATATAGTTCTAAACCAAACGAATCAAGACCAATTATTAAATCAGAACTAAGTGATGATTTTTTAGATATAGAAACACTAGTGGGTTATCATAAATCGGACTATATAATATTTGAATCAAATGTGATTGATATTAATGAAAATATTATAGATATTGAAAATAAAGCTGAAAAATTGGTTGTAAATATTCCAGAGGAATTGAATAATGATGACAAGATAAATATAAGAAAATTTGTTCAAAAAGAATTTCATCATTTTCCGACAAGAATAAGAGATGTTTTTATAGATAAAACACACAATTGTATTATTGTAGCTTTAATGGAACGTTATTGTCCATTTTTAGATAAAGAACATCGTGGTAATAATCAATATGTAGTAATTGATACAAGTAGTGCAAAACAAAAATGTCATAATCAAGAATGCAATGAATATAAATATAATGAAGTAAAACTTGAAAATTATCCGAAAGAAGTAAATGAAGTTATAAAAAAATGTTTAAAAGTAAATCAACAAGAACTTGATTTAATTGATCACGCTATAATTGAATGCAAAAATTATATTAATGAAAATTTTGATAAAGATGTAAAAGAAGTTCAATTTGATAGAAAAGAAATGATATTTAGAGGTAGTGTAGGTGATAAAAGTTTAGTAGCTGTTTTAAAAGGAAAATGTCCAGAATGTAATGTTGAACATCAAATTAGTGATAATGGTTATTGTTTAAAATGTAAAGTTTGTGCTGCAGTATTTCCTAAAAACCAAGTTATACCATTGGATGATAGGTATAAACATTTAAATAATTTTTGGATGAACTATAATCAACTTATTAATCACGGTACAATTAATAATATCATTAATATTTATAATAATTCAGAACAAGATTTTAGTTGTGATATTAAATTAGATAGTAATATATTTCGTAATAAAGAAGTAACAAATATTACAAATCAAGTACTTGATGGTCACAAAATTACAATGATTTCAAAATTATTATTTACAATAAACAAAGATTTTGTATATTCTCGTAATAATTGGTATTATTTTACAGGATCTATATGGAGATGTGATAATGATAATATAGAAATGAAAAAATCAATTATTGATTTATCTAAGATGTTTGACAAAATAAAAACACATTATGAAACAAAATATACAAATGAAAAAACAATTGAAACTACAATTACATTAAATAAAAATATAAAAAGTTTAATAAACAAATTTCATAAACCTGGATTTCAAGATGATATTATTAAAGGGGCAAAAATATATAACAATGATGAAATGTTTATTACAAATTTGAATAGTAAAAAACATCTAGTTCCTTTTTCAAATGGTGTATTTGATTTATTAGAAAACAAATTTAGAAAGACACGAAAAGATGATTACATTAATTTAACTGTAAATTATGATTTCCCAACAATGGAAAATTCTGAAGTAAGAATATTTTTAGAACAAATTTTACCTAATCGAGGTGTACGAGATTACGTCCTTAAAAAAATGAGCGAATGTTTGAATGGTGACATTCCTAATACATATTTTTTAATGTTTATTGGTGACACTGGTGCTAATGGTAAAAGTCAATTGTTAAACTTGATGAAATTGACAATGGGTGATTTTGGAGAAAAGGTTGAAGTTACCTTGTTAACACGCAAACGTAATAATGCAAACGAAGCCAATACAGAAAAAATCAAATTGATGCACAAACGATTTGCATTCCTCAGTGAACCTGAAGATGGTGAAAAGATCAATATTGGTTTGTTAAAGGAATTAACAGGTAGTGAAGAAATTGTAGCTCGTGGTTTATATCAAGAAGCTGTAAGTTTTGTAATGGAAGCAAAATTGTTTTTGGCTTGTAATGAATTACCAGAAATCAAAGGTGAAGACACAGCACTTTGGAGACGTATTCGCGTAATTGATTTTCCATCCCGATTTGTAGATGATCCAAAAGAAGAAAATGAATACAAAATAGATCGTACATTACCTTCACGTATGAGGGAAGATGTAACATGGAGACAGACATTTATGAAGATTTTATTAGAATATTATTTTATGGATGTAAGAGAGCCGATAGAAGTGCAAGTAAAAACAAATGAATATCGTCAAGAAAACAATGATTTTTATAATTGGATGGATGAAAATGTTGAAGAAAACAAAAATGGTATATTAAAATTAAAGGACGTGTGTGAATTATATACAGGAAAATCAAAAGTTCATTCTAGTACATCAAGCAAATATAAAAAAGAGATTGAGAAATATATTAAAAGTAAATTCAAAGAAGTAGATTATAAATATCAAGATTCATCATATAATGGAGAAAGATATAAAGGATGGTCTGGAGTACAAGTAAAGGATATCTAATATATTTGATAAAAAATTGATTTTTTATCAAAAAATACAATCAATTACGATGATTGAAATTGATAAAATCAAAAAAAACATTATGTATATAATGTCATTTATATTTTTAATATTTTGGGTTGTAGTTTTAGCTACATCTACAGAAGGAAACAATATGTTAAATACATATATTATATTACAAATTGTATTATATGGTATAATTACACTTGACGGTTATAAAAAAACTTTACAAAAAATTTGGAACATAATATTTTTAATTTATAAAACAACTGTATTTTTATTTTGTTTAAATTGGTTGTTAAATATAACATCATTCGATTTATTTGATAATCTAACAAAAAAATGGTCATATCTTCCCATTACAATTAAGATTATTTGTTGTGATTTAGTATTTACCTTATCATTATTAGCAATTATAATTGTATTAATAATTTTAATGTGTTTTGGAGGATGTTTTGTGATATGTATATCACCTTTTATTCATATAGAATTTTATAAAAAAGTTGTTGATATTAAAAATGGCTTTGATAAATGTAAAGATTATGAAAAAAATGATATATGTTGTATTTGTATATCAGAATATGATAATACAACTATAACTTCAAAAAATTGTAATCATAAATTTCATTCAAAATGTATTAAAACGTGGATTTCTAACAACAAGTCAACTTGTCCTTTATGCAAATCAGAATTTGATAAAAAAAAGAAAATAATAATGATTGAAAGAATAGTTTAATAAAAAATTGAATTTTTTTTTAATTTCAGATTGAAATAATGTTTTATGAAAACTCACATATCAAGTATGATTTTTCAGAATTAAAAGAAAAAGGTTATCAAGTTATAAATGGTGTATTATCAGATGAAGAAATTGAAATTGGTAAAGAATATTTTTTTAATTGGTATAACCTACAAAATATAGGTAAAATTCCACACGGTATTTTTAAACATCATCAAGTTGGTCATACAGATTTTGCGTGGTATACTCGTACAAGACCAAAAGTACAGGAAATTTTTCGCCAATTATGGGAAACGAATGATTTAATAGTTAGTTTTGATGGCTCTTGTTACTTTTCAGAAAATGAAAATCGTCGCGATACTTGGTGGTTTCATACTGATCAAGCACCTAATAATTCAGAATTTACATGCGTTCAAGGTTATGTTTCATTTACAGATAATGAAACATCTACATTAAAAGTTATGCCAGGTAGTCATTTAGAACATGCTAATTATATGAAATCTCGTAATTTAAATCATAGTAAAAATTGGCAAAAAATCGACAAAGATATTGATTTTGAACAAAAAGTTATATCTGTTAAAAAAGGTGATTTAGTACTATGGGATAGTAG
>JACCDZ011147933.1_pt1 | contig 16445 bp, 19 predicted proteins | sample 7449551 | NCBI WGS metagenome assembly JACCDZ01 (sample SAMN15323452, study PRJNA562643) | freshwater metagenome | isolation source: river surface water | place: USA:Blue River Watershed | collected 2017-08-18 | reverse complement strand
GATCTTCAAATAAAAATGCAAAACATAATAGATCCATATTATTTTAATCAACCACCAATTGATCGTAACTCTTTAGAAAGATTATTATATCCAATTGTTCCACGTGACATCACATTATACTGGACTGCATTGACACATTCGAGTATCGACGTCGTCTTGCATGATCCTGATTATCCAAAAGAATTCGTACATCCATTTTATTATAATGGACACAGTGTATATGGTCGGAATTATGAAAAGTTAGAATTTCTGGGTGATTCTATAATTCATGCATCATTAGCAATGACGTTAATACGTATGTATCCAAATAAAAACGAAGGTTTTCTTTCAAGAGTACGTATTAATATTGAAAGAAAATCTGGTCTTGCAGAATTGTGTAACCAGATTGGTTTGTCGAATTACATCAAAAAACATCCCGATCTTAATCTCACAGAATCGATGTTAGAAAATGTTTATGAAGGTTTCGTCGGTGCTTTATTTGAAGATCAACAACGTTTTTTATATAATGGTCTTCAAAGAAGTAATGAATTTATTCTACGCACGTTACGTTCAAGATTCGAAAATATTCATGACATTCGTATTGATGATAACTTTAAAGATACCGTATTAAGACTACTCGATAAAAAAGTACTTGAAACTGTTGAGTTCAATTACACACAGATAAATAAAGTACATAATATTGAACTCGTATGTACATACGTCGATCCTAAAATCAATTACATTTGTGTACACAGTTACACCGATCCTGATTTAATGAGTGTCATGAATAGTATACCAATTTTAAATATTAAAACAAAAACAACACGTCATTCTGGACGTAATAAACGTGAAGCTGAACAAGGTGCTTGTGAAAAATTAATGGAGGGTCTCGGCATCCGTATGAATCGTTTGTAATTTTGATGACAGTCATTGACTTTTTTTTCGGAAATTCTTGGCATACATTTTGGGGTAACTATATATATTTTTTGGAAAAATTATTATCTAAAAATTATAAAATAAATTAACATTAAAAAGTTAAAATGTTTAATACTTTCGATAATAATTGTTGTTTCAACGACTTACATACATTAATAAAAGTAAAACAAAACAACGGTGAGATAAATGAAGTTGTAAAACGAACTTTAGATTTATGCAAGAATTTTCTTGCCATACAGTGCGAACTTTTGGTTGAAGAACCTTCGATACCCGTTGTTTTAAGTATAAGTGGAGTACGATACAATTGTAAACGTGTGTGTGATCTTACTGGTAATACATTAGAGTTCGTTATGGAGTTTTTAACATCTGATGAAGAATCCACAAGTGTGATACGTTGTACACATTGGCATGGTGAAAATTCTTATGAATTCTTTAGAAAGACAATGAATACGTTGCGTTTTGTAATTGAAAATAATGTTTCTGATTACGAAGATCACAGTGTAATTGTTTTACATCCGTGCGAATCCAAGTTAGCACATACGATGAAACAAAACACTTGTGTGGATCCACATGCTTATTCTGCATGTCATCCTGGTATTAGCAAACCATTGTCACTTGAACAAGTACGTGAAGAATGGGAAATAATTAAAAATTACTTTAGTTTAGAAGAAAAATCAGGTTTGAGTATAGTAACAAGTCTTGCTTTAAAAGGTAAACCTGTTCCATTAGACATACTTGACATGGTATTGTCGTGTGACGTTACCATAGATTTAATAATTTGCTTAATTGCAATTTTTACATGTAATCCATTGATACCATACGAATCGTTGAAAATAAATTATCAATACGATGAACGTTTATACCGTATTATTACAGAAGCGTCACAGAAAGATGAATTGTGTAAACGTCAACTTGCAAGATTACTTTACACATGGAAAATACGCGACATTCCATACGGTGTTGGAATAGACATTCAAACGGAGTGTTTATTTACACAACGTATTTTAGAGTTGATTTGAAATTGAAGAATGATTTTTTTTTGTTGTTTATAAAATTAAAATGAATTTAAAAAAACTTTTTAAGAAATTAAAAAATAAATTTGGTTCGAAAGATGTTGATGAATTGATACAAAAATTACAACAAGACAAACAAAAATTAGAACAAGAAAATGTTGTTCTTGAACACAAAATTACGAATGTACAACAAAGACAACAACAACTTTTAGATACATTGAATGATTTGAATCAAGTAAGCTACTCATTTGAGCAATCTTCTTCAAACGAACCCTTAGTCTTAAAAGATATTTTATTCAGACAACGTGAAATCAAAATTAATGAAATCAATGATTTAGTTTCTCAAATGGTAACAAACGAAAAGAAATTGTATGCATATGAATTAATGAGAGACAAATTAATGGAATTCCGTAATCAAGGTAAATTGAGCGAATCAGACGTAACAAGTTTACTTGAATTAGAGAAACAGATCAATGAATTACGAGAAACTTTAAAGGTTATAAATAATCAAATACGTAAACCAGAAGAAGAATTACGTAATATTGATGAACAAATTGAAAAGAAAGATACAGACGTAAAAGAAATTGTAGAAAACTTGAAATCGAATATTAAAGATCAGACCAAATTATTAGCTGATACGTTTAACAAGTTGAAACAAAATGATGAAAAAATTATTGATATCACACAAGATTTGATTAAAATAAAAGACGAACTTACAATTCGTTCACAACAAAGTACGACCAATGCTACAGGCGGATCATACGTTTCATTTGTAACTGATGTATCTGAAGAACAAGTAGAAAATAAAAAAATGAGTAATATAGATATATTGTACGACGCATTTTTTGAAATTATTGATTGTTCACTTGAAAGTGATGTTATTAAGTATCCAAAAAAATGTGCTGAAAATAATCAAGCTCTTCAAGCTTTCATCAAGACAAACAATTTAACATTTAATGAACCTTTAAAACTAACGTTAAAAAATGAAAATGAAACACAGTTAATGTATGAAAAAATAAAAACAGGTATTGAAGAAACACGTTTTCTTATAAATTTGATAAGTGCATTGTTGAAAAATGAAAATTTACAAGTAATATTAAATCCACAATTGATTGAATTTGATCAAAATAATGAAACTGACAAGATTGAAAAATTTTTAAGTAACTCATTAACTATACCATATAATATAAAAATAATAAATCCAAATGAAGCAAATATACCATTAACACCAGAACAAGTGTCATTGGGTGAAAAATTATTGAATGGTCTTGTTAATAGTTATAAAATAAAAAGTAGAGTCTATTCTTTTTTCAGGAGACCAAATGAAAAAAGAACTGTATTAAAAGTATTGGAAGATTTTATGGAATCGACATTTGCAAAATTAGGAAAGTTACTTGAAGGAGAAAAAGTGGTATACGCTGATTTACTTTTTTATCAACCCACAAAACAACTAGAGATAACACAAAATTTTATGAGAACTTTTGAACCTTACCTAACAAAAATTAATGAACAATTTATGAAATTTTTTCCACTTTTAGATGAAAAGATACCAGAAAATGATTCAAGTAGAGTTAATGGTGAAAGAGAATTACAAACTATAAATAAAGAAGACATACTTCATGTTATTACAACTGATAAGAGAAAAGTAAAAGTAACTACTGGTACTGGTAAGAATAGTAAACAAAAGTTCTACTCAATAGATAGTAATTATTCAGTTAGTGATGCATTATACTTAGGAACATTAATAAAAATGGATAAAGTTTTTGCTGATAGAAAAAATTTACACACAATTGTAACTTATTTAATTTTTCTTGAACAACAACAAATATCAAATGAAGAAAAACAAGAAAAACTAGTTTCATTTTTAAAAAACAGTGATTCAGAATTAAATCAGACAGGAATTAATTTTTTAAGTTTAATTTATGTATTTGATTCAACCGGTTTGTATTCTACTGCTGACTTAGCAATGCATAAATTTAGAGATAGATATTCACAATCAAGCAAATATATTATTTTGATTGCAGCATATTTATATTATTTAATGTTAAAATGGAGCAAAACAGGTTTGATTGTACCAATAGATGATGAAAACATTAACAAAAACAAAAAATTACTTCAAATATTTTATAACTTTAACCTCCAACTTATGGAAAACAACGAGTTAAAATCGATTATTAAACCACCTATATCAAAATTTGTACCATTCAGTAAATTACAAAAGTTTACAGATTTTTACAATTTTTTAACATATAAAGGTGACTCTCGACTTTCATTAGAAAATCCTATTAATCCGGAAAATACACCAAGTGCATTAGAAGAAGCATTAGAAGAAGCACGAACTGGAATTAAAAAGGTGAAAGCTGTTACAACAACAAATGAACAACCAATGAGACGTCCTGCTATGGTGTTGAATTTACGGCGTGTTGTTGAATTCGGACGAAGTAGGAATTCACGTGCAGTGTATGCTGCAAAAAATAATTTTGGCGACTTCTTACGAGATTATAAAAAATTACATTCGAGTAGAGAGGATTCGTATATTCTTAATAAATACTTAAAAGCAATACGTTTTGTACGTTCGTAAACAAACATGTTTGTCGAAATTGTTTTTATATTGTACAGTTCAGTGTCATGGTACATATTCAGTCGTTGGATGACGTTCATATTTAAAAACCGTCCGAATTTTGAAGAACTCATATGTTATACATTCGAAGCACTATTTATGTCGATCATGTATCCTATTATTTTATTGACGAGTCCTGAGTACATCTACAATTCTGAAATATTTTTAGATGTGGAGTTGTAAATTATTATTTTAAATTAATTATTGAGTTTAATATTAAATAAAAATAAAAAACAAATGCAATGGTTGCTGGTGACATCGTAGCCGGTGGCTTATATACATTTTCTTCTTTTATGATACGTTATTATATCGATCCAAATGATCTCACATGGGTCGATATGATTACATGGTGGTATTCATATATAATACTTCCTTTTAATATTATTGTATTAGTTAGTGTATTGTCAGGTAAATACACAGATATATCGATGCCGATGTTTTACGCGTCAAGATATCTTGATTACGTATCTACTGTTGAAATTTTACGAAAAAGACAATACGAGTATTTTCATTTAGACGTTTTTCATCATGCAACTGTACCGATTCTCATACGTCTCGGATGGGATGATAAGTACCTTTTACGTTTCTGTGTTTTCTTAATTGGTATTGCAGCAGCTGCGTATACGTCACGTAGTGCATCAGGTGATTTAGTTGATGAGTCGTATTTAGATAGTTTGTCGATTGTACAATGGACACAGTACGTTGTCGTTGTAATTCATACAATACGTACTTCGTCAAAATTCAAACGTGCAATGTTTTTTACATACATTGCTGTTTTTACTGTACTTGTTATACAATATATGTTAATGTACTCGTCTTAATCAAAGTTTATTTTTTTTTATAAACGTTGTAGTTATAAAACAAACAAACTTAAATGATTAAATAATAAAAAAAATGATGAACTTACGTACGGCACGTGTTGTTTCTATTATAAAACGTATGAACCGTAAAACTGTTCATGAATTTAAAGAATCCGTACGTTTCAAACGTTCTTTATCCACTGCTGTTTTAATATTTCCAGGATTTTTGTTTTATTGTTTGTATGATCCTTCGTATCCGATGGATCCAGTAAATTTAATTAATTAAACATTTGGAAATATTATCTTGTCAACTGTTGTTCTTACATTAAATAAACGATGCAATACAATACCTAAAAGAAACAAAACAAACAAAACTTTATAAAATGTGTAATTATATACACGTGCAATTACGTATGCAGCTAATACAGTAGCTACAACGTCTACAATAGCAATGTTAAAAATACGATAACTATGTAGTCCTTCTCCTGGTGCACCAAATAATTTTGATAAATCTGGCATTTTTTATTATTTACATTACGTATTCACAAAAAAAACTAATGTTCATGAATTAATCTCTTTTTTCTTTCTTCTGAATCAATGTCGTTGTTCTCCCCATTCTCGCTAATTTCTCCAAGAGGACGTTTGATGTTGATTTTTTTTTGAACATAATTACGGAACATTGTGTACTTACGGTTACAAATGTATCCCACAGCAACATAATCACCAAATTCATTCGAACCATTTGCAGTAATGTAATAAAAATCGAAATGAACATTATTAAAAATGTGAAAACCAAGACGTCGTAAATTTTCTGGATCTGATCTATTGATTGTACTCAAAATGAATTCATCATTGTATTCTTTACCATTATGTTGAAATGTACCTTTAATGTTGAATGCACATGCGATTCCAGGAATTACTCTATTAATTCTACTTCCATAAATGTATTTATGTGTTAAATCATCAGCATTTAAATGTGGTATAATCATTGTACCTTTCATTACAATTGTTGATGCATTGGTATGATTTCTCCAATTCTCAGGGTTCTCGTAATCATTCTTATCTGCAACGTTTGCATCAAACGGACGAATTAATGTAATTTCAATCTCAAGTAATGATTTAATAAAATCGTGACAACTTTCAGTACTACTAAATTTTTTACCATTAATTGAAACTATTTCATCACATTCTCTTAAATGTTCGGATGCAACTGAATTCTCAACAACTCCAGAAACAATGCTGTAAAAAAAATCTCTTTTTCTACAAACGGTGTATCTAAAACCAAATTTTGTTTCAAGTGTGTCACGTTTTAACACAATTTTGTGATAAAAAATACCACAATTTTGAACATCACCTTTAACTGTTAACTCTTCACATTGTTTACTCAATAAAAATTGTTTATTCGTTGATGAATCGACAAATAAAGGTAAAATTTCACCATTACGTGAAAAATTATTATTACTATAATGTAATCTACCTGCAAAAGTGTTACCTTCACTTCTTATAACCATAATAATAAAATCATGATTATTTATGTGGTTTAAAATGACGGGATCATTTCGATCTGGTATGTAATTAACCTTCATCACTTCGATTTTACTATTTACCTTCACTTCACGATAAAGTGGAAGTAAATCAACTCCATCAACTTTAAAAACTTGAACATCCGTATTTTCTCTGTTCGAAAAATACAAAATGTCGTGTGCACGTGGATTTGTATCATTAATGAAGTGGTCTCGAATTTTCTTTAAATTTTTGAAACGAAGTAATTTAAAATCTTCGTGTTCAAGTGTAAAAAGTTTACATCCGTCCCTATTATAATGGTCACTAATGTTCTCAAAACTTACTGATTTGTTACATAAATAACAAGTGTACCCACCACAGTCGCCACATTTCAGTAAATTTTTATCTTTCTTTTTCGAAATTGAAGAATCACATGAAGTGCACTTCATACTTCTTGAAGGAATGATAAGTTCGTTAAACTTTTGTATTACTTGATTGTTGACTTCAGACATTGTTGGGATAATTAAATTAATTAACTTATTAATTATTAATTTACTTTAATTTTTTTCTCGGCTCAAGAAAATTATTTTGGTTTAAGGAAATTTCGGCACGCTTTACAATGTACAGCTCCGCGACATTTTTTGAATTTTTCCGAATTCGACAGAATCAAAAAAATTCAGTGGAAATTTCTGTCGAAAAACACGGGTGATCATATACGTTACGATATCCAATGTTTTTTGTACGAAAATTTGTAATTGCATATTCAATACTTTTACGCATTCCAAATTTTTGTATCACTCGTTCGACAAATGCAACAAATGACGGTGTACAACACTGTTGTTTCAATAAACGTCTAGTTGCTGTAATGTCTGATAATGTAAAAAATATAAGATCGATATGTGATTCATCAAATTCATCAAAATTCAAATGAATTAATGTACTAAGCACGTCACTCAATGATGCTTGTAATAGTTGATTCGATGTAGAAGAAAAAATAGTATTACAAAACAAATCGACAGAACACGTGGTAAAATCTAAATGTCCTGATTCAAGAGCAGTGTAGTAACTTTTTGTACCAACTTGAATCCAACGATTTGTAGAATTATTACGTATTTTTTCAATTTTCATTTTTTTTTCTTTGTATGTAAATTAAAAATAATTCGAAATATAATCTTTAATAAAAATGCCTGAAAAAATTATTGGAAGTCGTGCTGAAGTATGGCATGGTACTGCTGATCATACTAAATCTGGATTAAAAAAATCTGATTTAAAACAAAATAAACATGGACTCATTGTATCAAAAGCAAAGAGTAGTAACGCTACTGGAAGCGAATGGAGTAAAGCAATTAAATACGCTGCTAAGCAAATGACAAAAGCAGAAAGAAGTAATGGTGTTGCTAACGGTGCAATTGCTAAGAAAGCAAAAAAGTATTACAACTATGACACACAAAAATTTTCACCTGCTTAAGAAAAAATTTACTTGTTGCAAAAATAAAATAAAATGTCAAACTCCCCAAAAACAAAAAAAAAACGAGTCGTATCTGAAGAAACAGTTTATGTTGTTGAAGTGAATAACATCAAGGAAGAACGAACTGAGTATGTAAATATTTTCAAGAAAAAACATTTAAATACAAAGGAACCTATTAACGTCGGTTTGCACGTTAATGTACATCATCCACGTTATAAAAGTTTAATACCCGGAATTATTCATGAGATCATACCTATCATATATGATACGTATGATTACATTTATGATTTAGAAGATGTACTTACTGAAGACATCAACGGTTTGTATGATACAAAGAGATCAGAACCATATAAAATGGGAGACGTGTTTCATGTTCCGAGTAAAGACGTATTTCAGGTGTCATCTAATAATGCAGAATTGAAAAAATTATTGAATCCGGATGCTGAAAAAGTAGAACGTTTGTTACTTAAAATTGAAAAACAACAAGAAAGAACTCGTCAAATAGGAGATTTAGATTTTGGTATGACTCCACAGCGATCAAACGAATCTAATGAATCATCAATCAAAATAGGTTCGTATGTACAAATACGTCATCCTGAAAAATACTTCGGAGCTAAGTTCGCAAAAGTAAAACGTGTATACAACGTTCAACCTCCAAAAGTTAAATCGATAAAGTCTGTGAAAAACAAAAAGAAGACAATTAATTTTTACAATATTTCAAAATTTGAAGAAAAAATTGCAAAGTTAATTGCACAACTAGCATTTCGTAAAGATTCATATATGTTAAATACAAAAGATATTCAAAAATATATAAAAACAAATCATTTATATGGTAATTATTTACACGAACTCGTATTGAGATGTTACAAAAAGTTGGAGAAATCGTTTGTTGGAAAAAATGATACATTCATTGTGGAAAATATTGCAAGAGAAATATACAGGAAACATAATAATCTCGACGCGTTTAAACCTTTAAGTATGTCACCATTACCTAATTCAAATCCAATTGAATTCGGACGTAGAATGTAACTTTAAAATTTGTTAAAACCATGTAAATGGTGTCATAAGTGATGCAATAAATCCTTGTTGTGTAGTAGCAACATGTGCTAAACCTTCAACCCATGTTTTTGCGACGTTAATTTCAGATGATACTAAATATGTACCAAATGATTCAAAAAATTTAGAAAGTAATGCTAAAAGGTAAAGTACAGGACCGAATAATAAAACCATAAAAATACTAAATATAGTTGAAACGATACCTGCATCTTCTTTAAATCCAAGGAATTTACGTAAAGAATCATTTGTATTCAATGTTATTGATACTATTATTGAATACACAGTTAAGATAAGTAAAAATATTTCATATTTTGTAAGTTTAGGTTTTGTAGTTTCTTCCACAGTAACGTATACAACGTCTTCTTCTTTTTCTTCGTTTGTAAATTTATTTACTATCGACGCAGTGAATGGCGATAATTTACTGAAAAGAGATTTTGGCATTTTTTATTTTAATTCTTTCAAGAGATATTTTTTTATGATGTTCATAAATAAATAATAAAAAAATGTTAAAATCTCCCAACGATGTTCTTATAGAATCCAAAGATGGACGCGGTAATATTAATATGAGAGGAACTGTTAATATAGAATCTGCTGTTATACGTAATTTAACGTGCAATGCATTGAATGATTTAAGACAACAGATACAAGACATTCGACGTTCTGTAAATCAATTACCAAACAATAATAATAATAATAATACGTCACCAACCAATTTGCAATCGGTTGTACAACAAGTAATACGTCAACAATTTAACGGTACCGTTAATGCCCCAAATCAAGACGTTTCATTAATAAATGCACGTTTGAATACATTACAAGATCAAATGAATGCTCTTGAAACACGTATTAATAGTGCTTTAGTTACAATCGATGAACGTTTTGTTGCACTTCAAAATTCAATGAGTACACAACAGGTGTTATCAGAAAATCCTCAACAGATACAAACAACAACAGACACAAACAGTAACAATGTTGTTATATTACGTAAAACACCAGTTACAAATAAAAATGTACGTTACGCATGGTAGATAAATGTCTTACACCAAAGTTTCTATAATTTGATAAACTGATTTTGTTTTGTTCCGAAGTATCTTTTGTGTGGATGAATCATCAAGAATTCCTTTCAACAAATATGAATTTTTACAAACAGTAGGTGTGTTATGTAACTGTTGTGCTACAGTTTTTAGAATTTCTTTTGTTTTCAGTTGTTTGTAATGTTGCAGAAGTAATTCAATGTAAATTTTGTTAGCATTCCAAGTACGTAATTCTTTACATGTAATTCCATCAAACTGACTAAGATAATTATTTACAACGGATGATGACACAGTAAAGACACGATTATCCTTTTTATTTTTATGACACAAGTTTTTAATGAATTTCATTAATTTACGATTTTGAATACTTGAACAATTCTGAATACCTTTTTTCCCGACGAAGTTAATGTGTAATTTCGTAGGTGTAAATTTAAAATGTTTTGGTTGTAACGTTGTGATACCGTAATGTTTATATTGTTTTGCATATGATTCCGTACCAATTCTAAAATTACATAAAAAAATCAAATGAATAATAGCAGCACATTGACGAAGGTCGTCATTATCCGATGAGAGGTCATGTGTGATTTTAGAAAGTATTTTTTGAATGTACTTATTCACTTTCGAAACAATACGTGATCTTTTTGAATGCCGCGAGTTTTTATGATTTTGTGAGTATATATATTGTTTTCTTCCTTTTTTATCAACACCAATAGCAAGTAAATCCTTTTTTAAATAATATACCACTTGTTTATACGCAGGTGGTACATAAACTTTTTTTATTTGATCTATAATAGTTTTAGAAGATACATGTTTTCCATCAAGTGTATACACCTTCTCACTTCCTTTATGATTACGAAGGATATACATTGTCTTTTAATATTACTCGATTATTTTTTTTATTATTTTTTTTGTTTAAAAAATAACAGTTGGAACAGGTAATTGATCAACGAAACGTACTATTGGATCATAAACCCATTTCTTTAAACGTTTCATAATAGTTTTCTTACTCTTCTTCCATGATACATGAATAATAGCAGGTTCATTAGGATCTAAACGTGATCTTAATTCAACAGTAACACCTGGCATTTCACGTCTAACTAAAGCAGTAACATCACGAATACCACATTTAGCAAAAACACGTCTAGCAAATTCAATCTTTAATGCATCAAAAGCAGCATCTAAATGAACTGAATTACCACGTTCCTTAATACAATTTAAATAAGTAACAGCAGCACGTGATCTTGGGAACATAGCAACGTAATGATCGTAATCTAAATTACGAGTAAAAGATAATTCAAAATCAACAAATGATTGATCTTCTTGTGCTTGTACTTTAGCAGCATTAGCAACGAGTTCGTGAATGTTATCTAAATGTAAATCTTGAGCATGACGAATGACATTATTCCACCAATCAACGTGTGTTGAGTTAGTAATAGAAGCTTCAGCATTCTTACGTTGAATCTTTACAGAACGATTTGATTCTTGTACAGCACGTAATGCATCAGCAGACATAACAGGACGACGTGGAATTGGTGCTAATTCATCAACTGGAGGTGGAGAGAGTTCAGCTTTAACAGGAGCGTCACTTACAGTAATTTCAGTGGTTGACATTTTTTATTTTAAAAATACAAAATGAATTAATTCTTTTGCTTTATCACACAAGACTTTTTTTCAGAATTAATTTTTTATTAAAATAAACAATTTTTTTTGTTACACAATGTTCCATAATATATTATTAAAAAACAATGTACGTTTATATACTTATCGATTTAGAAACAACAGGGTTAGACACGAGAAAAGACAGAGTCGTTTCATTAGCTGCTAGAGTTTTAAATAATTCTTTACAAGATTTTCCTGTATTCGTCGAAAATCATGATCTACATGTGTCACCAAACACATTCCATTGTTTTGTAAATCCATTCATGCAAAATCATGCAAAAAATATTAATAATCTTGAAGATTCATTTTTAAGAACATGTTTTCCATTTGATACTTACTTAAGAACATTTTGGGAATGGATATGCGAAGTAAGTGGTACAAATGATCAAATAGTTTTTATTGGACATAATTTCGATTACTTTGATGAAACGATGTTACTTGCTGAGCTGTCACGTACAAATACTTTTTCTTGTATACCACAACGTAAACAGTTTTTCAAAATTGATACAATGAAATTGTTTCGATACATCTTTCCCATAACTACTAAAAGTGTTCCATACGGTTTACCAACTACTATCGATGCACCAGAATCGTATAAACAAGTAGACGTCTACTCTTTTCTTTTCAAAAAACAACCTTCAAATCAACACGATGCATTAGGTGATGTTGTTGCTTTAGAAGAAATATTGAATACAGATATGTTCAAAACTTTGTTACCACTTGCTACACCTGAGTTTTCAAGAATTCAGTATAAAAATTAATTTTTGTGTTACATATTGTTTTTGTATATAATGTAAATTAATAAAAAATGACAATACCAAATCATATTTTTATTTGCGACATCGGTAAATTTGTTAAAATTAGACAAGGTTCACGTTATGAACAATTATTATGGAAAGTAATTGATGTTAGTGAACAACATCGTGAACGTGGATATATGATTCATAATCCAAGAAAATCAAACCCTGAAGTTCTACATCATTATTACTTTACTTCACCACGTGCTGCTGCTAAGTTAACTGGAAGTAAATACAACGTCGATTCTTCCATTGTTGAAGATTATTACATGCGACGTGACATTCTTCTTAAAGAATTACATCTTCCACTTGATTCTTGGTTTGAAGCGCCTATTTTCACACCAGAATTAGAGTACTTAGAACTCGTTAACAAACCTGTGAGATCATATGAATTCACATCAAAAATTGTTACAAATTATGAGAATGACACAAGATGCTTTAAGATTCTTTTAGATGAATATAACGTCTCTAAAAGTAAACTCAAACTTAATCGTAAAAGCGAAAATTAATACTAAAAATTACATTGTAATTTTTTCATAAAAATTAATATGTTTAACTAATTGTTATATTTGAATATTAAATAAAAAATTAAGAAATGTTTTGGATTGTTAAACACGGTGAAGGCCCAGAAAATTGCATATACAATGATTCTTTAGGGCTTGAACTACAGAATATCTTAAAAACTCAATTCATTGACGACACGAATACAAATGCAAAGAAATCGAAAAAAGAGTTTATGGACAGAAAAAAGAAAATTATCCGTAATTTTTTTATGGAGAAAGGTATATATATACCAAATACACGTCCTTTGTTAGATGAATTTATTCATGGGGGAACTGAAACACCTCCATATGCAACTTTATGGCAAAGTTTTACGGATAACTTGATGAGAGACAACGTGTCCGTACTGAATACATTGTCATTGATAGTTGAAATGAACTCCACTGTTTCTTCACATTTCGACTTGAAAAAAATTAATAATTTATTAGAAGAATCTCACGAGTGTATCAATTTTTCACCAACAAACGTTGGAAATAAAAAAAATAATACGACTGCATTTGGTAATGTAATTGAATTTTACGTCACTGTACAAAGTGATTCAGATCCAAATGATTTTCACAATGCTTCCGTGAAATTATGGAATGATCTCAAAATTCACATTTGCGGTTGTCGTACTATTCAATCTGCATTAAGAATTTCATCATGTATCATACGTATTTTACGTAAATTACATGGTGACCTCTCTCTTCGTAATGTAAAACCATCATTTGCAAACGCAAGTTTCGATTTTTTCCCGTACGAGATACGTATTCAAAAATTACATAGTCTTATGTTTTTAGATACATTACGTAAGAAACTCGAAGATTCACCAATAACAGTTGATCTACAACACGACGTAGCGAATTCAGAAAATGTACAAAATGTATCATTCTGTTTTCGTGTACCTGATGAAGACGCTTCGAAATTTAAAACTACAACAATTAAAATATATCCACATGGAAATATTGTAATTACTGTTAATAATTTTGATGGACTGTTGTTGCAGAAAGCATTGCAAGTGTTACAACGTGTTGCTGAAGAACAGAATGTGTTCATGTCGAATATTCAAACGAATATCGTCATTGATTTTGAAGAAGACAATGCTTCTTTTTTTTCTCCGATGTCTTCGTCATCAAGAAAAAGAACACCTACGTCATTAACACCTTCTTCTTTAACTTCTATGAAGCGTCCGAAATTTTTTTAATTGTATTTTGAATTGTTTTGTTTTTCTAAAAATTTAAAGAATTATTATTTATTGTTATTCGTTATTCACAAAATACAAAAATCACAACAATCATAACAATCATAACAAATTTCGAATGTCTTGACAAGGCGATTCGACAGTGTCTTCAAATTCACGCACGTATATTTGATGTTGAACGTGTGAGATCATTTTTATTAAAAAGTCTTTCGTATATTCTTGACCATTCAAGTATATGAAAGTATTCGTACCATTCACTTCCATTCCGACCAGATACATATGAAGTTTATCAACAAATTCATATAATCGTGTAAGTGAGTAATGGTCTAATGACATTTCTAACTGCATTACGTAAAAAACATTAATTAATTAATAAATAAATTTTTCATAAAAAAGAATTTTCTTGGTTTCCAAAAATAATGGATGCCAACATTTTCTGGGACGTAGGTTTGAAAAATCTGAGTTACATAGTGTATACAAGAAATCATGAAATTTTATTATGGGACGTCGTCGACACAAATGTAAGACGTCAAAATGGTTTGAGTCAGATTGTACGTCGTCTAAAAGAATTTTTAGATGTACTTGTACATTCAGAAAAATTTCAAAATATACGAGGACGTGTGAATCGTTGTGTAATTGAGAATCAACCGACTATGAATCCGATGATGAGAATTGTAAGTGGTATTATTGGTACTTATTTTTTAGTAAAATGCGGATGGAATCCATTGTATTACAATCCGGCATTTAAATTAATGAATGTAGATCTTGAGCAAACATTTGAAGCTGCTGGAACAAACGTGAACGTTTCGAATATGAAACGTAGAAGACGTCGTGGTACAAAAGAATTTGCAACAGCATATCGTTTAAGAAAACGTGCGAGTATTGAAGAGACACGTCGTATTTTACAATTAACACCTGAATATTCACAATGGTTAATACATTTCGAAACACATAAACACAAACAAGATGATCTCGCAGATACATTTCTGATGGCACGTTGTTATGAACGTGCACCACCAACAACAGATGATGATCCATTAGATTCGTTAGAAACTGAATCAGAAATAGAAGAACAAGATTTGTCAGAACAAGAAGTGTCAGATGAGTTCGTAAGAAGACCAAGTTGTAATTACGTAGACGTATTTACATCAAAACCACGTCCATGTAAAAAGAAACAATTCGAAGAATCATTGGAGCACTATAAATTTTGTTTAGAAGAACGCCTTCATAAAGAATACGGATCGAATAAAAATCTATGTGACACAATCGATTCTATTGTGAAAACGTCAAAATCGAAAGGTATAGTTGCATTCAAAAATTATCTCACAACAATGACATGTAATTGCACAAACGTAAAACATACGAATCATGATCTGTATTTACATTTATTGTATGAACCGCATTGGAAAACTTTGTTTACTTTTAAATAAAAATATGTTTTCAAATTTTAGATTTTTTAAAAGAACATTTACTACATTCAACCCTCGTTTTCCACCAGAACCAGAAAATAATCCATTTGTATTTGCAGGAATAATAATGCTTGCATACCTTGCAATAGAAAAACGAAGGCGTTAACAAATTGCTTTCAAATATTTTTTAATAGCGTATTGTTTCGTACAATTCTTACGTGCACAATATTTTTTTACGAATTTACCAAATGATACTTCTTGCATGTCTTCGTCGTTGTCGTGATCATATTTTCGACGTTTTGCTTCTGGTATTCTATTTTGTAACCAAGCGTCACGTATGTGTTTTTTGTTTTTCTTTACACAACAGTATTCACCATTGTTTGTAACTTCTAAACGACAATTCGTATCACACTCGTGATCAAATGTTCTT